>Ga0160453_100167_pt1 | contig 65302 bp, 52 predicted proteins | sample HID1971K_E6MG_FD_108228 | JGI IMG/M metagenome (GOLD analysis project Ga0160453, IMG submission 108228) | Enriched millipede-associated microbial communities from UW Madison campus, WI, USA - HID1971K_E6 MG | ecosystem: Host-associated > Arthropoda: Insects > Digestive system > Unclassified ...
ATCCTCGCGACGTTTTTCGTCGCCGTCTTCCCCGGCAACATCGAGCAGTACGTCAAGCGCCGCGACGGCTTCGGTCTCGACACCGACGCCAAGCGCCTCGTGCGCCTGTTCTTCCAGCCGGCCCTGGTTGCGTGGGCATACTGGTCGACGCGCGAGCCCCGACCGTCCCACTAGGCTCGCGCCATGACGGACGTCGCGACGAAGCCCCGGCCAGGTACGAGTCTGAAGGGCTTCTCCGCCCCGATCCTGCTGATCGGCGGTGTGGTCGTGGTTCCGATGGCGCTGGGACTGCTGTTCAACAGCTGGTCGACGCCCGACGACGAGGCCTACGTGCGGATGGCGTTCGCGACCGTGGCCGGCGCGACGCTCGCGATCGCGACCGTCGTCGGGCTGCTCGTCGACCGGATCATCCGCCGCGCGACGGTCTCGACGATCGCGATCTTCGCCGTGATCGCCCTCGTCGTGGTGCCGTACGAGCTCAACGCCATCTCCGGCGCGGCCGAACTGCTCCTCGCCCGACTCGACCTCTGAGCCACGCCGCAGCTCCGTCTCCGCCGCAGCTCTGTCTCCGCCGGGCGGCGCCTCATCGGCGCTCGCCCGGCGGGCAGATCAGTAGACGAGCACCGGGATCGGGATCGCGGCGCGGGAGTCCTCGTAGTCCCCGGCGCCCGTGAACGACGCCCGGATGACGTGCACGCCTCGTTGCGAGAGCTTCACGCCGACCGTCACGCGACCCTTGGCCGCCGCGTCGAGCTGCACCGTGGCGACGACCCTGCCGTTGTCGGTGACGGTCACCGTGCCGACCGCGGCCGACCCGTCGTCGGCCGTCACCTTGCCCACCACCGGCACCGTCGTGCCCGACTTGGCGAGCAGCGTGGTGGGCGCGACCACCGTGCGGGTGCCTACGGGCTCGCGGTCGACCAGCACCACGGCCGACCTCGCGGGGACGGTGATCGTCCCGGTCGCGGCATCCCACGTCGTCGTCTTCACGACGGGGTCGGAGCCGTCGGCCAGCGCGGGCGTCAGCGCGAACCCACGACCCGCGAGCTCCCCGACGGTCTGCGTGACCGGGGCGGTCGAGGCGTTGAGCACGACCAGCGCGCCGTCGAGCTTCGGATCCGCATCGTCGCCGACGAGGTCGTCGATGAGCATCACCACGACGCCGGGTGCGGCATCCGTCCCGCTGTTCGGGAACGTGACCTTCTCGTCGATGAGCGCGGCAGAGCCGAGTCGGAGCAGGCCCACCTCGTCGCGCACGCGCAGCAGGTCGAGAGCGGATGCCTCGGCCGAGGCGATGTCGGACGCCCCCGGCTTGTTCGCCGGGTCGGCCAGCAGCGGCTGCTTGATCGCCCACGACCCGCCGTTGTCGGCCTCGCGCGGCAGGCCCGAGCCGAAGGTCGACTCCTGGCCGGTCCAGTCGATGCGGTTGAACCAGTCGCCCGAGTTGTAGCTGTTGCGGTCGAGCGACTTGGACCGCAGCAGCTCGGTGCCGGCGTGCCAGAACGACGGGGTCTGCGCGAACGTGGTCGTCGCGAGCGACAGCGTGTTCATGCGCACGCGGTCGGCCATCGTGGTGTCGGCGGGGAGCTTCAGCACCGACAGGTCGTACAGCGTCTCGTTGTCGTGCGCGTCGACGTACGTGATGATCTCCTCGGGCTGGTCGGCGTAGCCGGCGGGCGCGCCGCGGTAGTCGAGCTCGTCTCCCGCCTTCACCGTGCCGTCCGACGCGGTCAGCGTGTAGTCGCGGAGGTTGCCCGCGAGTCCCAGCTTCACGAGGTCGGTCTGGTGCGCGAGGTCGGCGAGCGCCTGCTCGGTCGTGCCGTTGATGGGCACGCCGTTGGGGTCGGTGCCGAGGCCCGTGCCGAAGCCCTGCTGCTGGATCGTATCGCCGGCGACCGGGCTGCCGCCGTGGACGGCGTCGCGCAGCCGGTCGCTGAACGTGCCGATGCCGGTGCCGCCGAGCTGCCCCTGCGTGGCCTGCTCGAAGAGGGCGTTGTCGGCGACCTCGCCGAAGTTCCAGCCCTCGCCGTACAGGTAGATCGCCTTGCCGTCCACGCCGTCCTTCTTCAGCGTCAGCTTGTCGAGCGCGGCGCGGATCTCGAGCATGTTCTGCTTCGAGTGGTGCCCCATGAGGTCGAAGCGGAAGCCGTCGACCTTGTACTCGCGCGCCCACAGCACGACCGAGTCGACCATGAGCTTCTGCGCGACCTCGTGCTCGGTGGCGACGTTCTGGCAGCACGTCGAGGTCTCGACGTTGCCGGCGGCGTTCAGGCGCTGGTAGTACCCGGGCACCACCTGGTCGAGCACCGACGTCGCGTTCTGACCCGACGCCGAGGTGTGGTTGAACACCTGGTCGAGCACGACCTGCAGGCCCATGCCGTGCAGCGCACCGACCATCTCGCGGAACTCCGACACCCGCGCGCCGCCCTCGGGGTCCACCGCGTACGAGCCCTCGGGCACCGAGTAGTGGTACGGGTCGTAGCCCCAGTTGAAGCCGTCCGTGTCGGCGACGGCCGCGACGCACGCCTGCTGCTGATCGCTGTCGGCCGGCAGCGACGCGAGGTCGCAGTCGGGCACGGCCTGCTTCGAACGGTCCTCCTCGATCGTGGCGATGTCGAAGGTCGGCAGCAGGTGCACCGTGTTGATGCCGGCGTCCGACAGCTGACGCAGCTGCTTCGTGCCCGCACTGTCACGTGTGAACGCCTTGTAGGTGCCCCGTTCGGCTTCGGGCACCGTGGTGTCACCGATCGAGAAGTCCCGCACCTGCAGCTCGTAGATCGCCCGGTCGACCGGGCGTGCGACCACCGGTGCCGCCGTCTTCTCCCACGCCTTGGGACGCCAGGTCTTGTCGTCGAGGTCGATCGCGACAGACCTCTCCGAGTTGATCGTCAGGGCGACGGAGTACGGGTCGGTGACGTCGTTCGTCTCGATCTTGCCGGTGGTCGGGGTGTACACCACGACCTCCCACAGGTACTCGGCGCCGGCCAGCGCCTTCTTGCCCGCGACGGTCCAGATTCCGGATGCCGCATCCCACTGCGCCTCGTGGCGCACCGGATCGCCGTCCTTGGTCCCTGAGCCTGTCGAAGGGTCCCACGTGAGCAGGGTCGCGGTCTGGGCAGTGGGCGCCCACAGCCGGAACGTCGGCTTGCCGCCGTTCAACGTCACCCCCAGGTCGGCGTCGGCTGTGGCATCCGCGTACAGGTCGTCGAGCACGCCGGGGATCTGCACGCCGGTGAACGCGGTGAGTGCTCCGCCCGCGCCCCGCTGGGCGACCATGAGCTGGCCCTTCAGGAGCGCAGCGGTCGCCTCGGGGTCTGTGCCGTCGACGTGCAGCGCGACGTAGCCGGCCAGCGCGGGGAACCGCTCCTTCTGGTCGTCGGTGAGGCTGCCGTCGATGCGCGACAGCGCGATCGGGTCGGTGCCGCCGGTGACCTCACGGTCGGCGGTGACGCCGAGTGCGGCATCCGGGGATCCGTACAGCTGCCACGTGGCGCCGTCGGCGGGCGCGCCGAGGTCGGCGGGCCACGCGATGGTCTCGGCGTCGATCCAGTGCGCGCGCAGCTCACCGGTGCCGGCCAGCGGCGGATCGCTCGCCTTGACGGTCAGGATGTGGGTCGCGAGCGTGTACCGGAAGGTCACGACCTTGCCGGCGGTGGCGCTGAAGGTGATGTTCGCGCCACCGGCGGCGCCACCGGCGCCGTAGTTCTCGTCCCACGAGCGGTTGTGGGCGACCTTCACCTCGTACGAGCCGGTGGGCAGGTCGTCGGTCGTGAACTGGAAGACGCCGTCGCCGTCGCGGTCGAACATCAATGTCGCGAGGCAGTCCGGAGCCCAGTCGCCCGCACAGCCGAGCTCGCTCTGGAGGCTGCCGGGCAACGTGATGACGGGGCCGTCAGCCGTGGAGCGGATGTTCTTCGTGCGCGGGTCGAAGAAGAACGTCACCGGGCCGCCGGCGTGCGTCAGCGTGATGTTGCCGCCGTTCAGCGCACCGCCGGCGCCGTAGTTCTCGTCCCACGCCTTCTCGGTGGCGATCTTGTACTCGTACGTGCCGGCCGGCAGGTCGGCCAGTGCCAGGGTCCAGATGCCGTCGACCTTGGTCATCTGCACGGCGTCGCAGTCCGGCTGCCAGTCACCGGGGCACCCGGCCTTGCTGTTGAAGCTGCCGGGGACGCTCACCGCTCCATACTCGGTCGGCACCTGGGGCTCGGGCTCCTCAGGCTCCTCGGGGGTGACCTCGACGCCCGTGCTCACCTTGTTGCCCACGGACGCGTAGGTCGACGCGGCGGCGTGGTGACCGGCGGCGTCGGTCGTGACGGCTCGGTACTCCACGAGCGTGCCGGTGGCGAGGCCGTCGAGGGTGTGGAAGACGCCCGGGTCGGTGTCTTCGGCGGTGCCGAGCGCGTGCCACTCGTCCGAGCCGACGACGCGCCACGCGAAGCTCGTCTCCTGCCACGTGGTGTCGTCCACATCCGCGGTCACGGGTGCGGTGCCGGTGAGCCCCGCGCCCGCGGCCGGAACGGTGAGGGTCACGGCGGGCGCTTCGGCGGGCGCGGTGACTGTCGTGCCGGCACGGTAGACCACGGCCGACAGAGCCGGCACCGTCACGGATGCGGCGGATGCGGCATCCGTCGAAATCCCGGACTGCGTGCCGTAGACCGGAGCGTACGAGGCGTTCGCGGTGAGGGTCGTGAGGTTCACCGCCTTGTCGGCCGTCGTGTTGTTGAGGGCGACCAGGTACTCGACCTTCTCGTCGCGGTCCACGCGCGAGAAGGCGTACACACCGGCGCCGTCATCGGCGTAGCGCTCGATCTGCGCGCCGGTGACCAGTGCCGGGTTGGCCTCGCGCAGCGCCGCCAGATCGGCGATGCGGGCGTACACGGGCGCCGAGGTGTCGTACCTGTCGACCGAACCGGCCGCCTCGCCCGTGATCAGGTTCTGGTTCTGGTACGACGGCACCTGGCTGGCGAACAGGGACTGACGGGCGTCCTTGTCACCGCCGGTGCCGACGAAGCCCTGCTCGTCGCCGTAGTACACGACGGGCTGACCGCGGCCCAGGAACATCAGGTCGTGCGCGAGCAGGTCGCGCTGCAGCGCGTTGTCGGCGTCCTTGAGGAAGTAGCCGACGCGGCCCATGTCGTGGTTGCCGAGGAAGGTGGGCAGCGCCGTCGCCGACGAGTCCGGTGTCGTGTACCGGTCGTCGCCGGCGTACAGGTTCTGCAGGCTCTTCGTGTTGCCGCCGTTCGCGAAGCTCACCGCCGACGACTGGAACGTGAAGTCGAGCACGCTCGACATATCGGTGTCGCGCACGTAGGGCGAGAGCTTCGCCGGATCGGCGTCGTAGACCTCGCCGAACATGAAGAAGTCGGGCTTGCCCTTCGTGTGCGCGTAGTCGAGCACCTGAGTGGACCACTGCTGCCAGAACTCGAAGTTCACGTGCTTGGCGGTGTCGATGCGGAAGCCGTCGATGCCGAGGTCGATCCAGTTCTCGTAGACGTCGACGAAACCGTCGACCACTGTCGGGCTTTCGGTCATGAGGTCGTCCAGGCCGTCGAAGTCGCCGTAGGTGACCGACTCCCCCGACCAGGTCGAGTTGCCCCGGTTGTGGTACAGCGTCGGATCGTTCAGCCAGGCCGGGACCTTGAGATCCTTGTCGGCGTCGGCGATCACCGGCGTATAGGGGAACGACGTCGCGGGGTCGAGCGCCGGGAACGTGTCGGTGCCCGCATACGTGTGCGGATCGAAGGCTGCGCCGCTCGCGTCCGTGTACGGCGAGGTCGCCTGGTCGATGTAGCCGTACTGCTTCTCGGCGTAGTCGATGACGTCGGCCGTGTGGTTCGTGATGATGTCGAAGTAGACCTTGATGCCCTTGGCGTGGGCGGCGTCGATGAGGTCCTTCAACTCGTCGTTCGTTCCCAGGTGGGGGTCGATCTGCGTGAAGTCCGTGATCCAGTAGCCGTGATAGCCGGCGCTGGCGTTCGCGCCCTCGCCCTGCACGGGCTTGTTCTTGAAGCTCGGCGTGAGCCAGATCGCGGTCGTGCCGAGGCCATCGATGTAGTCGAGGTTCTGCCGCAGGCCGGCGATGTCGCCGCCGTTGTAGAAGCCCTTGTCGGTCGGGTCGAACCCGGTGGTGAGGCGATCGCCGGTGAGTCCGCCCTCGTCGTTCGACGTGTCGCCGTCGGCGAAGCGGTCGGTCATGACGAAGTAGAACTGCTCCTGGCTGCCGGGCTCGCGCACCGGCGGGGCGACGAGCGCGTCGTCGTCGGCCGTGTAGCCGGCGCGCAGGCTGGTCGCCTCGACGCCGACGCGCTTCGAGTTGTCGTCGAACACGAAGCGCAGCGTCGCGGGGCCGGCGATCGTCAGCGGGATGTTGTCGCCACCGCCGTTCAGCCCGTACGCCTCGTCCCACGTGTCGTTCGCCGCGACCTTGTACTCGTACGAGCCGGCGGGCACCTCGAACTCCGCGGCGTAGACGCCCGCGGCGTCGGTCGTGGTCAGTTCGGTCGCGGCGCACTCGGGCTGCCAGTCGGCCGAGCAGCCCAGCTCGGACTGCAGGCTGCCCACGAGCGCGAAGGTGCGCTCGGCAGCAGCAGCAGGCGCGATCGCGACGGCTCCCCCGCTGACGATGAGGGCTGCGGCCGCGAGGGTTGCGGTGACCGCGTGCACACGGAAGGGCATCGACCATCTTGTCGGCTGTGACATCAGGGCTCCTGGATGGGGCGAAGGCACGACGGCGTGCCGGTGAGCTGTGCGCCGACAGTAACAGCGGATTCACCACGAGTGCAAGCGCTTACATGATGAGAACCCTTTCATTTAGGGGATGCCGCGGCCACCGGCATCCACGCGTTCCTGGTTTGCGCAACCGCTTGCAGGCGGGGACGGGTTCGCCCGGCGGCGCGCCGAACGTGCGCTGGACTAGCGTGGGGACGTTGCACGCGCGAGGGGAGACGGTGTGGTCACGGGTCCGTTGAGGGGTCAGGTCGACAAGGTCTGGGACGCGTTCTGGTCGGGCGGCATCGCCAATCCGGTCGAGGTGATCGAACAGATCACCTACCTGCTGTTCATCAAGCGCCTGGACGAGCTCCACACCAAGGAGGAGCAGAAGGCGGCGCGGTTCGGCGACCCGATCGAGAACCCGGTCTTCCCCGAGGGCTACGACAGCGATCTGCCGGCTCGTCGTCCGTACCGTGATCTGCGGTGGAGTGTGTTCACGAACTACGCCCCGACCGAGATGTTCGAGGTCGTCTCGGAGCACGTGTTCCCGTGGCTGCGGCGGCTCGGTGCCGAGGGGTCGAGCTATGCGCGCAACATGCGCGATGCCCGCTTCACGATCCCCACGCCCGCGCTGTTGACGAAGGTCGTGGACCTGCTCGCCGAGATCCCGATGGAGGATCGCGACACCAAGGGCGACATCTACGAGTACATGCTGTCGAAGCTCGCGACCAGCGGCACGAACGGCCAGTTCCGTACCGCACGGCACATCATCCAGCTCATGGTCGATCTGCAGCAGCCGCGTCCCGACGATCGCATCATCGATCCGGCCGTCGGCACGGCGGGCTTCCTGGTCGCCGCCGAAGAGTACGTGCGTGAGCATCACCCAGAGATCTGGACGGATGCCGCCACCCGCGCCCACTTCAACGGCCCGATGTTCACCGGGTACGACTCCGATGCCGCGATGGCCCGCATCGCGAGCATGAACATGCTGTTGCACGGCGTCGAGAACCCCACCATCGAGCGCGCGGATTCGCTGTCGGAGGGCCACCCGGGTCTCGACGAGTACACGCTGGTGCTCGCCAATCCCCCGTTCGCCGGATCGCTCGACGACGAGACGGTGTCGAAGGACCTGCAGAAGGTCGTGAAGACCCGCAAGACCGAGCTGCTCTTCTTGGTCTTGATGATCCGGATGCTGCGAAGCGGCGGCCGTGCGGCCGTCATCGTTCCCGAGGGCGTGCTGTTCGGTTCGTCGAACGCCCACAAGTCCGTGCGCAAGCTGCTCGTCGACGACCACAAGCTGGACGCGGTGATCAAGCTTCCGTCGGGCACGTTCAAGCCGTACACGGGGGTGTCGACCGCGATCCTGCTGTTCACGAAGACCTCGTCGGGCGGCACCGATCACGTCTGGTTCTACGACGTGCGCGCCGACGGCATGACTCTCGACGACAAGCGCACCCCGACCGAGGCGAACAACCTCCCCGATGTGCTGGCCCGTTGGCGCTCGTTCACGCCTTCTCCGGCCGGTGAGCGCCACTCGGTCCCTGAGCTTGTCGAAGGGCTCCCGGCCGTTGAGCGAGCGAGGAACGAGCGAGACGAAACGCCCCGGCCCGGCGAGCAACCCGAGTCCGAGCACACGCGCCCCCGCACGGCTCAGTCGTTCATGGTGCCGCGTCAGGAGATCGTCGACAACGGCTACGACCTGAGCCTGAACCGCTATAAGGAGATCGAGGTCGAGGAGGTCGAGCACCGTTCGCCCGCCGAGATCCTGGACGAGCTCGATGCTCTGGAGGTCGAGATCCAGGACGGGCTGAAGCGACTGCAGGAGATGCTCGCGTGACCTGGGAGACGGTGCCTCTCGGGGATGTCATCGAACTCCGCTATGGCAAGGCGCTCAAAGCCGAGAATCGGTCGGGTTCGGGGTTCCCGGTCATCGGATCGGGTGGTGTCGCGGGTGCTCATGATTCCGCATTGGTGACCACTCCAACGATCGTCGTCGGGCGGAAGGGTTCGATCGGTTCTCTCACTTACGCACCCGATGGTTGCTGGCCGATCGACACCGCCTACTTCACGCACCCCAAGCGCGACGTGGATCTGCGCTGGTTGTTCTGGACGATGCAATCGCTGGGGCTCGAGACGATGAACAAGTCTGCCGCGGTCCCCGGGCTCAACCGCGACGATGCCTACCGTGCTCGAGTGCCGCTCCCACCTCTCCCCGAGCAGCGCCGGATCGCGGCGATCCTCGACGAGGCCGACGCCCTCAGCCGCACCGCCGTGTCCGCCGTAGCGGATGTGACCTCTGTTGTAGATGCCGCATTCCGCGTGCTCGAATCGACACTCGAACCCGGCAGGGTGACCGCGCTCTCCGAAATCGCGTCGGTTGGCTCGGGGATCACCAAGGGCCGCAAGCTTCCCACGGGTGAGCTGATCGACGTGCCATATATGACAGTCGCCAACGTGCAGGACAAGCGGCTCGACTTCTCGAGCATCAAGACCATCTCGGTATCGGCGATGGAGCTCGATCGGTATCGGCTCCACGACCAGGATCTTCTGCTGACGGAGGGCGGCGATCCCGACAAGCTAGGTCGCGGTGTCGTCTGGCGGGAGGAGCTGCCGATGAGCATCCACCAGAACCATGTCTTCCGGGTGCGCCCTCTAGACAAGGCGACTGATATGACCTGGCTCAATTGGGAGGTAGGCAGCGACTACGGGAAGAGATACTTCCTGCGCGCCGCGAAGCAGACCACGGGTATAGCCACAATCAACTCCACCCAGTTGAAACAGTTCCCAGCGCGTGTTCCATCGGACGCTGCACGTCGAGAGTTTCGGTCAATCCTGGACCACACCGAGACACTCCGCTCAACATACGAGGCGCGCTCTCATGCGCTCGATACCCTCTTCGCCTCCCTTCAGCACCGCGCCTTCCGAGGAGAACTGTGACCACCACCGACCCCGGATTCACGCCTGTCTCGACGATCCCGCGGTGGCCGAGCTTCGTCCGGCCGCTGCTCGAGGTGCTCTCCGACGGCCAGACCTGGCGCAAGCGCGACATGGAGCGTGCGGTCGCCGAGCGCGCGGGGATCACCGCGGAACAGCTCGAGGAGACACTGGACTCGGGCCAAACCCGCGCGTTCAACCGCATCGGCTGGGCGACGTCGGCCCTGCGCCGGGCGAAGGCGATCGAGGCGCCGCAGCGCGCCCAGTTCCGCATCACCGACACGGGCCGGCAGCTTCTCGCCGAGAACCCGGGCCCGATCTCGGAGCACGCCGTCGAGGCGATCCCTGCCTACAACGAGTACGTGCCCGTGAAGGCTCGCAAGGCGACGGCGACCACTCCTGCGATGCCCGATCTGGACGACGCCGATCCTGACGAACTGATCAGCTCCGGCATCCGTCTCATCGACGAAGACACGCGCGCGACCCTCTTGCAGCGGCTCAAAGAAAGCGACCCGTACGACTTCGAGCGGGTGGTCCGCACGCTGCTCGTGCAGATGGGCTACGGGCGGGACAGCCGGATGACTCCGCTCACCGGTTCGGGCGATGGTGGGCTCGACGGCGTGATCGACCGCGACGAGCTCGGTCTCAGCAAGATCTACGTGCAGGCCAAGCGCTATGCCGAGGCGACGATCGGTCGCCCGAAGATCCAGGAGTTCGTCGGCGCGCTCGCCACACGCGGTGCCAACGTCGGCGTCTTCTTCACGACGAGCCGCTTCACCGCCGAGGCCATCGACGCGGCCGCGCGCGTGCCGCAGGAGATCGCCCTCGTCGACGGCGACCGCCTCACCGCGCTGATGATGCGCCACAAGGTCGGCGTCCAGATCGCTCGCACGATCGAGCTCCTCAAGGTCGACGAGGACTTCTTCGCCGGCGAGTGACCGGCTACTTCGTCTGGTTCGGGTGGCGAGTGTGCACCTGTTCGAGATGAACGACTCGACCTTCGACGTAGAACCAGATCCGCGCGTCGCCCTGGGCGGTCGGCTTATGCTGCCAGCGCTCGTGGGTCACGCCCTCACGCGTGATCCACTGCAACTCACCCCTCAACGGGTAGTTCGTCGGCGTTCGATCCAGTGGCGTCCGGGTGAGGAAGTCCCACGCGTCTGCCAACGGACCCAGGGTCGTCGCCCTGAGGTCGTTCCACCCGCGTTGGGCTGAGGTCGTGGCGAACCGGATCTCGAACTCGCTCTTCTTCGTCGGCCGATCGACCTTCGATCCCTTCGCCATCGTTACGGGCGCTCGACCTTCACCTCATCATCGAGCCACTCCACTGGCGCGGCGTGCAAGCCTGCGGCGATCGCCGTCGCCGTCTCCTGCCAGGCGATCATCTCTGCGACCGCTAGATGGGCTTCGCCTGTGGCGAACGACGCGCGAGCCGCGTTCAGCAGGTCACGCGCGCACGTCGTCCGATCCGCGACACTGAGCGCAAGCATCCAGGGGAATCGGTCGGCCATGCGATCGGCAAGGGTCCCGTGATCGTCGGTTGCCACCGCGATCAGCTGAGCGGCGAACTGCATGAGCTGCTCGCGAGAGTCTGCTTCGCGCTTCGACATCAAGACGAGGTCCTCGCCGTCGCGGCGGGTCACATCGACCGGATGCTCCTCCGCGGCAGCGAAGACCTTCGGAGCATTGCGGCTCAGCTCCGACGAGTTGAAGACACGTGGTGGGAGGACGGCGGCAGACATAGGAGCCATCCTAGTTCAGAACTAGTTCGGAATTTCGATCGTATGAGAATCCGAGTAGGCGATCGCCTCGCCGGGTCATCGAGACGGCGGCCGCCGCCGAAGCGACGGCCGCCCTTCCCTCCCCGATCAGTAGCCGACGGCCGCCAGGCCGAACTGGATCTCGGCGTCGGTGAACCCCTCGTACGCGAGCTGGTCGTACAGCCCCTGGCGCGAGAACGACGAGTAGTCCAGGTACGCCTTGGCCTTCTCGGCGCACTCCGCGTTCCAGTCGGCGCCCGCGTTGTCGGCGCCGAAAGTGGCGTCCTCGGCGGAGTATCCCTCGTACTCGAGCTGGTCGATCAGACCCGTGCGCGAGAATCCGGAGTAGGCCAGGTAGTCCTGCGCCTTGTTGATCGCGTTCTGCTGCGCCAGCGTGTACACCGGCTTGGGCGCCTCGGCCGTGACGAGCACCTCAGTGCCGGGGTCGGCCTGCCGCCCCGCGCTGAGCGTCTGCGTGAGCACGACCCAGTCGTCGCCGGTGCCGTCCGGCAGCGTCATCACGAATCCTGCGGACTCGACCGCCGCGCGAGCCTCCGCCACGGTGAGTCCCACGAGTCCAGGCATCTTCTCGCGGTCGTCGACCGGCTTCGGCGCAGGCGCCTCGACCTCCCGAGCCTGCGCGGTCGCCGTCGGGGCAGGGTATACAGCGTCGGCGTCACCCCGGGCACCGCCGAGGCTGCCCACGATGACGCTGATCAGCACGAGCGCCCCCAGTGCGACGAGCCCCCACTGCCACCACTTCAGCGTCGGCAGCCCCCGCTTGTGGGCGACCGCGATGGTGTCGGCCGCGCCGGTCGCACTCGCGGCGCCGGCCGCCGGCGAGCGTCGCACGGCGGGGCCCTGTCCGGCCGAACCTCGTCCTGCATCGCCCTGTGCGGCGGCCCCAGGCACGCCGGACCCGTGCCCGACATTCGCGGCGGCGATCGCCGCGCTCGCGGAGGTCGGCACCGCGGCATGCTCGGTCCACTGCGCGCCGTCCCAGTACCGCTGCCCCGCGGCGTCGTGCGGGTCGGGGTACCACCCCGCGGGCGGCAGCTGCGGAGTGTTGTTGTCGTTCTCGGACATGACGAACCTTCTGGTCGTAAGAGGCGCAGACCCCCAGGTATGCACCACCGGCCGATGGCCAGTAGAACAGGACACACCAGACCTCCGACATTGTCGTCGGCGCGGCATCCGATCGCCTTCGAGCCGACTGCCGGCTCAGGTCCGCAAGGCGATTCGTTCGCGACGCACGGTCGGTGATTTCGATGCGGGCCGCCATCGTCCTTCGGTGTCCCACCAGGATGGTCCGCGCACGTAGGGGATGCCGTCGATCATGCGGATCTGCCAGCCGCCGGTGTCGATGGTGCGGTGGTGGAACCAGCACAGCAGCACGCCGTTGTCGGTGTGCGTCGGCCCGCCCCGGGAGTGCTCGATGACGTGGTGGATCTCGCACCACTGCGGCGGCACATCACACCCGGGGATCAGGCATCCCCCATCCCGGAGCGTGACCGCGCGGCGCTGATGGTGGGTGAAGACGCGGTCCAGCGTGGTGATCGACACGATCCGCCCTGCGTCGCCGCATACGACCCGTTGCATCACCCCGGCGCATGCCACGTGCCGCGCGGCGGCGATCGAGATCGGCTCCGGTTCGCCGGGTAGATGAGCGTATCCGCGCCCGGTTGCAAGATCTTCTTCCCGGACCTGGACGACGAGTGTCGGTGCGGCCCCGCCGAGCATGGGAAGCTCCCCGGATGCCGCCGCGGCCGTCAGCAGCACCGCGAGCGCATCGTGTCGTTTCTGTGTCGCGGTGCGGGTGTCGGCGGTGCTCTCGAACGGGCCGTCTGCCGTGGTCGGGTCATCCTCCGTGAAGCACGGTCCCGGCACCGGTGCACCGTCGACGCGCGGGTTGAGGACGCTGTCGACGCAGAGCTGGAACTGTGCGGCCACCTCGGGCAGCAGGCCGCCCCGGATCGGCACCAGTCCGTCGGTCGGCCGCCCGAACGTCAGGCCACGCTTGCGGATCGCCCGCGCCTCGACCGGTTCGGCGCCGTCGGGGTCGAAGTACGTCGCCCATACCTGCGCCATCGCCCGCAGCTCGTCCGCCGACACCGGCGCGCCCGCGCCGGCCGCCGCGGCCGCGAGTTCTTCGTCTGCGGCCAGCAGCGCCTCCCGGCCGATCAGCGAACCCCGGAACACCCCTGCGACCGCGACCACACCATCCAACCCCGCATCGCCGGCCACGAGCGCCTCCCGCATCCCCGGGAACTCCGCCGGCAGCACCTCACCCGTCGACGGCGCCGTCGACCGACGCACCGCCTTCGCCGCCGCGACAACATCGGCCGCCGTCCGCCCCGACACCCGCGTCGCACGTTGCACGAGCTCGCTCGGGTGGCGGCATCCATATCTGGTCGTCACACGATCCGCGTGGCCGACCAGCTCGTCACGTTCGACGATGACCGCGGTCGCCTCGACCACCACAGCCTCGGCAAGGCGCCGCACACGACCGGCCGCGGCAAGCGCCGCGAGCACGTCGGAGTCCGCCCCGATCCGCAACCGCTCGCCGGCTGACGCGCTCAGCCCGCCGAGCGCGTCACCGAGTTCGGCGAGAGCATCAGCAAGGTCGGTCATGAGTCCATTGTGGCGAGGGGTTCCGACATTCAAACACCCAGATCCCACAGGGTTTTCCACCTGTGGACAACCTCACCGACACCCCGAAACCGGTCGGCTGTGGAGGAGAGGATGGATGCCGCAAGAACAGCCTGCCCGTGCACCGCGCTTCGTCTCGCTGCCGCTCGCTCAGCGACCGGAACCGGCGTCGCCTGGCGCGTCGACGACCAGCCCGTCGCGTGCACGCGCTTCGTCTCGCCGGCGCTCGCTCAGCGACCGGAACAAGCGTGGCCGCGGCAGGGAACAAGTGTCACCTCACCGCCGATGTCGTCGCCCTTCGCTAGCATGTCGCCAGGGCAGGGGCCGAGCCTGCCGCCGGGAGCCGTTCGTGGGGAACTTCGACTTCGTCCGGGATCGCTGGCCGAAAGTGTGGGAGGCCGCATCCCGTGCCGAGTCGTACCTCCGCAGTGACCCGCGCGCATCGGCCACGTACTCGCGCCGCGCCGGCGAGATGTTCACCGAGTGGATATATGCGGCGGAGGCACTGCCCCGCCCGTACGACGACTCGTTCGCGAACCTGACCGCGCAGCAGCTGTTCCGCCAGGCGGTCGGCGCCAACGTCGACGGCGGCCTGCGGATCGTGCGCCGCGTCGGCAACGACGCCGTCCACAAGGATGAAGACCTGCCGATCGGGCGCGCCCGGGGCTCGCTCGAGCAGCTGCATACGATCTGCCGCTGGCTCGATCACTGCTACGGCGACCCGGATGCCGCCGACCCGCCGCCGTTCGACTTCGCACGTGTGCCCCCGGCTCCCGGCGCGGTGATCCAGCGGGCGCGCTCCGAACTCGAACGCGCCCAGCAGGAGTTCGACGACGCCCGCCGCGCGCTGGCAGAAGAGCGCGAACGCAACGCAGCCCTCACCGAAGAGCTGGCCGCCCTGCACGCGGCCGCATCGGCAGCGAAGACGGCCAACGCGACGGCCAACGCCGAGCACGGCATCCCCGATCCGACGCTCGCGACCGAGGCCGAGACGCGACGGGACCTCATCGATCTGCACCTGCACGAGGCGGGCTGGCGGCTCGCCGACCCGCGTGATCGCGAATGGCCGGTGAGCGGCATCCCGAGCCCCTCCGGCAGCGGGAAGGTCGACTATGTGCTGTGGGGAGACGACGGCAAGCCCCTCGCCGTCGTCGAAGCCAAGCGCACCTCCCGGAGCGCGAAGGAGGGCAGGCTCCAAGCCGAGATCTACGCCGACGCGCTGGAGCGGGACTTCGGTCAGCGCCCCATCATCTACTACACGAACGGGTTCGAGACCTGGCTGTGGGACGACCGCCGCTACCCGCCGCGCCCGGTCGCGGGGTACCTGACCAAGGACCAGCTGGCGCTGGCGATCCAGCGCCGCCGCACGCTCCGGCCGCTCGGCACCGCGGCGATTGATCGCTCCATCGTGGAGCGGCCGTATCAGCTGCGCGCGATCCGGGCGGTGACCGAGGCCTTCGAGCAGAAGCGCCGGCGTGCGCTGCTGGTGATGGCGACCGGCACGGGCAAGACGCGCACCGTGATCGCCCTGGTCGACGTGCTGCAGAAGGCCAACTGGGTCAAGCGCGTGCTGTTCCTCGCCGACCGTACGGCCCTCGTGAACCAGGCCGTCGCGGCATTCAAGGCCCACCTGCCCGACAGTGCCCCCGTGAACCTGGTCACCGATCGCGACAGCGAGGGCCGTGTCTTCGTCTCGACCTACCAGACGGTCATGGGACTCATCGACGCCGGCGAGGACGCCCTGCGCCGGTTCGGCCCCGGCTACTTCGACCTGATCGTCGTCGACGAGGCGCACCGCTCGATCTACAACCGGTACGGCGAGATCTTCGGCTACTTCGACGCCCTCGTCGTCGGGCTCACCGCGACGCCGCGCGCCGACGTCGACCACAACACGTATCAGCTGTTCGAGCTCGATGACGGCGTCCCCACCGATGCCTTCGAACTCGACGACGCCATCGCCGGCGGCTACCTCGTGCCGCCGGTCGCCAGGCCGATCGACCTCGGCTTCATGAAGCGCGGCATCCGCTACGCCGACCTGAGCGATGCCGACCGCGAGCGGTGGGACGAACTCGAATGGCAGGACGGCGAGATCCCCGACGAGGTCGGCGCGGCAGCGATGAACCGCTGGCTGTTCAACGAAGACACCGTCGACAAGGTGCTGGAGGTCCTCGTCGCCGAGGGCCGGTACGTCGGTGGCGGCGACATCCTCGGCAAGACGATCGTCTTCGCCAAGAACCAGCGTCACGCCGAGTTCATCGAGTCGCGCATCGACGCGAACTTCCCCGAGAAGCGTGGGGCACTCGCCCGCGTCATCACCTACGCCGCGGGCCCCTACGCGCAGACGCTCATCGACGCGTTCTCGACGCCGGGCACCAGCCCGCAGATCGCCATCTCGGTCGACATGCTCGACACCGGCATCGACATCCCCGACGTCGTCAACCTGGTCTTCTTCAAGCCGGTGAATTCCCACACCAAGTTCTGGCAGATGGTCGGGCGCGGCACGCGGCTGCGCCCCAACCTCTACGGCCCCGCCGACGACAAGCGGGACTTCGTGATCTTCGACGTGTGCGGCAACATCGACTTCTTCAACGAGGACGTGCCGACGGCATCGACTGCTCGTTCGCCCTCGCTCTCGGAGCGCACGTTCCTGCTGCGCACCCGGCTGCTCGCGGCCTTGAAAGACGCGAAAGACGCGGATGCCGCAAGCCTGCGCACGTCGATCGCCGGACGCCTCTCGGCCGCCGTCGCGGGGATGAACCGCGACAACTTCCTCGTGCGCAAGCACCTTCGCGCCGTCGAACGGTTCAGCGGCGCCGGCGCGTGGGACGCCTTCGGCGCGGCAGACGTCGAGGCGGCAGCCGAGCTGGCAGGGCTCCCCTCGTCCGCCGAGCAGGACGCCGACGAGGCGGCCAAGCGATTCGATGCGCTGGTGCTGGACGCGCAGGTCGCCGTCGCCGTCGGAGATCCCGTTCCCGCCGGCACCGCCTCGCGGATCGTCGGCATCGCGCAGGCGCTCGGAGATCAGCGCACCATCCCCGCGGTCGCGGCGCAGGCGGCGCTGCTGGACGCGATCATCGACCCGGCGTGGTGGGAGGCCCCCGACGTCACGGCGCTCGAGCGGGTGCGGGTCCGGCTCCGCGAGCTGGTCCGGCTGATCGGGCGCGAGGCACAGGCGATCGTGTACACAGACTTCGAAGACACGTTGGACGACGTCCGCGAGGTCACGCTCTCGCGCGTCGTGCCCGGGCTCAACCGGCGGGCGTTCCGCGACAAGCTCTTCGGCTTTCTCGACGGCCGCTCCGACGTCGCGCTCCACAAGCTGCGCACCGGACGCGCGCTCACCCCGGTCGACCTCGAGCAGCTCGAGCAGATCCTCACATCCGCGGGCGGAGTGGATGCCACACAGCTCCACGATGAAGCCACCGGCGCCGGCGGTCTTGGCCGCCTCGTCCGCTCGATCGTCGGCATGGAGCGGTCGGCGCTCGAAGAGGCCCTCGCGGATTTCGTCTCGACGCCCGGGTTCACCCACCGCCAGCACGCGTTCGTGGATCTGGTCGTGCAGCAGCTCACGATCACCGGATACCTGGACCCTCGCAGGCTGTACTCGGACCCCTTCGACGGAGTGGCACCCGAGGGTCCTGACGAGATCTTCAGCGATGCGCAGATCGACGATCTGATCGCCCGCATCCGGCGATTCGACGACAGCGCCGACCCGGTCGCCGACCAGGCGACCGCCTAGCGTCGATGTCGCTACGGAGCGCCGTCTGGCACGTGGATGCCGGGGCCGCCGGCATCCACTACTCCGCTGTTCGCGCGATCACCTACGGGGACGGGGTCACGTTCGGCCGGTGAAGAGCGGGACCACGGCCTCATCCACGATGCCGACCAGCACGGCGTCGGGCACGGGCGCACCCTCGAAGAGGAACCGCTGCCGGAGCATCGAATGCGCGACCTCGAGCCGCAGCCGCGTCACGGTGGAGCCGTCGATCTCGCCCCGGGCCACCGCGCGGCGAGCGATCTCGGACATGGCCGTCAAGCCTGACCCCTGCGACCCGGCGCGCAGCGCGCGCATGCGCTCCTGATCGACCATGGCGTCGCCGAGCAGGCCGCGCAGCGCCTGTCCGGCTGGGCCGGCCAGCGCATCGGCGTTCGCGCGCAGGCACTCGAGCACGTCGGAGCGGAACGCGCCGGTGTCGCGCGGCATGGCCGGATCGGGCATCGAGCGACGCACCGCGTCGAGCGTCAGTTCCATGCGTGTCGGCCAGCGGCGGTACAGCGAGGCCTTGCCCGTGCCGGCACGCTGAGCCACCCGCTCCATCGTGAATCCCGCATAGCCCGTCTCGACGAGCTCCGCGAAAGCGGCGTCGAGGATCGCGTCCTCCAGCTCCTGCCCACGGCGACGCGGGCCTGACCTGTGGTCGGTGCGGGGCGGTTTCTCCGTCACAGCCCGGACTCCGCCGTCGTGACGCGGCCGGTGTCGCCGTCCACCGTGACGCGCTGGCCCTCGCGCAGCGACGAGGTGCCCACCGCCGTGCCCATGATCGCCGGGATGCCGTACTCGCGGGCGACGATCGCCGCGTGCGACCCGATGCCGCCCGAGTCGACCACGACCGCGGCGGCGCGCTGGAACAGCGGCGTCCACGAGGGGTTCGTGTACGGGCACACCAGGATGTCGCCCGGCTCGACGCGTCCGAACTCGGCGGGATCGCGGACGATGCGCACCGGACCGGTGGCTTGGCCGCCGCTCGCCGGTTCGCCCGCGACGATCGCGTCGCCGGCATCCCGCTGCGGGAACACCGCGCGCGGATCGATCAGACGCGTGCCCGAGAGCTCCTCCCGGCGCGCCGAACGGGCGACCACCCGCTGCCGCAGGTCGCCGGCGGCCGCCGCGTCCGGCGACGACAGTGCCTCGAGCTCTTCGAGCCGCAGGTGCCAGACGTCGTCGGCGCGGTCGAGGGCACCGGCGGCAGTCAGACGGTGCCCGATCTCGAGCAGCGACGCCCGCAGGAGCGGAAGCGGCCTGGTGAACTCATAGTGGGTGTCTTCACGGAATGCGGCGCCGACACGGGCCCGCTCGATACGTCGCCGCAGACGCGGGCTCAGGCCCTCGAGCTTCGGCCGGGCGCCGGGCCGGACGGCTCCGGAGGGCGCGGCGAGCAGCACCTTGACCAGCCCGACGACGACCTCCGGCGCCTCGCCCCATGTCGGCGAGGTCGCCAGCAGCGGAGAGGCGGTCTCGCGGTGTCCGTGCTCGGCGATCAGCGTCCGGAACTGCGACACCGACGCCATGACAGGAACGAGGGCGACCGGATCCTCCTCGGCGACCCGCCGCGCCAGGCCCGGATCGGCACGCACCACCGCAGCGAGCGCCTCGAGATCCCGGTTCGCCTGCTCGGTACGGCTGCGTCCGTCCAGCAGCAGGTCGCCCAGCCGCAGATCGCGGGACGCACGCCTGCCTCGCGAGAGCTTCAGCGCGACCGCGAGCCGCACGAGCGCGACGCCCGATCCGGGAAGGTAATCGATGCGCAGATCCGTGACCGGTTCGACGAGCGCAAGGGCTTCGCGCGGCATCCTGATCAGCGCCCGCCACTCCATGCCGCCCAGATCACGCGCGGCGAACTCGCGCACGCTCTCGCGGTACCGGAGGTAGCGCGGGTCGCGCTGCCAGCGCGCCGGGTCGTGTCGTCGCGCACGCGACGCCACGAGGAACGGCGCGAGGAGGATCCGCGGCGTGGGACGCGGACGCGGCGGCACGAACCGGGTGACGACACCGTCCTCCTCGAGCAGGAAGCCCTCGAACGCGCCGCGCAGTCCGATGCTCGCGGTGAGTTTCGCCATCAGCCCGGCCGGCCCATGCGGCACCCACGTCGACATGTCCATGGGGTAGGGCCTCGAGGGCAGGAATTCCAGCAGCACCCCCGAGAGCCGGCGCCGGAGGGGATTCAACCGGCCGCGGATCGGCGGAGGCGGCAGAGCCGTCATCGGACGCGCCTGCAGCAGCCACACCCGCCCCGACGCGACGGCCCACTCGACGTCCTGCGGGCGCCCGAAGTGCTCCGCGATCTCCGCTCCGCGCCGCGCCAGCTCGGCGAGCTGCGGGTTCGACAGGTGCGAGGCACCGTTCGCGGTGGATGCCGCGACCTCGCCGTCCTCGTGCACGATCCCGCCTGCGGCAGCTGCTCGCACGACCACCTCCCTGCGGCCGGGCGTGAACCGGCGTACGGCTCCGTCGCGCGAGAGCACGTAGCGGTCGGGGGTGACCAGGCCCGAGACCACGGCCTCGCCGAGCCCGGCACTCGCCTCGACGACGATCTCGTCGCGGGCTCCGGTGACGGGGTCGGCGGTGAACATCACGCCCGCGGCATCCGCGTCCACCATTCGCTGCACGACCACCGCGATCCGCACGTCGGCCGGGTCGATCCGCAGCCGCTCGCGGTACACGATCGCGCGCTCGGTCCACAGTGATCCCCAGCAGCGCCGGACGGCGTCGAGGAGCGCGACCTCGCCGACGACGTTGAGGTAGGTGTCCTGTTGACCGGCGAACGCGGCGCCGGGCAGATCCTCGGCCGTCGCACTGGAACGCACCGCGACGGCCCCACCGCCCAGCGTGGCATAGGCGTCGGCGATGGCCGCGGCCAGGGGCTCCGGCATCCGCACCGCCTCGTAGCTCGTGCGATCGTGCGTGGGCACCTCGATCGAGGCGTAGGCGTCGGTCGTCACGACGAAACCGTCGGGAACCGGCAACCCACGACGGATCAGCTCGCCGAGATTCGCGCCTTTGCCCCCGGCGCGCAGGATGTCGCCGCGGCCGAACCCGCGCAGCGGGGCGACCAGGGTCGGAGTCGTCATCGCATCTCCTCGAACAGCAGGCGTCCATGCAGTGAACGGTGCGTTCTCTAACCGTAGCGCGAATCGCGCCCGCAGCCCACGACCGTTTGCGCGCCGCGGCGAGGCCGCCGGCATCCCCTCGACGACGGCAAGGCGCGCGAACACCTACTCGGCCGCGCGTGCGTCCCGTATCGCCCGGCGGGTGAGCGGCTCGGCGGCCTCGCGGGGCACGCGTACCGCGCCGGTGTCGACCTCGACCGGTGCGCCGGTCTGGTTCGCGGCACGCTGGGCCGAGAGTGCGGTGTCTTCGTCGACCGCCTCCTGCAGCGCCGACTTCTCGCGCAGCGGCGGCGTCTTGAAGAACAGCGACAGCACGAACGCGATGATGACGACCCACATCGCGACCCAGTAGACCGCAACCGCGGAGTCGTTGAACGCGACCAGCATCGGCTTGCTCAACCGCGGGTCGGCGCCCACCAGGAACGACGTGTCGTCGACCGTGCTGTCGTCGATCGACGAGTCGCCGCCGCCGTCGGCGAACTGGTCGAGCAGCGTCGGGACGAGGGTGTCGACGAAGGCGGAGCGCTCGTCTGCGTCCGAGAAGTCCAGGCTCACCTGACCGTCGTCCGAGACGCGGGCGACCGGTACCTGCTTCTGCATCTCGGTCAGCGCGGCCTGCTGCGCCTGCGCGACGGCCGCTGCTGTCGCCGCCGCCTGCTGCGACGCGGGGAGCTGACCCGCCTCGACCTGTGCGGCCACCGCGTCGGTCGCCGCGGCGGTGGCCTGGTCCATGCCCTCCTGCAGCTGCTTCGTCGTCGCGGCGGTGGTCTCGTCGACGATCGGCGTGTAGATCTTGGCCATGATGTCGGCGTTCTCGGGGGCGCCCGCGACGTCGGGGTCGAACGCCGCGTCGAGAGCGCTCGTGAGGGTCTCCTCGTCCGCGAACGACGCCTGGATGTTCTGCGGCATGAGCGTGAACATGAGCGACAGCAGCACGGCCGTGCCGAGCGTGCCGCCGATCTGGCGGAAGAACGTCGACGCGCTCGTGGCGACACCCATGTCGCGCAGGCCGACGGAGTTCTGGCTCGCGATGGTGAGGGTCTGCATGAGCTGGCCGAGTCCGAGGCCGATGAGCAGCATGCCGCCCGCCATGTACCAGTACGAACCGTCGTACTGCAGGCGGGTCAGCCAGAAGAAGCCGATCGACAGGAACGCCGTGCCGAGGATCGGGAAGATGCGGTACCGGCCGGTACGGGCGATGAGCTGGCCGCTGCCGATCGACGCGACCATCATGCCGAGGATCATCGGCAGCATCTGCAGGCCGCTCTCGGTGGGCGTCGCACCCATCACCAGCTGGAGGTACAGCGGGATCGTGAGCATTGCGCCGAACATCCCGAAGCCGACGAACACGCCGATGACGGTCGCCATCGAGAACGTCGACGAGCGGAACAGCTTCAGCGGGATCAGCGCGTCGTCCTTCATGAGCATCTCGACGATCACGAAGGCGATGACGCCGAGGCCACCCACGATGTAGCAGCCGATCGCGAGGGGCGAGTCCCAGCCCCACTCACGCCCCTGCTCGGCGACCAGCAGCAGCGGCACCAGCGCGACGATGACCGTCGTGGCGCCCCACCAGTCGATGCGCACGGAGTGGCTCGGGTGCTTGGGGATGTGCAGGAACCGCAGCACGATGCCGAGTGCCACGATGCCGATCGGCACGTTGATGAGGAACACCCACCGCCATCCGGCGATCCCGAGGATCTCGTCGGCGCCGGCGAACAGGCCGCCGATGAGGGGGCCCAGGAGGCTCGAGACGCCGAACACGGCGAGGAAGTAGCCCTGGTACTTCGCGCGTTCGCGGGGCGCGAGGATGTCGCCCATGATCGCGAGCGGCATCGACATGAGGCCGCCCGCGCCGAGTCCCTGCACGGCACGGAAGGCCGCCAGCTCGAGCATCGACGTCGAGAAGCTCGCGAGGATCGATCCGATCACGAAGACGACGATCGCGAAGATGAACAGCGGCCGCCGGCCGAAGATGTCGGACAGCTTGCCGTAGATCGGCGTCGAGATCGTCGAGACGATGAGGTACGCGGTGGTCACCCAAGCCTGCTGACTGAGCCCGTGCAAGTCGTCGCCGATCGTGCGGATCGCGGTGCCGACGACGGTCTGGTCCAGCGCCGACAGGAACATGCCCGCCATCAGGCCGAAGATGACGAAGATGATCGCCCGGTGGGTCATGACCGGCGCGGCGGCCGCTTCGGACGATAGGCGGGTCTCAGACATGATGCTCCCGATGTGCGGATCAGCGGATGCGATCGGGCGACGCCGTCGTCGTCAGGTCTCGGCCCATCGTAGACCGGGCGCGCCCGTCAAGAGGCGCTTGAACTCAGAGGCGTTCGATGATCGTCGCGTTCGCCATGCCGCCGCCCTCGCACATCGTCTGCAGGCCGTAGCGGCCGCCGGTGGCCTCCAGGTGCGCCACAAGTGTGCCCAGCAGTCGCGTGCCCGACGCGCCGACGGCATGCCCGAGGGCGATCGCTCCACCCCAGGGGTTGAGCTTCGCGGAGTCGGCGACGAGCTCGCGCTGCCAGGCGAGCGGCACCGACGCGAACGCCTCGTTGACCTCGTACGCGTCGAGGTCGTCGATCGACAGGCCGCTGCGCTCGAGGATGCGTCGCGTCGCCGGGATGGGGCCGGCGAGCATCATCATCGGGTCGTCGCCGACGACCGCGAACGCGTGGAACCGCGCGCGCGGTGTCAGCCCCAGCTCGACCGCCTTCTCCTCGCTCATGATGAGAGCCGCGGATGCCGCATCCGTGAGCGGCGACGAATTGCCCGCGGTGATGCGCCAGTCCAGGTCGGGGAAGCGCTCCGCGAGCGCGTCCGTGCGGAACGCCGGGCCGAGTCCGGAGAGGCCCTCCACGGTGGTGCCGGAGCGCACCGTCTCGTCGAAGGCGACCGCCTCGCCGTCGCCGCCGAGGACCGGGATCACCTGGGAGTCGAAGCGGCCCTGAGTCCAGGCATCCGCCGCCCGCCGGTGCGACTCGGCCGAGAACGCGTCGAGCTCCTCGCGCCCGAAGCCCCAGCGTGCGGCGATGAGCTCGGCCGACACCCCCTGGTTCACGAGTCCGTCGGGGTACCGGCGCGCCACACCCTGCGACACGGTGCCGCCGTGGGCTGCCGAGCCGAGCGGCACACGGCTCATCGACTCGACGCCGGCGGCGATCACGATGTCGTAGGCGCCGGCGATCACGCCCTGCGCCGCGAAGTGCGCGGCCTGCTGGCTCGACCCGCACTGCCGGTCGATCGTCACGGCGGGCACGGTCTCGGCGAATCCGGCGGCGAGCACCGCCTGGCGCGCGATGTTGAGGGACTGGTCGGCGACCTGGCTGACGCACCCCATGAGCACGTCGTCGATCTGCGTCGACTCCAGTCCGCTGCGCTCGAGCAGGGCGGTGAGCACCCCGGCGGCCAGGTCGACCGGATGGACGGCGCTGAGCGCTCCCCCGGGCTTTCCCCGCCCCGAGGGGGTCCGGACCACGTCGACGATGACCGCGCTGCGCATGAGATGCCTCCTGCTCCGAGCCTACGACGGCGAGGGATGCCGGCGGCCGCTGCCGACGCCGCTCTCAGCCGCGGGCGTCGGGCGGCGGGCGTCGGGCGTCGGGCGTCGGGCGTCAGCCGCGGGTGTCGGGCGTCGCGTAGGTGCTGCGCTGCTCGATCACGGCGAGGGTGCAGCGTGAGATGCACACCAGACGCGAGGCCTCGTCGACGATGCGGATCTCCCACACGTGCGCGCGACGCCCGATGTTGGCCGGCGTCACCGTCGCCGTCACCCAGCCTGTCGAGATCGGGCGGACGTGGTTGGCGTTGATCTCCTGACCGACCACGTGGAACCGCTCGCGATCCACGGCGAGGTAGCCCGCCCATGACGCCAGCGTCTCGGCGAGCGCGACGGACGCGCCGCCGTGCAGCACGCCGGCCGGCTGCACGGTGCGCCGGTCTACCGGCATCCGTCCCACCAGCGCGTCGTCGCGGACCTCGACGATCTCGATGCCGAGGTTCTCGATCAGCGTCCCGCTGGCCATCGCCGTCAGATCGACGGCGGCGACATCGCCGAACCAGAGCGTCATCCGGCCGCCTCTTCGGGGCGGTCGGCGACGGCGAGCACGGCGTCGTCGGCGACGTAGCCGTCGATGTGGCGCTCGTCGGGGCCGTTGTACTCCGAGAGCGGGCGGATGAGCGCGTTCGAGGCGAGCTGCTCCATGATGTGCGCGGTCCAGCCGGTGACGCGGGCGGCCACGAACAGCGGCGTGAAGGTCAGCGTGTCGAAGCCGATGAGGTTGTAGGCGGGACCTGACGGGTAGTCGAGGTTCGGGTAGATGCCCTTGCGGCTGACGAACTCGGACTCGAGGGTGTCGTACAGCGCCGCGACGTCCGGGCGGTCATAGTGCTCGACCAGGGTGTCGAGCGCGGCCTTCATGGTCGGCACGCGCGAGTCGCCGCGCTTGTACACGCGGTGGCCGAAGCCCATGATCTTGCGCTTCTCGGCGAGGGCCTGGTCGAGCCATGCACTCACGTTCGAGGCATCCCCGATCTCGTCGAAGATGTGCAGCACAGCCTCGTTGGCGCCGCCGTGCAGCGGCCCCTTGAGCGCGCCGATGGCGCCGACGACGGCCGAGTAGAGGTCGCTGAGGGTCGAGGTGATCACGCGCGCGGTGAACGTCGAGGCGTTGAACGAGTGCTCGCCGTACAGGATCATCGAGCAGTTGAACGCGTCGACGACGACCTCGTCGGGCTCCTCGCCGAACGTCATCCACAGGAAGTTCGCCGCGTAGTCCAGGTCGTCGCGCGGCGCGACGGGCTCCAGGCCCCGGCGGCGGCGCTGGCCGTACGCGACGATGGCGGGCAGCACCGCGTACAGGCGCACGCTGCGCTCGAGGTTCTGCTCGGCGCTGCCGCTCACCTCGAGCACCGAGCCGGTGCCGGCGAGGTCCTGCGCGCCGATGAGGCTCACCGCCGTGCGCACTTCGTCCATCGGGTGCGCGTCCAGCGGGACCAGGTCGATCGTGGTGCGCACGTCGTCGGGGAGCGCGCGGTGCGCGCGCTCGGTCAGCCGGAGCTGCGCGAGCTGCTCGGCGTCGGGCAGCTCGCCGTTCCACAGCAGGTAGGCGACCGCCTCGAACGGCTGCGTGGCGGCCAGCTCGTGCACCGGATACCCGCGGTACAGCAGCGAGTTCGTGTCGGGGTTGACCTTCGAGATCGCCGTGTAGTCCACGACGACGCCGGCGAGGCCCTTCTTGATGTCGGGTTCGGTCATGATTGCTCCTTCGTTCACTGCCTGCTCGCCTGTCACGATGTGTCGCACCGAGCGACCGTTCGTGACAGGCGAGCGGTCAGTGGCGGTCGATCTGGAAGTTGAAGACACTGGTGTCGAAGTGGTTGTACTGCTCGTAGTCGATGAGGTCGTAGAGATCGGCGCGGTGCTGCATCTCGCCGAGCTTCGAGGTCAGGTGGCCGTCCTCGTCGAGCGTATCGAGTGCGCGGGATGCCGCGCCCATCGCGATCCGCAGCAGCGAGACCGGCCAGATCACGATGTTCACCCCGACGTCACGCAACTGGTCGACGCTGAACAGGTCGGACTTGCCGAACTCGGTCATGTTGGCCAGGATCGGCACGTCCACGGCCTTGCGCACCGCCTCGAACTCGTCGAGCGTGCGCATGGCCTCGGGGAAGATCGCGTCGGCTCCGGCATCCACGAGCGCCTGCGCGCGCCGGATGGCGGCATCCAATCCCTCCACGGCGCGGATGTCGGTGCGCGCCATGATGAGGAAGTTCGGATCCCGCCGTGCGTCGGCGGCGGCGCGGATGCGCTTGATCGCGGTGTCTTCGTCCACGACGGCCTTGCCGTCGAGGTGCCCGCAGCGCTTCGGGTTGATCTGGTCCTCGATGTGGGTGCCTGCCAGGCCCGCGTCTTCGAGCGTCTGGATCGTGCGGGCGACGTTCATCGGCTCGCCGAAACCGGTGTCGGCGTCGATGATCGCGGGCAGGTCGGTCATGCGAGCGATCTGCTGCCCGCGGCCGGCGACCTCGGTGAGGGTCGTCAGGCCGATGTCGGGCAGGCCGAGGTCGGCCGACAGCACCGCGCCCGAGATGTACACGCCCTCGAAGCCCTTTCGCTCGATGAGCCGTGCGGAGAGCGGGTTGAACGCCCCGGGGAACCGCAGCAGCTCTCCGGAGGCCAGCCGCTCGCGGAACAGACGGCGCTTCTCGTGCGCGGGGACTACTGAATAGAGCACAGGCGAAGCTCCTTACGGTCGTTGAGCGAGCGAAGCGAGACGAAACGCAGCATCAGAACAGTCCCTTCGGGGCGGGCGCACCGGCGAGCACGCCGAAGTCGGCGACGATGGTCAGCTGCTGCACCTCTTCGGGGGTCAGCTCGGGCAGGCGCTGGGCGAGGTCGAGGAAGCGCTCGATCTCGTCGGCGGTCAGCACGGGCTCGGCCAGCAGCCGGAACTTGCGCACGTAGTCCTCGCGGGCGAACGGCCGGGCGCCGAGCGGGTGCGCGTCGGCCACGGCGATCTCGTCCTCGATCACCGAGCCGTCGGTGAGGCGGATCTCGACGCGGCCGCCGAACGCCTTCTCGTTCGGATCCTCGGAGTGGTAGCGGCGCGTCCACTCCGCATCCTCGGCCGTGGTGATCTTGTGCCACAGCGCGACGGTGTCTTCGCGGCCGGCACGCTCCGGCGTGTACGAGTCGACGTGATGCCAGCCGCCGTCCTGCAGTGCGACGGCGAAGATGTACGGGATCGAGTGGTCGAGCGTCTCGCGGGATGCCGTCGGGTCGTACTTCTGCGGATCGTTCGCGCCCGAGCCGATGACGTAGTGCGTGTGGTGCGACGTGTGCAGCACGATCGACTCCACGTTCGCCGGGTCGGCGGCCTCGGGGTTCGAACCGTGCAGCTTGCGGGCCAGGTCGATCCAGGCCTGCGCCTGGTACTCGGCCGAGTGCTCCTTCGTGTAGGAGTCCAGGATGCCGCGCTTGGGCTCGCCGGCCGCGGGCAGTGGCACCTCGTACGTGGCGTCGGGGCCGTCCAGCAGCCACGCGATGACGCCGTCCTCGCCCTCGTAGATCGGAGAAGGCGAGGTCTCGCCGCGCATCGCACGGTCGACGGCCTCGACAGCCATCTTGCCCGCGAACGCCGGGGCGTGCGCCTTCCACGTCGAGATCTCGCCCTTGCGCGACTGACGCGTGGCGGTGGTGGTGTGCAGCGCCTGCCCGATCGCCTGGTAGATCGTCTCGACGTCCAGGCCCAGGAGCGTGCCGATGCCTGCGGCGGCCGACGGGCCGAGGTGGGCGACGTGGTCGATCTTGTGCTTGTGCAGGCTGATGGCGCGCACCAGGTCGATCTGGATCTCGTAGCCTGTCGCCAGTCCGCGCACCAGCGCGGCGCCGTCGGCACCGACATGCTGGGCGACCGCGACGATCGGGGGGATGTTGTCGCCCGGGTGCGAGTACTCGGCGGCCAGGAACGTGTCGTGGTAGTCGAGCTCGCGCACCGCGACGCCGTTTGCCCACGCCGCCCACTCCGGGCTGGTCTTGCGGTCCAGCGTGCAGCCGAACACGGTCGCACCCGAGCCGCCCACCGACACGGCGTGGTCGAGCGCCTGCTGGCGCGCGGCGCTCACCGGCGCGCGGGTGAGCGATGCCGCGGCCACGGCGGCGTTGTCGATCACGCGGTTGATGATCATGTCGACGACGTCGGCGTCGACCTCGACGGGGTCGGCGGCGATCTCGGCGAGGTGCCAGGCCAGCTGCCCCTCACGGGCGAGGTTCTCGTCGCTGCGGTGCACGCGGAGGTGGTGGGTGACGGTCATGACTGGCCTTTCTGGTCGACGTCGAGCGCACCGAGAATGCTCTCGAGCGCGTTGTGCAGGTGAACGTGGGTGGCGTGCGCGGCCAGATCGGCATCGCGCGCTGCGATGGCCGCGGCGATGAGGCGATGTTCCGAGACGGATGCCGCCAGCCGAGCCGGATTGTCGCGCGCGAGGCGCCGCACCCTGACAAGGTGCGTCCGCACGGTGCGCAGCGCGGCCGTGAGGTAGTCGTTCGCGACCGCGGTGTCCAGCGTCGCGTCGAAGCGCGCGATGAGTCCGTAGTACCCGTCCGGCCCGGGCGCGGCCTCGAGGTCGACGCGCGCGAAGTCGCGTGCCAGGGCGGCGAAGGCCGCGGCATCCCCCCGCTCCGCGGCGAGACGGGCGGCGGACTCTTCGAGAGCGCGGCGCACCTCGAAGATCTCGCGGATGTCCCCGGCGTCGATCGCGGTGACGACGGTGACGCGCGGCGACTGCTGCGCGACGAGGCCGTCGGCGGCCAGGCGGCCGAGGGCCTCGCGCAGCGGAGTGCGGCTCACGCCGAGACGGGCGGCCTGCTCGACCTCGCCGAGCACGGTGCCGGGGCGCAGCAGGCCGGACTGGATCTCCTCGAGGAGGGTCGCGTAGGCGCGATCGCTGGCACGCATCCGCATCACCTCCTCGTCAGGACACTCCGCCCAGTGTATACATAAACTCACCCATGCAGGCAATTCGACCGCATGTGACCACCCACGGTATACAACCCGGCGCCGGGCGTGAGGATACCGTGAGGAATATTCACAAATTCATGAAGCGGGCGTAGCGTCACGGCCATGTCCACAGTCATCCGCACCAGCGGCCTCACCAAGCACTATGGCCGCGTCCACGCCCTCGACGGTCTCGACCTCACCGTCGACCAGGGCCAGATCCACGGGTTCCTCGGGCCCAACGGAGCCGGCAAGTCCACGACGATCCGGATCCTGCTCGGGCTCGCCCGTGCCACCGGCGGCGAGGCGACCGTCTTCGGCAGGGATCCGTGGAACGACAGCGTGGCGCTGCACCGCCGCATCGCGTACGTGCCGGGCGATGTCAGCGTGTGGCCCAACCTCTCGGGCGGCGAGGCGATCGACTTCCTGTCGCGCCTGCGGGGAACGGGCAAGCACGACCGCGCGTACCGCGCGGAGCGCGAGCGGCTCATGGCGGCCTTCCAGTTCGACCCGCGCAAGAAGGGCCGCGCGTACTCGAAGGGCAACCGGCAGAAGGTGGCGCTCATCGCCGCGTTCGCCGTCCCCGCCGACCTCTACATCCTCGACGAGCCCACGAGCGGCCTCGACCCACTGATGGAGGTGATGTTCCGCCGCGAGATCGCACGGGTGCGGGATGCCGGCGCCAGCGTGCTGCTGTCAAGCCACATCCTCTCCGAGGCCGAGCTGCTGTGCGACCGCGTGTCGATCATCCGCGCCGGTCGCATCGTCGAGTCCGGAACGCTCGCCGAGCTGCGTCACCTGACGCGCACCGAGATCTCGTTCGAGGGGACGGATGCCTCGGCCGCGGCCGGCATCGCCGGAGCCCACGACGTGGCAGTCGAGGAGGGGCGCGTGAAGTTCACCGTCGACAGCGACGTGGTGGCATCCACCCTTCCTGATCTGGCCGCGCGCAACGCAGCGGGCCTGCGGATCGCGCCGCCCTCGCTAGAGGAGCTGTTCCTGCGTCACTATGGCAATGAGCTGAGGGGCAATGAGCTGAGGGGCAATGAGCTGAGGGGCAATGAGCTGAGGGGCGATGAGCTCAGGGGCGATGAGCTCGCCGCCGACGAGGCCGCGCAGGAGGCTCAGCGGGCGTCGGCACACGAGAAGACGGCGGCGTCGCAATGACCGTTCCCGCGCTGCTGCGCCAGCGGATGCGCCGCGACTGGCTGCAGCTGACGCTGTGGATCCTCGGCACGGCGGCCCTCGCGGCGTCGGCCGTGAGCGGCGTGGAGCAGTCCTACGGCACCCTGCAGGACCGGCAGGAGGTGCTCGTCGCGGTGGCGGCGAACCCCGTCATCATGCTGTTCCGCGGGCTGCCCTCGGGCGCCGAGCGCGAGGCGTTCACGCTGTTCCTGATCCTGCCGTTCCTCGCGATGATGGCGGCTTTCATGTCGTCGTTCCTCGCGGTGCGCCACACGCGTGCCGAGGAGGAGCTCGGCCGCGCCGAGCTCGTGTCGGCGACCCCGGCCGCGCGCACCGCGCCGACCATCGCGACGATCCTGCACGGCGTCATCGCGAACGCGATCCTCGCGGCCCTGGTGATGGCGGTCTACGCGGGATCGGGGTTCGACGTCGGCGGATCGGTCATCGCCGGCGTGGCCGCGGGGGGCGTCGGCATCGTGTTCCTCGGCGTGGCGCTCGTCGCCGCGCAGCTCATGCGCACCTCACGCGGCGCCAACTCGCTGTCGGTGTGGGTGCTCATCATCACGTTCCTGCTGGGCGGCATCGGCAACGCCCTGGGCACCCCGTCGGACGACCTGCAGCGGATCGAGAGCTCGTGGCTGACCTGGCTGTCACCGTTCGGCTGGGCAGAGAACGCCCGCCCGTTCGCCGACGACACCTGGTGGCCCGTCGTGCTGTGCCTGGGCACCGGAGTCGTGCTCACGGTGCTCGCACTCATGCTGCAGCCGCTGCGCGACGTGGGCGAGAGCTTCATCGCCCAGCGCCCGGGACGGCTGTACGCGCACGCGTCGCTCTCGGCGCCGATCGGACTGGTGTGGCGCCTGAGCCGCGGCTCGCTCGTCGGCTGGTGCGTCGGCGGCCTGCTCACCGGGCTGCTGTCGACGAGTCTCGCGTCGGTGGTGAACGACCTCGGCGCCGACATCCCGGCCCTGCAGAACGTGCTCACCGCGTTGTCCGACAACGGGAGCCTGCAAGAGGGCATGGTCGTCATCTTCTTCCTCATCGTCGGAGTGCTCGCCGCGTGCGCCGCCGTGCAGACCGTCGCACGTGCTCGTCAGGAGGAGGCGCACGGCACGGCTGAGCTCGTGCTCGCGCAGCCCGTCGGCCGCGTGCGGTGGCTGGGCGGGTACCTCGTGATCGCCTTCGCGGGCGTGCTGGCGGTGTGCGCGTTCGGCGTGCTCGGCGCGTGGCTCGGCTCGCTGCGCGCCGACGACGCCGACCTCGTGCGCGACGCGCTCGTGGCCGGCTTCGGGCAGGCGGTCGCGGCATCCGTCTTCCTCGCGCTCACCGCATTCGTGTTCGTGGTGGCACCGCGCCTGACGATCGCGCTGGCGTGGATCCTGGTGCTCGGCGGACTCATGATCGGCCTGTTCGGCGCCCTCTTCGGACTGCCGGATGCCGTCGTCGACCTGTCGCCGTTCACGTCGGCACCCACGGTCGACGCCGGTGAGCTCGACATGAAGGGCGGCTGGTGGCTGCTCGCAGCCGCCGTCGTTCTCGCGGGCGCAGCGCTCGCGCTCATGCGGCGGCGGCAGCTGGCGACGAACGGATAGCCTCGGACGAGGAGGGTGCTGATGTCAGCGGAGCGTGCGGAACTCGCGGCGACCGCGCATGCGGGCAGCGAGGCGGCCGAGCAGGCCGCCGCGATGCTCACCGCGGCCGGCGTGCCGCGGATGCCGGCCCGCGTGATGATGGCGCTCGCCGGCTCCCCCGACCAGGGCTACACCGCCGCCGACCTCGCCGACCGCCTCGGCGTCTCGGCGGCGGCGGTATCGGGCGCCGTGCGATACCTCGTGTCGATGCGGCTCATCCACCGCATCTCACGCCCGGGCGACCGCCGCGACCGCTACGACCTGGCCGCCGACGCGTGGACCGGCATGATCACCGCCAACGCCCCCATGTACACGTCGCTCGCGAACCACCTCGACAGTATCGCCGACGCCAATCCGGCGGCCCCGGCGTCCGCGGCCCGCGCCCACGAGATCGCCGATTTCCTGCGGTATCTGGCGGTGCGGATGCCGCAGCTCGCTGCCGAATGGCGTGCCGAGCGCGATGGCGACGGCGCCGCGGCCGGGTAGCCTTGCCCGAGTGACCGACGCGCCCCCCTACATCGTTGCCACCGACGGAGCCTGCAAGGGCAACCCCGGCCCGACCGGCTGGGCGTGGGTCGGCGAGGACGGCCACTGGGCGGCGGGGGCGATCCCGATGGGCACCAACAACATCGGCGAGCTCACCGGGCTGCTCAAGGCCATCGAGGACCACGCCGACGTCGCACAGCTGACCGTCCAGGCCGACTCGAAGTACGCGATCGACACCTACACGAAGTGGATGGACGGCCATCGCCGCCGCGGCTGGAAGACCTCGACCGGCGCGCCGACCAAGAACGTCGACATCCTGGAGCAGCTGATCGCCGCCCGCGACGCCCGCCGCGCCGCCGGCCTTCCCGATGTCGTGCTCGAGCACGTCCGCGGCCACTCCGGCCACGTGCTGAACGCGTGGGCGGACGAGCGCGCCGTGCGCGCGTCGGAGCATGCCGCCAAGGGCGTCGCGAGCGCCTGGTCGTCGCTCGGCACCCAGGACCGCATCGACGTGTCAGAGCGCCCCAAGAACGGGCGCTGACCGCCTCCCGTATACCCCTACAGGCTGCTGCACGCTCGACCTCAGAGATGTGCACGGTACTCGCGCCAGGCCTCGCCGAGCCGGCGCATGCCCTCGTGCAGCACGGGTTCGGGCGCGGTGTACGGCAGCCGGATGTGATCGTCGTAGGTGATGGATGCCGTGAACTCGGTGCCCCCGGCGACCGAGACGCCGCGCATCGCGGCGATGCGCGAGAACGCGGTCGCCGACCCGACCGGCAGCCGCGCCCACATCGCGAGGCCGCCTCGCGGCGGGGTCGCCTGCCATCCGGGAAGATGCTCGTCGATCGCCGCCGCGACCTGGGCCGCCGCGGCCGCGTGGGTCTCGCTGACCGAGACGCGCAACGCGCGTGCCTGGTCGACGAGGTCGAGGGCGAGCAGCTGCGCCGGCACGCTGGTGGACTGGTCGACGAGCTGCCGCACGCTCCGCAGGCGGCGCACGAGGACCGGGTCGGCACGCAAGCTGAGGTCGCGAGACCGCACGACAGCACCGCCAGCACGCGCACAGCGATGCTGTCGTGCGGTCTCGCCTGTCCTGTGGTGGAGCTCAGCGCTCAGGCGTCAACCCGCGTCCGTCATGCCTTCGTACAGGCCGATGGCGTTGCCATCGAGGTCGGCGATCACCGCCCACCAGCTGGTGGGTGAGATCTCAGCCTTCTCCATCAGCACAGTGCCGCCGGCATCCTTCGCCTTCGCGACGGTCTCGTCGATGGAGTCGACCTCGACGTATGAGCGCGGCTGCGTGAAACCGTCGTCGCGCGGTGCGAGTCCGCCGCCCGAGATCTTGTTGGGCGCCTGCCACATGGGGTAGCCCTCGTACCCGGGCACCTCGGCGATCTGCCAACCGAACAGTCCGGAGTAGAACGCGCCGGCCTTCGCGAGATCGCTGACCGGGATGTCGATGTGGGTGATGTCGCCGTGAGCCATGGTGGGTCCTCTCGTGAGCCTCGGACCCGGTCAGTCTGCGCCTCCGTCCGGAGCCCGCACAAGGGCTCGACGCGCTCGCCGGCGCCGTCAGCAGGCGACGATCATCCACCCGAACATCCCGAGCATCGGAAGCGCCGTGGCGAACCGGCGAGCGCGTGCGACCTGCCGTCCACCGTGGCCGAACCTGCGGGCCAGCATCCACACTCCCGTGACGACGAGCAGCGCCGGACCGCGCATGTCGAGCGCGGACACGTGGTGAGAGGAGCCGTGCCCGGCCGTGCCGCCGAGCACGACCACCACCGCGACCGCCGCCGCCATGCAGAGCCCGTCCACGAGGACGTGGCTCCACGCGACACGCCCCCGTCGCACGCCGACGGCGGCGACGGCCGAGATGCCCAGGCACACGCCGATCGCGCCCAGCGACGCGCCCACGTCGGCGTGCGGCGCCGACATGTGCCAGAGCATCGCGATCCACATCCCGAGATGGCCGCCCGCCACAGCGAGCAGACCGGGCACGCCGATCCTGCCGATCGCCGGCGCCCGCCCCGTCCCCCCGGAGGTCAGGCCTGCCACACCGTCTTCGCGTTCACGAACTCCCGGATGCCGAACTCGCCGAGTTCACGGCCGTAGCCGGAGTCCTTCACCCCGCCGAACGGGAGCCCGAAGAACGACGCCGAGTTGCCGTTCGCGAAGACCGCTCCGAAGGCCAGCTCGTCGTGGAGGCGTGCGATCTCGCCCTGATCCTGCGTCCACACGCTCGCAGCGAGACCGAAGTCCGAGTCGTTCGCCTGCGCGATCGCCTCGTCGATCGAGGCCACCTTGTACACGCACGCGACAGGCCCGAAGCACTCCTCGCGGTGGATGCGCATCTCCGGGGTCACCCCCGTGAGCACCGTCGCCGGGTAGAAGTACCCCGGCCCGTCGGGCAGCTCTCCCCCGGTGTGCACGGTGACGCCCTTGGCCTTGGCATCCTCGACCAGCTCGTGCGCCTCGGCGCGGACGGACGCCGTCGCCATCGGCCCGAAGCCGGTCGCGGCGTCGAACGGGTCGCCGGGGAGGGTCGCCGCCATCTTCTCCACGAACGCGGTGAACCACTCGTCGTAGACGTCCTCGTGGACGTAGAAGCGCTTGGCGCAGATGCAGGACTGTCCGGTGTTCTGCGTGCGCGACGCGGCGCCGAACTCGGCCGCTCGTGCGATGTCGGCCGACGGCAGCACCAGGAAGGCGTCGGTCCCGCCCAGTTCGAGCACCGACTTCTTGATATGGCGCCCGGCCGCCTCGGCGACAGCGGCACCCGCGCCGGTCGAACCGGTGAGGGTGACCGCCTTGATGCGACGATCGGCGATCAGGTCGAGGGTGCGCGCGCCCTCCACCAGGACGGTCTGGAACGCTCCCTCCGGGAACCCGGCGCGAGCGAACAGCTCGCCCAGGTACAGCGCGACCTGGGGCACGCTCGACGCGTGCTTGAGGATGCCGGTGTTGCCCGCCATGAGCGCCGGCGCCGCGAAGCGGATGACCTGCCAATACGGGTAGTTCCAGGGCATGACCGCGAGCACGGTGCCGATCGGCTGGAAGACGACCCGCGCCGCCGAGGCGCCGACCGATGACGCCGGCACCGGCTCCTGGTCTGCCAGATACTGCTCGGCGAGGTCGGCGTACCAGCGCATCCCGTTGGCCGACTTCGTCACCTCGTACTTGGCGGTGCCCAGTGTCTTGCCCATCTCGGTCGACGCGAGCGCCGCAGCCTTCTCCAGGTCGGCGTCGAGCAGGTCGGCGGCGCGGCGCATCCAGGTGGCCCGCTGGGCGAACGTCGTGCCGGCCAGCACCGCGTTGGCGGCATCCCCTTTCCGCAGGATCTCTTCGAGCTGCTCGGGGGTGTGCGGGGCGAACTCGCGCTCGACGACGCCCGTCGTGGGGTTGAGTGTGGCGATCATCTGTCCTGTCTCCTTGGTTGTGACTTGCGAGGCCGTGTCAGTGGTCGTGGCGACCGTGGTCGCTGCCGTGGTCGTGATCGTGGTCGTGGCGGGATGCCCCTTCTCCGGTCGGCACGTGGCAGTGCGTCGGCGCCGGGATCCCGATCGAGGGGTTCCGCTCGAAGAAGCCGTGCGGTTTGAGCACGAACCCCGCCGTGTCGACCGGCATGATCGGCCAGTCCTCGACGCGCGGGAAGTGAGTGAGCCCGAAGGTGTGCCACAGCACGATGTCCTGTCCGTCCACCGAGCGGTCGGCCTGCACCCACGCGGGCAGGCCGGCGCCACCGCGGTGCATGTTGACGAAGTCGCCCGCGGGGTAGAGCTCGCTCGGCTCGTACCCGGTCACCCACAGATGCTTCGTGGCGAAGGTGGCACGCCGGTGGATGTCCGACGAGGGATCGGCCAGGAGGAGCGGCTGTCCCTCGGGGTACAGCACCCACCCCGTGGGTGCGCCTATCCGGTTCGTCTTCTCGCTGCTATGCACGAACCACACGCGGCCGACCCGGTTATCGGCCTCCCGCTGCGCGTCGGACTCGCGCTCGAGTCGCGTGACCTGCTGGACGTACGCGTTGCCATGGGGATTGTCGGGTCCGACGGGCGTGCGTGCGGCTTCCAGCTCGTCCACCGCGTTCGGGAGTCCGTCGATCGTGACGTCCAAGCGTGCGCTGAAGAGGTGCTGGTGGTTCGGAGCGCCCAGTCCCGGTGCGACCTCAGACGCCCAGGGATAGCCCTTGTACGGGATCGCGCTCGTGAAGACGATGCCGGTGGCCTTGAGCTCGAACTCGATCGTGCCGTCGAGACCGAAGTACCAGTAGAAGCCGTAATCGTAGTTGCCGACCGTCATGAAGAAGCTCACGACGAGGCGCCGGTTGCGACGCACCTCGGTGGACCCGTTCCAGTTGTCCGAGTGCTTCCACAGCACCCCGGCATCCTCCTCGTGGATGCAGATCGCCTGCTTGATGACGTTCGGGGTGCCGTCGTTGGAGGCGACCACCGCGTCCAGATAGGTGATGTCCCCGACACAGTCGCACCCGAGCTCGAGCGAGTTCGCGAACCCGCCGAAGAGGTACTCGCCGCCGTCGAAGAAGTTCTGGAACCACCGCTGCGGCGAGGGGTCGCCGTAGGGGACCACCATCTCGGCGATCGAGGCCCGGTAAGCCACCGGGCGGACGCGGTCGCCGTCGGCGATCGTGATGTTGTGCAGCACGAGGCCCTCGCGCTGGTCGAAGCCGACTTGCAGCTGCCAGCCCAGCCAGTCGATCACCCCGTCGTCCGAGATGGTGAAGCTCGGCCCCTCGGGCTGGGTGATCTCGATCGGCTTGAGACCGCCACGGTCGGGCCCGCGCCATGACGCGAGATGGTAGTTGCCGTCTTCTTGAGGGATGGGCAGGTCGGCGTAGTCGATCACGTCGAGGACCTCGCCGGTCACGACGTCCACCATCACGGTCACTCCGTCCACCGGATGGGCCCACCCCAGGTCGTCCGGCGTCTTCTGCACGAAGGTGAAGCAGCGCTGGATCCGCCGGCCGCGCTCGCCGTCGGCGAGGACGGCCGCCGACAGCGGGTTCACCCGCAACTGGGAGAGATCGGTCAGTCCACGTCTGCCCATCGCCGCCAGCCACCGCTGATCCTTGTGGACGACCTCCTCCACGAGCGAGAACTCGCGGATGACGACCGGGACCGCCCCGTCCATGTCGGGGTCCAGTAGTCGCACCGACACGACCCGCCCGTCGGCCGGGCAGGTCACGGTGTCGTGGGAGGCGCCGCTGTTCATGTCGATAAGAAACGAGCGCACCGTGCGCGCCGGCACATCGCCGCGGTAGAACGCGCGCTTGTCCGGCTCCACGAGTCCGACATAGGCGAAGTGCGTGTCCGGTCCGGCGATTCCCGCGTCCCGCAGGATGCGGGTGTTCGCGCGGACCTCCTCCTCGCTGAGGGTGGCCAGCGAGGCTACGGCGGCGGCGGAGAGGGTGATGTTCGTCATGGGGGTTCCTTGTTGCGTACTCGGGGTCGGCGATCGTCAGGCGGCCGGCACGGAGGGGGTGGTGGATTGAGCGGGGTCGTCCTCGCTGAAGTCCATGACGGGCGGCTGACGCCGGAATCCGCCGGTGGTGATCAGCAGGATCACGAGGCCGATCGCGACCCACACGATGCCCGTGACGAGCGCTGTCATCGACAGGCTGGTCCACAGCCACACCATCAGCGCGAAGCCGACCGCGGGCACGACGATGTACTTCAACACCGCGGCGACGCCGCGCCTGCGCTCGTCGACGAAGTAGTGCTTGAAGACCGCCAGGTTCACGAAGCTGAACGCGACGAGAGCACCGAAGTTGATGATCGAGGCGACGAAGTCGAGGCTGAGGAAGACGGCACCGAACAGTCCGACAGCGCCGACGACGATGATGCCCAGCCACGGGGTCTTGAACCGCGGATGGACGGCGGCGAAGACGCGGCGCGGCAGCTGGCCGTCGCGGCCCATCGCATAGAGGATGCGTGAGACGCTCGCCTGCGACGTGATCACAGACGCGAAGCTGCCCGCGATGTATGCCGCTGTGAAGAACGCGTTCAGGGCGCTGCCGCCCAGGCGCATCATCAGCTCGAGCGACGCGGTGTCTGCGTTCTGGAAGTTCTCGTAGTCGGGGAACACGAGCCCCGCGAAGTACGCCACGACGATGAAGATCGCTCCGCCGATGAGGGTGCACAGCACGATCGCGCGAGGGATGGTGCGACGTGCGTCCTTCGCCTCCTCCGACAGCGTGGAGATGGCGTCGAAGCCGAGGAAGGCGAGCGCGAGATATGCCGCACCGCTCATCATGTCGGCGATCGTCGAGTTCGAGCCGAAGAACGGCTCGAAGAGGTTCGGCGGGTTGTGCCCTGTCGCGTAGGCGAGGCCCGTGATGACGAAGACCGCGATGAAGACGAGTTGGATGCCGACGAGCGCGAGGTTGACCCCGGCCACCAGGCGGATGCCGATCACGTTGAGCCCGGTGACGAGTGCGACCGAGACGACGATGAACACCCAGGACGGCACCTCGGGGAACGTCTGGTTCAGGTACAGCCCGATGATCAGGTAGTTCAGCAGCGGCAGCACGAGGTAGTCGAGCATGAGCGCCCACCCGGTGAGGAATCCGAGATGCCTGCCGAAGGTCTTCTGCGTGTAGGTGTACGCGGACCCCGACTGCGGATAGGCGCGCACCATGTTCGCGTAGCTGTAGGCGGTGAACAGCATCGCGATCGTCGTGACGAAGTACGCCCCCGCGAGGTGCCCTCCGGTGACCTGGGTGACCAGGCCGTACGTGGTGAAGACGGCCAGCGGGAGCATGTACGCCAGGCCGAACAGCAGCAGGGACCCCGACCCGAGGGTGCGGCGCAGCCGCGGCTCGGCGCCGGGAACAGAGGATGCAGACACGACTATCTCCTTCGAGCGTGATGGCTTTCCTGAGCAGAAAGCGCTTGCCAAGTTGTGTTCGAGATGACCGGTCCGTCCGGCCGAGCGGGCGCTACTTGCCGTAGCCGTTCGAGAGACCGGCGATGTACTGCCGAGAGAAGACGGTGAACAGCAGCACCAGCGGCACCGCGCCCAGGGTGAGTGCCGCCAGGAGGGCCGGGTAATCGCTCTGGAACTGCCCCACGAACTGCTGCACGCCCAGGGTCACCGTCTGGTTCTGCTTGCCTGGCGCGAGGATGAGCGGGAACCAGAGGTCGTTCCAGACCGGGAGCATCGTGATGGATGCCACGGCCGCGATGCCGACGCGCACGATGGGGAGGGTGATCCCGAGCACACGGAGCTCCCCCGCGCCGTCGATGCGCGCCGCTTCCTTGAGCTCGGTGGGCACCGCGCGGAAGTACGTCGTCATGAGCGCGACGGCGAGCGGCAGCTGCATCGCGGTGTAGACGAGGATCAGCGCGGGAAGCGTGTCCATCAGCCCCCAGGCCGTCATCGTCTTGATGAGCGGCACTGTGCCCAGGCGGATGGGGAGCATGATGCCGATCACGAAGAACCCGGCGATCACCGGGCCGATCCGCACCTTGTATTCCACGAGTGCCCAGGCCGCGGCCGTGCCGAGAACCACCGTCAGCACGATCGTCGACACGGTGACGATGATGCTGTTCTGGTAGTTCAGCAGGAAGCTCCCGCGGGCGAACACGTTGAGGTAGCCCTGCACGTTGAACGTCTCGGCATTCGGCAACGCGAACGGCTCGCCGAAGATACCCTGGGTCGTCTTGAACGAGTTCATGACGACGATGAGGATCGGCACCGTCGAGAGCAGGCTGAACAGGATCAGGATGCCGTGCACGGTCGAACTCGTGAGCACGTCGACGGGACCGCGGCGACGGACGCGCAGGTCTCCCGTGGGCGCGTCGGCGACACGGATGGTGGAGGTGGAGAGCGTGTGAGTCATCGGCGTTCCTAGAGCTCGTACGTCTTGAGCCGTCGCTGCAGCACCCAGAAGTACGCAGCCGTGGTGACGAGGATGATGAAGAAGATCACGGAGGCGACGGTCGCCCCGAGGTCGAGGTTGGCGACCTGCCCGCTCGATCCGAAGAACGTGCGGTAGAAGAAGGTGCCCAGGATGTCGGTCGAGTAGTTCGGGCCCGGAGCAGACCCGTTCAGCGCGTAGACGATGTCGAAGCCGTTGAAGGTCCAGATGTAGGTCAGCACCACGATGAGCCCGAACTGCGGGGCGATGAGCGGGAACTTGATGCGCCAGAACACCTGCCATCCGTTGGCTCCGTCGATGCGTGCGGCCTCGACGACGTCGTTCGGGATCGCGAGGAGCGCGGTGTAGAGGAACACCATCGGGATGCCGAGCCACTGCCACACCGACATCAGCGAGATCGTCGGGAGTGCGGTGAGCTCATTGCCCAGGAGCGGGAACTCGACGAGCCCCCACAGCGGGTTGATGATGAGCCGCCAGATGAACCCGACGATCACGACCGAGAGCGTCGCGGGGATGAACAGCATCGTGCGGTAGACACCCACCGAGCGCCGGATCCGCGCCGAGGTCAGCAGCGCCGCCATCAGCAGGCCGATCGGGAGTTCGACCAGCAGGTGGATGAGGAAGAACTCCAGGCTGTTGCCGAGCGCATTCCAGAACCGCTCGCTCTGCCATTGGTCGGTGAACAGGAACACGTAGTTGTCGAGGCCCACGAACACGTTCGAGCCGGTGTCGGAGTCGAAGAAGCTCAGCACGACGCTGCTCAGGAGCGGGTAGACGGCGAAAGCCGTGTACACGATGAGCGCAGGCAGCACGAACAGCGCCAGGAGCCGATAGCGGGCGGCGGTGCGGATCATCCGTTCCTCGTTCGGGTCGGGTAACCGGAGGCCGCGGCTGTCGCGGCCTCCGGTCGAGCGGTCACTGAGCCGGCACGTACCAGGAGTCGAGTCCGGCCTGCAGTTCGGCGGTCGCATCCTCCGGCGACATGCCTGTGTTGTACATGAGCTGGGCCACGCGCCAGATCTCGTCGTCGAGCGGCGGCTGGCCGGCGCTCAACCGATCGAGGGCGAGTCGCGACGTGAGCTCCGCACCCTCCTTGAGGCCGGCGAACTCCTGTGCGAGCGGGTCGTCGTAGGTCACCGGCTCGGTGCCCATCGAGAAGAACCCGGGCAGCTTGTTGACGTAGAGCTGCTGGAACTCGGGAGTGCCGAGCCACTCGAGGAAGGCAGTTGCGGCGTCCTTCTGCGCGCTGTCGGCGTTCAGCCCGATCGCCATGTCTGCCATCTCCTGCTGATAGCGGGTGTCGCCCGCGCTCGCCGGCGGCGCACCGAACACGCCCACGTCGAGGCCGGTGGAGTCCACCTGCGAGATCTGCCACGAGCCGTCGGGAAGGATCGCGGCCTTGCCCAGCGTGAACATCTGCGTCATGTCCTCGTACGAGATCGACTCGAACCCGTTGGGGAGGTAGTCGCTGAACGAATCGAAGACGGTGAATCCCTCGACGAAGGCGGGATCGGTGAGCTTCTGCGAGCCGTCGATCAGGCCGAGCCGCCCGTCCTCGCCCTTCCAGTAGTTCGGGCCGACCTGGTACAGCATGTTGTACGCGAGCTGCCAGCCATCGGCGGATCCCAGTGCGAGCGGCGCGTAGGTGCCGTCCTCTTTGATCGCGTCGAGCACGTCGATGAACTCCTGCTGGGTGGTCGGCACCTCCAGCCCGAGCTCGTCGAAGATCGCCTTGTTGTAATAGAAGCCGGCGAGCACCGATGCGACGGGCACGCAGTACGGTGCGCCGTCATCGCCCGCCCACGCGCTCAGCGCGGTGTCGTCGAAGGACGAGATGGCGTCCAGGTCCGAGAGGTCGTCGAAGTACCCCTTCGAGATCCACTGCCGGTTGACATCGAACGGCCGGCACATGATGAGGTCCGGTCCGGTGCCGCCTTCGAGCTGCGATTGGATGGCCGCGTTGTAGTCGTTGGTGTCCACGGGGGCGTACTCGACGTGGATGCCGGGGTGCGAGGCCTCGAATGCCGGGATGACCTCCTCCTCCCACATGGCGGTGTCCTCGGTGCGCCAGGTCGCGAGGGTGATGGTGACGGCATCGGCGTCGCCACCGCCCCCGCTGGCTGCGCAACCGGTGAGCCCCAGCGCGAGCGCGACGGCGGCGGAGGCGGCGATGACGGGCGGTGTGGTGCGCATGTCTGTCCTCTCTGAGCAGTGCTGCGTGATCCCTGGTGACGCATCGGGTCGGCGCCAGCAGGTGGGGTCAGACTATGTTGTATTCGATTTGGTAGCAAGAGGTATTTAGCTATTCCACATTTGACCCCATATGGTCTTATGATGTCTACAACCACGAAGACAGGGCACCACGTGAACGGATACATCAGCTTCGCCACGGCGCGACGCAGTCAGGCAGACCGGCTGGCCACGGCCATTCCCTACCTCCGCGACCAGATCGCCGCGCTGCGCGAGGAGCGCGGACTGCGCGGACCGGGACCCGTGTTCACGGGCATCGGCGCCAGTCTCGCCGCCGCCGCGGGCGGTGTATGGCATCTTCGCGATCGCGGGATCGACTCCTGGCGGCTCGCCGCGGGCGACAACCCCGTCCCGCTTCCGCCGAGCGAGTCGCTCGTCTTCGGGATCTCGCAGAGCGGTCGCAGCACCGAGACCCTCGCCGCACTCGAGTCCGTTCGGCCCGACCTGCGGGGGGCGATCGTGAACAAGGCCGACTCCCCGATCGGCCACGTGGCCGAGGTCCTCGTCGATTTCGGCGACATCCCAGACAGCTATGCATCGACGGTCGGCTACACCGCGACCGCGATCGCCGTCTCGTTCGTCGCCGAGGCGTGGGACGACGGCGCGATCGACGACAGCTGGTCCGGCATCCCGGGTGTGATCGCCGATCTGCGCGAACGGGTGGCCGACTCCGTCGCCCGCAGCGTGGGCCTGTTCGCCGGTGCCTCCGGTGCGGACTTCGCCGCCACCGGCCCGTCCGTCGGCAGCGCCGAGGTCGGCGCCCTGCTGTTCCGCGAGGTCGCGCGCGTGCCCACGGCGGCCTTCGGGACCCGCCAGTACCTGCACGGTTCGATGGAATCGGCCGGCGACGGTGTGCACGTGCTGATCGGCTCCGAGCGTGAAGCCGCCGTCGCGGAGTCGCTGAGCCGCGCCGGGCATAAGGTCGTGTTCGTGACCGACATTCCGGCCGACGAGTCCGACCTGGTGAGCGTCGTGCGACTCCCTGACGTGACGACCACCCAGCGCCCTGTCCTGGAGGCCGTCGTCCTGCAGGATCTCGTCGAGGGCGTCGCGCTCCAGCGCGGCGTCGACATCGAGGAGTTCGTCTTTTATCACGACGACACCAAGGTCGCCTCGGGCGAGTCGGCGTGACGTCGTATCGCGTCGGCCTCGACGTCGGCGGGACCAAGGCGGCCGTGCTCGCCGAGCCCGTCGGCGGCGACGGCGAGCTGATCGACGTCGTCATCGCGGCGACGGAATGGGATGCCGAGCCTTACGCCCACGGCGCACGCTGGCTTGACGCGGTCATCCGCCGGGCCCTTCCGCCCGACACCGCGGTGACAGTGCTGGCGGTCGGCGCGCAGGGCTTCGACAGCCTCGCGACCGTCGACGCAGTGGTGGCCGCGCTCGGCGAACTCGGCTATCCCACCGTGGTCGGGGTCAACGACGCTGCGCTGCTGGTGCCCGCGGCGGGCCTCGTCGACGGCATCGGCCTCATCGCGGGGACCGGTGCCATCGGTGTCGGGACCACGGCCGACGGAGCACCACTCGCCTCGGGCGGCTGGGGGTGGGTCCTCGGCGACGAGGCCGGCGCGGCCGGCATCGTGCGCGACGCCACCCGCCTCGCCCTGCGCACCCACGACGATGGCAGCCCCGACGACGGCCTGCTCTCGGCACTCCTCGCCTCGTACGAGGTGGAGGACGCCGAACGGCTTGCCCGCGCCGTCAACGACGAGCCGACCATGGCGAACTGGGGACCGCACGCCCCGGCCGTGTTCTCGGCCGCCGACGCGGGCTCGGCGGACGCGGCGTCGGTGATCGACGGCGCCGCGGACCACCTCGTCCTCCTGGTCGACCAGCTTCTGCGGCGCGGCGCGGTCGGCCGGGACGTCGTCGCCGCGGGTGGAGTGATCGTGGCCCAGCCCCGGCTCCAGCGGGCGCTCCGCGAGCGCCTCGGACGACGGCATCCCGATCTCCGCCTGCACCTGCTCACGCGCGCTCCCGTCCACGGTGCCCTCGAGCTCGCGAGACGGATCGGTTGAACCCTGATCCGGAACGCAGAACCCCTCGCCCACGGGCGAGGGGTTCTGCTGTCGGGTTCAGGGGTGGACGACCTTCTCCCACGTGCCGGTCTTCATCGACCGGTAGCAGGCGTCCAAGATCGTGTTCACGACGAGTCCGTCGTAGAAGGTCTCGATCGGCTGCTGCCCGCGGGCGAAGCAGTCCACGAAATGGCGCATCTCCTGCGAGAAGCCGTAGGCGCGCGCCTCCTCGGGAACCGGGTAGACCCATCCGGTGTCGGCATCGGCCTTCTCCACGAGATAGCCCACGGGGTTCTGGATGAAGCCCCAGACCGGCGTCTGCGACGTGTCGGTGACGATCCGGCCCGCGCTCCCGACGATCTCATGACGCAGCTGCATGCCGCCCTTCTCGATCCACGAGGACTCGATGGAGGCCATCTGCCCACCGCGGAACTTCAGCAGCGCCAGCGCGGAGTCCTCCCCCGTCGTCTTGTCGGCATGGGCGAGCGTCCCGCCCCAGGCGAAGACCTCGACGATCTCGTTATCCTTGCCGAACAGGTGCCTCGCCGACTCGACGGTGTGGCATCCCATGTCCAGCAATGCTCCGCCGCCGGCGGTCTCGGCGTCCCAGAAGTGAGGGGCATGCGGGCCCGAGTGCGCTTCGCGCGCACGCATCCACAGCACCTCGCCGATGCCGCCCGCTTCGATCATCTGGTGCGCCTTGGCCACGTTGGGCGAGAAGACGCTGCTCTCGGCGTAGCCGTGCCAGACGCCGGCTTGTTCGACGATGCGAAGGATCTCGCCGGCCTCGTCGGCCGTGCGCGCGAGCGGCTTGGTGCACACGATGCCCTTGCCGGCCGCGGCAGCGAGTCGCACGGCGTCGAGGTGCGCCTCGTTCGGCAGCGCGATCACCACGAGATCGACCTCGGGATCGGCGCACAGCTGCTCTATCGACGTGTATTGCGACGCCTCGGGACACCACTTCGCGGCGAACGCCTGTGCGCGCTCGAGGTCGCGGGAGTAGTTCGCGGTGATGACGGCGTTGCGCACGTCCTGCAGCGCGTCGGCGTAGGTGTCGCTGATGAATCCGGAGCCGATGAGGCCCACGCGGATGAGTGTGGGAGTGGAGACCATACATCAAGTGAACCAGATGATACCAATAGATACAATTGGCATATCTTCGGGATGCCGGAGGTCAGCGAGCCCCCTGCCCGGCGGTACGCGTGAACACGGTCCGCAGGCGATAGCGCTCTCCGCTGTAGCGAATATCCGAGGCCAGCACGCGGCGCCCCCCGCCGTCGACGACGAGCTGGTGCATCACCAGGATCGGCGCACCCTCGGCCAGGCCCAGGCTCTCGGCGACATCGGCGCCCGCTTCCCGTGCTTCGATCGTCGCCTCTGCGCGGACGAGGTCGACGCCCGCCGCGGCCAGTCGGTCATAGAGCGACTCGGTCGCATAGTCGGCGTCGGCGAAGCCATCGCCCAGCCCCGCCGGCACACGGGCCTGGTCGATGGCGATCGGCACCCCGTTGAGCAGCCTGACGCGCTCCAGCACGAACACCGGGGTGCCCGGAGCCAGACCGAGTTCCTCGGCCTCGTCGTAGGTCGCCGGCGCGACCTCGTTGCGGAGTACGCGGGAGGACGGTGTGAGTCCCATGCGGGCCGCCGTCTCGGTGAACGATTCCAGACTGTTCGGCCACTCGCGATCGACCACGCCGGACGACACGTACCAGCCGCGGCCGTGGGAGGAGCTGAGAAGTCCGTCCTCCACCAGACTCGCGAGCGCCTTGCGCAGCGTCACGCGAGAGATGTTGAGCTGCTGGCACAGCTCCCGCTCCGGGGGAAGGCGGCGGCCGGCCTCGAGCGCGCCGGAACTGATCTCGGCGGCGATCAGGTTGCGCGCCTGGACCCACAGCGACTCCGGGTAGTCCGGTCGGATCGCCACCACGCCGTTGAGTGTGTCGCTCACGTGCGAACCTCCTCGATGTCCGGTCACCTGTATACCACTTGTACCATCGAGGCTTCTCGCGCGTCGTGCCATCCGTCGCACCGTGTCATCAGCGCGCATCCGACCCGGCGGCGTCCCAGCCCGCGGGGAGAGGCGGAATCGGGCCCACGTCGCTCGCGACCGCGACCGGGCGACCGGCCTCCATCGACTCCTCGACCGCGAGCATCGCGTCGAGCACGTGGTAGGCGAGCTCGCCGCTCGCGCGGGGCGGCTCTCCGGCCCGGATCGCACGGACCATCTCGCGAACCCCCACACCCCGCTCGCGCGGTTCTCCCGCGGGCTCGAGATCCTCGAAGGTCTCCCGCTCCTGTCGCGCGGGATGGAACCGGCTCGGCCCGTCGAACCCGCTCACCGGCACGGTGAGCATGCCGTCCGAACCGGTCACCTCGAACAGCTGCCGCCGCACCGGCGAGTCGAAGCTGTAGATCGAGGTGCCGACGACGCCGGAGCGGAAGCGGGTGAGAACGCTCACGTGGGTCTGGACCTCGACCGGGATCCGGTTGCCCTTGCGGTCGCCGTGCGGGACGGTGCGGACGTCGAACGCGCGGTGCCCCACCGCCTGCACCTCGGTCACCGGGCCGAGCAGCATGACGAGCGCCGTGAAGTAATACGGGCCGATGTCGAAGAGCGGGCCGGCCCCGCGCTGGAACAGGAAGTCCGGGCGAGGATGCCACGCATCCGGACCCGGACCCTGCATCAGCGTGAGCACCGTCTGGACATCGCCGATGCGGCCGTCCTGGATCAGACGGTGGGAGTTCTGGATCCCCCGACCCAGCACCGTGTCGGGAGCGTTGCCGACGGTGAGGCCGCGCACCCGCGCGGCGTCGAGCACTTCGAGGGCAGATGCGCGATCGAGGGTCAGCGGCTTCTCGCCCCATACGTGCTTGCCCGCCTCGATCGCCTGCATGGCGACCTCGGCATGGACGGTAGGGATCGTCAGGTTGACGATCAGTTCGACGTCGTCGAGAGCGAGGATCTCTGCCGTCGTCCCCGCCCGCGGCACGCCGTGCCTGAACGCCTGGGCGGCCGCGCGGGAGCCGTCGATGTCAGCGACGCCCACCACCTCGATCTCGCGATACGACGTGAGTGCAGAGAGGTACTCGTCGGAGATGCTGCCTGCGCCGATGACGGCTACCTTCATCGGACCGCTCACCGCTCCAGCACCTCCTGAAAGAATCCGGCGTTTCGCTCCAGCGCGGGGAACACGTCGCCGTCGACGACGATCTCGACGACGATGAGTTCCACGTGCCCCGACGCGACTGCGACGACCTCGTCGAGCCTGCCCACGACGGGAACCCCGAGCGTCGGCGGGTCGTCCGGCTCGGGAGGCTCATCGTTGACGTGGAGCGCACGGATGCGGGTGGATCGCCGGGGGATCAGCTCGAACACGTCCGCACCGCCGACGCTCGCCCAGTAGGTGTCGAGCTCGACCACGACGTCGTCATCGAACTCGTCGACGAGGATCTCCCACGCGGCGACGCCGTCGATCTGCGTCTGGAACTCGAACTCGTGGTTGTGATAGCCGAGCGAGACGCCGTGATCGCCCGCGAGTCGTGCTGCGGCGTTGATCTCCTCGGCGAGAGCACGGATGCCTTCCCGGGAGCGGAACACCTTCGGGTCAGCCCAGGGTACGAAGACGGTGCCGATGCCGAGGCGCCGGGCAGCGTCGACCACTGCGCTCGCCCCGTGACGCAGCACGCTGGCATGCGCCGTCGGCGCGCGCAGCCCGGCGGTCTCGAGTTCGCGAGCGAGTCCGGCCGTGTCGGTGAGGATGTCGTGCGGCTCCACGTTCTGGAATCCGAGCGCACGGAGCCGGCCGAAGGTCTCAGCGGTACGCGCGCCGAGGTCGTCGCGCACACTGTAGGTCTGCACCGAGAGTGCGGGTGTTGCGGTCACGTCGAGGGTCCTTCGGTCGTCGGGCGGGGGGCGGCTGCGGGCATGCTCATCGCGCGATCAGCCGGTCGTAGGCCTGGTCCATTGAGGCGTCGACCATACGGCGCGCGGAGTCGGCGTCGTGCCACGCGACGATGCGGCGAGAGCCTTCGCCGAAGCCGATCCGGGGCGCGAACCCCGGCACGAGCCGGGCGAGCTTCGTCGTGTCGAAGAGGATCGAGTGCCGGAAGTCCTCCTGCAGGACCTCCGCCCACCCGGGGATCTCCTCCCCGATCGTCTCGCTCGAACGATGGACGAGCAGTGGATGCCTCACCCCGGCGGCCTCGGCGATCGCGAAGTGGATCGCATCCCACGTCAGGATGTCACCGCCGACGACGTTCACCGACTCGCCGACCGCGTGGACGTTGCCCAGCAGCGGGACGAAGGCGCGTGCGAAGTCGTCGGCGTGCATGAGCGTCCACAGCGATGTCCCGTCACCGTGCACGACGACGGGCAGACCACGGCGCATGCGATCGACGGTCGTCCACGACAGCGGGAAGATCATCGTGGTGTCGTCATAGGTGTGCATCGGACGCACGATCGTCAGCGGCAGCTCCCGATCCCGCGCGGCCTGCTCGAGCAGGAGCTCGGACTCGATCTTGCCGCGCGGGTACGCGAAGCGCGGACTGCTCCGCGGCGACGATTCCGTGAGGGGCAACTGCGCCGGCCTTCGGAATACCGAGCAGGTGCTGATGAACACATATTGCCCGGTGCGCCCCGCGAACCGGGGGACGTCGCCGCGGACGTGGTCGGCGCCGAATCCCACCCAGTTCACGACGGCGTCGAACTCCTCGGCACCCAGCGCGGCGTCGAGCGACGCGGCGTCGTGCACGTCCGCGCGCAGCTCACGCACGCCGTCCGGGGTGCGACGCGACGGCTGGCCGCGCGTGACGATTGTGAGGTCGACGCCGGACTCCACTGCCAACCGGCCCGCTGCCGACCCGATCATGCCGGCTCCGCCCAGGAACAGCACTCGAAGGCTCATTGGGACCCCCGGCTCAGCCCGCCGCCGACAAGAAAGTCGTACGACGCCTCGAGCGCGTCGAAGACGTCGACGTCGAGTCGTTCGAGCTCGACGATGTGCCATTCGAGCGTCGAATCGACCGAGAGCGCGCCGCGGATGTCGACGACACCCTCACCGATCGGCACCAGCACGTCGTCGCCGTAGGTCAGCGCAGGGCCGTCCTTGACGTGCGCGTAGCGCAGCCGCGGTCCGACCGAAGCCACCACATCGGCCGGCTCGGTGCGTCCGACGGCGACCCAGTAGAGGTCGAGCTCGACACGGGCATCGGGGTGCAGCCGCTCGAGGAGCAGGTCGTAGGCGAAACGCCCGTCGAACGCCTGCCGGAACTCGGCGTTGTGATTGTGGTACGCGACTGTCATGCCGTACGCCTTGGCCTCGACCACGCCCCCGTTGACCCGCTCGAGGCCGCGCTCGATCGCTTCGACGCTCTCGAACTCCTCGGCCTCCATGCTCCACGCGAGATTCGGCGCGCCCAGCTCGGCGTACTCGTCGAGGATGCGACGCGCATCGGCGCCGAACGGAAACGGCGCGTGAGAACTCACGAGTTTGAGCCCCACCCGCTCCAGCATGCGCCGAACCTGTGCAGGACTGTGCCCATGCAGGCCGTAGGTCTCCACCCCGAGATAGCCGAGGCCGGCGATGCGGTCGAGCGTCGCCTCGAAGCCGTCGTCGAGGAGCGCGTCGACCGTGTACAACATGACGGCCGCGCCCGGCTTCTCCGCGCTCATGCGCGTCCCGCCCATTGGATCGCCTGGACTACGAGCCGCTGGAACGACGGCTCGCCCCATGCCCGCATGTCGTGTCCGAGCGCGAGGTAGACCACGCGACCCTTTTCCACCTCGCGCACGTAGAGAACGGGGATCTTCTCACCGTCCTCTCGCGTGCGCTCGGCCAGCACCGTGTGGGCGTCGTCGGCGAACGCGAACTCGTAGTACTCGTCGAACAGCTCGAACGTCCCGACGCCGTCGGTGACGGGGTGACGCTCCACCACGTCGACGTGATGGCGGCCCTCGTGGTGACCGGGTCCGTGAGAGAGATAGTGGTTGCCCAGAAGGTCGCGGAACGTGCGGTCGCGTCCCTCGGGATCGCCGACGACGTTGCTCATGTGCAGGGCGACGAGGCCTTTCCCTCCGGCGACGGCCGCGCGCAGCGCCTCCTGCTGCTCCGGCGGGAACTGTGCACCCGAGGTGTAGAGCACGTAGACGTCGGCATCGGCCGTCGCCGGGCGCGCGTCGACGAAGCGTTGGAGCCCGGCGGCGCGCGCGGTCGCGAAGCCGGCCGCGGCGCCGAGATTCTGCAGCATCGGTGCCGCCGAGAGCAGATCGTGATGAGTGTCGTCGCCGCCGACGACGACGAGGGCGCGCAGCGTGGAGGGCACGCGGTTTCCTTTCCATGAGCACGGGGGCGCCTACGCAGGCAGGCGCCCCCGTGTGGCACGACGGGTCGTGCCGCTAGTTCTTCGGCTGCAGTTCGAGGGCCACGACCGGGTTGACGAAGGCACCCCAGTACGGGTCCGCCTCCTCGGGCCAGCCGGTGGCCTTCTTCTCGCTCCAGCCCGCGTACTGCTGGTAGTACGACAACACAATCCAGGGGACGACGTCGATGAACTGCTTCTCGAGCCCGTTGAGGGCCGCGGTGCGCTCGTCGTCCGTGGTCGCGGCGTAGTAGTCGTCGAAATACTGCGCGATCTCCGGCGTCTCGGTGCGCTGGATGTTCTGATACGTCGGGATGGCGGTGCCGATCGGCTCCGAGTGAGCCGGGTTCATCCACGAGTCGTAGAGGTTGATCGCGAGAATCTGGGTGGCGATCGGGTATCCGATCGTCGCCTGGAACTCGCCCTTGCTGGTGATGCCGTTGATCGCCTCGACGGCGACGCCGTTGACGTCGACCTTGAACCCCGCCTCCTTGAGGTTGGCCTGGATGATCTGCGCAGCAGCGACCTGCTCGGTGAACGCCTGCGGGATCGTGATCGTGAAGGCCAACTGCTCGCCGTCGCGCGAGTAGTAGCCGTCGTCGCCCATGACATAGCCGAGTTCCTCGAGAATGGCCTTCGCGCCGTCGACGTCGTACTTGTACTTCTCGTTCTTGAGGTCCGGTGCGATCTGATCCTCAAACACGGGCAACGGCAGGCCGCCCGCCCACGTGGCTGCGGGGCGGTTGGCGACATCCGCGACCTGTTGGCGGTTGATCGCCATGCTGGCGGCCTCGCGGATGCGCTGATCGTCGAACGGATAGTTCTGGTTGTTCGTGATCAGACCGTCCGCGCCGACCACTGACCACAGGATGTGGAAGTCGTCGCTCCTGCTGAGGAAGGTCTCCTCGACGTTGGCGATGTAGCAGCTGCACCAGTCCACGTCGCCCTGCACCATCGCCTGGGCGACGGCCGTGTTGTCCTTGTACGGGACGAAGCGCAGACCGTCGATGGCCGGTTTGCCCGGTTGCCAGTATTCGGCGTTCTTCTTGAGCGTGTAGCTCTCGGGGGTGAACGTGTCGAGCACGAACGGCCCGGTTCCCACCGGCTTTTCATCGGCAAATGCCGAGATCTTCGACTGCTCCGAATAGACATGCTCAGGCACGATGGCGAGGCTCACGATCTTGTCGAAGAAGTTCTGCGATCCGCTCGCGAACGTCAGCGACACCGAGTCGTCGCTTGAAGCCTCGATCGAGTCGAACTCGATGCCCGTCAGGTTCAGTTCGGGGTTGTCGTGGATGAGCTGATAGCTGTAGACGACGTCGTCGGCGGTGAACTGCTCGCCGTCGGTCCAGCTGACGTCGTCCCGCAGGGTCAGGTCGAGCTGCGTGCCGTCCTCGTTCCACGTCCACTCCGTGGCAAGCCACGGCTTGAAGTCACCGGCCTTCGTTGTGTTCACCTGGACCAGCGACTCGTAGATCATCCCCTCCGAGCCGAGCTGGTAGGCCGTCGTCGGCAGGTACGGATTGAAGACCTGCTGGACTGCCGAGGATGAGCGGCCCACCGTGAGGATGGTCTCACCGGAATCGGCCGACCCTCCTGGCGCGCAGGCCGCGAGCGAGGCGACGAGTACCGCCGCGGAGAGTGAGGCGACGATGAGCCGCCCTGATGTGCGCACTGGCATGTCATTCCTTTCGGGATGTGGTGCTTCGGGGTTGGTGATGCTGAGGGATATCCGGGTGCCAGGGTCGGTCAGCTCTGACTGCGCACCCCCTCGCCCGCGGGCAGAAGCCGTTCGAGGAGCTCCGCCACGGTGGGGTCGTCTGTCCACGAGCGAGCCCAGTGGACGTCCTCGTCGCCACCGTCTGCTGTCGGATCGACGTCACCGATCCGCACCTCGGGGTGACGACGGAAGCGGTCGGGGTCCACCACGAACGGTTCGGACCTCGGATCCGGGGCAGCGCGGACCAGCAGCTGTGTGTAGGGATGCACAGGTACCGCGATCACGTCGCTGCTGCGTCCGCGTTCGACGACACGGCCATTGCGCATCACGACGATGCGCGTCGAGAAGTGGCGTGCGGTGGCGAGGTCGTGCGTGATGTAGAGCACCGCGAGGTTGCGCGCGACCTTGAGTTGGTCAAGCAGTTCCAGAACCTCGAGCCGGATCGACACATCGAGCATCGAGACAGGCTCGTCCGCGATGAGCACCTCGGGCCTCGGCGCGAGCGCCCTGGCGATCGCGACACGCTGACGCTGGCCGCCGGAGAGCTCATGCGGGAACTTCTCCAGGTAGTCGGCGGCCGGCAGCAGATTGACCGATTCGAGGAGGCGATGCAGTTCGGCCTCCTCCTCGGCCGCGCCCCGAACGATCCGGTGCACACGCAACGGCCGGGTGAGGTGATGCCGGATCGTTCGCAGTGGGTTGAGCGAGGCGAATGGGTCCTGGAACACCATCTGCACGCGCGACCGGTACTCCCGCACGCCGCGCTGACCCCGCGGCACAGCCTCGTCGTCGAGTCGCAGCTCACCGGAGGTGGGATCGACGATCCGCAGGATCATCTTGGCGACCGTCGACTTGCCGCTGCCGCTCTCGCCCACGAGCGCGACCGTCTCACCCGGGCGCACGGTGAGCGACACGTCGTCCACCGCACGCAGGTGCGTCGATCGCTTGCCGCCCCCGCCACGGATCGCGTAGTCCTTGGTGAGGTGCAACGCATGCAGGACAGTCATCGGACGACCTCCTCGGGCTCGGAGTAGCGTGCGGCGACGAGCTCGCCCTGGCCTCGCAGACTCGGGAACGAGCGCAGGAGGTGTCGTGTGTAGTCGTGCTCGGCACCCGCCAGCAGCGCCGCGGGGGTGTTCTCCTCGACGAGGCGACCCTTGCGCATGACGCCGACCCGATCGCTGATCTCCAGGAGCAGTCCGAGGTCGTGCGTGATGAACAGGACCGCGAAGCCGAACTGCTTGCGCAGTCGCGCGATCTCCTCGATGATCGAGCGCTGCACGATCACGTCCAGCGCCGTCGTCGGCTCGTCCATGATGATCACCCGCGGCTGCAGCGACAGCGCCATCGCGATCATCACCCGCTGGCGCATGCCACCGCTGAGCTGATGCGGATAGCTGTTGAGCCGGTTCGGATCGATCCCTACCGTGCGAAGGAGTTCTCCTGCTCGCTCACGGCGCTGAGCCGCATTCATATCGAGGTCGTGATCGATGAAGACGTCTTCGATCTGTTCGCCGATCGACAGCACCGGGTTGAGCGCGTTCATCGCCGATTGCAGGACCATCGCGATCTCAGACCAGCGGAACGCCTTCAGATCCCGATCGTCGAGGGCGAGTACGTCGACACTCGAGCCGGCGCGGTCGGTGTAGACGATCTGGCCGCCGGTGATCACCGCCGGAGGGCGCAGCAGACGTGTCACGGCGTACGCGAGCGTCGTCTTGCCCGACCCGGACTCGCCCGCGAGACCGATCATCTCGCCGCGGTGCAGAGTCAGGCTGACATCGTCCACCGCGACGAGGGACTTCTCTCGGCCTTGGTACTCGACGCTCAGGTTCGAGATCTGCAGAACGACCTCACCGGCGACGAACTCGCCCGCCTCGAGGGTGCGCCGCGGCCGCCGCAGGCCCAGGACCGGTTGGCGCGGCCGGCGGAACTGAGTCTTGGTGCCCTTACGTGTTCCCAGCCCGGCGGCACGAAGGCGAGGGTTGACGAACTCATCGATTCCGAAGTTGATGAGGGCCAGAGCCGTGCCGACGAACGCGATCGCGAGACCGGGCGGGACAAACCACCACCACGCGCCGTACAGGAGCGCCGAGCTGTTCTGCGCCCAGTAGAGGATGCTGCCCCACGACCACTCGGTCACGTTGGTCATGCCCAAGAAGGCGAGACCGGCCTGGGTCAGGATGCCACCGGTCACTGTCGCGAGGAACGACGAGGCGACGATGGCGAGCATGTTCGGCAGGATCTCGCTCCACACGATCCGGAACGTGCGTTCACCCGCCACGCGTGCTGCCTCGACGAAGTCGCGATTGCGCAGTGACAGCGTCTGGGCTCGCAGCACCCTCGCACCCCAAGCCCAGCCGGTGATCGCGATCACCAGGATGATGCCCACAGAACCGGTAGATGGAAGATAGCCGGCGAGGATGACGACCAGCGGCAGCCCGGGGATGACGAGGAAGATGTTCGAGAGCACCGAGAGCACCTCGTCGCCGATACCGCCCACGTAGCCGGCGGTCAGACCGACGATCAGCGACAACCCGGTCGCGAAGATCGCGGAGATGATGCCGACGAACATCGAGATGCGCGTGCCGTAGACCATCTGCGCGAACAGGTCCTGCCCGGTGTGCGTCGTGCCGAACCAGTGCTCCGCCGATGGTGGCTGAAGCACATCGTTGCTGACGGCGCTCGGATCGGTGGTCACGAGCATCGGGCCGAAGATCGCGACCAGCACGAACAAGAGGAAGACGATCGAGCCGAGGATGATTTTGCCGGAACGCAGGCCGCGCAACCAGTCGAAACTGCGGGTGCGCTTGGCGACGACGTCGAAGGCCGCCATGTTTGCTGTCGGGGGCGTGGTCATCGCCGTGCCTCCTGTCGGGTGCGGGGATCGAGGGAGACGTACACGACGTCGGCAAGCAGGTTGGCGACCAGCACGGTGATCGTGATGACCAGGAAGATGCCCTGCATGAGCGGATAGTCCTGCTGGTTGACGGCTTGGAAGAGTGTGTAGCCGAGGCCCGGGTAGTTGAAGACGACCTCGGTGACGATGGATCCGCCGACGAGGAAGCCGAGGGACATCGCGAAGCTCGCCAGCGACGGGAGGATGGCGTTGCGCCCCGCGTAGCGGTTCATCACACGGCGGGTGCGAAGGCCCTTCGCCTGCGCGAGGAGCACATAGTCCTCACTGAGCGTGGTCACCATCATGTTGCGCATGCCGAGCAGCCATCCGCCGATCGAGGCGACGATGATCGTGATGGCGGGAAGCATGCCGTAGACGATGACGCTGGAGATGAACTCCCACGTGAAACCGGGCACGAGTCCGGGCTGGTACCCGCCCGACAACGGGAACCAGTGCAGGGTCACCGCGAAGACGTAGACCATGATCAGGCCGAACCAGAAGTAGGGGATCGATGAGATGAACGTGGTCGCCGGCACCAGCCCGTCCAGCCACGAGCCGCGTCGCCAGCCCACGATCATTCCCATCACGGTGCCGATCACGAAGCTGAGGACCGTGCAGATGCCGATGAGCCCGAGCGTCCAAGGCAGGCCTTGGCCGATCACGGTCGCCACCGTGGCCGGGTATGCACTGATCGACACACCGAGGTCGCCGTGGAGGACGTCGCTCCAATAGTCGAGGTACTGGTTCCACAGGCTGGCGTCAGACTGGCCGAAGAGCTCACGCAGCGCGAACACGGCCTCCGGGCTCAGCTCGCCCTGAAAGCGGGTGAGCATTCGCTCGACGGGGTCACCGGGCATCATGCGCGGGAGGAAGAAGTTGATCGTGATCGCAGCGAATGCCGTGATCACATAGAACAGGGCGCGCCGCAGGAGGACCCTCATCGGTTGCGCTCCTCTCGTCGGTTCGTCATGGGTGTTCTCCGCCTCAGTGGGTGGTGAGGATCTCTCGGTCGGGACGCCACGCTCCGGACTCCAGCCCCCGCTCGAGCGCGTTGTCCCAGACGTCCAGCGGGAGCCAGACGCGGCCGCGGCGCATGCTGCTCTCGTATGCGGCGAACGCGAGCTCGGCCGCGGCGAGGCCTCGCGAGGCATCGAGGATCGGGCTGCTCCCGCCGCGCAGCGACGATATGAGGTCGGCGATCGCATAGGCGGTGTCCTGAAGCACCGCGGGATCGACGCCCCGCATCCCGGCGGCAAACTCCGCCACGACGCTCTCCCGCAAGACTCGCGGCTCGCGGCCGTCGGCATGGATCACGGCTGCCCCGCCGAAGACGTCGATACGACCCCGGGATCCCTGGAGGGTGATGCCGTTGCTTCCGAGCGGGTGGAGGACGCCGTCGTCCCGTCCCGTCACGATCAGCGCGTCCAGGTCGCCCTCGAATCGGATCCGCACGATCCCAGACGTCTCGGTCAGAGCGCCGTACACGCGCTTGCGCGCGGCGACGTCGATCTGCGCAAGCACCCACAGTGCAGGTCGGTCGCCGAGATGGAACCGGATGAGGTCGAGCGTATGCGACCCCCAGTCGAAGAGGTTCGCGCAGTAGCCGGCGACCCCGATAATCTCGCCGATCTCGCCCGCCGAGACGGCATCGCGCACCGCCAGCTGCAGCGGATCGAGCCGACGCTGGTGGTTGACGGTCAGCAGGACGCCCGAAGCGCGGGCGAGATCGCGCATGCGCATCGCGTCGTCGAAGCGCAGAGCCATCGGCTTCTCGGTGTGGATCGCGCTCGCACCGGCGGCGACCGCCTCGGTCACCAGCCCGGCGTGGAAGGCCGGCGGCGTGCAGATGCTGACGACGTCGATGCCCTCGGCATCGAGCAGCTCCGTCGCGTCGCGGTACGCGCGGGCGCCGTGGCTCTGGGCGAGTTCGGCGGCCGCAGCCGAATCGACATCCGACACGGCCACCACCTCTACGCCAGGCAGCCGGGAGTAGCCGAATGCGTGGACCCAACCCTGTGCACCGGCACCGATGATCGCGGCGCGAAGAGAGCGGCTCACAGTCGCCTCGACGGTCGATCCATGTGGTGCTCTCTTCCTTGATGAAGCTCCAAGGTGATAGTCCACTTGAATACCACCTATATCCAACATAATACGAGAGCTAAGGTAAACGCAATCCGGAGCGGCCCACCAGTACCGTTACAGGACAGTTACATACCCTTTCGAAGTCAGTCGAGGAGACATTCGCATGCTCATCAGTCAGGTCATCGGCCCGCGCCGTTCCGAGATCATCGAGGCACCCGACCCTGCGCCGGCGGCGGGAGAGGTCGTGGTCGATGTCCTCGCCTGCGGCGTCTGCACTTCTGACCGCACGCCGTGGCGGGAGCTCGCGACCCCTGGTTCACCCATCCGCCTCGGACACGAGACCGTCGGGCGAGTGAGCGCCGTCGGCAGTCACGCCGGTCGCTGGCACGAGGGCGACATCGTCACCGGGCTCGGCGGAGACGGCTTCGCGACGAAGGTCGCGCTCGACGCGGACGCGATCCTGCCGGTCCCTACGGGCCTCGCCCCCGAGTTGGTCATCGGCGAGCCCGTGGCCGATCTCGAGGAGGCGATCTCGAGGTGCGGCATCCGCCCCGGCGACAGCGTGGCCGTCGTGGGCCTCGGGTTCATGGGACTGGGCCTGGTCCAGCTCGCCGCCGCGCGACTGCCCGGGCTCATCGTAGGCATCGATCCCCGACCGGCCGCACGCGAGCGCGCACGTCGCCTCGGTGCGCACGAGGTGTACGACCCGTCCGACCTGCCGCCCGAGCTCGCATCCGGCGGCGCGCGCGAGCAGCGGATGAACGTCGTGCTCGAGGCCACCGGCGTCACGAGCGCACTGGCGACCTCGTCGCTCGTCGTGCGTCCCTACGGCACTGTGTGCGTCGTCGGTTACCACCACTCCGGGACCGCGCCGATGGACATGGAGCTCTGGTACAAGGGGGCGACGATCGTCAACGGCTTCTCTCCGCACCGGCCACGCACGATGCGCGCGATGGGAGACGCCCTGCGCATGATCACCGACCACCGGTTCTCATACGAACCGCTCATCACCCACCGATTCGGGCTGGATGGCGTGGACCGTGCATTCGAGCTCATGGAGGAGCGTCCCACGGGGTTCGTCAAGGGCGTGATCCTGCCCCAGGCATAGTCGCAAAGCCTGCGCGGGAGCGAGACCCTGAATACCAGTTAGTACCAAAGCTAGTCCTGTGTGTACCATTACGGAACCAGCCGGCATCGAAGCCGGCACATCCCCCTGGAGGCAATGCTGTGAGGAAGACCCCGAAGACCGTCCTCGCTGCCTCGGGAGTGCTCGCACTCACCGTGGCGCTCGGATCCTGCGCGAGCAGCGGCGGCAGCGCCGCCGAAGACGACGTGATCGTCGTGCAGACCAACTGGACGTCGAGTCAGGCCCAGAACAAGCCGCTGTTCGACGCGTTCGACCAGTTCACCGAAGACACCGGCATCAAGGTCAAGGTGCTGGAGAGCGGCGACAACCTGAACCAGGTCTACGAGACCTCGCTGCTGGCAGGGGACGAAGCCGACGTGCTGCTGGTCGGGCTGCTCGAGAAGCAGCTCGACTGGGCGGTCAACGGCGCCGTCGTCCCGGTCAACGACTATATCGAGGACTGGGGCATCGCCGACCGCATCCCCGACGACGCCCTCGTGGACTGGACCGACGGCGAGGGCAACCTCCGCGCCTTCCCGTACTCGGGCTTCACCTGGCCCTGGTGGTACAACACCGCCCTGCTCGCGCAGGCGGGCGTCGACGAGGTCCCGGTCACCGCGGACGAGCTGATCGAGGCGACCACCAAGCTGCGCGCCGCCGGCATCGATCCGGTCGTGTTCGGCGGCATCGACTGGTCGGGCCAGAAGATCTTCCTGCAGCTGCTCGAGTCCTACATGACCGAGGACGAGGCCAAGGACGTCTACGCCAACGGCGGTCTGTGCGAGAACTCCAAGGCGATGAAGGGCATCGATCTGCTCATCAAGCTGCGCGATGCCGGCGTCTTCGTCGACGGCATCGAGGGCTACACCGCCGACCAGGCCCAGGCGGCCTATCTCGACGGCCAGGCCGCGATCGCGCCGCTCGGATCGTGGGCGTTCCCCGCGGCCTCCGACGAGGTGGCGGCGAACACCGTCCTGAGCGGCCTGCCACTGCCGAAGGACGCCGCGTTCGATCAGCCGATCGCGTACCGCGGCTCGACGTCCGCCGGGTGGTGGATCAGCCCGAACGGAGAGAAGAAGATCGACAAGGTCGAGAAACTCATCACCCACATGTTCGAGGAAGACGTGCTCAAGGCGATCCTGGACGAGGGCGGTGTGATCCCGGTGGCCGACTTCGGCGGCGACACCTCGGGAGTGGATTCCCCGCTGCTGGCGCAGTCGCTCGTCGAGTTCCCTGAGCGCGTCGCCTTCCCCGTGATGCCCGACATCTACGTACCGGCCGACGTGTCCAACCCGATGTACCGCGCCACGTCGATCGCTTTCACCCCCGGCACCGACGCGCAGACCATCTGCTCGACCGTGGACGAGATCTACGCCGCGCAGTAGTCGCCGAGGGGCCGTCCGCAGCTGCGGACGGCCCCTCCTCCCCTCCCGACCCGTGATCGAAGGATCCCCGTGACCGCCATCGCAGACGTCCCCGTGCCGACATCACGGCCGACCGCACCATCCCCGCGCAGAGGCCGTTCGCGACGCCGACGCGAACTGCTCCAGCTGACCTCGACGATCCCCGCGCTCATCTGGTTCCTCGTCTTCACCGTCGGTCCGCTCGTGAGCCTGTTCTACTTCTCGACGGTGAACTGGCGCGGTCTGATCGCTCCGCGCACGCCGGCTGGGCTCTCCAACTTCGAGCAGCTGTTCACCGACCCCATCGTGGGGCTCGCCGCGTGGAACACGTTCCTCCAGCTCGTGATCACACTCCCGATCGTGGTGCTGGGCGCCTTCATGATCGCGTACTACCTCACCCTCAAACCCCGCGGACACCGCTTCATCCGGGCTCTGATGTTCACACCCGTCCTGCTGGCGGCATCCGCTCTCGCGATGGTGTTCGTCGGGGTGTTCGCGCCGCAGGGCATGATCAACGGGTTCCTCGAGGTCGTCGGCCTCGGCGACCTCGCCCGTCCCTGGCTCGCCGACGGGACCACCGCCATGTGGGCGATCATCATCGTCACTGTCTGGTGCAGCATGTCGGTCTCGGCGGTGATGCTCGCCGCGCGGCTCAACTCGATCGACGAGTCCATCTTCGAAGCGGCCGAGATCGACGGCGCCGGCCACTGGCGCCGCATGTGGGCGATCGCCTGGCCGATGTCACGCGAGTTCATCGGGGTCGTGACGATGCTGCAGTTCCTGTGGACTCTGTTCGCCTCCGCCGCCGTGGTGCTGCTGCTCACGCGCGGCGGGCCCGGCAACGCCACCGTCACCCTGTCGTTCCTGGTGTACGACTTCGCGTTCAACCAGTCGAAGGTCGGCTACAGCCAGGCCGTGGCCGTCGTGCTCTTCGTGATCGGCGTCATCGGCATCCTCGTCATCCGTCGCGTGTTCCGCGAGAAGAACTGATCGGAGCATCGTGTCCGCCACTCTGGATAAGCCCGTCGTCGCCACGCTCGTCGACGCCGCAGCCGCACCCGTACGCCGACGCCGCCGCGGCCGCCATGACGCGCTCGGGCGCACCGGCCCTCTCAAGTACCTGGCGCACGCCGGCGTGTGGGCGTACGTCGTACTGCTCGCCGCGCCCCTGTACTACCTGGTGATCTCCGCCTTCAAGCAGAATGTCGACATCTTTCAGCAGCCGTTCTCGCCGTTCACGCCGCTGACACTGGACAACTTCGCCAAGGCGTTCGACCAGGCCGAACTGGGCGTGGCCATGCTCAACTCCGTCTACGTCACGATCGGCGCCGAGGCCCTCACGCTGCTGCTCGCCCTGCCGGCCGCCTACGGACTCGCCCGCTCCCGGGGTACGGTCGGCCGCGTCGTGGAGCGGACGTTCGCCCTCGGCTTCCTCATCCCCGGGTTCGCCGCGCTGGTGCCGACCGTGCTGCTCGCGATCGCGATAGGCCTGTTCCACACCCGCGAGTTCCTCATCCTCTTCCTCCCCGCCTCCGCGCTGCCGCTCACGGTGATCCTGCTGACGCAGGCAATGCGCGCGGTGCCGCCCGAGCTCGAGGAGTCGGCCGTCCTCGACGGCGCCGGAGGACTGCGGGTGCTGTGGTCGATCTATGTGCCGCTGTCGATCCCCACGCTGACCGTCGTCGCGATCCTCAACTTCCTCTCGTTCTGGAACGAGTACTTCTTCTCGCTCGTGATCATCGGGCCCGACGCCGCACTGCGCACCGCCCAGGTCGCGCTGCCGACGCTCTCGATCGCGAACTCCGCGCAGTACGGCGTGCTGGCCGCCGGCATCCTGATCACCCTCGTCCCGGCGTACCTCGTGTACGCGGTCTTCGCCGACAAGATGGAGAGCGCGGTCCTCGCGGGCGCGCTGAAGGGATGAGCATGCGTGTGCTGATGACCCACGTGGGATGGGATGCCGGGGCTCCGGCGTCCGCCGTCGTGTCGGGGCTCCGCCCTGGGACCCTGCCCACGTGCGCCTTGGTGGGCGTCGACGGCGTGCGCACCGACCTCACGGCCACTCCGGCCGAGGTGGTCGACGCCTGGCAGGGCGGCGCCTACTCGCGCGTCCAGCTCGAGGGCATCGAGGCGGGCACCTACCGCGTCGAGGCCACCGCGGACGGGGCGACGGTCTCGTCCGCCGCCTTCACGGTGGCCGAGGATCGAATCCCGGGCAGCACGCTGTCCGATGTGCTCTACGCGTTCAGGTCGGTGCGCTCCAGCGGCGAGATCGATGCGAAGGACGCCCACGCGTTCCTCATCGACCGGCCGGAGGGCCCGACCGTGGACGCGCGCGGCGGCTGGCTCGACGCGAGCGGCGATCCCAGCAAGTTCCTCAGCCACCTGACGTACTCGCCGACGATGAGTCCCCAGCAGATCCCGATCTGCGTATGGGCGATGTTCGAAGCGCGCGATCAGCTCAGGCTGCGGCATCCACGGTTCGATCGCGTGCTGGGAGCGCGTCTGCGAGACGAGGGACTGTTCGGCGCCGACTTCCTGGTGCGCTTCCGCTCACCCGAAGGCTCGTTCTACAGCGGCATCTTCGACGGCCTCACCAAGCGCCTCGAGGAGCGCGTCATCAATGCGCCGCTCCCGGAGTGCGTGCGGACGAATCGGTACCAGGCCTCGTACCGCGGCGGCGGGGGCGTGGCCATCGCCGCGCTCGCGCGGGCAGCGCGAGTGGCCGAGGCGGAGCCGCTCGGCGCGTTCACTGCCGCGGAGTACCTCGATGCTGCCAACCGGGCGTTCGACGATCTCGAGCGTCACAACGCCGACTACCTTTTCGGCCTCGACCTGGCTTCGGGAGAGCTCACGCCGAGCACGGAGTCGATGGTCGACGACGTCTGCGCCCTCTTGGCCGCCACCGAGCTCGCCGCCCTCGACCCGCGCTCAGCCGTCATCGAGGCCGCGGAGCGACGCGTGAGCGCGCTTGTCGGCCGATATCGAATGGATGCCGCACCCGGGCGGCCGGGATGGTTCGAGGCGTGGGACGACGGACGCCCCTACTTCAGCCCTGTCGAGGCGGGGCTGCCGGTCGTCGCACTCACCCGGTTCGCTGCTGTTCTTCCGACGTCACCCTTGGCGCCGGCGGCCCGCGAGCTCGCGGTGCGGACGATGGCGGACCTCGTCGCGCGCACCGACGCCGTGGCCAACCCGTTCGGCTACCCGCGCCAGCGGGTGCAGCCGCTCGGCGGTGCCGCACGCGACGCGTTCTTCTTCCCGCACGACAACGACTCCGGGTATTGGTGGCAGGGCGAGAACGCCACCCTCGCGTCGCTCGCTTTCGCCTCTCGGCTCGTCGCCGACCTGCCTGAGGCGGACGCCGCGCTGCGCGCCCGACTGCACCGCTTCGCCGATGACCAGGTCGCCTGGGTCCTCGGACGAAACCCCTTCGACGTCTGCATGCTGCAGGGGCGGGGCCGCAACAACGCGGAGTACTCGGTCGACTATCCCAACGTGCCTGGCGGGATCGTCAACGGGATCACCAGCGCGTTCGACGACGAGCGCGGCATCACGTTCCTCGACCCCGACCGTCCGGGCGACTCCTGGCGATGGGCCGAGCAGTGGATCCCGCACAGCGCGTGGTTCCTGCTCGCCGTCGCAGCGCGATAATCCCGGCCGCTCACGCCCGACGTGTCATCAGTGTCCCGCGGCCTCGCGGAGGTGCTGCTGCAGCGCATCGAGCGCGGGGCGCTGGCCCTTCACGAGACGCTCGTGGGCGGCATCCATTCCGGTCCACTCGACGCGGTCCACCTCGGGAAAGCGCGCCGTGCGACCCGATCGCGGCGGCCATTCCAGTTCGAACTCGCCGAACTCGACGCTGTCGAGCGACAGCGTGGACCCGTCGGCGACGAAGACGGTGACCCGTTTGCCCGACGAGTAGGCGAAGGTACCCAGTTCGGCGTACGGCGGCTCGGGCGCGTCGATGCCGAGCTCTTCGCGGAACTCGCGCCTCGCGGCATCCAGCGCGCTCTCTTCGCTCTCGACGTACTCGCCCTTCGGGATCGACCACGCGCCGGCATCCTTGCTCGCCCAGAACGGCCCGCCCATGTGCGCGATGAGCACCTCGAGGTCGGGCACGAGCCGGTAGAGCAGGACGCCGGCGCTGGTCGTCACGGTCGCTGAGCCTGTCGAAGCGTCAGACCAGTCGGGCCTTGGGCGACACCTTGTACGTGTTCTCGGGGTCGCTGAAGACCACGTCGCCGAGGGCGGCGTCGATCGCGGCGAGCGTATCGGCGTCGAGCACGACGCCCGAGGCCTTGACGGTCTCGGCGAGCTGTTCGGGACGGGATGCCCCGACCAGCGCCGACGCCACGTTCTTGTTCTGCAGCACCCACGCGATCGCGAGCTGCGGCATCGACAGGCCGGCCTGCTCGGCGATGGGCTTCAGGCGCTGCACGGCCTCGAGCACCTCGTCGCGCAGGAACGACTTGATGAAGTTCGCGCCGCTCTTCTCGTCGGTCGCGCGCGAGCCGTCGGGGACGGGCTGGCCGGGCAGGTACTTGCCCGAGAGCACGCCCTGCGCCATCGGCGACCACACGATCTGCGAGATGCCGAGCTCTTCGGACGTCGGGACGACCTTGCCCTCGATGACCCGCCACAGTGCGGAGTACTGCGGCTGGTTCGAGATCAGCTGGACGCCGTAGCTCTTGGCGAGCGTGTGGCCCTCGCGCAGCTGCTCGGCCGTCCACTCCGACACGCCGATGTAGAGCGCCTTGCCCTGACGGACGACGTCGGCGAACGCCTGGAAGGTCTCA
>Ga0160453_100168_pt1 | contig 65217 bp, 61 predicted proteins | sample HID1971K_E6MG_FD_108228 | JGI IMG/M metagenome (GOLD analysis project Ga0160453, IMG submission 108228) | Enriched millipede-associated microbial communities from UW Madison campus, WI, USA - HID1971K_E6 MG | ecosystem: Host-associated > Arthropoda: Insects > Digestive system > Unclassified ...
CGTGAAGCGCGGAGTGTACGTTATTGGTACACGAGCACTGGAACAAGCGATGAATGGCAGCTTCGCCGCCGAATTCGCTACGTTAGCTTAATCCGCGTGATCACAAGTGAACAGTTTGAGCATCCTCTTCCAATATAAGCTCAAACTGTTCGCTTGTCAGCACCAAGAAAATGCCATGAAGCTAGTGACGTGAAGCGCGGAGTGTACGTTATTGGTACACGAGCACTGGAACAAGCGATGAATGGTAGCTTCGCCGCCGAATTCGCTACGTTAGCTTAATCCGCGTGATCAGATCACAAGTGAACAGTTTGAGCATCATCTTCCAATATAAGCTCAAACTGTTCGCTTGTCAGTACCAAGAAAATGCCATGAAGTTAGGAAACGAAGCGCGGAATGTACGGTATTGGTACATGAGCACTACAGGCTTCCGATGAATGCCATTTTCGACGCCGAATATGCTACAACGCAACACATCGTAATCACAAGCGGACAGTTTGAGCATCCTCTTCCAATATAAGCTCAAACTGTTCGCTTGTCAGCACCAAGAAAATGCCATGAAGTAAGGAAACGAAGCGCGGAATGTACGGTGTTGGTACATGAGCACTACAGGCTTCCGATGAATGCCATTTTCGCCGCCGAATATGCTACGTTAGCTCGATCCGCGTGATCACAAGTGAACAGTTTGAGCATCCTCTACTTATTCTTCTACGATTTGTACTTTCATCGTTGCTTTAACATCCGCATGCAACTTGACAGGTACTTGAGTTACGCCAAGTGAACGAATCGGCTCATCTAATTCCATTTTACGTTTATCAAGTTTAATACCTAGTGCTGCGATTGCATCTGCAATTTGTTTCGTTGTAATTGCGCCGAACAATTTGCCGCCTTCACCAGCTTTAGCTTTTACTTGAATGGTTAATTCTTCGATTTTTTTGCCCAATGCAATGGCATCTTGTTTCTCTTGCTCTTTACGCTTTAGTTCAGATGCATGTTGCATATCTAATGTTTTCACATTGCCTGCTGAAGCAATTTTAACTAAATTTTTTGGCAATAGGAAATTACGTACATATCCTTCAGAAACATCTTTAACTTCACCTTTTTTACCTTGACCTTTAACATCTTGTAGAAAAATTACTTTCATTCGAATAACCCCTCTTCATCCTCAATTTGTTTCAGTACTGTTTTCAACTTAACTGCCACTTCATCAACGGTACCTTCTAGCTGTGCAGCGGCATTAGTTAGATGTCCACCGCCACCCATACGCTCCATAACAATCTGTACATTGATTTGTCCAAATGAACGGGCACTTACTGCTATTAAACCATCAGGTCGTTCAGAAACGACGAATGAAGCATAAATATTAGACATATTCAGCAATGTATCTGCTGATTGAGCAATTAATAATTGCGATTTCACGTGACCTTTTTCTACAACAGCTAGTGCAATATGATCGTAAATGATTGTTGCATGCTTAATAATATCAGATTTGTTAATATACCCATTTAAATCTTCTTGTAGCATACGCTGAATCATTGATGAATCTGCACCATTCCGACGGAGAAACGAAGCCGCTTCAAATGTTCTTGCACCCGTTCTTAACGAAAAGCTTTTCGTATCAATCGTAATACCAGCTAATAACGAGGTTGCTTCGCGCACATCAAGTGAAATTCGATCGTGAATATATTGTAGCAATTCAGTAACCAGTTCACATGTTGATGATGCGTATGGCTCTAAGTACATCAATGTAGCATGGCTGAGAAACTCCTCACTACGTCGATGATGATCGATAACTGCTAATCGCTCCGTCATAGTTAGCAGCTTCGGTTCAGCGACCATTGATGCTTTATGCGTATCTACGACAATAGCTAACGTTGCTGGTGTCATTAGATTAATGGCCTGCTCAGGCGTAATGAAGCGCTTAGCGATCTTCTCATCCTCACGTAAAAGCTCCATCATACGATCGATAGACGGATTATTACCTTCTAATACAATATATGATTCTTTGCCAAGCATACGAGCAGCTTTCAATATTCCAACCGCTGCACCGATCGCATCCATGTCAGGCAAACGATGTCCCATAATGACAACATTGTAACTTTCCTTAATGAGATCTCGCAATGTATGTGCTACGACACGCGCTCTAACACGCGTACGCTTCTCTACAGCATTCGTTTTTCCACCGTAGAACGTCTGACGTGTGCCAAATTTAACAGTTACTTGGTCGCCACCACGACCTAAGGCAATATCTAGACTTCGATGTGACCATTGACCTAACTCGAGAATATGATCTGCACCAGCAGCGAAACCAATACTTAGTGTCATCGGTATTTTCTGATCACTTGTCATTTCACGAACATCATCAAGAATATCAAAACGCGTTTGCTCAAGTATGCGTAGTGTCTTTTGATCGGTAATTAGAAGAAAGCGATCTGATGTTAATCGTTTTAAATACACTTCATATTTCTGGGCCCAATCCGTAATTACGCCAGTCGCTTTAGAAAGTAGTGCTGCACGTTGATTATCATCAAGTCCTTGAGTTACCTCTTCCAAATTATCAATCATGACAACACCTAGAGATAGTCGCTCCTCATCATACTTTTTATGTAATGCCCATGTTTCCGTTATATCTACGACGTAGACAATCCGATCCTTCTCTCGGAAGGTGAGCCGATACATATGTTGATGCAACATAACCTCAATTTTCCCCTCTCGATCTTTCAATTGTGAAAGGGAAGGAAATAACTTCGTTAATGATTCACCAACTAATGATTCTTCATGCAAAATTTGATTAATATAAGGATTATTCCACTCTACGATATTGTCTTCATTATAAATAATAATACCAAAAGGTAATTCTTGAATGACATCCGTTCCGCCCTTCTTCAGGCGATAGGATAGCGTCTGAATGTAAGTTTTGAAGTCGCGACGAAATGCACGCTCCGCAATATACATGTAGATAGCTACACCTATAGATAACAGTAGCCCTATAGCTCCTGCTATCCATGAAAAGATACTTAACATGACTGTTAGTACTAGCATAATAACGATGGATATAATACTATGAAGACCGTGCCAGCGTCTCGTTAAAAAATTCGGCATATTCATAATCGCTCCCGTGCCTATGTTTGCTTAGAAAAGTACTTTCTAAGAGGAAAAGCCGCGTCCAATATCCCGATAATACTAAAAAATGGTAATACAAGGATAGGGATTGCTATTAAAACCGGAATAATTTTTGGCCATTTTCGATTATGTGCGAGATAGTAGAAGAAACCAACCGCTTGAATAGAGAATAAGAAGCTTAACGCTGGCACAAGATTTGCAAGTGCTACTGTTAGGAACGAAGTATCCAACGGGTCTACCATCATCTGCATAATGTAGACAAGTAGGTAGATAAATAAAATGGAACGTGGTAAGCGCCAATCCTTAGCTGCTGGGAATGGTGGCACTACCACACCTTCCATTGTTGCTAATTTACGTGCAACATAATGGGAGCAGACTACAATACCGAACGCGATCAGTAGAAATATGAACGGAATCATATCTAAGAACAATTTCACAAAATTCTCTGCGATTTCATTGTTCCAAGCAATTGGTAGCGTTGCTAGTGATGCCGCGTTATTCATCGATTCGATCAATATTTTACGAATATCACTTAACAAAGAAATTCCTAATACATTTTGGATGATCAATAATTCCAACATGAGAAGTACTAACATAATACCTGTCATTTTCGGGACAATCATTGTTGAAGGAGTACCCTTCTTATATAAATGACCCATATAAATACTTGGAATTAAAGCTAATAAACTTGTACTTAGAAAAACAAATGGATCTATAATTACACATCCAACCACCATAATTACGATAACATGTACAGCAAAGGACTTTCGATCCACTTGTGTATAAAGAAGCGTATATGGAACCAAGCTAAACAAAAGTGCTAGTACATTCAGCCCCGGTACTACGATGAACAATGCCATTGCAAGAGCTAATAAGCTCCATAGTATCGGTTTAATACCTGTTTTCAAACCATTCACCTCAAGACGTAGAATCATTGTTTGTAAGTTGCTCTAAACATCATTATATCATAAATTATATGTAGTAGTATTTATCTACATCACCGTCTTCATTCGGCAAATTACGTATCACGTACAAAAATCAAACTTAAATAATTCTCATATTAATCATTATGCTAGAAATTTATTGCATTTTCTTCAGTAGATGAACTATGATTCATCTTAGTTCTAATAATTAGGAAGTGATATGTTTATGAAAAAACAATTTCTTATCGTAGGTTTAGGCCGCTTTGGTAGTAGTCTAACCCGTACGTTGGTCGCTAATGGACACGAAGTATTAGCGGTAGATAGAGATGCTGAGTTAGTACAAGATGTCGCTCCATATGCGACACATGCTATTCAAGCTGACTGTACTGATGAAGCCGTTTTGAAGGAATTAGGAGCAAGTAATTTTACCCATGCGGTAGTAGCTATTGGTGATGATCTACAATCTAGTATCCTTACTACTTTATTACTTAAAGAAATGAAAATACCTACCGTTATCGCAAAGGCTCGCGATGAGATGCATGGTAATGTATTACGCAAAATTGGCGCAGACAAAATTATTTATCCAGAACGAGATATGGCAATGAGACTCGCTAATCAACTTAGTTCGAGTAGCATTATTGATTATATTGAACTTTCGGATGAATATAATATTGTCGAAATGCTAGCACCACCTGCTATGTATGGTTTGTCATTACAAAAACTTAATATCCGTGCTCGTTTTGGTTGTACTATTCTTGCGATTAAAACAGCTAAAAAAATGAATGTTGCCCCAAGTGCAGAAGATACCATTGAAACTGGTAATGCGCTGCTACTTATTGGTTCTTTGGAGCAAATTAGACAGTTGGAGACGCACTATGATCGAAAACGCTAATCCTAAATCTCAAAACAAAGAGAGTAAGCTTGCTACTAAAATAAGAAAGCTTCGTTATCAACTTAGTCCACCACAATTTATTGTCGTTATATTCTTAGCACTGATAGCTATTGGTACTTTATTGTTGATGATGCCTGCTGCATCGCATAACGGACAATCTATTGGTTTTGTTAATGCCTTCTTTACTGCTGTTTCCGCTGTTTGCGTGAATGGTCTTAGCGTACTTGATGCTGGTAATGATTTCTCTATTGTTGGTCAAAGTATCATTATGTTACTGATACAAATCGGGGGACTCGGCTTCATGACGATCAGCGTTATTATTGCGATCATTGTGGGTAAGCGTATTGGCTTGAAAGAACGTCTCCTCATTCAACAAACGACTCAATCATCAACTTCACAAGGACTAGTTCGGTTATGTATATACATATTTATTATTGTGTTTGCTTTTGAGTCGATTGCTACTCTCATCCTGACGTTTCATTGGGAGTCTTCTATGGGTTGGAAAACAGCGTTTTTCTACGCTTTATTCCACTCGGTCTCTGCTTTCAACAACGCGGGGTTTGCACTTTGGCCAGAAGGATTGGTTGCCTATGTTGGTGATCCCGTCGTCAATTTCGTCATTATTACGTTATTTGTAGCAGGAGGATTAGGTTATATCGTTATTGTTGAACTATTCCAAAAGCGTAGATGGCGTAAGTTTTCGTTACACACAAAAATAGTACTCTCTTCTTCACTCATTATTACGGTCATTGGCTTTGCAATTATATTTCTGCTTGAATCGATGAATGCAGCTACTTTCGGTACGTTAAGCTGGGGAGAACGAATGCAAGCATCGCTATTTCAAAGTCTAATTCCGCGAAGTGTAGGTTTCAATACGCTCGAAATCACTCATATGCTTACGGCGTCACAATTTCTAATTATAATCTATATGTTTATTGGTGCTGCTTCTGGTGGTACAGGTGGTGGTGTGAAAATCAACACCGTTGTCGTGCTCATACTAGCTACTATTACAACATTTAGAGGTGGCGGACAAATCCATGCCTTCAAACGAAGAATCCCGCAAGAAACGGTTATGCGCGCTCTTGCAGTAGTTATGAGTTCACTAGCCTGTGTACTAATCATCGCACTAGTGTTAACCATTACCGAAGACATGCTAGAAGATCATTTCCTGGAAGTGTTATTCGAAGCCACATCCGCGTTCAGTACGACTGGCTTATCCATGGGACTAACGAAAGATCTTTCGACACCTGGTAAAATTATTATTTGCTTCACGATGTTCATTGGACGACTTGGACCGTTAACACTTGCTTACGCACTTGCAAGACGTAAACAACAATCACGCCTTGGCTATCCAGAGGATAATATATTAATCGGTTAACAAATAAGGCTTATGACATGATCATCTCTTACTCTGAGATCATAATGTCATAAGCCTTTTATATTATGCGCCTATTGTTTCAGCCATGCCTGATTTTTTGACGAGCAGTGAACTATCTTTATCAAAAAGGATGAGCTCAACCTCATTGCCATTTTCTCGTAAACGATTGACCACTTTAGCCAGCGACAAAATAGCCGATTGATCCCATACTTTAGACTGACTTCCATCAATAACGACCCGATCATATCCTTCAATAGCATCAATAGATTGATCAAACATCGTAGACGTAGCAAAGAATAAAGGACCGTTTATATAATAAGTAATTATTTTGCGAGCATCATCTTTTTCTGTAATAATATGAAGCCTACTCGACTGAATCGCAAAAATAACGGCACTGAGCAATACCCCTACCAATACACCTTGTGCGAGGTTATGAGTAATTAATATAACAACTACCGTTACAATCATCGTCATCGTATCAGTAATTGGCGCTTTCGGTATATTTTTAATCGATTGCCATTCAAATGTACTAATCGCAACCATAATCATTACACCAGCTAGTGCCGGCATCGGAATTTTCACCACGACATCGCGCAATGTAACGATAAGTAAGAGCAATACACCGCCTGCAACCATCGTTGATAATCTACCTCTACCACCAGAACGAACATTAATTAAAGATTGTCCAATCATCGCACAACCAGCCATACCACCGAACATACCGGTAATCGTATTAGCAATCCCTTGACCACGAACTTCCTTATTCTTATCGCTCTTCGTCTTCGTCTGTTCATCAAGAACGGTTGCCGTTATCAATGATTCAAGTAATCCTACAATAGCCATAGTTAAAGCTACGGGAGCGATAATTTTCATCGTTTCCCATGAAATAGGGACATTCGGCCAGTGGAATAATGGCAAACTACTATTAATAATACCCATATCTCCAACCGTTTTCACATCCAGACCGATCACAATCGTCACGATCGTCATCACAACAATCGCTACTAAAGTGGACGGAATCACTTTCGTAATATAAGGCAAGCCATATACAATTAATAATGTAACGGCTCCAATCGCATATACAACCCAAGTAGCATTTACAAAATGTTGCAGTTGACTCATAAACACCATAATCCCTAACGAATTAAGAAACCCCGATAATACAGACTGTGGAACGAATGAAATCCATTTACCTAATTTTAACGCGCCAATTGCATATTGAATTAATCCTGTAAGAATCGTCGTAGCATATAAATATTCAATCCCATACTGTGCAACGAGTGTCACCATGAGGATAGACATCGCACCAGTTGCAGCAGAAATCATCCCCGGTCGTCCACCAAAAATTGATATCAATACAGCAATACAGAATGAAGCATGTATCCCCACCATAGGATCGACACCAGCAATGATCGAGAATGCAATAGCTTCAGGAATTAACGCCAATGCGACTGTTACCCCTGCAAGTACATCTCCTCTAACATTGAAAAACCATGTTGACCTTAGCTTATCAAGCAATGTAATTCTCTCCCTTTGTCGCCTAGCTTAGACTTGTCCATATTCGTTGGTCACAACAGCAACCTACTCACTATAAATCCGCAAGATTAAGCTGTCAATAAAAGTTTATTTCTAGTAATGCCTCCAGTGGCGAGTACATATATGTCCACCAGCGAAGAACAACATGAAGCTATTGACGCATCCAGCGGCGTGTACATGTATGTACACCAGCGATGAATAACAACTACGAAGCTAGACACCATAATAGTAAGTCTTCTCGGAATACATTAATCGCTTGTCAGCACCAAGAAGATGACATGAAGCTAGCAAAGCGATGCGCGGAGCGTACGTTTTGTGTACGTGAGCACAGGAGTGAGCGATGAATGGCATCTTTGCCGTCGAATATGCTCCGTCAGCATAATCATCGTGATCACAAGCGATTAAAACCTAAAAAGGACTTCCCTGTTGGGAAGCCCTTTATCCGTAACCTACTATTCAGTAGTGTATGGTAGTAATGCGATTTGACGAGAACGCTTGATAGCGATTGTCAATAGACGTTGATACTTCGCGCTTGTACCAGTTACACGACGAGGAAGAATTTTTCCACGCTCGCTGATGAACTTTTTAAGCAAATCAGTATCTTTATAGTCGATATGCGTAACTTTGTTTACAGTGAAGAAACAAACTTTACGACGTTTATTGCGGCCGCCTTTACGAGCGAATTTACGCTCGCCACGATCTTCTCCGCCTTCTTTTCTGAAGCTCATTCGAACCCTTCCCTTCTGTTACAAATTTTAATGGCAATTCAGATCACTGACATAGTCCGAACTGACTGGATTTTAATTTTGAATTTTATCTCTATTTTTCGATAGGTACATCTGGGTACCCTGTTAAAGTCACTTACAATAGAATAACTCATAAAACTTTAAAAATCAAATATTTTTCAGCGTTGTTTATACAAAAATAATGGTAGTTATATTATAAATGATCCAATTATCGTGAATGATTCAATTTCAATCTCTCTAGCGTTAGTTGCTCGATATATTCACGGTTAACATTAAACCCAATTCCCGCTCCTATAGGCAATAATACGACACCTTGTTCAATTTTTACTTCAGGTAATATGACATCCCTGTGCCAGTATCTTGCCGATGCCGAAATATCTCCCGGAATTGTGAAATGACTTAATGAAGCGAGCGCCATATTGTGAGCACGGCCGATGCCTGACTCTAACATTCCCCCGCACCATATAGCTATGTCATGCTTCTTGCAGAGATCATGTATTCTTATCGCCTCTGTCATCCCACCAACACGACCTAACTTCACATTAATAACTCGGCAACTACCAAGCTCAATCGCTTTTCTTGCATCATCGTATGTAATAATACTTTCATCGAGACAAATAGGAGTCTTCATCTGCGACTGTAACTTGGCATGATCAACAATGTCATCAGCAGCGAGCGGCTGCTCAATCATCATAAGATCATAGTTATCAAGTTGCTGTAAATGTGCCATGTCATTAAGAGTATAAGCAGAATTAGCATCTGCCATTAAAGGCAACTTCGGATAACGAGAACGTAAAGCTTCAATGAGTGTAATATCGTTCCCTGGCTTAATCTTTATTTTCATTCGTTCATAACCATCTGCACTATATTGTTCAATTAGCCGATAATAATCATCCATATGAGCTTGTAATCCGATGGCAACGCCAACTTTCAGCTCTCCCCTTACGCCGCCGATCAGTTGATGTAACGGTTGCCCGGTGAGCTGACCATACAAATCCCAGATCGCCATCTCTAGTCCTGCTTTTGCCATCTGATTACGTTTCACATGAGAGAATATGTTTGAAAGCTCAGATGGATGCTTTAGCTCAGCGCTTAGCAACGCAGGAATAAGAAAACTTTGCAATATATGCCACGCGCCTTGCACCGTTTCCTCGGTATACCAAGGCGTAGCAAAAGCAACACATTCTCCCCAGCCACTATTTCCTTCACGATCAGTTACTTCAATGAGTATTGTTTCTCGATCCACATAAGCACCGTTAGCTGTAACAAATGGAGCTTTTAGTTCCATACTTATTCGGTACAACTCGATAGATAGAATCGTTATCATAAGTAACCTCCTTGTAATTAGCTCTATATTCTTGGCTTTCTAATGCCTTATTCCCGTTATTTGAACGTTCACCTTAAGTGACTCTGACCTTCACCCTTATACAACAAACACCTTTAAAGCAATACAAGTTCACAACTTGCGCTTTGCCTTAAAGGTGTTCGTGTTGATCATGTCGTTAAGTACATCAATCGTTACATTCCTTACTTGGAAGATATTAATTGCAATAACTCACGACGAAGTAATTTATTAGAAGCATTACGCGGTAATTGTTTCACTACATGTATTTCCTTGGGTAGTTTATACTTTGCCAAACGCTCTGAACAATACTGAAGTAAATCTTCCTCTGTACAAGTGGTACCGTCATTGAGCACGACAAATGCGATAGGTACTTGCCCCCATACCTCATGAGACATACTAGTTACACCGGATTCGAGTATAGCTTGGTGGCTAATAAGTGTCGATTCAATCTCAGCTGGGTAGACGTTCTCCCCGCCCGATACAAACATATCTCTACGACGATCGAGGACAAAGAGAAAACCATCTTCGTCCACGTAACCAACATCTCCAGTATAGAGCCAACCATCTACAAAGCTATCCCTACCAACACCATTCAAATAACCAGAAGTGACATTCGAACCACGAACAACGATTTCTCCAGCTTCCATCGCTTGTGCCTCATGTCCATCAATGATAATTTTCAACTCTGCTTGGAAGAGTGGCTTTCCTGCCGAACCTAACTTAGACAACATATACTCAGGTTGCAGCGTTACGATCTGCGAACAAGTTTCTGTCATCCCATACGTCTGAAAGACCGGAATGTCCTTCGTCACACATTGCTCTAAGAGTGAAAGCGGCGCAGGACCACCGCCAAGTAACATACACCTGAAATGTTCAGGATAACGTATATTACCTAATTGTTCTACCATTCTTGTGAGCATATTGCTAACAACAGACATAATGGTTACGCCTTGCTCAATAATTGCTATATTTGCAGCTTCAGGATCGAATTTTTCGTGAATGACCATTGGGATACCATACAGTACGCTACGAATGACAATCGATAAACCGCTAATATGGAATAACGGAACACATACAAGCCATTTATCGTGCTCAGATAGCCCTAGATTGAGCATCGAGCCAACAGCTGAGTTCCAATGATTACTGTAGCTTTGCAGGACACCTTTCGGAAATCCAGTTGTACCAGATGTGTACATAATCGTATGTGTATCTTCTTGATTGATGTAAGTGACCAGTGATGTATCAGTCAGCATATCCATCTGCTGCAAATCCGTTGTTGATACACAAAGTATACTGTCATATTCATCAGTTATAACATCAATAAGATGCTGGAATTGCGGATCATAAATGAGTACGGTACATCTGGCATCTTGAAGTTGATAAAGAAGTTCATGAGCAGTAAGCCTGATATTAAGCGGCATTAGAATACTACCAACATAATGGACCGCGTGGATAAGCTCAACGGTATAGCTATCATTATAACAAAGCAAGGCTATAGGATAGCCTTGCTTTGTTGGTAATGAACTTATTCTACTGGCTGTAATGAGAGACCGTTCGCGCAATTGCCCGAATGTGATCTGCTCATTGCCATATTCAATCGCTATCCGGTCAGGCGTTAGAGAGGCTCGCTTATCAAGCCAATGAGGCATATGCATCGCTTTGCCCTCCTTTAGTACGACTTATGGGAAACGTGGGAACTGCTTGAAGTCTGGATCTCTTTTTTCTTTGAAAGAGTCGCGACCTTCTTTTGCTTCTTCTGTTGTATAGTAAAGCAGCGTTGCATCGCCTGCAAGCTGTTGAATTCCTGCTAGTCCATCTGTGTCTGCATTGAATGCAGCTTTTAAGAAACGTAAAGCCATTGGAGATTTAGATAAAATCTCTTGGCACCATTTCACTGTTTCGGCTTCTAGATCAGCCAGTGGAACAACGGTATTAACTAGACCCATATCCAATGCTTCTTGAGCATCGTATTGGCGACATAGATACCAAATTTCTCTCGCTTTCTTCTGACCTACGATACGAGCTAGATAACCTGCACCATAACCACCGTCGAAGCTACCAACTATTGGACCTGTTTGACCAAAGCGTGCGTTATCCGCAGCAATGGTTAAGTCACATACAATATGTAGAACATGTCCACCACCAATAGCATATCCTGCTACCATTGCAATAACTGGCTTAGGAATCGTACGGATCAAACGTTGAAGATCAAGTACGTTTAGACGAGGGATTTGATCATCGCCAACATAACCACCATGACCACGAACTTTTTGGTCGCCGCCTGAGCAGAACGCTAAGTCGCCAGCGCCTGTTAGTATGATAACGCCAATGTTAGCATCATCACGAGCGATAGCAAAGGCATTGATAAGTTCCATTACCGTCTTTGGAGTGAACGCATTACGAACTTCTGGACGATTAATCGTAATTTTAGCTATACCTTCATATGTTTCATAAAAAATATCATCAAAATTACCGTATTTTTCCCAAGGTACTACTGACATCTGTTACACCATCCCTTTTCTCATAGATAAATATCTCTTTACTATTGTATCAAATTTATGAGGTTGTTCCATATGCACATTGTGACCGGCTTCGGAAACAATCTCTAATTGCTTATGTGAGTGACTCATACGTTGCATCATCAGCTCGGCAATCCCTCTAAACTTCATATCAGATTCCCCAACAATGATTAATGTTGGTTTAGTGATATTGTCCAATTGATCCCACCATGAAGGTTGTGCGCCTGTTCCGATACCACGTAAACTATTCGCTAATCCTTGCGGCGTATTATTTCTACGCTGCTGATCAATAGTTTCTTGCTCATGTAACGGTAATCCTTTCAAACTAGCGAATAACGGGATCTTTGCCCAATATTCAACAAACCAATCAATACCATGCTGTTCAATATTCGAAGCCAATGCCTCATCACTAGTTATTCTAGCTTTTCTTTCTTCAAGTGTAGCAAGTCCTGGAGAAGTACTTTCTAGAATTAAGCCGCTCACTTTAGATGGAGCAAGCTGAGCCATAGATAAAGCTATTCTGCCCCCCATGGAATATCCCAACACGATCGCTGATTCAACATGTAATTGATCAAGCAACTCCACTAAGTCATTCACCGTATGTTCTGTATTGTAGCGAGTATAATCAACTGGAGCATCACTATCACCATGACCTAATAGATCAACGATGATGAGTTGATATTCTGCGCTCCAACTTTCAATGAAAGGCGTCCACTGCTCGTGATTTCCAGTGAAACCATGCAGCAATAATAATGCTTGTCCTTCACCATGAAGCTCTACGTAGTATGTTGCCCCATTAATGGTATACTTCATCCCATCAAGCTCCTTATTAAGGTTGTTCATTAAGCGGACTTTGATAACGATGATTGGCTTCGTGGTATATTCGTTATCAAAACTATGATAACAGCTTCGCTAACTTAGCTGACATCCTCGGCCAGATTTGACGATGAAGTTCAACATTAAGTTCACGATTCGTTGGAACTTCTATCACTTGTAACCCACCATGTTGCTTTGCCTGCTGGAAAGCCTCACGGAATTGTTGCCAACTTTGTACTCTCTGGAATTGACCACCATACATCTTAATCGCATGCTCATAATCTAGCCCAGTTGGTGTACCGAATAATACTTCAAAATGGTTAGGAAGTTTGGCTTGTGGTAGGAAAGAGAATATACCTCCACCATTATTATTCACAATGACGATTGTTATATTAAGTTGATGAAGTTTAGCCGCTAATAAGCCATTCATATCATGGTAGAAGGACAAATCTCCAATTAACAATACCGTCTGCTCACTTACAGCACTAATGCCGATCGCTGTAGATATCAGTCCATCAATTCCATTTGCTCCGCGATTAGCCATAATGCGAATCGCCCCTTCTTTATTACAGAAGAAACTGTCTACATCACGGATTGGCATCGAATTACCAACAAATAACGTGCTACCTCTGCTCATTAAAGCTTGTAATTCTGTTACTACTGTACCTTCGAATAATTGACCAGCATGATCACGGCTAGTTTCTTGTTGTAATAGCTCTCTCGTCACTTCATTTACATTAAGCCATTGTATAGTCCACTTGCTATCGTGTCGTTCTACAGATAGTTGTAGCTGCTCTGTAGCTTCGCTTAATTGCTTGCAGAATAATACTGGATCCACAGTATAACGATCTGATACTAACAATGTTGGATCGCGCCAACCCGCTTCATCGACCACAATCATTCTACTGCTTTGATGACGATTCATATATTGTAGCAAAGGTTTTGAGACTGGCATTGCTCCAAGACGAATAATCACTGCTGGTTCCAGCGTTGCTGCTACCATTTCATCTCTTAGAAATGAATCATAACTATCTATGACGTAGCTTTGATCATGAGATCCACTTCTGAGCTGAGATAACGGATCAGCTAGAATAGGGTAACCAAGCGTCGTAGCTAATGCCGTCACCGCTTCTAATAGCTCTGGCTCATCATGAGGACCACATACAATAATCCCTTTGTCTACTTGAGATAATTGATTGGCTAGCGACTGCATCTGTTCTACTGAGGCTACCATCGTCCCTGCTACATTTGCAGTGTAAGGTCGCTGCGTCTCCCGACCTCCGCCAAATAGCTGTGGATGTTCAAGATTCGGAAGCAATGGCTCTCGTAATGGGAAGTTCAAGTGGACAGGTCCAATTGGCTTGCTACTTGCTGTCATCACTGCACGTGCTGCAGAAATACGAGCATGCTTCAACATGAGATCACTTGACTCAGGAATGGGCATCTCAGCGAACCACTTCACATGATCACCGTACAACCCGATTTGATTAATCGTTTGCGGAGCTCCCACATCACGTAACTCATGAGGGCGATCTGCTGTAAGAACCACTAATGGCACTCGTGACAAATTCGCTTCCGTAATCGCAGGGAAATAATTAGCCGCAGCAGTCCCTGATGTACATAATAGTGCTACCACTTCTTGCTTAGCTTTTGCAATGCCCAGTGCGAAAAATGCCGCCGAACGTTCATCTATATTCATCCACAGTTGGAGTTGTGGGTGTTCTGCCGCTAATACCGCTAGAGGTGTCGAGCGCGAGCCAGGACTAACAACGATATGCTTCAAGCCCGATCTTACCAATTCATCAATAAATGCGCTGAGATATAATGTTGCTCCGTCTGAACTCATCACTTTCCCTCCCAAAACTTTTCATAACTATTTCAGCTAGCCTTCAACCTCAATCGCTTGCAACGCTGCCAACATTGGTCTGAATTTCAGTGCTGTCTCATTATATTCACTTAGAGGATCTGAATCACCGACAATACCGCAACCTGCGAATAAGTATGCTGTACTATCCTTCAGTAATGCTGAACGAATAGCAGCAGCAAATTCACCTTCTAATCGCGTATTCAACCAACCGATCGGAGCTGCGTACCAACCACGATCCATATGTTCTAGATTACGAATGGATTCTAAAGCAGCTTGCCTTGGCATACCACCAAGTGCTGGCGTAGGATGTAACGCTTCCACCGCTTGTAGCAATGTAATATTTGGCTTCGCTTGACCAGAAATAGGCGTAGCTAGATGCTGGATATCTTTCAGTTTGCGAATAATCGGTGCATCAGGCGCTTCAACATCTTCACAAAGTTCTAGCATAGCATCCTTTATCATATGGACTGCTAATTCATGTTCATGTAGATTTTTTACATCTTGACTCAAGAAGCTTCCTAGATGTTCATCTTCTGATATCGTTGCCCCGCGTGCAATAGAACCTGCTAGCGATAACGTCTGGAATTGATCTCCTTGACGCTTAATTAGTCGTTCAGGAGTCGCCCCGACGAAACAGCTACACTGCTTATCTATTGCAAACACGTACGTATCGATTTGATCAGTTAATAAACTTCTCACTACTTCTACGGCATGGAATGGTTCCTGCGCTTCTAACGTAATCGCTCTAGCTAGTACCACTTTCTCTAACTCTCCATTACGTATAGATGAGGCGGCATTACCTACCGCACTCATCCAGTCAGAAGGAGCAATTTCTTCCTTCATGATGGATTGCAACACTTCTCTATCCGAAGCTTCATATGCGTATTTCGCAAGATCAATACTCAATGTCTCTTGCTCAATTTCAGCTTCATTCGGTGATATCCATGCATTAATCGTAAGCCATGTCTTACCTTCATGTTCCGTAACCATAAATTGAGGCACAGCAAAGCTAGTATGAGCGAAATCGCCCCACTTCTCTGTCTGTGCAATATTAGGATCAAAAGAAAAACCGCCAAATAATATAGGTCCTACATATTCTGAAAAATTATGATCAATAATTGCTTCCGTAGCAATTGCTGTCCAAGCGTCATTAATCTCTTCATAGCGTGTTGTAGCATTGCTCGCAGTTAATGTAAGAACACTACCTAAGCCAACGAATGATAACGTTCTACCTGGTTCAGACCATAAGAATCGATTTCCCTTATATTTGTGTTCATCGTATGAAAAAAAGGCTGGTAAATCCATCTTATCTATCTCGGATACGGAGCTTACCAACACATTATTTCCAGAAAGATGGGCTTGTCGTTTGCCTTCTTTCATTAATATGTACATTTTATTGTTAAAAATCACGTTATTCACCCTTGTCATTACCTTGCCGAATTATCTGTTTCAAGAATACACCCCTACTAGAATATCGTCAACTTTCTACCAAGTTTCTTGCGTTGACACTTTACCCTAGTTATCCTACACTTATAATTGAACTTTATTATGTTACTTATATTATAATAGTAAGGATGCGGTATGATGCAAACAGAATTACAAACAAACACCCAAAATGTTTGGTGGAGGCTTATGCGTCCTCATACATTGACAGCATCTTTTGTCCCTGTATTCACTGGAACTGCCATGGCTATTTATGATAATAATATGAACTTTTTATTATTTATGTTGATGCTTATTGCATCACTGCTCATTCAAGCGGCAACGAATATGTTCAATGAATATTACGATTTTGTCCGCGGACTAGATACAAAAGACTCTGTAGGTATCGGCGGAACAATTGTACGTGATGGTGTAGCACCGAAATTTGTTCGTAACCTTGCCTTTCTATTCTACTTTATCTCCATACTGATCGGAATATACATTTGTATGGCTAGCTCATGGTGGATAGCAGTAATTGGATTAGTATGCATGCTTGTAGGGTATTTCTATACTGCTGGTCCTCTACCTATTTCTTCTACACCATTTGGAGAACTGTTCTCAGGATTATTAATGGGACCAGTCATTATTATGATTACTTACTACATTCAAACAGGTAATCTTTCCTGGTCTCATTTCTTCGTATCTATAAGTGTCGGCTTTTTAATCGGCGCCATTAATTTATCGAACAATATTCGCGATCTTGATGGAGACAAAGAATTTGGACGTAAAACGATCGCCATTTTATTAGGTCGTCCTAATGCTATTAAGCTACTTGCTGCTACATTCATTATTGCATTCGCTTGGATTGTCGTCCTTGTATTCGCAGGGCATGTTACACCGTGGGCAATACTTGTATTTGCAAGTGCACCGAAAGCGATTCAAGCTATTAAACAATTTCATGGTAAAACGATTGCCTTTGAGATGATGCCTGCTATGAAATCGACAGCACAGTTTAATACGATGTTCGGCTTAATTTTAACATTCAGTATATTGCTTGGCTATGTTGTGAAGCAATTATAACAATTGATCTTCTACAAGTCATGTACGGAGGAATATCGATATGATGGATATTAAAGGAACCATTATTGAAACATTAGGCATTAAAACATTAGAATTATCCCCTCAAAAAGTAGTATGTACGATGCCAGTTAATGAAAAAACAAAACAACCATTTGGCTTATTGCATGGTGGTGCATCTGTCGTTCTTGCGGAAACGGTAGCTAGTATCGGCGCTTGGGCTAGCATAGACCAAGATAACGAGGTTGCTATGGGCATGGAAATTAACGCGAATCATTTGCGCAGTGTTGGACAAGGTATCGTTACCGCAATAGGGACACCACTACACAAAGGACGTAGCTCCGCAGTATGGGATATTAAAATCACAGATGAACAAGATCGACTAATCTGTATCTCACGTTGTACAGTAGCAATAGCTAAGAAACGTAAAGATTAATAGTGGAGTTTGGAACAGACACTCCTAATACTAATATAAAATATAAATACCCTAACATCGATGTAGCTGACAAAGATTAATCATCTTTTAATTACACTGTGATAGGGTATTTTATTGTTATCATTATTTTTAATGGGTACATAACATGCTACAAAAGGAAGGATAACAAACTATGTTGCACATTCAACGATATCATGCCTCACAAATAGAAGAAATAATTACCCTCTTCTACAATACCGTTCACTATATTAATGCAGCACACTATTCAGCTAAACAGCTACAAGCATGGGCTCCACCAGAGGAACGTTCGAATAAAGCGGACAGTTGGCAGCTAAGCTTACAACAAAATATTACCTATATAGCAATGCAAGATGGTATTATTGTTGGTTTCTCTGATATGAGCGACGATGGACATCTTGATCGACTATATGTTCATAAAGATTATCAACGCCAAGGTATTGCTACTGCACTACTGACCCAAATACAATCAGATGCTGAGCAATTACAACTAGATTCCATCTATACAGAAGCAAGTATTACAGCTAAACCATTTTTTGAGCATCATGGATTTCAAGTTGAGCAGATGCAGCAAGTCGAGCGTGATCAAGTGTCATTAACAAATTACGTCATGAGTAAGGCATTGGGTTAAATTAATATGAATCCATGTTAAAGAAAGCATGACTTTATTCTTTATTGTTCCATGCTCCCTGCGTTATGCTACATGACAATCGAGATGTACCGCTGTGGAGCATTTAGTTATATACATTGGTGCATAGTTTGTTAGCAACCTTTTCCGTTCTCATCTCACGCTTATCCACAGTGGATAATTTCAATTTACTTTTTTTACAAGGGGATATCTTGCGTTGGAATTAAAAGTTATCCCCTTGTGTATAACTTTTAATTTGTGTTCTTTACCGCTTTTCCACAAAAACATATTATTATGTTTAGACAAAAAAAGGACCCTTGCATCAGCTACATATGCGCCTCGATTTGGATTTATGCTAATCTCCTTGAATTTTTAGACTTTGACTCCTTCATCCTAAAAAAGAGAAGTCAAGGTGTTCCCTGTTTATATGATGATTTAATTAATGAGTATGTTTTATGTTATCCTTAACTATTAGTGGATTTGATTCAATCCAACCTCCTAATCTCTCATAATATCGATAAAATAATGCAATCGTGGCTAGATATTTGTTTTTTGTTCTGGCTGACTTTGGTTGCCCTTTACCAACATTAGTTTCGAGGTATTCCAACCAAGAAAGTATCTCTTTTTCATAGTTCATATCAATAATAACAATTTTTTTCCTTATCATTCTGAGTCTTCTCTACTTTTAATGTCACCTTGAACTCACCTCTTTAGACTAAATCAAATAGCCATCTTGGTTTTAACTACTCCTCACTTTATTTTATTTAAAAATCCCACCTAATAATTCCAATATACCGTTGACTATTAAAAGTGACTGAAAATAATAAAAAAAGAACCCTTGATTACTCAAGGGTTAAAGTGACTTAACCTTATTCAAAAAACAATTCAGTTGTCTCAGATTTCAGAATAGTCATTATATACGACCACACATGTGTAATCTGTTCTATCTTCTTAATTACCAAGGATTAATTTTTAAAACTATCATCCTATTTCTTTATTATTATTCTAAAAATCTTTTTCTTAGTTCAGGAGTAGGTAACATACAGTTTTCGCTTTTTCCAAACCATTTGTATCTATTCTTCGAAAAATATATATAGAAATAATCCCGTATCGATTTAGGCACTATAACTAGTAAATAAATGAATCTCCATCCACCTCTCAGCCTTCTACTTATTTGAAGAGGAGCATCTGAGTAACTATATATATAATTATTATCTAAAAGAATAATTGTCTCCATATTATTAGGAATGTTAAACTCATTCATAAGTTTCATTCCGATCTCGCTTTGTAAAGATGCAAATGAATAATAGCCATCTCTATCTTGTTTAATAATAAATTGAATAGTTTGATTACAAAAATGACAAACTCCATCGTAAAAAATAATATTTGGCATCTTTCTCATTCCTATGTGAAACCTAGTTTTTATCATAAATTTTCAAGCTTCAAATTAGTGCATCGCTTAAGAAGTTCTTCAATAAACAACTGTTTATTTGCAGGAGATATTTTTACTTCACCCTGTTTATGAATCACATCAATTCCATCGAAAGAAGATAAAACTCGAAACCCAGATAAATATTGCTTCGTTTTTGCTAGCTTATGAATTTCATCATAGGGAATATCAAATTTGATAAATCCTGCCTTTACCGTAAGTTGTCTTTCCCTAAGGGTATATCTAATATTTAGACATATCCACCCACAACCAACTGTCACTAAGAGGCCTAATACAACCATTAATAATAGCCCCGTAGTTACTTCATGATTCATATACATCTTAATCGCAGGAACAACAAATATAGAAGCGGATATTCCAATAATAACTAATGTCATTAAATTGAATCTAAGATCACGTTTACTTTTAAAAACAATCTCGATCGCCTCCCACTCACTTAGATTAGTTGTTATAACCGACATTTACACTTTAATTATATAACGTCTATAACATTGTAACTATGTTTTTTACAAATACTTCATTACTCAAACTCCCAATATCTCCAGCCTTACTCACGGCACCAGCAGTAGTCTGTACGGCTGCTGCATAAAAGTATACTGCTCCTCCTGCTACATATACAATTCCTACTGCTGCCTGTGCTACAAGTGCTGCATAGAACACTGCAACCAATCCAACAAATAGACATTGTCCAGTTGCAGATCCAGCCTGTAAACTTTCTAAATCATTTGTTGGTATACCCATATCTTCATATGCAATTATTAATAAATCAGAACCGTTATTCAATGCCTTTTGAATCTCAATTGGATTATTTGAATCAATTGCCCTTTTAAAATCCTGGAAAAATGATTCATCTGCCTTCTTCATCTTTACTATTATGTCTTGCGCCGCGGACTGAGCCTCAGGCGTATTAGCTAAAGCCAATAATTCAGTCGAATACAATTTAGGTGAAAGTTTTCGAGCTACTTCTCCTTGAGCGAAAAACAAACCTGCGAATAATTGCTCACCAGAGAATGAAGTAATTTTCTCCTTAGCTTCAACGATCGTATTCCCTTGAATGGTTAATCCAAAACTGACAATAAATGCGAGTACTACTAACATTAACTTTTTCATTCGAACAGCTCCTTATCTATTTTTAGTCGGTTATAACCTTGTTTAGAACTCTCATAATGAATTCTCTGTATTGAGGGGATGATATTCAATAGAATTAGAAAGCTCTTTACTTTTAAATATATTTATAGGTTTTTCACTAGGATAGAATGCTAGTATTAAACCCGCACACATAATAGTTGAAAAGCTATACAATCCCATTATTAATGCAATACTTATGTGCAAAGAAATACCCGATAATAGTAATATATTTCTATATTTTTTACTCGCTAATAACCCTGATCCAAGTGCCAATTCAAGCAATATGGTTCCCCATGTAGGCAACACTACTAGTGATGAGTTTAAAATAGGATTAAACAAAACCTTCAAAGTATTATTCAGACCTAACATAGGATCATTTAAATAATAATAAAGCGCTGTTCCATCTATCCATTCAGGATTCTTAACTTTAGCTATAGCTGCTTGAAAATAAATAATTGCCATCTGCAGACGTATGGCTAATAAAAAAACAGAAGCAATAATAGTAGCATGTGGTCTTGTTTTTTTAATATTCTCCTCTGCAATAGTTGTCCAGTGCCATTTTCTATTATCAAGAATCGTTATAGGAATAAGAAGAAAGGTAAGAACAACTGCCACTTGTTCTCCTCCATCCAATGTTACTGCTGTGTTTTGGATGGAAGAAGCAATCCACCAATGTAATACTCCTGTATATCTTGGACGCCAACCGGAGATAACCATTATTAAAATGATAATAGCTATCCATTTCATTACGTTTAAATACAAGTAATCATTGGGAACAAGACAAAAAACACTTATTGAGTATACTGAGCAAGAGGGATATTCCATGAAACCTGCAACTGGTTTAAACAAAGTGGAAACGTCGTTAAAGAGTAATGTAACTAATGTGGACAATGCGATGAGTGCTCTTGCCAATCCATATACATTAGTCCACGGTTTTTTATTAGAAGAAAATTGAACAGCAAAAGTATTTATTTTATTGAACAACTCGAGACCACCTTTGCAAATTTTAGTGGCATTTCATCTGTTTCCATAATCTTGGACCATGCCCAAGGTACAACCTGACGCTTTACAATTATGTACTCTCCACAAAATGATGGTACTGGAGTTGTGTTATTCACAGTAATGACCTCTGTAGGAGCCACACAATTCTTTAAATCTGATTCACAAGCAGTCCACATATTTTCAGGAATCTGTGAATATAAAAGCCCCATTTCAATTCCCTGTGTCCTTCCAAACCTCTTTACCCCAAGTAAATTTTCAAATGAGTTATTCGGCCACACCGTAGCTAAATCATAAGAAGAATTTAAAATCATAATTGATTCCTCCCGAGGAGATTTACTAAAAAAGCCCCATCCTTGAGGGAATACTTTCAACAAAGTCAAACTTTTCATTTCATCCATGGGGTTTGATGGTAGAGCATTTTGTAAAGAACCAACAAACAATAGAACAACCATGAAAACTGAAACTATCAAAGTAGTTCCTTGAAATCGCAAAATTTTCATATAGCCTCCTAATTAAAATGAAAGTGAGAATTATTGCATATAACACTAGCATTACATTAACATTCCCTGAATCTTCAAAACTTTCTTTCTTAAATAATTCAACGCATAAAAAATATTTAAGATAGATATGGTGGGTAGCCCAGTCCATAACCTACTAATAGGATTCGCGCATGAAAATATTAAATCCAAGCAAAAAAGTACATTATTATTTATTAAATACTAATAATTCAAATAAATGGAATAATTACTACTTTTTATATCATATTACAAAATTAATTTTTTTTCAACATAAATCATACATATTTATACTTTTTTGGTTCAATTTTAGTTGTTTATGTTTTTATTAAGGAAAAAGTTTTGGCTCTTCGCTCTATTGAATAGGTAACCAAGACTATGATTCAGCTATATATGTTGAATTAATGATACTCACTACTTCCGTATACATAACCGATCAAAATAATTCTACATATACATATAAGCTAGACAGAAAAAAAGGATTTTCTTAGTTGTATCACAACCAGAAGAAGAACGTTCAACACAGAAGAGAATGTCGAATTGTACTAGAAATTTTAAAGGAAGAAAAGTCGGTGTCACAGAATGCAACTGAGGAAGGGATTCATACGAATGTTCTTAACCAGTGGAAATCAGAAGCTTTATAAAACCTCTCTCAACTATTTGTCGATAATCGCAAGGGATCACAATAATAATGCATGAATACGAGTAGCAAATTGATGAACTCTATGGCAAAGTTGACCGATTGACTAAACTAACGTTATATCGTAGATTAGCGGCTTGATCAGAGCCAGAAGATTACTATTGTGCTTGAGACAATGAAACGAGTACTTGCTAGACAAAATCCAGTAACTTTAAAAAGCGATCAAGGAAGCCTCTTAACGAATCCGCAGTCCGCGGTATACTAATCTACTAAAGGAAAACGACCTTCGCATCAGTATGGATGCAAAGGCTGAGCAACCGACATTATCTCCATTGAGCGATATTTGTGGAATCACGATGGAATTGCTCGCAGACCTAATACTGTTCTCTGCTTGTTTCAAAAATTATCACTTAGTCTCTATTAATTTTATGATCGTGTAAAAGAATCATTTGATATATCGATAGAACTTGTACATAATTATCTGGTGTTTCGAGCGAAAAGGGTTCTAGAACTTTCATACCATGAGTAATAAAAGTGACTCTCTATTTGCGACCCTTACCGCTTTTCCACAAACTACACATATCATTATGTTCAGACAAAAAAAAGGACCCTTGCATCAGCAAGGGTCAAAGTGACTTTTAACATAAATTCAAAACATGTCAGTGCATTAGAATGGTAAGTCGTCTTCCGATATATCAATAGGGCGTCCGTCATCCTTGAATGGATCAACATTGGTACTGCGTGGGGCTTGAGCAGGACGATTACTTTGGTTTCCGCCATCTGCGTTATATCCGCCACCATTATTATTGCTATAGCTCTCTTCACGAGGGCTACCTTCACGATTGGATTCCAAGAAGCGAACATTGTCTGCAATTACTTCTGTAACATACACACGCTTGCCCTCATTGTTCTCGTAATTCCGCACTTGAATGCGTCCTTCAACTGCAGTTAAGCGACCTTTACGCAAATAGTTTGCGCAAGTTTCTGCTAATTGGCGCCACGTTACAACTGGAATGAAATCCGCTTCACGCTCTCCGCCACTAGAAGAAAATGGTCTATCAACAGCAATCGTAAATTGAGTAACAGCAACACCTGCTGGGGTATAGCGTAGTTCTGGATCCTTCGTTAATCTTCCGATCAATATCACACGGTTCAACATTATTACTTTCCTCCCAATCGAAACCTTGAGACTTCTTAAGCTACATCTCTTACGATCAACGAACGGATAACTTCATCCGCAATCTTCATTACACGATCAAGCTCGTTTACAATCTCAGAAGTAGCTGTAAATTGTACTAGTACGAAATGACCTTCACGAAGTTTGTTGATTTCATACGCAAGGCGACGCTTTCCGATAACATCGGATTTTGTAACCTCACCACCGTTGGAGATAACCCCATTAAACTTTTCAACAAGAGCTTGGACAGCTTCTTGCTCAACATCCGGACGAATGATGTACATCACTTCATATTTGCGCATTTTATTTCACCTCCCTTTGGACTAACGGCCCTATAAATAGAGCAAGGAGCGAGTGTGTACTCGCATCTGCTTAGTATAACAAATGTTATGGGCAAATACAAGATTAGTAAGCTAATGTTAATATACACCACATATTATAGATGAAGTCCATTAAGTGGACTTTGATAACGATGATTGGCTTTGTAGCTAATCGGCATCAAAGTTTTTTTTCATAAGCATGTATATTAATGAATCATTGTGCACATATTATTATCGACGGTGAAGAGAGGTGTGGTTCCGTTGGACTTTATAAGTGCAAGGAATAAAAGCTTTTCAACTCGCTAAATGTAGCAAGGGAAGGATTCCATTATTGCCCACGCAATAATGGTCATTACGATTAGTGGAATAGATGCTTAGCATACGCTGAGTTTGTTCTTACTTGTGTAATTTTCTTTTCTTACAGAAGATGAAGTGTAACATCAATATCATTAGCCGTCACAAAAAGAAAGACCCTATCACTAAGATTATTATCTTAGCGGCAGGGTCTTTCTCCTTTTAGTTCATGTTCAAAAGGCAGACTTTATAAATACTTCTATTATAATAGATACATTACTTCAACATTTTAAACACTTGCTCAACATCTTTATCACCACGACCAGAAAGATTTACAATAATAATTTGATCTCGGCTCATCGTTGGAGCAAGTTTTTTCGCATGAGCTATAGCATGTGCACTTTCTAATGCTGGAATAATACCTTCAGTACGTGATAATTCTTGGAATGCTGCTAATACTTCCTCATTGGATATCGTCACATACTCAGCGCGGCCACTTACTTTCAGATGGCTATGCTCTGGTCCGATACCTGGATAATCAAGACCTGCTGCAATAGAATATGTTGGTTTTGGATTACCTTCTTCATCAAGTAACACTAAACATTTAAATCCATGTAGTATGCATGGCACACCTTCAGTTAACGATGGTGCTTGATCTGGCTCTACACCAATAAGTCGGACAGACGGCTCGTCTATATAATGAGCGAACGCTCCAATCGCATTAGAACCTCCACCCACACATGCAATAACTGCATCTGGAAGACGTCCTTCTTTTTCAAGAATTTGACGCTTAGATTCCTCACTAATAATAGATTGGAAATGTTTCACCATCGTCGGGAATGGATGTGGTCCTACTGCAGAACCAAGTAAGTAGAATGTATGTTTATAATTTTCTACAAGATCACCTAGTGCAGCATCAACAGCGTCTTTTAAACGTCCTTGTCCTGCTTCTACTGGTACTACTGTTGCTCCTAATAATTCCATACGGAATACGTTTAATGCTTGTCTACGAGTATCCTCTGCGCCCATATAGATAATACATTCCATATCAAACATCGCACACGCTGTCGCTGTAGCAACACCATGCTGTCCTGCACCAGTCTCAGCAATAACACGCTTAGCTCCCATACGTTTGGCAAGTAGAATTTGTCCAACAACATTATTTATTTTATGTGCTCCAGTGTGGTTCAAATCTTCGCGTTTCAAATAAATTTTTGCACCACCCCACTCTTTTGTCAAACGATCTACATAAGTAAGTGGGTTTTCACGACCTACATATTCTTTCAAATAGTATTGAAGTTCTTCGTTAAAATCTGGGTCATCTTTAAAATGATAAAATTGCTCTGATAAGTAATCCATTACTTCTTGTAATTCAGGAGGAACAAAACTACCGCCAAATTCACCAAAATAACCATCAACTCGCGTATTTTCACTCACGATGTTGACACCTCCAATTCACATAATAAAAGAGTTAATCTAATTACGATATTACCATATGTAAAGCGATACTATCACTTAATATTTCCAGTAGATTTCTTCTTCATTAAATTTACATTATGTAATAATAGTAATTCTTTATACCATCGCTTTGTCACTTCTGGATCTTGATCATTATAGAAAACATATCCGCTGTTCAGCTGGATTTTAATATACGGAGGTTTTCTTTTAATGACGTACATTCTAATTTCTCCGAAATCAATGGAACGAAAATATCCTCTGAGAGAATGTATTGTTACTACACCACTAATTTTTTTAACTTTGGGGTATTCATCTACGATTGAAATATCTACAATATCCTCTACAAGTAAAGTATCGGAGAACATCGGATATTTAATAGATATCGTTTCGCCCTCAGTTATTTCTAATTTCGGTGAATTAAACTCGGTTCGAATCATCATTAGTGAAATAAGAATACAACAAAGCAATGTTATAAAGATTATACTTCGCCTTATAAATTTTCCTGCCCAGGTAGCTGTATTAATGGTTAGACCAATACCGACTCTTTTGGAAACGAAAACACGACGATCATTAGCGTTATGATAGACAAATCGATTACTCCAATATTCATCTCCATCATCATTCACTAATTCACCGTTAAACTCTTGCTTAGGCTTAACATACCAATCATGCTCTCGTTTTACTGCAATCGTTGCATGCAACGATTGGCGGAAAGGTTTTGTTAACCAGAATATAATAACTATTAACCACCATATGTAATACAGAACTTGAAATGTTGTCCACGAATGTAACACAATAAGCGGGACATATGAAGCTATCACCCATCGATTACTACTCTTGATTTTTTTACTATATTGCAGTTGAATATGTTGAATTTCTGGATCTAACAACGCACCCTCTGGTAACAATATTGCAAATAGCATGCCTTCCCGATACTTTCCTTGATTTCGGTATGTATAATAGATGATTAAATGACATACTAATCCAATTATTACCATTACTAAGGTCAATGTACGTTAACCCCTTTACTATTGGATATTCATTACATATCGTTCATTATAAGGCTGTCATATTTTACATTCAACGCTATATTAACAAATATTTAGTTATATTGACTCATTCTAGTATTTAACTAAAGAGAGGAACGAATTGACTGCATGAAGTCATTCATTACTCTCTTTATTCAACCATGAAGATGATAGACTTTTATCGCTAATTGTAATAATAATTTAATTTCTGGATTATCTAGTTTGAAACCAAGCTCATGACTAATTCGTTCTAACCTGTAGTTAACGGTATTGTAATGAACGTACAATCGTTCAGCCGTTTCTTTTGCATTGCAGTTACATTCAAAATACGTTGATAACGTTGTTAGCAGCGTACCTTGTTGCTTACGTTCAAGAACAAGCAAAGGATATAAGTATAACTGTTTGAATTCTTCCATTTCTTCTGTACCTTGCATGCGATAGAGAAGTAAATACACCCCTAATTGGCTATAATGGTATATTTCACTTTGCGTTAGATGTACCTTTCGAATTTCCATTACACGCTTCGCTTCACGGTATGCTCCAGCAACCTCAGTAGCTTGCTCTACGACTCGACTTAAACATAGTGTGGCTTTCTTCTCATGGAGTACTGACTTTACGACATTATTAATTCCTTGCAAAAATGTATTACGCTGCTCCGTTGACCACCTTGTACCACTTTGAGAAAGTAGAAAAGTTAATTCACCTTCTAATATAATCCACATAAGGCGTACACCTTGCTGCAATTCTGCATCCCATCGCAGTGACCTAACCATTTCCTGTAATTCTTTCACATTAGGATGCTCTTCCCAGAAGGATACGACACCAACCATATAAGTACTTGTATGATCTAGTTCCCACCCACATGCTTCTGCTCTTAGATGAAGGTCAACATTCGATACCATCCTTCCAGATAGCCAATCTTGAACAAATTGATCGGAATATTTCGCTTCAATCTTCTTTCTTGCTTGCATATTACTTATTTCAAAACCTAGTAGTCGAGATGCCCAATTGACGGTTAAGGCATCCACCGTACTATACGGGCTATACTGTTCGATAATAACTAATCGATACGATTGTTGAAACTCTCCGGGGACAATCATGCTGTGTGCATGAAACGCTTCATCTCCAATATGAAGCACGTTTGTTTCCATACGTTCTGATGAATACCATTTTTCCCATTCTTGTTCATTAACTTTTCCATACCATGCATCAAGCTCCTGTGGCATAATGACACTCTGATCTTGATCTATCAATATGACAGGATTATTAATCATAATATATAGATGCTTCAAAAATGAAATTAGACCATCTCCATGCAACAGTAGATGGGATAGCCTTTGTACTCTTGATTGTAAAATCATTAAATCCTTTGCTTCGGAAACAAGTACTCGTTCCATAATTTCACGTACTAAGTCAGAGAAGGTTGTACTTGGTGGCAATTCAATTAATGGAAGCCCACAGCGATTAGCAGCATCAATAACTTCTTGCGGCACGCTATCAAAGAAACGCTTTGTTTTAATTCCAAGTGCAGCAACACCTTTCGTTGCTAATTGCTCAACTAATAATGCTAATCGTTCAGGCCTGTCCTTAAAGGGATAGCCTGTGGTCATGAGCAATTCACCAGCTCTTACCCAATCTACGACATCTGGAACTTCCATAACGTTTACACGAGTGATCACATTATCTAGTCCTGTATGTCCGCCTAATAGGATAGCTTCTTTGAGATCGGGAACTTCAAATAATGAATGGACCGTAAATAATTCTTGTTGGATAGTCTCCATATTTTACTTCCCCTCTCATAATGCTGTACGTTTATTTTATATGAATATAGTCACTACAGATTACTGTAGTGACTGAATTAATTCCTCTGACGATGCTACATAGCCAAATATTCCACCTTGCTGATGAATCATTCGAAGTGCTGCGACTTGATCAATAGAATCAAATGCTGCGGTACCATCTGATAGAACAAGACATTGATAATCTCGATCATTTGCTTCTCTAACCGTACTATGCACGCACACATGAGTTGTAACACCACTGACGATAAGATGTGTAATACCGTGCTGCTGCAATACTTCATCAAGCTCTGTCTTATAGAAAGCCCCTTTTCCTGGCTTGTCAATAATAATTTCGTCATCCATTGGAGTAAGCTCGGGTACAATACTATGCCCTAGTTCCCCTCTAATGAGAATACGCCCCATTGGTCCAACATCTCCAATACCCGCACCTTGCTGACGACTTCGAGCTAATTTGGAAGGAGGACAATCTGATAGATCAGGAAGATGTCCCTCTCTCGTATGAATGACTAATATTCCATGCTGGCGTGCTATCTCTAGTACATGCTGCAACGTTGGAATTATAGATTTCGTTAACGTAATATCATTGCCTAACATTTCGCCAAATCCACCTGCTGCACAAAAATCGTTTTGCATATCTATGATGACTAATGCTGTAGACTCTTTTGGATAATGAAATGAGTACGGTAATGCTTGTTCAACGTTATTCATACTCGACTCCCCCTTCACCATGTTGTGTGTAATTAGATAATTTACTACGTTAAGCTTTAACCACAATATGTGTATTAAAAGTTGATTACATCCCTTTCAATGGGCGATCAACAGCCACATCAACTAGTGTCGTTTCAAAAAATACATTGTGTGGAACATTTTCTTCTACGGGTAGAAAAATACTAATCTGCTCAGAATCTATACTGCCTTCATTCACTACGGAATGGATAACCTCGGCCGGAACATGGAATGTATCTCCCGCCTTGTAAGATTTCCACTCACCATTACATAACAAGCGAACTTCGCCAACTGTAATATGAATAATTTCCGCTACATTATGATAATGAGGAAGAACGGCGCCACCGACGCCGATCTTTTCCCGCAGTACAGAATTTGCACGAAATCCCATTGCATTAGCAGACGTAGCAGATACGATTTCACGATGATATAACTCCACATGATTTGGCATTAACTCCCACTGCTGATCTGCCATTTCTATTACTGTCGTTACTTCTTGCTTACTCATCTGCTCAACCTTCTTTCTAGATTGTATACATCTCTATTATTGTGGAATCGTACCGATGACACCTTCTACTAGGTAATTTGTAGATTCAAGATCTTCAACTGAAAGCACTTGATCTACTTCAATACGTACGGATCCACTTTGATCGTTGATTGGTCCTGCGAATGGATTCAATGTTCCATCTAGAAGTGCTGCTTTTTGTTCTTCTACATATTGTTGTACATCTGTAGGAACATTTGCTCCGAATGTGCTAAGTTTTACTACATCATCGGCCAATGTACCACGATATTTACCATCATATTTACTGCCATTGAATTGTCCTTCTGTCCCTACTTTAACCATATCTACGAATAGATCGCCCCAGTTCCATTCAGAACCAGTTACCCAGCCATTCGGAGCAAGTTCATTAGCATCCGCATGATAACCAACTGTCATAATTCCACTACGTTCTGCTGTTTCTACTACAGTTTTCATACAATCTTGGTGAAGTGTTAATAGATCTACACCTGCGTCAATTAGTGAGTTAGCTGCATTAGCCTGTTGACCAGGATCACACCAGCTACCAGTAAATACGACGTTTGTTGTAATATCAGGGTTAACGGATTGTGCACCAAGTGTAAATGCGTTAATGTTCAATAATACTTGAGGAATAGGTACGGATACGATAAAACCTAATTTACCAGTTTCGGACATTTTACCTGCAGCAACACCTGCTAAATATACGGGTTCCCAAATCGTACCGAAGTAAGTACCTAGATTTTCAGCAGTTTTTAATCCACCTTGGTGGTAAAACAACACATCGGGATGACGCTTTGCAACATTAAGTGCTGGTTCTAAGTGTCCATATGATGTTGGAAAAATTATTTTTGCACCTTCTTGAATCATTTGTTCCATAACACGTTCAGCTTCTGCACTTTCAGGCACATTCTCTGCACGAATAACTTTAAGATCAGGGTAAGCTTCTTCTACAGCTACACTTCCCAGATAAGCTGCTTGGTTATAACCATAGTCATCTTTTGTTCCGACAAATATAAATCCTACTGCTGAACTATCTAAACCTGCCACAACATCACTTACCGATTGGTCTGAAGCATTAGTATTTCCGCCGTTTGATGTACTTGCATTGCTACCTGGTTGACTACAGCCTGTTACGACAATCATAAGAGCTAGTACTAGTACAATCATTGATTTCATTCCGTTATTACGTGTTTTCATGTTGTTTCCCTCCACTTTTATAATCTATTTGTATACTGCATTAATACTATATTGACCGAGTTAAACTACTTATAGCTTAACTCGAACCTGCGAGTACTTTGCCAAGTGCCTCGGGGGTTTGACTTTGTTTGCGCCGCTCTACAATAAGAAGTGCTACTAGAGTCAGTACATATGGAACCATGAATAAGAAGTAAGGAGAGATCGCTAATCCTTGCTGTTGTACCGTCAATTGTAATGCTTGAGCTGCGCCAAATAGATAGGCTCCAATCATTGCTTTTAACGGCTTCCATGATGCGAATATAACGAGTGCTACTGCTACGACACCGCGACCCGCGACCATGTTCTCTACCCAGCTATGGGTATAGGCGACAGATAATTGTGCTCCACCAATACCTGCAAGGAAACCACCAGCTAATACAGCTAAGTAACGAACAAGCTTAGGATTTATTCCACTTGCGAATAACACCTCTTCACGTTCTCCTGCAGCTCTCAAAATAACACCAAGGCGAGTACGGAAAATGACATACCACAATACTGGAACAAGTAGTAATGATAAATACGTTAAGGGATCGTGGTTGAATAAAATTTTCCCAATAAACGGAATATCTGATAAGTAAGGAATAGGTACTGGATTAAACCCAACGATTTGTTGGCTTACAAAGTTTTTACCGAAGAAGGCTGTTACTCCCATTCCGAAAAACATAATCGTTAAACCTGTAGCTAGTTGATTTGCACCACAACTAAGTACGAGGAAAGCATGAATTAATGAAATAAGTAGACCACATATTCCCCCTGCTAATGTCCCTATCCAAGGATTACCTGTCCATACGGTTACAGCAAATCCGCCTAGTGCACCGCATAACATCGAGCCTTCTGTACCTAGATTTATTACGCCTGCTCGTTCAGAGATTAATTCACCTTGACTGGCGATCATAACGGATGTACCCGATCTTATTGCCCCTGTTAATATATCTGCAATCATTTTTTCACCAGCTTTCCGCTACCAAGAATAAAGAATAGAACAAGTGCCATCAAAATATTAACGGAAGAAGACGGTAAGCCTGAGAAAATCTCAAGTTTATTACCTGCAACACTAATCATGCCTAGTAAGAAGGCTGAGGCCATTAAGCGAAGTGGATGATTCCAAGCCATCATTGCTGCCAAGAAACCTAAATAACCAAAATTTGTTCCCACCGAAGCACGTAAACGTCCTTCAATTCCAGCTATTTCAATCATTCCTGCAATACCAGCAAGTGCACCAGCGGCAATTAATACCCAGAAATACATTTTATTAATTTGAAATCCAGCGCGTTCTGCTGCTAAACGATTGCTACCTAATACTCTAATCTTGAAGCCTAATCTCGTTTTCGAAAGCACAAACCATACGATAATAGCTAATACAATGGCGATCATAAACCCAACATGTAAACGAGTATTATTAATAATTGGTAGTCTTAACGTATTAGCAATCTCAGGAGAGAATGGCCAGTTAAAAGAATTAGGATCTTTCAACATACCGTGAACGAAAAATCCTACAATAAATACTGCCACGTAATTCAGTAGTACACTTGTAATCGTCTCATTTAACTTGCCTTTTACTTTCAATACAGCGACTAGTCCAGCCCATACTGCACCACCACATGCACCTGCAAGTAACATAATTGGAATACCAATCATCGCAGGCATCGTATCAAGGTAGAAAACTGCAAACCAGGTAGCAAATAATGCGCCAATGGCTAACTGTCCTTCACCACCAACATTGACTAACCCTGCTTTTGCAGGTAATGCTGCTGCTAACCCCGTAAGAATGAACGGTGTAGCCTTAAGTAATACTTCACCAAATCCATATAGATTACCGAAAGTCGTCTGTACCATTGACCAGTAGAGCTCGATTGGATTTACTTCATAAAACGTTAGAAATATTCCAAACACGATAAAAGGTGCAATAATAGCAGCACTTTGTATCATCCATGATTGATTGCGTGCTAGAAAGGATTTATTATCTTTTGTAATCGTTGCGGCTATACTCATGTTGACTCTCCTTTCAGCATTAACTGTCCTATTTGGGATGCATCCGTTGTTGCTGTTTCATACGGTTGTGAAATTCGTTTTCCCGATAAAACAACTAGCTCATCGGAAAGTTTGAATAATTCGTCTAAATCTTCTGAAAATAACACAATGGCTGTTCCCTGTTGTGAGAGTTCAACAAGATGTTGTTGTATTGTTCTTGTTGTTCCAATATCTAAACCACGACTTGGATAACTAATAATAAGTACTTCCGGTGTGCGTATTAAAGCTCTTGTTAGTACCATTCGTTGTACATTACCACCCGATAGTGTATCTGCATGACGTTGTCCATCAGCAAGTGCTAGTGAGTTAGCTTCTTTGCTGAGTTGAAGCTCTTGCGCAAGCATCTTCCAATCTATACCCATCGCTTTCTTTTTCATAGGCATGCCGTCTAGTATCATATGTTCTAGAATTGAGAAGCCCGGTATAACAGATTCTTTAATAGGGTCTTCTGATACAAAGCTAACTCCCGCTTCCAGAAATGCTCTAACGTCTGGTTTGCACGCTTGACCTTTTAACTCAATGGAACCTTTCATCAGCTTTCTTAATCCAAACAGAACCTCTGCTAGTTCTCGTTGTCCACTTCCTGAAATCCCTGCTATGCCAACGATTTGACCTTTTTTCACTGTAAAATCTATATCTTGAATGACAATCTCACCGTAATCGCCTTTAATGGTTCCGCTTTTTATTTGTAATGATGTTTCTGAGAATATATTGTTTGTATCTTTCATCACTGTTTTTAACTCTTTGTTCCCCATCATTGCTGCAATTAATTCGTCAGCAGTAAGACCATCTTCCTTACTCGCAGAATAGGTAAGTACACCGCTTCTTAAAACACTTACTTGATCGGCAACAGCTAGCACTTCATTAATTTTGTGAGTAATTAACAAAATTCCATATCCATCTTCACGAAGCATTTTCAACATATTAAGAAAGGCTTCTACTTCTTGTGGTACAAGAACACTTGTCGGTTCGTCGAAAATAATTATTTTTGTACCTTCTGCTAGTAATACCTTCACAATTTCAAGTCGTTGACGTTGACCAAGATCCAATTGCCATACATATGCTTCGGGATCAACAGCTAAGCCGTATTTTGTAGATATTTCAATAATTCTTTTCTTTAATTTTTTTCTATTGAAAGAGAAGCCTTTTTCTACAGATAAAGCGATATTATCTAAAATCGTTAAAGCAGGTACAACACGAAAATCCTGAAATACCATGCCTATTCCTTTCGCCCGCGCCTTGGTAGGTGGATGTAGTTCTACCTCTTGATCATCCATCATAATCGTTCCACCATCTGGGGCATATACGCCGTACAACATTTTCATCAACGTGCTTTTTCCTGCTCCGTTCTCACCTAAAATGGCATGTATGGAACTTTGCTTAACCACCATATCAATATCACTATTTGCAACTAGAGAACCAAATACTTTCGTTAGTCCTTTCGTTTTCAGGAGATAGTTATTTGTATTTCTTCCTGTTGCCATATGTCCATCTCCTTTTATATGTTAGTTAATGTTACATTTTTTCTCGTTTTTTTCTTATATCCAAATTATATAACATGAAAATGTAATAATCTTTATATTAGATTCACAAATATATGCACTATTATTTGTATTTCAACGACAAAAGTAACATGTAGATAACATATTGCTCGTGTTATGTATGTATCCTCATATCAAAAAAGCGTCCAATGATCATGAGTTATTCCCCCATCATCATTGGACGCTTTCTATAACGTAATTACAACAATGCGCGCCAGCTGCCTATATCCGTAATATCTACCGCATCCTCAGTGGCATAATCTTCACATAAAAAGCCTGATACTTCTGTGCCGTCTTCTAGTTCTACCTTACCAATACCTAATGGAGCAGGAATCATCGCGGCAAATGAACCAAAACTATGCAATGGCATATTCCATATTTCTACTGTAATTGTGCCCCCTTGATCATTAACCTTAATTAATCCAGGCTTACTAGGTGTTGTATTCAATTTATAAAATTTATATTTGCTTGCTGTCTTCGTTTCTTTCAAAAATGTTGCCCCACATTGCTGCATCTGCACCTCAAGTGGCAAACCACGCATATGAAGACCACATACCGCTACTGGAATTGATGCTACTTCCCGCAATGGTTCTGTTGTAGGTTGTGATACTGCATTAGTAAAACGTTTAGCTAGCTCAAATAATGCACCCTCCAACTGGGGTAGTGAAAACATGGTAATACCAAATGGTAATTTATCACCTGCATCAACAGAAGGAATTGCAATTGCGGCTAAATCAAGTAAATTACAATGATTTGTATATAGGCCAAGCTTACTATTATAAGCAATTGGCTCCTCACGTAATTGAGCACGAGAGAATGTTCCCCCAATTGTCGGTAAAATCATTACTCGATCAACTAGCTTTTTACGTGCTTCGAGTTTCATTGCTTGTATCTGATGTTGCGCTTGGAATACGGAAGAGCCTCTATATTGTGCCGCCTTACCTGACTGCAGAATTTCACTTGTAACAGGAAGCGTACTATTCGGATGAGCTTCTATAAAGCTACCTAGCGCTGCCCAGCGCTCTTCAACAAAAGGACCATCATATAGTAATCTAGCAGCTTCTTGAAATAATTGAAGATCAATATACTCTACCGGTAATTGTAGTTGATCAATATATTGTAACGAAGCTTTCCATGCTTGACGATATTGCTCAGCGTAATCACCAAAGAATTCAAGTTCCGATGAAGGTAATAAAACCTTGGTTGGCAGCATAGCAACAGGTACTCCGCGGTCTCTTGACCAAGGATCCTGTTCATCTATCCCCCTTACGCACTGATCAATAATATGAATATCCTCAACATTCCAAGCAAATACTGACACGCAATCAATACTATTACAAGCTGGTACGACACCTTTCAGCGGCCATGCACCTACACTTGGCTTGAAACCAATAAGTCCATTCAATGATGCTGGAACACGACCTGAACCTGCAGTATCCGTGCCTAATGAAAATGCAGCATGTCCACGTGCAACTGCTACAGCAGATCCAGAGCTTGAACCACCACTTATAAGTTCTGGTTGTAGGGCATTGTGAACTTCTCCATATGGACTACGTACGCCAACTAATCCTGTGGCAAATTGATCTAAATTGCTTTTTCCAATTGGAATAGCACCCGCTTTAATAAGTCTTTCTACTACTGTCGCATGTTGTGTAGGCATATATTCATAATCTGGACAAGCAGCGGTTGTCGGAACATTCGCCCAATCTATATTATCTTTAACCGCAAAGGGTATACCCCATAATGGATATTCCTCAGGTGACATAGTCGATAATCGTTCAAGATAAGGACGGATGCGTTCCATACGAGGTGGCGTTATCCAAATATTCATATCTTGATCAGCTTCTGATCGCTCTATAATATGCTCAATGACTTGCCTAGGCGTCAGTGCACCTTTCAAATAGTTATCTCTCAATGTTGGTATTGTTAATTTGTCTAATAGATACTCTTGTGACATATGCACCCTCCACCTTTCACTTTTCTTTTATTTTTGTATCATTGTTTTTAAGGTTTCAATAATATGTTCAGAACTAGATACGCTTCCGAATACTCCACCTTGCATCGTTACCATCTTTAATGCAGCTAAGTGATTATCAAAGTCAGTTGCTCCTGTACAATCTTCAACAATTAGACATTCATAACCACGATCATTCGCTTCACGCATCGTTGTATGGACACATACATCGGTTGTAATTCCAGTTAGAATAATATTTTCAATTCGTCTATTGCGCAAAATGAGATCGAGATCCGTACCGTAGAAGCTACCTTTGCCTGGCTTATCAATAATTAATTCACCCTCGACTGGGTAGAGCTCTTCAATAATATCCCAACCTTGTTCTCCTCGAACAAGAATTCGACCAGCAGGACCAGCGGAACCAATTTCCGCTCCGATTTGAGCACTTCTCCAACGCTTATTATTAGGAAGATCAGACAAATCTGGCTTATGTCCTTCTCTTGTATGAATCACAGTAAATTGAGGGATTTGACGAACAATATTAAGTAATTGTTTGATAGGTTCAATGGCACGCCTAGTTAATGATAGATCATATCCCATACGATCTACATAACCGCCAACTCCACAAAAATCGGTTTGCATATCAATAATAATTAATGCAGTATTATCAGCTCTTAAGTTTCCGTTATATGGATAATTATATGGATTTGCTTGAATATACATAAAAACACCTCAACTTTTCGCTTTTATATTGCTTTGTTACATTATATAACATGAAATATAAATATACATTGTGAACGAATCACAATATTTTTAGATATTCTTTATTATTAAATAACAATCTTCACTCACTTAACGACATTAACCTCACTTGTAATGTCATATTTGTTGCAATTTTCATTTTCTCATGCATAGTAAAAACGTCTTATCATGTGGCCAAGGCCAGTTAATAAGACGTATCATAGGTATATATTCTATTCACTATAATTTACTGTAATATCTGCTAACTCTAACTTAATAACTTGGGCTAGATCAGTAATAGAAAGTTCAACTTGATACCCAATTTTTCCCGCACTACATATAATCGTAGCAAAATGATTAGCAGAAACATCAATAACAGTCATTAATCCCTTTTTCATCCCAATCGGGGAGCAACCTCCATGAACATAACCAGTTAGAGGCAGCAAATCTTTTGATTTCAGCATCTCTATCGATTTCTCACCCACACTTACAGCTGCCTTCTTAAGATCGAGTTCTTGTGCCACAGGAATCATAAATACATAATTCCGTTTCGATTTTCCGGTCGTCACTAACGTCTTAAACACTTGATCAGGATTTTCTCCTAATAGTACTGCTACCTCTATACCACTAATAGCATCCGTATCAGCATAAGTATAATGGTTGTATGGTATTTTTCGTTGGTCTAGAATTCGCATTACATTTGTTTTATACTCCATACGTTAACCTCGCTTACTATTATTCGTACCCATAATGATAGCATATATATAGAAAATAATGCATGTTAGCTTTAAACCCCCATCTATCTGGAATCAATGTTCTCGATCGATAATCCCTCATTTAATTAATAAACTATTGGGAACGTGTGTTGCCCTGTAAATAAAGCCTCTATCATGTATGTTCAGACTATTGTTTGCAACAATACAATGCTTAGTTACGTTACTTAGATAAAAAGGAATATCGGACAATTATATTTGATCAGAAAATTATACTAATAAACGATATGGGGGAAATGCTAATGAAAAAACTTATGTATTCTACAAACCTAATTCTCCTGCTTATCCTTGTATCGGTAGCATGTAGTCATTCACAAACTGAACCCGCACATGACCAAATACTACGTGATATTGAAGCGCTTACTCACAATGTTTTTATGGGTGAAAAAGCTCTTAACGATGAGAAATTTCAGTTAACTCCTCTGTCGATAGAAGATGCTGACATAAAAATATCTAAGAGAAAGAACCAATTAGATGCTGAGATTACTGCTTTTGTGGGCGATGCAAATTGGATATCCGAAGCTATACATACGATTACGGTTCATTACGAAATAAATGCAACTAATCAATGGGAAGCTATTGGAGTCAACATAAATGAACCTGTAATTCGTGTTTTACCACGAGCACAGTAATAGTGATAGAGTAACATTGAAATGGTTGTCCCCTCCTCTATTTTCATATAAGACCCATAAAGAGGTAGAAACTTTAATGTTAACGATCGCGTCTATTACATATAAGCTCGCTTTCTTTCTGCACTTGTTGAGCAATTCAGTTGCATATTACAAACTAGAGATTTTAGAGGAGTACATCGTGATGAAGAGATCCATAGTGATACTATTGGCATTAATATTATTGTTACAACCGTTTCTGCCTAACCAAACTTTTGCACAATCAAACGATATCCATGTAGACGGAAAACTTGTACGTGGATACACATTAATACCATTACGCGTTGTTTCTGAAGCACTAGACGTGAAAGTGAAATGGGATCAACGGACTAGAAACGTAACGATGAATAAAGGTGATATTGAGATTGTTCTACCGATTAATTCGAACTATGTTAAGGTAAATGGCGAGAGTATTGCTCTTAAAACTCGACCTCAAATTGATCAAGGTGTTACGTTTGTTCCATTAAGATTTATTAGTCAGACAATCGGTGCAATTATTGATTGGGAACAGCAAACAGGAATAGCTACAGTGACTTTAGAGGATATTAAAGTAACGATCTCTACTAAATCTAAAGTCGAGATTCCTAACATCTCGCAGCAAAGAATTAATACTCTAATTAAAGAAGCGAATGCAGCAACAAATCTTACAGCTTACAAACAGATCAGAATTCATTTCAAACCTTATTTTACGGATATATTTATTAATAAAATCATTCAGCAAGCAGGATTACAGTCTAAACATCAATATACTGTAAAGGCTAGTAGTTTCTTCTATGCAGGCGAAGGTCATGGCTATCTTGATCAAATAGAGATACCCAATGATGCTGGTGGTATGTATGTCGAGCGGAGAATTATGTTAAGATACATCGAAAGTAAATGGATGATTGAAGACATATTTTTCTCATACTTAAATCCCTAGTAAATTAAAACACTTTTTTCCATAATTCAATTACGAATTGAACTTATATTCATATCGTTTAAAGGAAGAAGCCACTCCATGGTTGGAGAGGCTTCTTCCTTTATCATCATTTAACATTCAATTTGCTCAATCCCACTATAACTATAATTCACCCAATATGCATATTATACGTTATAACAAATATTAGTCTGTACTAGCATGTCTCACAACTTTACGCATATTTTTCTCGAATTTTGCACGAGGGATTAGAATGCTATGTCCACAACCTACACATTTCATACGAATATCCATCCCCATGCGGATAACTTCCATTTCGCTTGATCCACAGGGATGTACTTTCTTCATGAGAACAATATCACCAAGTTCAAATTGCTTTCGTTCCATAACAATCCCTCCTCTTTTTTATGTTTCACTTTGTTTCATTTGCAGCTGCTCTAATTCTAACATTGTCTTAAATTGTTCATTCATATAACGCAGTAACTCTTCTTCATACGTAGCTACACATTGTACCTCAATACGCATGACAATCTCATCTTTACTAAACTGTTGCAAACCAAGAACATTGGGCGATCCAATCATCCGCTCATGTACTAGATTGTCTGCACATTGTTTCACAACGTGCATAATATGATGCAAGTTCCCATTATACTCTATAGGAATATCAATTTTCACTTTACCTGCATGCATAGAGAAGTTTGTAATTTCATTGATTAAGTTATTAGGAATAATATGAACTTCGCCACTCTCATTGATTAATCTAGTGGTACGCATACCAATCACTTCTACTTTACCTTTGAATTTACCATTAGAGATCGTATCACCTACCGCAAATTGATCCTCCAGCACAATGAAGTAACCTGTAATTACATCTTTCACTAGACTCTGTGCACCGAAACCTATAGCTATACCAACAATTCCTGCACCTCCTAATAGAGGCGCTATTGGAATACCTAGTTCTGATAATACAAGCAACCCCATAATGAAATAGGTAATATATGAAACAGTGTTTTTGAGCAATTTTCCTACTGTTAATATTCTGCGACGTTGGTTTGGATGTTTCACACTCATTTTATCTATAACTACACGGTTTATAGACTTATGAATTAGCCATACGAGCAATCTACCTACGACTATTATTAGAATGATTCGCAGTAGACCTATTGCTATACCGCTCCAAAATGGATCAGTAAATAACTTTCCTAATGTATCATCGTATAATTTGTTCATATCTATTTCACACCACCATCTTAATCAACTTATGAAGAAATCATCTCATAATTTTGATCATTTCTTTCAAATATCCCTCGAATCTCTACGTTCTCTTGGATAATAATTTGCTGTACTGTATTCAAATCCTCAAGCGGAAAATGAATAGAAAGTGCGCATCCTGCAGTAATTTGCTTCGGAGTAGGACAAATATCGATTTCTATATCAGCGTATTCTAGTAACATTTCCGCACGTAATGCTTGTTGTGTAGAATCAAAAGCGATTAATAATAGGTTATTTTCTACCATGATGCCGATGATCCCCTTTCGTAATCCTCTACTACAAGTATAAATCCGTTATTTTGTCTACATACTGGTATTATATAATTTGTTTCAAGAAAGGAAACTTACAAGAAACAATGTCTAATAACTCATCAGTAAAAATATCGCATAACTCCCCTTTGATACGTAGCGTATTGCAACAAGAATTGCTTAATCTACTACAATATGCTTCCTCTGGGCAAGAAATTGTTATTGTATGTATCGGGACGGATCGTTCGACGGGAGATTGTTTGGGTCCACTAGTTGGAACTCATCTAGCCAAATATCGTTCAACACTTATGCATGTGTATGGCTCAATAGCTGAACCGGTGCATGCTCTTAACCTACAACAAACGATGGATACAATCAACAATAGTTACCGTAATCCTTTCGTCATCGGAATCGATGCTTGTCTAGGTCAGGCATCAAGTGTAGGTTTCATTCAGGCCAATCTAGGTCCTGTCAGACCCGGAGCTGGAGTCAATAAAGAGCTTCCTCCAGTTGGCAACATGCACATTACAGGCGTAGTGAACGTCGGTGGATTTATGGAGTATTTCGTATTGCAAAATACTCGGCTTCATCTAGTAATGTCGATGGCAGATATTATTGCACAATGTTTATATCATGCTATTGCCAAACGTTATCGTAATAATTTAGAAGATGAACAAGACTTGAAACTAACAGAGTTCAAATTATAGACTACTTCGCTGCATTAATAACTTCTTGCTCTTCCGGTGTTAATGAGTATTGTGAATTCCCCTTATCTACTGGCTTGCCATATATATAGGCACCTTCACGACTATGAATACTCGTTAACACTATTCCATCTTTATTGTCATTCGTAATGGCAACAGAAAAACTCATATCACTACCTGTATTGGAAAAAGCATTATATCTTTTAATTGCTATATTGCTTTTCATTTGTGGCATTTTCGCCTCTACATTTGCCATTCGTAGAGCTACATTCTCTATTTCAGCACTTTGTAGTTTTTGTTCTTCTTGAAACGATTGGATAACGCCTTCTAAATTCTCTACTCCAGCACCCTCCATCATATGTAAATATGATTTTCTTAGCTTTTTCAGCTTTCCTCCTAAATTCATCATCATAATCCATTGAATTAATACCATAGCTATAAGAACAATTACAATAATTCCAACATTCTCCGTTAACCAATCCACTACATTTCGCTCCCTTAATGTTCATATCTGCGTTATTAATTGTTCTTTATTACTTAAATCTTTAACTTGTGTTTTTAAATAATCCCTAATTTCAATGTAGGTTCAAAAAGTGGGCTTTAAGAATCGAGAAGATGGAGCGCTACTTGAGGAAGGAGGAAGCGCAAGTGTACGTTATTGGTACACGCGACCCGGACTTTCCAAGTTCGCTTCATATTCGATGTCGAATATGCTATGAAGCTAATCATCGTTATCAAAGTCCAATTTTTGAACTTCCTCTATTCGTATTGTGCTATTATCTCTGTAATAGCCCCGATAAATACATCTACCTGTTCCTTTGTTGTACTATAGCCTATACTTGCTCGTACTGCTCCGCGTTCACTTGTACCTGCAACCTTATGAGCAGTTGGCGTACAATGAAAACCTGCACGAACGGCAATGTTATAATGTTGATCTAGAATGAATGACAGCTCAGATGGATCAATATGCGGAATATTAAATGCTACAATTCCCGTTCGAGGTTCGCCAATTTGGGGTCCCAAACAATATACCCCTTCAATCTCTTGCAACCCTCTTAGTAATCGCTGTGTAAGTTCCCATTCATGCTCATAGATCTGTTCTACCCCTATAGAAAGAACATATTTTACGCCTTCCGTAAGTCCAGCAATTCCAGCAGTATTCTGAGTTCCGGCTTCATACCGATCAGGACGCACTGTCGGCTGATATGGCACTTCAGACTGACTACCCGTTCCTCCATGAAGAAGCGGATCCAAATCTATGTCAGGGGCGATGTAAAGCCCTCCAGTCCCTTGTGGCCCTAATAATCCCTTATGCCCAGGAAACGCTAACATATCTATTCCCATAGTGGCAACATTGATTGGTATTATCCCAACACTTTGTGCACCATCAACTAACATTTTTGCTCCATGGTTATGTGCAATTTCACTAATTTCCTCTAATGGCATGATTGTTCCAAGTAAGTTCGAACTATGGTTTACAACTATTAATGTCGTGTTTCCTTTGAAGCTCTGCATTAAATGGTCCATATTGATATGACCCACTTCATCGGCATCAATATAAGTAACTTCTACATTGTGATTTTCCTCTAATTCATAGAGTGGTCTTCTTACGGAATTATGTTCAACAGACGTGGCGATAACATGATCTCCATTTTTCACAAAACCTTTTATAGCCATATTTAGCGCCATCGTCGTATTATAAGTAAATGCAATATCATTCGGGTTTTTCACTCCTAATAACTTTGCAAGTTGCTTTCTCCCGTTAAATAATATTCTACTCGCTCGTACTGCCATAGCATGACTTCCACGACCAGGGTTAGCGCTATCGTTAATTAAAGCATGACTTACAGCTTGGATCACGGTTTCAGGTTTCGGCCATGATGTTGCTGCATGATCAAAATACATATATTGTTGATGCTCTGACAATCCGTTTCCCTCCAACAAATAAAATAATGGCATACCTAAGTTTAATCCTTTATACAAAAGATTACAACTTTGATATGCCATGTTTCTCAACCCTATTAAGCACTAATTATTGCACCTGCAACATTTCCAAAATACGTTCCAAATCTTGCTTGCTATAGTATTCAAGCTCAATTTTTCCTCTATTTTTTGACTGCTTAATTTTCACGCCTGTTTGATACTTCTCACGTAATTGTGATTCTATACTAACAATAAACGGGTCCTTCTTTTTAACCTTTTCTTTTTTGGTAGGAACCGTTTTTTTCTCATTCATTTTAGTAATAGCATCTTCTAATTCACGAACACTCCAATTACTCTCTACCACTTGTTCTGCTAAGTCTAATTGAATTTTTTGATCTTTCACACCTACAATTGCTCTAGCATGCCCCATTGACATTGTTCCACGTGAAACATAATCTTTAATACTTTCTGGCAGCGCTAATAACCTCACGAAATTCGCAATATGAGAACGAGATTTACCAACTTTCAAAGATAGTTCTTCTTGCGTTAAACTGAACTTATCCATTAACGCCTCATAAGCTACCGCCGTTTCAATTGCATTCAAATCTTCGCGTTGTAGATTCTCAATCAAAGCAATTTCCATAACTTTTGCATCATCTAAATCACGAACAACTGCTGGAATTTTTTCATTGCCACATAACTGTGACGCTCGAAAACGTCGTTCACCTGCTACAATTTCAAATCCACGCAATACTCGTCGAACAATAATTGGTTGTATAACACCCTGTTCTTTTATCGATTCAGCAAGTTCTTTTATCGTTTCATCATCGAATGTTTTTCGAGGCTGATATGGATTCGGTCTTATATCTGTTAGATTAAGACGAAGTACCTCTTCACTATCAACTGGTTGAAATAGTGCATCCAACCCTTTACCTAGTGACTTTTTCATAAGATATCACTTCCTTAGCCAGTTCAAGATAAACTTCAGCACCTTTAGACTTTGGATCATATGAAATAATCGCTTGTCCGTGTGATGGAGCTTCACTTAAACGTACATTTCTTGGAATAATAGTCTGATAGACCTTTTGTTGGAAATATTTTTTCACTTCTTCAATAACTTGTAATCCAAGATTTGTTCTAGCATCTAGCATAGTTAATAATACACCTTCTATTTGCAATGATGTATTTAGATGTTTCTGAACGAGACGAACTGTATTTAATAATTGACTTAAACCTTCAAGCGCATAATACTCACACTGAATAGGGATAAGTACAGAATCGGCAGCAGTTAATGAATTAATAGTTAGAATACCAAGCGATGGCGGACAGTCGATCATAACATAATCATATTGATCTTTAACTAAAGTAATCGCCTTTTTCAATCTTTGTTCTCTTGATATCGTTGGAACGAGTTCAATCTCCGCACCAGCAAGTTGAATTGTTGCAGGCATAATATCAAGACCTGGAACAGCTGTCGCAACAATCACTTCTTTCGGGCTCACTTCATTAATCAAAACATCATATATACAATTAGCAACGTCACCCTTATTAATGCCCAAACCACTTGTTGTATTCCCTTGTGGATCGATATCAATAAGCAATACTTTCTTGCCAAGCGATGCAAGACAAGCTGATAAGTTGACTGAAGTCGTCGTTTTACCAACTCCACCTTTTTGATTCGCTATCGCAATAACTTTAGACATTATCCTCACCTCATGTGTGAAACTATTGAAGAAATGGCATTGCCACCTAGAAAGGTGGTGGCATTCCTTTTGTATATTTCAAGTTTATTTAGAATTTTTCGGAATTGTAATGACTATTTCATAATGATCTTCATGATCTTGTTCTTTTGTTTTAATTTCAAGACCTGAACCCGATACCATTTCTATCGACTGACGAATCGTATTGAGTGCAAGTCGCACGTCTTTCGTGAACGAAATTCGTTTTGCCTTCTTTGGCTTCGTCAATTCCTTAAGGTATGCAATTCGCATTTCTGTCTGCTTAACATTCAATTCATTTTTAATAATATCTTGAAGTACTTTCAACTGTAGTTCTTCACTATCAAGTGATAGCAATGCTCTAGCATGTCGCTCTGTAATATGGCGCTCCATTAGCGACTGTTTCACTACTTCAGGCAAGCCTAACAATCTAAGCTTATTGGCAATTGTAGACTGACTTTTACCTAATCGTTGTGCTAAGCTCTCTTGTGTTAACGTGTGCAATTCAATTAATCGTTGATATGCTACAGCTTCCTCAATCGCAGTTAAGTTTTCTCGTTGTAAATTTTCAATTAGTGCAATAGAAGCAGTTTGCGAATCGTTAAATTCTCGGACAATTGCAGGGATTGAATCATGCCCTAACTTAGTTACTGCTCTCCATCTACGTTCACCCGTGATAATTTCGTATTTATCATTTCTGACTCGCACGACAATCGGTTGAATGATACCATGAGTCCGAATCGTTTGACATAATTCATCAATCCGCTCATCATCAAAAATAGTCCTAGGTTGAAAAGGACTACTTACAATGTCGGTGATGGGAATTAATTTCACTTCTTCATGGTTAGATTTCTGCTCATTGAATCCAAACAATTTCGAAATTTGATCTTTCATATTGACTATAACCACCTAATCATGTGATGAAAACCACTATAGTGATCTTGCGCTTCTATAGATGGTACTAATAGGTCAATAACCTGTACACATCAAGATTCAAAAACTAATTTACAACTCACCTTTAATGTATAAGTTTGTCCAAAAAACTTGATCACGAAGTTTCACAAAAAAAACTTTCCACAGCGAACGTTGTTTCCAACTGAAATGAACGTTACTTACAAAGAGCTAATCTCTCTGTTTTCACCCAATCGCATCTATTAACAACCACACTATTGTTGGAACTTTTTTTGAACACGTACCAAATATATTCATTACTGAATAATTCGACTGTCTTTAACTATAATCCTGCTATTTCTACAAATTCTCTATTAAATAAAAAATAGCAACTAACTAATGATCTGTTAGTTGCTATTATACACTGTAAGGGATGACGATGAATAGGAAATAAGTGTTTCACGTGAAACATTTATTACAGTAATGGTTCTTTCAGTGGCGTACCCGCTTTACGTGGATACTTCTTAGGAGTTGGACCAGTCTTCTCAATACACACGATATGACGCTCTGAGCGTTCATTAGGGAGTTGTAACTCATACTCTCGAGCCAACACGCCCTTTAACTCTTTAAGACTGAATTTTGCCTCTCTAAGCTCCTCTGAAAGACTTGCTCCCTTCATACTTGCAAAAACACCGCCTGGTGCGACGAATGGTAAGCAGAATTCATTAAGTACAGCTAGCCGAGCAACCGCTCTTGCTGTAACTAATTCATAACGATCACGATACTGCGGAAGGCGAGCAACATCTTCAGCACGACCATGAACACATTGAACATCTTGAAGTCCTAATTGGTCAACTAGATGTTTTAAGAATCCAATTCTTTTATTCAAAGAATCTACGATCAATACTTGTAGATGAGGAAACACAATTTTCAAGGGAATACTTGGAAATCCTGCCCCTGAGCCAATATCTGCAATATTCTTTTTACTTTTCATATCTACATAAAAAGCTAGAGAGATAGAATCATAGAAATGTTTCTCATATACGGCGTCACGTTCAGTAATACCAGTTAAATTCATCTTCTCGTTCCACTCTACTAATAATTCATAATATCGTTCTAATTGAATAAGTTGTTGCTTATTCAGTTCAATTTGCTGTGATTTCAACTGTTCTGTAAACCATTGTATCGTCTGATCCATTATGATCCTTTCGCTGCTGTCACTCGGTTATAATGTTCCAAGTAAATAAGCATCACTGAAATATCTGCTGGTGTTACTCCACCGATTCGTGTAGCCTGCCCAATCGATAGTGGACGAATAAGTTCCAGCTTTTGTTTCGATTCATTTGAAAGACCTTTTATATCACTGTAATCTATCGTTTCTGGAATACGTTTACGCTCCATCTTCGTCATACGCTCAACTTGATGAAGTTGCTTATCAATATATCCAGCATATTTAATTTGAATCTCAACTTGCTCCTTCATTTCCTCAGTTAACTCATATGGTGAAGGTGATACTTTTTCAAGATGTTTATACGTTATTTCAGGACGACGAAGCAATAGAATGATACTTCCACCTTGAATTAACTCAGCAGAACCCGCTTCTTCCAAAATATCCTTCACATCACTCGGTTTAATACGAGTTTCTGTTAAGCGCGCAATTTCAAGTTCAACTAGTTCTTTTTTACGCAAGAAGCTTTCATAACGTTCTTCCGTAATCAAACCAATTTCATAACCAAGTGGAGTTAGTCTTAGATCCGCATTGTCATGTCTTAACAGCAAACGATATTCAGCACGCGAGGTAAGAAGGCGATAAGGGTCATTCGTCCCTTTCGTTACAAGATCGTCGATCATAACACCGATATACCCTTGTGAGCGATCTATAATAACAGGTTCTTTCCCTTGCACTTTACGTGCGGCGTTAATACCTGCAATCACACCTTGCCCTGCAGCTTCCTCATAACCAGAAGTACCGTTAATTTGACCTGCAGTGAACAAACCATCAATTTGCTTCGTTTCTAATGAAGGCCATAATTGTGTTGGCACAACTGAATCATACTCAATCGCATAGCCATTGCGCATCATTTGCGCATTTTCAAGACCTGGAACAGAATGAAGCATCTCTAATTGTACATCTTCCGGCATACTTGTAGAGAACCCTTGAACATAATACTCAAGCGTATTACGTCCTTCTGGTTCAAGGAATATTTGATGTTTCGGCTTATCAGCAAAACGTACAATTTTATCTTCTATTGAAGGACAATAACGTGGACCAGTACCTTCGATTGCTCCAGAAAACATTGGTGCACGATGCAAATTATCATTAATAATTTGATGTGTTTCTGGCGCAGTATAAGTTAACCAACAAGGAATTTGTTCAATATTCGATTCCTTTGTTTCATAAGAGAAAAACTTCGGATTATCATCACCTGGTTGAATTTCCGTTTTGGAGAAATCAATCGTCTCACCATTTACACGTGGAGGTGTACCTGTTTTGAAACGAACAAGATCCAGACCATTCTCCTTCAAAGCTGTTGCTAACTTTAATGAAGGCTGTTGATTGTTAGGTCCACTTTCATACATCAATTCACCCATAATAATTTTCCCGCGTAAATACGTACCCGTTGTAATGACAACCGCTTTCGCTCGATAATGAGCACCTGTTTGCGACACAACACCAACACATTTGCCATCTTCAATAATTAAGTCATCCACCATACCTTGTCGCAATGTCAGATTAGGCGTTGTCTCAATCGTTTTCTTCATCTCGTGTTGATACTCAAATTTATCAGCTTGGGCACGTAATGCATGCACCGCTGGACCTTTACCTGTGTTCAACATGCGCATTTGAATAAAAGTCTTGTCTATATTACGGCCCATTTCACCACCAAGAGCATCGATTTCACGAACAACATGCCCTTTAGCTGGTCCTCCTATTGAAGGATTACACGGCATAAATGCTACCATATCTAAATTAATCGTTAAAAGTAATGTATCACAACCCATACGTGCTGAAGCTAGTGCAGATTCACAACCTGCGTGACCAGCACCTACAACGATAACATCAAATTCTTTCGCTTGATAACCCACTAATTCAACCTCCTTACTTACCTAAACAGAATTGGGAGAAAATTTGATCGATTAAGGAGTCTCCGGCTTCATCACCTAAAATTTCACCTAAAGCTTCCCATGCCAATCTTGCATCTATTTGAATAACATCAATCGGTATACCTATATATGTTGCTTCAATCGCATCTTGCATCGACTGTTTTGATTTCTTCAACAAGGAAATATGTCGCACATTGCTGACATACGTAAGATCATTTGCTTCAAGCTTGCCCTCAAAGAACATTCCACTTATGGCAGCCTCAAGTTGATCTAACCCCTCTTGCTTTATCATAGACATTTTAACAAGAGAACCACTATTAAGGAAAGGCATAACTTCATCCAATTGTAATTGTTGTTCCAAATCGGTCTTATTAACAATAACGATAACGGAACGTCCCTCTAATGAAGACAGTAATTCTTTATCTTCATCTTGCAGTGGTTCATTACCACCCAGCATAAATAAAATGAGATCTGCCTCAACGATGGCATCACGCGAACGCTCTACACCAATCTTCTCGACGACATCATTCGTTTCACGAATACCAGCTGTATCTAATAAGCGTAACGGGATTCCATTAAGCGTAACATATTGTTCAATAACATCACGTGTTGTACCTGGAATATCCGTAACAATTGCTCGATTTTCTTGAGTCAATGTATTCATAAGCGAAGATTTCCCAACATTAGGTCTACCAACAATTGCCGTTAAAATACCTTCACGAAGGATTTTACCTTCACTTGCTGTCTTTAATAATTTATCTATATCAGTGATTGTCTTTTCACATTGCTCTCGTATATAGCTACTTGTCATCGCTTCTACATCATGCTCTGGATAATCAATGTTAACTTCAATATGTGCCAACAACTCTATTACATTTTGACGTAAATCTTTAATCTTGTTCGACAATACTCCATCCGCTTGCTTACGAGCTACCGCAAATGCACGATCTGATTTCGAACGGATGAGGTCAATGACAGCTTCAGCCTGCATCAAATCGATACGACCATTAAGAAAAGCTCGCTTTGTAAATTCACCTGGCTCAGCAATTCGAATGTCTTCTTGTTGCAGCAATAAATCCATCACTCGAGCTACAGCAATAACACCACCATGTGCATTGATTTCAACAACATCTTCAGCTGTGAAAGAACGCGGACCTCTCATTAAAGAGATTAATACTTCTTCTTCCCTCTCACCTGTGGCTGGATCTACTATATGCCCATAATGAATCGTATGTGACTGCGCTTCAGTTAATGGTACTTTGGATGAAAATATATGATTTACGCCTGCAATTGCTTTCGGTCCACTTACTCGAATAATGGCGATACCGCCTTCGCCGACTGCTGTAGCAATTGCTGCGATTGTATCTTGTTCAATCATTAGTTGCACCTCTCATAAACGGAAAACAGCAATGACCTCTTGGAGTCATTGCTGCACCTCTATTCTATCTTACCTTTATACCTACGATCAGTTTATTTCAAAGCAATGACAATGCGACGATTTGGCTCGTCACCTTTGCTGAAAGTTCTCACTTTCGCATGACTTTGAAGATGTGAATGAATAATTTTTCGTTCATGCGGTACCATGGGTTCGAGCACAATTTCTTTTCTCGTACGAATGACTGTACCTGCAAGACGATCAGAAAGACTTTCTAGCCTCTTGCGACGACCTTCTCTAAAATTCTGTGCATCCAAAACGATTCTAATGTGGTTATCTGAATAACGATTCGCTACAATAGTGACCAGATATTGCAATGCGTCCAACGTTTGTCCACGTTTTCCGATTATCATTCCAATGTCACCATCACAAGCAATCGAAAGTTGTTTTCCATCTTTCGATTCTTGCCAAGTCAATTGAACATCAAGTCCCATTGCTTTTGCAACATCACGAATAAAGATTTCTGCTTCTTCTTTAGAATCTGGAATTAATTCAAGCTCGACTTTAGCTTCCTTTGAACCAATTAATCCTAAAAAACCTTTTACTGGTTGCTCAACTATAACAACCTTCACACGATCTTCTGTGACTTGCAATTGCGTTAAACCGTTTTTCACCGCATCATCTATCGTCTTACCTGATGCAAGAATTTTTTTCATTTCGCAAGAACCCCCTTCTTATCTTTCCCCTTACGGGCTGGAAGTACATATAGGAAGTAATTTTGAACAATTGTATAACAGTTACTGAATACCCAATATAGTGGAAGTGCCATTGGGAAAGATAATGACATTACAAAAATCATTACTGGGAATACAGCTAGCAAAATAGACATACCTGGCATTTGCTGTTGCTGTGTTTTTTGCATCATCTTCGTTTGAACGAATGTTGTAATTGCAGCTAGTAGCGGCAAGAAGTACCATGGGCTTGGCTCATTCAAAGACAAACCAAACAATGCCGTCTCACGAAGTTCCGGATTCCAATAGATGGAATTATACAAAGCAATAAAGATTGGCATTTGCACGATAAGCGGCAAACAACCCGCCAATGGATTAACACCATTAACTTGGTACAATTTCATCATTTCCTCTTGTTGCTTTTGAGGATTGTCTTTGTACTTCGTTTTTAATTCGGCTAATTGTGGCTGTAGCGCCTGCATTGCTTTTGAGCTACGATACTGCTTTAATGTTAATGGTAAAATTATTGTACGTACAATAATAGTAAGTAACAAAATTGCAAGCACATAACTACCGCCAAACCATTTTGCGAAAGCATCCAAAGTTAAAGCGAAGTAATAAACAACATTTTTCTCCCAAAAATTACCGTGAACCAAGTCCTCAGTAGTTTTCGTATTATCAACCTCAGGCATACAACCTGATAGTAAGCTTATCGAAAGCAATAAACCTACAACTAAAATCCATTTCCGTTTGTTACGAAACAAGATGAAATCTCCTCTCTGAGAGCTAGTACACTTACCTCAAATTAGACTATACCATAAATTATTCCACAAATAAATACGAGTTAACCACAATAGAAATGCAATATTGGGCAAGTTTATGTCAAAATGAAGAAAGCTTTAACTTTTCTTTGAAATCGTAGTACGTCTTGGGGAATGAGGCTTGCTATTTTTTAGCAAACCACCTTTGCGCAGCACATGGTGGATAGACCGATCAAGCTCGGTATAGGACATGCTGACGGCTGGCTTTCTTACTATTAAAATGAAATCAACATTTTGAGCAATTTCTTGCTCCATATGACGAACAATTTCCTTAATAACACGTCTCATACGATTGCGTACAACAGCATTACCTATTTTCTTACTTGCAGATATTCCTAAGCGGAAAGGTTCTGCTATTGGCTGCCGTGACCAATATACAACAAATTGACCATTAGCAAATGATTTTCCTCCACGATATACGCGACCGAAATCTTCACGATTACGTAGACGCAACTTTCTGCGCACCATCCATCGCCACCGTTTCTATAAATTCCATATCAGTATTGCCAAAATTTCTATCATTCAGTATACAAAAGCATAAAAAAAAGACCACCCAGTGTGGTCTTTTGAATTATGCGCTTAGCACTTTTCTTCCTCTTTGACGACGAGCTGCCAAAACTTTACGACCATTTTTACTGCTCATACGTTTACGGAAACCATGTACTTTAGCACGTTTGCTTACATTCGGTTTAAATGTAGGACCCATTATGCTGCACCTCCTATGAGATTCTTATTCAAACGCAGTGATCTCCTAGAAGATGTACGTTCAATAGTTCATCAAAAAATACGCTTTTACTATTAAACCATGTCACGACATAAAAGTCAATCTAATGACAATAGGTAAACACTTCATATCTTCATTCTTTTCTGAATAGGTTTCACTACTATTGTGGATAACTAAATTAAGCAGCATTTTCATCTTTTTGAACAACTTGTGGATATTAAATCTTTAGTTTCTCGATATCTGTCGAAATTTACACATGATATAAACAATATCTTGTGTTGTAGATAACTTCTATGCACAACCTATTGACATTGTGGATAAATTACTTAAATTCGTTGAAATACTAGGCATCTTTTGCTATGATAGATATGTTTTCGTTGTGGATTGTTTAAAAGATAATCAATGTTATTAACAGTCTGTGGATAATATTGTGTACAACATATTCTGAGTCTAATAACTCCTATTGTAGAAATTCTGCATATTGTGGACAACTTTCTCTTTTATATTGTCAATTTCGACATAAACCCAATCTATTCCTAAATTCGTATTTATATTGATAAGGAGTGACAAGCTGTGGATAGCCATACTCAAGATTTATGGCAGCAAGTATTGTCTATCATCCAAACGAAGCTTAGCAAACCGAGTTATGATACTTGGTTTAAGGCCACTAAAGCTAAATTTATTGATGATTCATTACTAGAAATTATTGCGCCAACTACATTTGCTGCAGAATGGTTAGAAAACAAATATACAAATTTAATAAAAAGTACTCTTTATGACTATTTAGGACAAAATATTAATATAAAGTATTCGATTGGTGAGCCGAAAACAGCAGAACAATCTGTTGTTTTTCCTTCTAGACAGCCTTCTAGAGTCGTTTTGGCTGAAGAAACACCTTCTAATATGTTAAATCCGAAATATACGTTCGATACATTCGTCATTGGAACGAATAATCGTTTTGCTCATGCTGCATCACTTGCTGTAGCGGAAGCTCCAGCAAAAGCCTATAATCCATTATTTTTATATGGTGGAGTGGGACTCGGAAAAACACATTTAATGCATGCGATCGGCCATTATATTATGGAACATAACCCAAATACGCGTGTACTCTATATTTCCTCTGAAAAATTCACCAATGAATTTATTAACGCTATTCGTGACAGTCAAGGTGAGAGTTTCCGTACAAAATACCGAAATATCGACGTTTTATTGATCGATGATATTCAATTCATTGCTGGTAAAGAGCAGACTCAAGAAGAGTTTTTCCATACTTTCAATGCATTGCACGAAGAGCGAAAACAAATAATCATTTCCAGCGATCGTCCGCCAAAAGAAATTCCAACATTGGAAGAACGCCTGAGATCACGCTTTGAATGGGGACTTATTACCGATATTCAACCACCAGATCTGGAAACACGAATCGCGATTCTTCGTAAAAAGGCACGCGCTGAAAATCTAGATATTCCGAATGAAGCAATGAACTACATTGCGAATCAGATTGATACCAACATTCGTGAGTTAGAAGGTGCACTTATTCGCGTTGTCGCCTATTCATCGTTAATTAATGCTGATATTACATCGCATCTTGCTGCCGAGGCATTGAAAGATATCATTCCTTCCTCTCGACCACGCATGATTACTATGAATGACATACAAGCAAAAGTTGGTGAATTTTACGGCCTACGAATGGAAGATTTCAAGGCACGTAAAAGAACGAAAGCCGTTGCCTTCCCACGACAAATTGCGATGTACTTATCTCGTGAGCTAACAGATTATTCTTTGCCTAAGATTGGAGAGGCTTTCGGAGGTAGAGATCATACGACAGTTATTCATGCACATGAGAAAATTTCACAGCTCATTCAAGTTGATCAAGAGTTATATAAAATCATTCAAAATCTTACTGACAAAATCAAAAATTAACTGTGAACAACTGAACAAGCCTATGCACAAGATATGCACATGTGGATAGGCTTGTTTTATCCGCATTATATGGGGTTATCCACATATTCAGTGCCCCTACTGCTACTACTACTAATATTTTAAATAAATATCATCTATAAAAGATGTCGAAACGAGGGATTCAACATGAAATTAACAATTGCCAAAAATGAATTAAACCAAGCCATTCAAAACGTAGCAAAAGCAGTTGCAGCAAGACCAACAATACCGATTTTAGGTGGTATTAAAATAGACGTAACACATCAAGCAGTAACGTTAACTGCAAGTGATACAGATATTTCTATTCAAAGTTATATCCCAGTAGAACAAAATGGACAAATTATTGCTGAAATTGAAAAACCGGGTAGTGTCGTATTACCTGCTAAGTTCGTTGTAGAAATTGTAAAAAAACTACCTTCTGATCAAGTATTGATCGAAGTATCACAACAATATCAAACCTTAATTAAATCAGGATCAACGGAAATTCAAATGGTTGGTCTGGATCCAGAAGACTTCCCTGTCCTTCCAAGTATTGAACAAAACTATACGCTGCAAGTACCTGGCGATCTAATCAAATCGATGATTAGACAAACGGTACTAGCTGCTTCGACAAGCGAACAAACTCCTATTCTTACGGGTGTTTTATGGAGTCTATTCCAAGGAGAATTGAAGTTTATAGCTACGGATCGTCATCGCCTTGCTAGTCGTAAAACAACGGTTAATGCTGGTGACGACTATAAATTTAATAATATTGTTATCGCTGCTAAAACATTAAATGAACTTTCAAAGCTTATTCCTGACAACAATACCAATATTGATGTTGTTGTTGCTGATAACCAAGTATTATTCAAATTAGATAACATTATGTTCTATACTCGTATTTTGGATGGAATTTATCCAGATACATCTAAAATAATTCCATCGGTTTTTGAAACAGAGATTGTACTTAATACAAAAAATCTAACGGATGCGATGGATCGTGCATATTTGATGTCTCGAGAAGAAAAAACAAATATTGTACGGCTAACTACGATTGATAATGGTATGATAGAAGTTTCATCAAGTTCCACAGAACTGGGACGTGTTATTGAGCAGATCGAAGCGATTGATTATAAAGGTGAAGCATTGCGTATCGCATTTAACTCAAAATATATGCTTGATGTATTAAAAGTCATTGATAGTGAGAAAATTGTGATTGGATTTACAGGTGCAATGCGCCCTATCATTATTCGCCCAGTGGATCATGACTATAGCATTTACGTTATTTTGCCTTATCGTACAACAGGTTAATGAAAAGTTTAATTATGCTTCCGAAGTACTTTTCTGTGCAAAGAAGCTATTCCAAGAAGTTAAGAAAAGTTGTAGGAGGAACCAAATTGACAGAAATACAGATATCCACAGAATATATCGCCTTAGGACCTTTTTTAAAGTTGTCTGACTGTATATCCACAGGTGGACAAGCTAAATTTTTCTTGCTTGAGACAAAAGTGTTGATAAATGGTGAAGTCGATCAACGTAGAGGACGTAAAATTTACGTTGGGGATAAAGTTGAGGTTGAAGGACACGGTAAATTTGTTATAGTTGGTTCATAATGATAAGGTAGACCAGGAGGTTGTAAGGTGCTACTAAACAGTATTAAATTACAAAATTATCGTAATTATGAATCTTTAGATTTGGATACACCGCATATGGTAAATGTATTTCTCGGACCAAACGCACAAGGAAAGACGAATTTGCTAGAAGCTATTTTTGTTCTAGCCTTGTCTAAATCACATCGTACAACGAAGGATAAAGAACTTATTGGCTGGAATGAAGAGTCTGCTCACATTGCAGGACAAGTTGATAAGAAATATGGATCAGTTAAACTTGAATTGAGTTACAGTCAAAAAGGCAAAAAGGCTAAGTTGAATGGACTTGAACAGCGGAAACTGAGCGATTACGTTGGCGCTTTGAATGTTGTGATGTTTGCACCCGAGGATCTTGAAATAGTTAAAGGGACGCCAGGGGTACGGAGACGATTTCTTGATATGGAGATCGGTCAGGTACAACCTGGCTATCTGTATTGGCTGCAACAATATCATAAAGTATTACAACAACGTAATAATGTATTAAAGAATGGCGATGCTCGTTCTGATCTTGCCATGTTAGAAGTATGGAACATGCAACTAGCACAATTAGGTGTTAAAATAATGATTAAAAGGCAACACTTTATTAATAAGTTACAAATTTATGCTAAGCAAATCCATTCAGAAATTACAAATGGTAAAGAGCATCTTCAGTTAGAATATCGTCCTTCATTCGATTGCGATGCTTCCGGAGATGAAGCTATGTTATTTGATCAATTTATGGTAAAGTTATCACAGGTCAAAGAACAGGAATTTCGAAGAGGTGTAACATTAGTAGGACCTCATCGCGATGATATCGGATTTTTTATTAACGACAAGGAAGCTCAAATATTCGGTTCACAAGGACAGCAGCGGACGACCGCATTATCTATAAAGCTCGCAGAGTTAGAACTCATTCATGAGGAGATCGGTGAATATCCGATATTACTATTGGATGATGTATTGTCTGAATTGGATCGAAATCGTCAAACCCAACTAATAGAAACCTTTCAAAGCAAAGTGCAAACCTTTATAACAACGACTGGACTAGAGAGTGTTGATATGGAGAAGTTGCAAGATGCTGGTATTTATTATGTAAAAGAAGGCAAAGTGAGTTTATCTCCGTGAATGAGGTGAAAACCATCCATGTATATTCATGTAGGTGGAGAAAAAATAGTGAGAACATCTGAAATAGTAGCTATTTTTGATATTACGATTGAAAGCTCATCCAAACTATCCAAACAGTTTGTGGTAGGAGCTCGTAATCGTAAAGAAGTCGAAGATATTGGTGAGGAAGAAGCGAAAAGCATCGTTGTCACATCAAATAAAGTCATTTATTCTCCTATTTCATCTTCTACTTTGAAGAAAAGAGCTCATCATTTTGCAGCGTTATAATACTTAAAATAATAGAATTAAGATGCATTAGCAGTTGAGAGGAGTAGTGAACGTACATGTCTTTGGAACAAAATTCGTATGACGAAAGCCAGATACAAGTATTAGAGGGGCTAGAAGCAGTTCGTAAGCGTCCTGGTATGTATATTGGTTCTACAAGCGGAAAGGGTTTACATCATCTAGTGTGGGAGGTTGTTGATAACAGTATCGATGAAGCGTTAGCAGGTTTCTGTTCGCAAATCGAAGTTATCATCCATGCTGATAATAGTATTACCGTAATTGATAATGGGCGTGGTATTCCAGTTGGTTTGAATACTAAACTTCAAAAATCTACGCTTGAAGTCGTCATGACGGTTCTTCATGCAGGTGGTAAATTTGGCGGAGAAGGCTACAAAGTTTCTGGTGGTCTGCATGGTGTTGGTATTTCCGTTGTAAATGCGCTATCTGAGCATGTGAAAGTTCAAATAAAGCGTGACGGGCATATCCATCAACAAGAATATAAACGTGGCGCTCCGCAATACGATATTAAAATTGTTGGTGACTCTGATGAGACAGGTACAATGACTACATTTAGACCTGACCCTGAGATATTTACAGAAACTACAGTGTTTGAATATGAAATGTTACAAACTCGTATTCGTGAGTTGGCATTTTTGAATAAAGGAATTCGTTTAATACTTACTGATGAACGTGATGGCCAATCTGAAGAGTTCTACTATGAGGGCGGTATTATTGAATTTGTTAAATACTTAAGCCGTCATCGTGAAGTTATTCATGAAGAACCAATCTATGTAGAAGGAAATAGAGATAATATTAATGTTGAAGTTTCGTTGCAATATAACGCTAGCTACTCAGAATATATCTATTCTTTCGCTAATAATATTAATACGCATGAAGGTGGTACTCATGAATCTGGCTTTAAGTCAGCTCTAACGAGAATCATTAACGATTACGCTCGAAAGTCCAATATGTTGAAAGATAATGATAGTAACTTCTCTGGAGATGATGTTCGTGAAGGATTAACGGCGATTATTTCTGTGAAGATTCCTGAACCTCAGTTTGAAGGTCAAACAAAAACTAAACTAGGTAATAGTGAAGTTCGTGGTATTGTTGAATCTCTATTCTCTGAGAAGCTTCAAGAATTTTTGAATGAGAATCCAAGCGTATCGAAAAAAATTATTGAAAAAGGTTTACAAGCAGCACGAGCTAGGGAAGCAGCTCGTAAAGCAAGAGAACTAACTAGACGTAAGAGCGTGTTAGAAGTTGGTTCATTACCTGGTAAACTAGCGGATTGTTCTTCTAAAGATGCATCAATTAGTGAATTGTACATCGTAGAGGGTGACTCTGCGGGTGGTTCTGCAAAACAAGGTCGCGATCGTCATTTCCAAGCTATTTTGCCATTGCGCGGTAAAATTTTGAATGTTGAAAAAGCTCGTCTTGATCGTATTCTTGGAAATGCTGAGATTAGAGCAATGATTACAGCTCTAGGTACTGGTATTGGTGATGACTTCGATATTGAAAAAGCTAGATATCATAAAGTAATCATTATGACTGATGCCGATGTCGATGGTGCACATATTCGTACATTGCTACTTACATTCTTCTATCGTTACTTACGTCAAGTTGTAGAAGCAGGGTTTATCTATATTGCACAACCGCCTTTGTTCAAGATTGAACGTGGTAAAGTTGTTCGTTATGCATTAACGGAGCAAGAAAGAGAAACGATTTTAGCAGAATTCGGTGAAGGTGCAAAAATTAACATTCAACGTTATAAAGGTCTTGGAGAAATGGATGCTACTCAATTATGGGAGACAACGATGGATCCAGATAGCCGATCAATGCTTCAAGTTACCATTGAGGACGCAATGGAAGCAGATGCGATTTTCGATACACTTATGGGCGATAATGTTGAGCCTCGTAGAGACTTTATCGAACAAAATGCTAAATATGTAAACAATCTAGATTTCTAACATTAAAAGATGCTATTCAAATTATAGATTTAATCTGAATAGCATCTTTTTTGTGTAGTACAACAGATTTTCTTCAAGACAGTCAACACAATAAATGGTATAATAAAGTTTGGTATTTTAATTAAAACTATTGTTATCCAGACAAATAAATAGTAGAAAAAATCGTCATTCATTTTCAATCTTCTCGTTTGCTATAGTTGAATGTTGGAGATTATATTAATAAGATTTATATGACGTCAAGGAGGTAAAGCATGGCTGAGGAACAAAATTTGTCAATTGTGAATCGTGATATAGGTACGGAGATGAAGGATTCATTTTTAGATTATGCAATGAGCATTATCGTAAGTCGCGCATTGCCTGATGTAAGAGATGGACTTAAGCCTGTTCATCGTCGTATTTTATATGCGATGTCGGATTTAGGTATGTCACCGGATAAACCTTACAAAAAATCAGCAAGAATCGTTGGGGAAGTAATTGGTAAGTATCACCCTCATGGTGATTCAGCTGTATATGAATCAATGGTTCGTATGGCACAGGACTTCTCCATGCGTTATATGCTCGTTGATGGACATGGTAACTTTGGATCAGTCGATGGAGATATGGCGGCAGCAATGCGTTATACCGAAGCTAGACTATCGAAAGTAGCAATGGAGCTATTACGCGATATTAACAAGGAAACAATTGATTTCATAGATAACTATGATGGCGAAGAAAGAGAACCTGTTGTACTTCCTGCAAGATTCCCTAACTTGCTTGTAAATGGGGTAACAGGAATTGCTGTAGGTATGGCAACCAATATACCGCCTCATAACCTTGTAGAAGTTATTAATGGTGCTCAAGCGCTTATTCGCAATCCTGAATTAACGCCGCTTGACTTGATGGAATATATTAAAGGACCTGACTTCCCGACATCAGGATTTGTTATGGGACGTGCTGGTATAAGACAAGCTTATCTAACAGGTCGTGGTTCTGTTACGATGCGAGCTCGTGCTGAAATAGAAGAGAACAATGGTAAGTCTCGTATTATTGTTCATGAAATACCTTATCAAGTGAACAAAGCTCGTCTAATTGAAAAAATTGCTGAACTTGTTCGTGAGAAGAAGATTGAAGGTATTACAGATTTACGAGATGAATCTGACCGGAATGGTATGAGAATTGTTATTGAGCTTCGTCGTGATGTAAATCCGAGTGTAGCACTTAATAATTTGTACAAGCATACTCAGTTACAATCAAACTTTGGTATTAATATGCTCGCTCTAGTTAACGGTGAGCCTAAAACATTGAATCTTCATGATATGCTTTATCATTACTTACAGCATCAAATCGAAGTTATTCGTCGTCGTACACAATTCGAATTGAAAAAGGCTGAAGCTAGAGCTCATATTCTAGAAGGTTTACGCATAGCTTTAGATAATTTAGACGAAGTTATTAAATTAATTAGAGCTTCTCAAACGGCCGATGAGGCACGTGAAGGATTGATCTCTAGATTCTCCTTAACGATTGAACAAGCGCAAGCGATTTTGGATATGCGCTTACAACGTCTAACAGGACTAGAACGTGACAAAATTGAAGCAGAGTACGAAGAACTTCAACGCAAAATTGCTGAGTTTAAAGCGATTTTGGCTGATGAGCAGCTTGTTTTAGATATTATTCATGAAGAACTAGAAGAGATTAAAACTCGTTTCGGCGATGAAAGACGTACTGAGATTACAAATAGCGATGAAGAAATATTAGATGAGGACTTAATTCCTAGAGAAGATGTGCTTATTTCAATTACTCATTCAGGCTATATTAAACGTTTACCTGTAACTACATATCGTAGTCAGAAGCGTGGTGGTCGTGGTGTTGTCGGAATGGATACGAAAGAAAATGATTTTGTAGAGCATCTATTCGTAACAAACTCTCATCACTACTTATTGTTCTTCACGAACAAAGGTAAAGTTTATAAGATGAAAGCTTATGAGATCCCAGATCTAAGCCGTACAGCTAGAGGAACACCAATTATCAATCTTATTCAGATTGAACAAGGTGAAACGATTAATGCTGTTATTCCAGTAGTTGAATTTAACGATGAGCAATATCTATTCTTTGCAACGAGACTAGGTGTTGTTAAGAAAACACCTCTGAGCGATTATGTAAATATTCGTAAAGTTGGGTTAATAGCTATTTCTCTACGTGAAGACGATGATCTAATTGGAGTTAAGCTTACGGACGGTAATCAGAACGTTATGTTAGGAACTAGTTATGGTATGTCCATACGCTTCCATGAAAAAGATGTTCGTTCTATGGGCCGTTCAGCAACAGGTGTTAAAGGTATCCAATTAGTAAAAGAAGATAAAGTCATTGATATGGATATTATTGTTCCAGATCGTGAAATTCTTGTTGTTACTTCTAATGGATATGGTAAACGTACACCTGAAAGTGAATATCGTCCGCAAAATCGTGGTGGTATCGGTATTAAAACGATTAATCAAACAGATGAACGTGGTTTAGTTGTCGCATTAAAAGTGGTCGACGATGCAGAGGATCTAATGATCATTACAGCTTCTGGTACACTTATTCGCACAAGCATGGACGGAATTAAATCTATGAAACGCGATACAATGGGCGTTAAACTTATTAATACACGTGATGAGGATACAGTAGCAACGGTAACTCGTGTGGATAAGACAGAAGATGAAGAGTTCGATGAAAACGAAGAAGTTAGTGTAAATGATGAAGTTAATATCATTAGTGAAGGTAGTGAAGGTTCTAGTGCAGCGTCGGAAGTTATAGAAGAAATAGCTGACGAATCTACAGATACCGAATCATAATACAGATATATGACTAGAAAGGAAGAGGACCCATGGTATCTATCAAAATTAATCAGCTTAAGATGGGTGATAAATTGATTGAAGATGTCCTCACTCCACTAGGAAGTACTTTATTTGCGAAGGATAGAGTAATCTCAGAACGAGATTTGGACATTCTAACAGCTTTTATGGTTACAAAAGTTCAAATTGCAGCGAGTATGACTGAAGAACCGAGTAAGAAGGAAGAAGTAGTGGAGGTCAAAGCTGGAGCTAAAGTTATAGCTCCAGTAAGTCCATTCATTAAAGAGTATGACCGGATGGTTGAGATGCTCCGCAATGTTCCACATCTTATATTAGCTAATCAGCCGATTCCGCTAATGGATATTAGACAACAATTAGAAAAAATCTTTAATCATATTAGTGAGTACAATCTTATTACGTTCGCACCAGTGTATATTAATAATATTGATTATGTGATGCACAAAAGTGTTTTAACTTCATTAACCTCATATTTATTGGCTCAATGGGTAGGTTTTCCGCAAAAGGATTGGATGCAGATTGCATTAGCCGGTCTCTTAATGGATATTGGCAATGCTAGAATCGATAGTAGCATACTTTCTAAACCAGGAAAGCTTACTGATTCTGAAACAAAAGATATGAAGAAACATACTATAATCGGATATCAAATTCTTCGTAACATTACGGCATTGAATGAGGGAGTTAAGTTAGCAGCTCTACAACATCATGAACGTGTCGATGGTTCAGGCTATCCAAATGGGTTTGATGGTAGTAAACTACATCCATATTCCAAAATAGTAGCAGTAGCTGATATATATCATGCTATGACGTTAAATAAAGTATATCGCAAGCCTATCTCACCTTACTTAGTAATGGAACAAATCCAAAGTGATGCATTTGGTAAACTTGATCCTGTATACGTTCGTATCTTTATTGAGAAGGTTGCAAAGTTCAATACAGGAACAAAGGTTAAACTAAGTGATAATCGTATTGGCGAGATTGTATTTTCCGAAAGAGATTATCCAACAAGACCTTGGGTATCTATTAATAATGTTATCGTGAATTTAACGATTGAAAGAAACTTATATATTGTAGAAGTGTTACAATAATTAAACCCCAACATCTAGCACTGTTCAATGAACAATAACTAGATGTTGGGGTTTTTGTTTATTCGACAAAAAACTAATAAAAATATCGACAAAAAGCTTGCAAAGCCTATAAGTTCTATGGTATATTATTTCTTGTCGCCGCGAGAGATTGGCTGGCGCTCACGAAAACGAAATGCGAGTCACACTTACGTAAGTAAATGAGAAACGCTTTGATATTTTCAAATTTGATCTTTGAA
>Ga0160453_100170_pt1 | contig 64530 bp, 50 predicted proteins | sample HID1971K_E6MG_FD_108228 | JGI IMG/M metagenome (GOLD analysis project Ga0160453, IMG submission 108228) | Enriched millipede-associated microbial communities from UW Madison campus, WI, USA - HID1971K_E6 MG | ecosystem: Host-associated > Arthropoda: Insects > Digestive system > Unclassified ...
ACCGAAGCAAATCCAAGCGGCACAACCAAGAAGTGGTTGTCAGCGAAGAAATCAAGCAGTCCCGCACCGAAGCAAATCCCAGCGGCACAACCAAGAGTGGTTGTCAGCGAACAAGTCAAGCAGTCCCGGCACCGAAGCGAATCCAAGCGGCACAACCAAGAAGTGGTTGTCAGCGAAGAAGTCAAGCAGCCCCGCACCGAAGCAAATCCAAGCGGCACAACTAAGAAGTAGTTGTCAGCGAACGAATCAAGAAGTTAATCAAGAAGTTAATCAAGAAGTTAATCAAGAAGTTAATCAAGAAGTTAATCAAGAAGTTAATCAAGAAGTTAATCAAGAAGTTAATCAAGAAGTTAATCAAGTAGTCATCCCCGAGTAATTCGCTTGTCAGCACCAAGAAGATGCCATGAAGCTAGAGAAGCGCGGAGCGGAATGTACGTTATTGGTACATGAGCACCACAGCAAACGATGAATGGCATCTTCGCCGTCGAATAAACCACGAAGCATAATCATCGTGATCACAAGCGAATCACAAGCGATGGAGCATTTCAAAACACATCCGGCTATTATGATACGGACACTTCCACGCACTAATCTTCTGTAAATTATCACTTGGCGTGCCATTGCGCTCAACACTCCAATACCACTCCCCATACTGTCGATCGATGAGATGTTTATCAATAAAGTGCCAAGATGATTGAGCAGCTTTAAGGAATCTATCATCGTTCGTCATTTGGTAGGCATTATAGAAGCCAACGACAGCCTCGGCTTGTGGCCACCAATCTTTATGGTCATCGATAATCTGACCATGCTCAGCTTCATTGAATAGTGCACCATCCACATCTATCCCACGAAGAAGTACAGCTTCAGCCATTTGTAATGCTATTTGCTTCACACGCTCTAGAAGAACTTCATCCCCTAGTACCTCGGCTGCTTCAACTAATAGCCAGCTTCCTTCAATATCATGACCGTAAGATACATGTGCTGACTGAGAGTTCCATTGTTCATCAAAAAATAGTAGAAAATGTCCTGTTTCTGAATCAACGATATGCAGAGCAGTAATTTCTATCAATTCACTTAGCTTCACACCCAATTGCTCTGATGGCCATACACGATATAAATTTGTATAAGCTTCCATAATATGCAGATGAGTATTCATAGATTTCTTTTCATTCAAATCTTTATCGCTGAGACTTAGATCATCAGTATCTTCCCAATCTATAGACAGTGCTTCAATATAGCCTTTATGGTTATTATCGTATCCATGTTGCTCTAGTAATTGGAAAAGTTCAATCGCATGAGCTAAAGCGGTTTCGTCTTGTACAGCAAGATAATATTCACTGAATGCATAGATCGCAAAAGCTTGACCGTAGATTTGTTTCTTTGTCTCAATTGGTTCGCCCTTTGCATTAAGCATCCAATACAGGCCACCATTGGCGCAATCTATAAAGTGTTCGTTCAAATAGTTATAGGCTCTCTGTGCCATAGTTAAATACTCACTGTTCTGATACAAACGATATGCTGATGAAAAAGTCCAAAGAATTCGAGTATTAAGGACAAGGCTTTTAGGAGCATTTTCAATAATGGTTAAATCACGCTGTACTTCACCGAGAAATCCTCCGTTGACTTCATCTTTACTATGTTTGAGCCAAAAGTCGAGAATACCTTCTTTTAATTCTGTTTCGAATTTCTCTTTCCACTGTAAATTAGTAATTTGATTATTCAAGATCATCCCTCGCTTGCTCAATGTAGTTGTTTCTTACAGTAGTAGCTGCCAGTTTACCGTACAAACAATAATCATCATTACTAGATGCTTTAGAAATATGGTAGAGTTGTGCAGGCCAATCCCATAGCATAAATCCTCTTACCCATTCTCGCTCTGCTGAGGCTGAGAACATCGCTTCATAAAATTGTTGTTGAGCAAACTCACTTACTTTTCCCTGAAGACTCCAATCATTAGGCAGATATTGTGAACCTTCGCGACTAGGGCAACCAGCCTCCATGAAGAAGAATGGTTTGTTAAATTGTTCAACAACCATTTCAATACGATTGAGCTGTTGTTCCCATTGATCGACAGGGTAATATCCACTAGATGAAATGATATCTACTGCATCCCACCACTTCACTTGATTCTCTTGGTACTTATCACAATTATAAGTAATGAGACCGTCATACACTTCTCGAACCGCTCCAATGATTTCACGCCATTGTTGCTCACGACGGTCAGTTTGGACCATCTCACATCCGATGCAAAGCATTTCACAATTCATTTCTTGTGCTAGCTGTGCATAATGAACCATGAATTCACGATAGGATGTGAACCAATCACTCCATTTTGGCTCACAAGGAACATCGATATCAAAGAAATTAATATGAGCACGCCAAGTGCCATCGCTACAATTAACGACCGGTTTCAAACATACTTTTAAACCGAGCTGTTTTGCGTTTGTAATTGCATAACGTATCTCATCATCTGTGACAGTAGGTTCTTCTTTATAGTGAATAACTGTTGCTTGAGGATGATCTTGTAAGGCGGCGAAAGTAATAGCAGTCCAATTGATTGCTAATGAATCATTCATGAGTTGCATTGATTCATCGGCTTTATTATTAGTCCATGTGCCGCGAATACCAGTCCAGCCCCATGTCATACCTGCAATATAAGGTAATGTTTGGTTCATTAAAACACTCTCCATTTTGTTATATTTGTTAGTTATTTATAACGAAATTCTATATAACAAGTAAACATGAAAAGTATATGACTTGGCAAGACCTTTTTGAATAGGCGACAAATATTATTTTGAAAATAAAAATGAAATGACATTTTAAGACTATAAAAAGCATTACAAACCATTTTATCAGTGGAGTAAATAACATAAGCTTATGTTGTTAGCGTTTACAAATATGAATGGGGGAAAAAAGATGAAAAAGAGTATTTCGTTATTATTAGCAGTATTCGTTATGCTAACTGTACTATCAGCTTGTGGTAGCAATTCAAAAAGTGAACCAGCAAGTAATTCAGGTAATAAACCAGTAACTGGTACTACAGATGAGGAAAAAATTAGTGGTGAAATTATCTTTCTAACAAACCGTACAGATATGATTGGAAATGTATACGATGAGTATGCAACACGCTTCAAAGAAAAATATCCGGATGTAGATGTTAAGTTTGAAGCAATTCAAGATTATGATGCAACACTTAAAGTACGTATGAATTCAGGAGAATTCCCGGACGTTGTATTTTTACCTACACTAGCTAATTCTGAGTTTCCTGAATACTTTGCTCCGCTTAATGATATTGAATTTTCAAGTGATATCTATTTCTCAGAGCTAAGAAGTCATGAAGGTCAAATGTATGGTATTTCTTCTGGTGCTTCCACAGTTGGTATCGTATATAACAAAGAAGCATTCGCAAAAGCTGGAATTACAGAACTTCCGAAAACATATGATGAGTTTTTAGCAGCTTGTGAGAAGTTAAAGCAAGCAGGTATTGTACCTCTGGCGTCAAACTTCAAAGACAAATGGCCACTAGATGTATGGGTATATGATATGCCATCTCTGACAGGTGAAGCTTCAGATCACCAAAACAAACGTACAGAAACAGACACTCCATACACATTGGATAATGCATACGGAAAATCTTGGGGTATTATTCGTGAACTTTATACTAAAGGTTATTTAGAACCAGACGTTAACTCTACGAACTGGGAACAATCCAAAAAGGATGTTGCAAATGGGACATTTGGTATGTACTTACTTGGTAACTGGGTAATTAATCAAGTTATTGAGAATGGTGCAGAAGCAGATAATATTGGTTTCTTCCCTTTCCCAGTTGATAATAGCGGTCAAGCTAAGGCTCCACTTAACCCTGACTTCTTCTATGCTGTTAATAAAAATGGTAATGTTCCAGCAGCAAAAGCGTTCATTCAATGGTTAATTGAAGATTCTGGCTATGATGATTTTGCTGGATTTATTCCTACATTAAAATCAAAAGAACCTAAGTTGGCTCAATTAGCTGAATTTAATAGTTTCGATGTGAAATATTTTGAACCAGCTCAGCCATTAGATCTAGCAACAGAAATTCAAAACCAAGCTCGTCTTGATCAGGCATCAACTGTACAAGAATTTGTATTGTCAAAAGATCCTCAGAGCGTATTAGATAAAGTGAATAAATCTTGGGCAAAAGCAAGAAAAGATTTGGGCGTATCACAATAATGAGTTGAGCATATGGAGGATTATCGGTGACGATGATCCTCTAGTGTTATTACACCTGAATGAAAGGCAGTGACGATTGATGTTCAATAACTTATCGTTTCATACTCAAAAGAGAATCGTGCTCATCTCTTTCATTACTATTCCTTTAGTACTCCTATTTACGTTTGCATATTATCCGGCATTAGAATTGTTCCGACTAAGTTTTATGAAGTGGAATGGAGTTAGTGCTCATAAGGAATGGATTGGATTTGCTAACTACATCGAAGTTTTCTCAGATCCTAGCATCTTCAGTGTATTCAAACATAATTTCGCATACTTTGCGGTAGGCATAGTACAAAATATATTGGCACTTTTCTTTGCCGTATTATTAAATAGCAAGCTAAGAGGTAGGAATGGATTTAGATTGTTACTATTTCTTCCTTATATACTTAATGGTGTAGCTGTAGCTTACTTATTCGGTTATGTATTCGATACGACTAATGGCTCGTTGAATTATATACTTGGTGAATTGGGTTTTGATAAGTTATCTCAGACAAGTTGGCTTGGTACCGAAGGCTATGTGAATTATACGCTAGCATCAATAGGATTATGGCGTTTTATGGGCTTTAATATGGTTATTTACTTAGGAGCATTACAATCTATACCTAGTGATTTGTATGAAGCAGCTTCAATTGATGGTGCAAACGGATGGCAGAAGTTTACGAGAATAACTTTGCCTAATATATATAAGATCATTGAGCTCAATTTGTTCTTAACAGTAACAGGAGCACTAGAGGTGTTTGACCTGCCATTTGTATTAACCAAAGGTGGACCAGCCAGCGCAAGTGAAACATTTGTAATGAAAATTATTGAGACCGCCTTCCAATTTAATAATTACGGTCTTGCTTCAGCAATGAGCGTAGTGTTACTTTTATTTGTTGTACTCGTACTTTCTATTCAACGATATGTTCTTACAAGGAAGGATGATTAGCATGAGCTTAGTGAAAAACATGCAACAAACATTAAAATATATCATATTATCGCTAGCGGGGCTAGTTATCCTATTTCCACCTTATATTATTGTTGTAAATGCTTTTAAGACGAAGGATAAATTCAATGAGACATCAGCTATTTCATTACCAGATTCCTTCTTTTTCTTTGAGAACTTTACTAAGGCTTTTAAGCAAGCAAATATTCCACTAGCGTTCGGAAACACACTAACCATTATTCTAGTTACGTTAGCGCTCAATATATTGTTAGGATCCGCGTTTTGTTATGCAATCTCTCGTTTTCAGTTTAAGTTTCAAGGAGCAGTATTGGGGTTGTTTTTATTTGCTACGATTATCCCACAAATTACTACTCAAGTAGTCAATTACAAAACAATTATGTCGTTGGGACTAACAAATAATTTAATGGGCCCAGTGTTGTTATATGTTGGAGCAGATATTATTCAAATTTATATTTACCTACAATTTATTCGAAATATTCCTTATGAACTGGATGAAAGTGCTATGATTGAAGGAGCGTCATTAATTAGAATATACCGTTCGATTATTTTTCCACTGCTTGCTCCTGCGACGGTAACGATAATCATATTGAAGACGATTGCAATCTATAATGATTTCTTTGTCCCCTACTTATATTTACCGAGAGCGGAACATGTAGTCGTATCAACATCATTGATGAGGTTTTTCGGGAATAACAGTGGAGATTGGCAATTAATTTCGGCAGCGATTCTTATAATTATGATTCCAACAGCTGTTATGTATATGTTTTTGCAACGTTACATTTTTGCAGGCGTAACGAGTGGTGCAGTGAAGTAGTCGCTATCATAATTGAGTTATAGGGGGTGTATAGTATGAATGTCATTATTGTCGATGATGAACCAATGATACGTGCAGGATTTGAAAAGATGATTAGTCGCTTGGGAATGAGTATACAGGTTATTGGATCGTATAGTAATGGCTTCGATGCTCTGACTCATATCGATAAAATTAGCGATGACGAAATTGATCTACTAATTACTGATATTAAGATGCCAATGATGGATGGTTTGAAACTCATTGAGGCAACGCAAGAGCGAGGATTTGCGAAAATGGTATTTAGTGGTTTCAGTGAATTCGAATACGCACGTAAAGCATTACGTTACGGAGCATGTGATTATTTATTGAAACCAATTGATAAGCAACAGTTAGTTGATGTACTACAGCGGATTAGGCAACAGAAGCATACTCAATTCAATGAAAATGTAATAACGAATGATGAAGAGTTGTCGGTTGAACAAGTAGATACTGGTAAGGGACATCATGCGATTGAAAAGTTAAAAGCGATATTATTAGAACAATATGATCGAAACTTTGATCTTGAACTAATAGCTGAAGCAATTGGGATGAGTTCTCATTATGTGAGTAGGTTATTCAAACAAGAAACGGGGGTAACCATTACTGATTATTTAATTGATATTCGAATAGACAAAGCAAAGCAATATTTGACTAATTATCCTCATATGAAAAACTATGAGATCTCACAATCTGTCGGATATACTGATCCTGTCTATTTTCAAAAATTGTTTAAAAAAATCACGGGATTTACACCGAGAGAATATAAAGAAATATATCAATAATATTCATTTAAGCGATAAAAGATATTAGGACGGATAAAAACGTACTTAAACCTTTTTTCGTTTTTTTGTTTATAGCAAAGCAGAAGAGTTGAATTGAATAGAAGACCATTGCAATATGGATAAATGTTGCAACTTGTATATGGACAAATGTTGCATTTATAACTTTTAACATTTATGCGAAATATGTGGGCATAACCCCATTATATCGAGATATGTAGAAGAACTAATTCAGATTATAGAAAGTGATCATATATGTATATATGAAGCTTTCAATTCATTGATGAACATACTATAATAGATGCAACCTCTTTGCTGAGAGTATAAATAGGACTGAATGGAGTGATTATAGCTGTGTTGAAAAAATTTCAATATGTCGCACCGAATAATGGCTATCCAGAATGGAACAATAACCCTGAAATTTATGCATTGAACCGTATGAACGCTCATGCATCACTTATACCATATAAAAGTCATGAAGAAGCCCAGCTTAATGATCCATATGCTGCTTCTAATATGCAATTACTTAATGGCTTATGGAAATTCTCATTTGCTAGTAATCCAGATGGCAGAATTACTGATTTCTATCAACCCAATTATGATAGTAGTCAGTGGGCAACTATTCAAGTACCAGGACACTGGCAGTTACAAGGCTACGACTATCCACAATATAGTAACGTCGTCTATCCATGGGTAGGAAATGAGGATGTCCAAGCACCTTTTGCTCCAACGAAATATAATCCAGTCGGATCGTATATAACGGAATTTGAATGGAATAAAGATTGGCATGATCAACCGTTGTTTATTAGTTTCCAAGGTGTGGAGTCAGCGTTTTATGTATGGCTTAATGGTGAATTAATTGGTTATTCTGAAGATACGTTTACACCAGCAGAATTTGACCTTACACCATATGTTCAAGAAGGAAGTAATAAGCTTGCAGTGGAAGTATATCGCTGGTGCGATGCTAGCTGGTTAGAAGATCAAGATTTTTGGAGAATGAGTGGGATTTTCCGTGATGTGTATTTGTACACTGTACCAAACGTGCACATTTATGATTATAAAATCCAAACTTTACTTGATCTTAATTATGAAGATGCAGAGTTCATTGTTGACATACAGCTTATGAATTATATGAATCTTGTATCTAAAGCAAATATCGAAGTTTTACTATACGATGCGAATCAGCAAGTAGTGTGGGAACAACCATTACAAGCTCAAGTTAAGATCGGTGTAAATGGACTGGATCTTCAATCGCTATCATTGCGACAAATGGTAAGTAATCCATATAAGTGGAGTGCTGAGAAACCTTATTTGTACGAGCTAGTTATAAATGTTAAAGATGAAACTGGACAAGTATTAGAAAGTATCGTATCAAAAATCGGTTTCCGTAAGTTTGAAATAAAAGATAATCTAATGCTTATTAATGGTCAACGAATACTATTCAATGGTGTAAATCGTCATGAGTTCTCATGTGTTACTGGAAGAACAATTTCTAAGGAAGACATGATTACAGATATTGTTCTTATGAAGCAACATAATATTAATGCGGTTAGAACATCTCATTATCCTAACCAATCGCTTTGGTATCAGTTGTGTGATGAGTACGGTTTGTACGTTATTGATGAAAATAACTTAGAAACTCATGGATCATGGACTTATGGTCAACAAGATCTAGGTACTGCTATTCCTGGTAGTAATCCGCAATGGACTGAAGCTGTCTTAGATCGCTGTAAATCGATGTATGAGCGAGATAAAAATCATACGTCTATTATCATATGGTCTCTAGGTAATGAATCTTTTGGTGGAGATAATTTCTTAGCAATGAGTGATTACTTCCATGAAGTTGATCAATCACGTCCTGTCCATTATGAAGGAACATTCCACTATCGTCTAAGTGATGCGGCATCAGATATTGAAAGTCATATGTATACTTCGCCTCAGGCAATCGAGCAATATGCGCTTAACAATCCAACGAAACCATTTATCTTATGTGAATATTCACATGCGATGGGTAATTCTTGTGGAGGACTGCAGTTATATCGTGATATGTTCGATAAGTATCCGATACTGCAAGGTGGATTCATATGGGATTGGATCGATCAATCGATTCGAATAGTTGATGAAGATGGAACGGTTCGTATGACATACGGAGGCGATTTTGGAGATTCACCGAATGACGGAAACTTCTGTGGAAATGGATTGATTTTCGCGGATCGTACCGTTTCTCCGAAGCTGCAAGAAGTGAAAAAAGTATATCAAATGGTACAGATCAATGCTGTTGATCTAGAGCAAGGGATTGTTCATGTGAAGAACTGGAATCTATTCACTGATCTAAGTGAGTATGAGATAAGTTGGTCCGTTGCTATTAACGGTGAGATAGAAGAGCAACAAGTATACGAAGCAGAACTTGCACCATTAGCTGAAGCAGACTGGAAACTACCATATCGTCTACCTCATTTAGATCAAGCAAGTGACGAGGCAGTTCTAACAATTAGTATAATATTGAAGCAAGAAGAGAAGTGGGTAGAAGCGGGGCATGAAGTAGCGTTCGAACAATTCATTCTACCTTCAACATGGAGCACAGTTGCCGATGATGAGCCAATGGCGCCGATTCAAGTGAAACGAGATTCTAAATCAATGACTATTGTAGGTGCTGATCCACAATTCTCTGTAAGCTTTGATGTAATGACAGGAGAGTTAGTCTCTTACGTATGGAACGACGCTGAACGATTACTATCCCCACTAGTACCGTATTTCTGGCGTGCGATGACAGATAATGACCGAGGTAATAAGCAACATGTGCGTAGTGAAGGATGGCAATTTGCAGCAAGAGATCGCAAATTACTAGGTCTTAGTTATACGAAAACTGATACTTATTGTACTGTTGTTACGAGCTATCTCTTAGCTAATGGTACGAAACTTCAATTGCAATATAATATTAATGGTAATGGAGAAGTTGAAGTACACTTTACTTTACATGCCCAAAAAGAAGTTACAGAAATTCCTGTCATCGGCATGAATCTTCAAATGGATGAACGATATAATGAGATTTCTTGGTATGGCAAAGGCCCAAGTGAAACTTATGTTGACAGACAAGTTGGCGGAAGATTAGCAATTTACTCTGGGATGGTTGCTGACCAATTAGCTAGGTATATACGACCTCAGGAATCTGGTAACAAGATGAATGTTCGCCAAGCGATGGTAAGCAATGAACTTGGAGAAGGTTTACTTATGCAGTCTGCACAAGGTGTCGAGATTAATGCCATTCCTTACACGGCGGAAGAGTTGGAACAATTCGATCACTTACACAAATTACCTGTACCAAGTAAAACCGTATTATCGATTAATGGTTATCAAATGGGTGTCGCAGGTAATGATAGTTGGGGAGCACGACCTGACCCAACAGCAGTACTATATAGTAGCAGAAACTATCACTACTCGTTTGTACTGAAAGGAATTTAATTAGGATACCGGTATGATGAACTGAATAGGAAAAAGGTAGAGGCATCGCAATAGCGATGTCTTTTCTTATTCCTGTTTAACGGGATTGTCTGTGAGTTATGAAATTAATTCATTTAGTGATTTATTGAAAAGGAACCAATATAATGTAAGGATGAAGCTTAACAGGATGTTAATAAAAAGTTGCTTATGCTTTCGAAGCTACTTTTTATTTGCAAAGTAGCAAAAAGGGAAGACAATAAAAAGTTGGAGGAGGGTGTTATTATTAATAACGTACGTAATTGGTTGTTTCCGATTGTGATTATCATTATGAGTAGTTTGTACATATTTGTGTGGAATTCAATGATCTTTAAGCTTATTCCAATGGTTCTTATTATTGTGTATGGTTTGATGCAATTACCGAAGAAGAAGGAACTCCATCATTATCTAGTTATAATTGGATTGCTATTTTGTATGCTTGGTGATTATTCATTGCAGTGGTTTATTATTGGTTTGTTTAGCTTTTTGATTGGACATATCTTCTACATACTTGCCTTTAATCTTAGGAGAAGTAAAGGGAAACGAAACAACTTAATGGGACTTTTCATTAGTGCGTATGCAATCATCATGGCAATTATTATGGTTAAGTCATTAATTGAAGGGCAGAAAGGTGGATTAATTGTTCCAGTTATATTGTATATTTTTGTCATATCATTAATGGTATGGATAGCATGGTTAACGAAAAATATATGGATTATGATAGGTAGTCTGTCCTTTATGGTCTCAGATTCGATACTTGCTTGGAATATGTTTGTATCATCCGTTGATGTTGCCTCGCTTCTAATTATGAGTACATATTATGGGGCACAATTCTGTTTTGCTAGAAGTTTACATAGACCAATGTCAAGTTCATCAGCTCGTCAATAAATCGGGTTTGGAAAATATATACTCAAAAAACTAGTACAATTTGTAACTATTTATTATAATGTTATTAATTGAATAAAATATTTTTACATAATTTACTTACATAAGAAGGAGCACACCATGTTAAAACAGCTAGTAATGAATCAAAAGGTATCTGTAAAGTTGATGATTCTCATTATTTCTTTAATTGTTTTTATGATATTAATGGGTGTTATTGGAATTACCTCAGTTAACAAAATTAATAATAACGCTAAAGAGATGTACGAAGAAAAAATGATGGCTAATGAGTATTTGAGTGAGTTGATTACAACGAATGTGCAAATTGAAACGAAAGAGATAGAGCTAGTTTTAAATCAATTTAATGTAGATTTAAATGCGATCAATGAAGAAATTAAAGTGTTAAAGGCGGGAGAGCAGGAAATACAACTAAAAGTAGAAAAGTTTCCGATGTCTGAGAAATCAGCTGCATTATATGCACTCTATAAAGAACAGGATATTATTATAAGTGAAGAATTTTTGAAGGTACAAGCACGAGTTGCCGAAGGGAAAAACTTAGAGGCATTTATGTACTTTGACAAACGTCTAAGCATCGCGCGGGATACGATTTTGTCAACATTGAGAGAAATAAAGCAAAATAATATGGATGAAGCAGCTCTTACTAATGAATCAAATAGAGCGGATGCTAATGTCAGTAGAATAATTCTTGTAACTTCTTTAATTATTATTCTCATTGTTGCAGGACTTGTCGGTTACTTTGTATACGTAACAATTAAACAACCGATAAGAAAACTAATCGCTGATATGAAGCAGGTTGAACAAGGTAATCTGATGATAAGAAACCGTTATGAATGGAATAATGAATTCGGTGATCTGGCTACAAGCTTCAACAATATGGTCAGAGGATTACATGAAATAGTTAATAAAATGACTAGCAATTCAGAAGCTGTTGCATCTAGCTCAGAGCAATTGCTTGCAGCAGCAGAACAATCTACTAGACATACTGCTCAAATTGCAGCTGATGTAAATAATATCGCAACGCAAGCCAAATCACAGTTCATGCATGCCGAAGAATCTACTCGATCTATGGAAGAAGTAGCAATAGGCATACAACGAATTTCTGAATCAGCAGCAAATGTTTCCGAATTAGCTTATGCAGCTAATGAACAAGCACTTATGGGGCAGGAGCGTATGCAAGCTGTTCAGAATCAGATGGGTTCAATTCTTAAAGGCTCAATGCAAACGTCAGAAGTAATTCAGCAATTCTCTGAACAATCTAATGCAATTGGTCGTTCAGTTACTTATATTCAAGAAATTGCCGAACAGGTTAATTTGCTTGCATTGAACGCCTCCATTGAAGCGGCAAGAGCAGGTGAACATGGCAAAGGATTTGCAGTCGTAGCAAGTGAAGTTAGAAATCTAGCAGACTCTTCCAAAACGGCGGCAAAAGATATTTCGGGACTAGTTGCTAAGATCCAAACACAATCAAAGGCTGCAGTAGAAGTGGTAGAACGTGAGCAAAATGAAGTTACACAAGGTATGAAAGAAGTTCAATTAACGCATGCTGCGTTCGATCAAATTGTTGAATCTATTGGTGTATTGAACTTCCAACTACAAGAGGTAACAGCTTCATCTGAAGAAATGTCTGCAAGCTCGCAGCAAGTTACAGCGGCATTAATGGAAATGACACAGTTATCAGATGCAGCTTCTCAACAGGCAAGACAAGTATCTGACATTACGAATGAACAAGAACAAGTTATGAATGAAGTGAAGGATAATGTTCAAGATTTAACGAATGTGGCGGTTGAGCTGCAACAAGAGTCACAACGTTTCAAAATCAACTAATAGAGGAAGTTCAAAAAGCGGGCTTTGATAACGAAGCGAAGAAGGAAGCTTAATCGACATCGAATATGAAGCGAACTTGGGAAGTCCGGGCCGCGTGTACCAATAACGTACACTTGCGCTTCCTCCTTCATCAAGTAGCGCTCCATCTTCTCGATTCTGAAAGCCTGCTTTTTGAACCTTTATTGGAAGTGATAGTTCAAAAGCGGGCTTTGATCTCCGTTCTGAAAGCCCGCTTTGCTAAAGAAGTGATAGTTAAAACATAGAACGGGGATGTCTCACAAGTCATTGTACAATGACCGGTGGACATCCCCGTTTATTTGTTGTTGTATTGTATTAGTTCGTGTATTAAGCGTTCACGATATAGATACGACTTGTTTCTTCCCAAATATGACCTGGCTCAAGTGTAACTAACCCGATCTGTTCAGCTGGAAGTGAACTATTTGGTGCATTAACAAGGTTAAGCTGCGGCTCTGGGCAGAAGAATGTACCACCTGCACCATTGTTCCAAATCATCCATTGCTTATATGAAGTACCGACATCATAGATTAATTTTAGACCTAGACGATTGTCAGTAAGCTCCATCATGTTACGACCATTTTTCGTTGAACTTGTGTAATGGTTGTCCATGGATTCCCAGAAAGGATTAAGCCCAGAGCCATTCATGTTTTGTTCTTCGCTCGTTAAAGCTTGGTAGTTACCTGTTGGAAGCATTCTTTCATTCAATTCCCAACGGTTATCCATCGTCATTGTGAATGTATAGTCTTCTTTAGAACTATCTGCTGCGAAAGGCGCATTGATAGCAGTATGGAAAGCGATCATACAAGGCATAGCTGTTGTACCATGATTATGAACAGATACATGTTGTAGCAATCCTTGATCACTTAAAGAGTAACGAAGTTTTAATGTGAATTGATGAGGTAGATACTGATAGATTTCATGATCTTCATCAATTGTAATTGATAATACAACATAGCTCTCAGTAGCTGTTGTATTGAAGTCATCAACATTCCACTGTGCAGTATGGAAAAATCCATGAAGATGGTTTCCGGTAGCTTCTTCATTTACAGGGAACACATATTTGTGACCGTTAAATGTAAATGTACCGTCTTCATAGCGATTAGGTGGGAATAGTACCGGGATACCATGAATCCCTGGATTTGCACGGAAATCATTCATTTCAGAAGCGGATGGTTCTCTTAAAACAGTGAGGTTACGCTCATGATCACGAAATGCAATTAGATTCGCTCCTACTTTAGGAAGTACTGCGCTTTCATACTGTCCCCATTGAAGCCAAATTGCAGATTCATCATGAAATAATCCCTCGAATGCCTTGCTTTGCGTAGTCAATATAATTCCTCCTAAAACTTTTCATTGCTTCTCGATTATCCATCACGGGATAAAAGTAGCATCGGAAGCATAAACCAACTTTTCATTGCTTCTCGATTATTCATCATGGGGATGAAAAGTAGCATCGGAAGCATAAACTAACTGTTCATGTACCTTACTATGTAGGTCATGCATGTACAATTTCAGCATATCAGCAATAGAGAAAACAAACAACCGCTAAACATAAGATTAGCGGTTGTTTCGTTAACTCTATGTCATTAGCTGATCTGCTGCAATTGTTTCAACTTCAATTCATTTCGCCTGCTTACTGAAAGAATTTTGGAGCTTGTTAGATCCCCTCCAAAGGAAATTGCTCCAGACCCAATTGACTTGATGCGAGATACATTAATATAGCAATTAGAACTAATAGCAAAGTATCCCTGTGTTCTAGTCAATTGTTTCAGTTCAGGTTGTGAAAGTTGAACTTTGCGACTGAAATTTTTCCCGTGAAAACTGACAAGCCCTTCAGCTCCTATTTTGTAAAATAGGATTTCTTGCTTTAGATCAAAATCTTCACACATTGTACGTTCGTTTAACGCAACACTCAACATTCGAATACCCCCTAGATAATCTAATAACTGAAATGTTAGCGTTTACATTATAACACGAAATGAAAATCTTGGGTAGAGTTGAAAAAAATATTGTATAGTATAAGCACCATATGGTAATGTCAGATGAGAAATGCTTTACTACTAAAGTATAATTGTGAATTGAGAGGCAGGTCCTTATTGTGTCTAGTACAGCTAGATCTTCTTCAACATCAACGCAATCATTAACTGTTTATTCTATTTTATTTGCGGTAAGTGCTGTACATATGTTAAATGATTCGATGCAAGTTGTAGTTTCCGCCCTATTTCCTATTTTTAGAGAATCACTTCAATTGACGTATGCGCAAATTGGTTGGATTGCATTTACATTAAATATGACATCTTCTGTAATGCAACCAATCGTAGGATTGTGGTCAGATAAGCGCCCAACCCCTTGGTTACTACTAGCAGGGATGGGAAGCAGTTTAATCGGGGTAGCAGCACTTTCTTTTGCACCTACTTTTTGGTTTGTTGTATTGGCGGTCATCTGTATCGGTCTAGGTTCAGCAGTCTTTCATCCTGAAGGTTCGCGTGTTGTATATTTAGCAGCTGGTCAGAAGCGAGGGCTTGCACAGTCCATTTATCAAGTTGGAGGTAACTTTGGTTCATCATTAGCTCCGCTAATGACGATCTTTATTTTTGTGCCTCTAGGGCAACGTGGAGCGATCTGGGGAACTTTATTGGCAGGCTCAGCCATAATAGTTTTATTGTATGTTGTTCCGTGGTATCGCAAGCAGCTAGCAATTAACGGTGCTATTTCAATGAAGAAGAAATTCGTTGTATCATTAGAAAATTCAATACCCTCGAAAGTGGTCTATGTTGGTATGGGGATATTAATGACGATTGTATTTGCTCGTTCTTGGTATAGTGCAGCCATTGGTAACTACTATCAATTTTATGCGCAAGAGCAATACTCATTAACGATTCAACAGGCTCAAATTCCACTATATCTGTTTATGATATTTGGTGTAGTTGGAACATTTTTCGGTGGAATGTTTGCCGATCGAATAGGTAGAAGAACGATGATGATTACTTCATTAGTAGGATCAATTCCGCTAGCGTTAGTTCTTCCTCATCTACCTTTAATGTGGGTTTATCCTGTGATCGCTTTATTAGGTCTTATCCTACAATCAGGATTTTCTGTAAGTGTTGTCTATGCTCAAGAGTTAATGCCAGGTAAAGTTGGAACAGCATCAGGGCTAATTACTGGGTTTGCTTTTGGTATGGGAGCAGTTGGTGCAGTTGTACTCGGTAATCTTGCAGATGTTAGGTCGATGGAATTTGTGATGATAGGTACAAGTCTATTACCTCTCTTTGGCTTCCTATCGCTGTTACTACCGAAAGATCGAGCGAGATAAAAAGTTCTATATGTGTATTTAGAAGGTGATGTCCCTCTGTCATTATTAATGACTTTGGGATATCACCTTTTTTGTTGTCTAGATTATGTAATTGGATTGTAATTGTCAAAAATCATCCACAAATAGGAAGAGAATATAGCTCTATATAGTCATTTGAAAAACTAGAATGCTCGCTATACTAAATAGTGGTTATCGTGACTTTCAAGTGGTAGTTCAAAAATTCGGATTTATTAACTACTATTTTATGCAAAATGTATAGTGAAAAGTGGGGAGTAAATGAAGAAAACAGCGTTAGTTACAATATGCATATTATCCGGAATAGTAATGTTGTTCTTAAGCGGCTGTAGTAGAGTACAATCTAGTTCATCTCAACCAATGATGGAGTTAGTTATTCCAAAAGTTACGACTGAGCTAACAAGTCAACCATCATCACCGACAATTGGTGAAAACAACTTACTTACTGTTCATGTACTAGAAGATGTTAATGTTCGAGGTGGAATGAGAATCGAACTTCGTAATAACAGTTCATCAACAAAGATATTTGAGACAAAAGAATTAGAGGTAGAGGATGGTCTAGTATTTGAAGCCAATGTGCGTTTTGAACAAGCTGGAGAAAACGAAGTATATCTTCATTTCAATGTTGACGATACGCATATGATGCAGAAGAAGACGATTGAGGTGTTGCCATAATGACGAAAGCAACACCCAGTTGGATATTTTACATCTTATTCATAATATATGTCATCTGTATTTATAATGTATCGCATTCATCTGCCTCACCAACGTTACAGAGTAATAAAGACAAAGTAGAGCAAAATCTTCAGCAACTTATTGATCAAGCGGATGCAGGCGCAATAATTCAGCTAGAGGCAGGAGATTACAACGGTTCAATTATTATTCAAAAGCCAATAACCATTATTGGTGAACCTAATGTGAATCTAATCATCGATGAGGGGCAAGCTGCGATTGCAATTGAAAGCGATGCAGTTACTTTGTCATCCGTTGAGATTAATGATAAGCGCAGGCGGCCTTCAACTGCAGTTATTACAGCTTCAGGGAAAAATCTTCAAATAGAACAACTAAAGATCAAGACTAGAGCTACAGCAATAGCGATCGATAATACTAGTGATAGCAATATTTCCAATAACGAAATAATCTGGAGCGGAAAATCTACGGAGAAGTTAAGTACTAGAGGTAATGGCATTCAGCTATATAACTCTGAAAATATGTCTATTTCAAGTAATCATATTAATGGTATGTACGATGGAATTTACAATGAGAATAATTTTGATATAACAATAATGAACAATACTGTGCAAAACTCACGATATGCCTATCATCTGATGTATGGTTCTAACATTCAGTTACTAGAGAATTATAGTATTTCTAATATAACAGGCATGATGATTATGACTAGTCGAAGCATTGTATTACAACATAATGTACTTGAGAAGCAAGCTGGCAATGTTAATTCTCAAGGAATATTACTCTATGATGCTACAGATATTATGATTCGCAACAACACGGTTGCAGAAAGTCGTGTTGGGATGTACGTAGAGCAATCGAGTGAAGTAGAAATAAGTGATAACGATATCCATCATAATTTTGTAGCACTACAACTCATTGATTCATCAAAGCAAAATATTCAAAACAATAATTTTGTCGGTAATGTAACGAATATATGGAATGATAGCTCGTCAAAGCCTAATGTTATTCATAATTATTGGGATACCTTTCAAGGTCTCGATATAGATGGAGATCAATTTAGTAATTTAACTTATGCAAGCTCACCGTTTTTTATGGAGTTAGTTGAGCAAAAGCCAGGCTTCCAATTGTTTTTTGGTAGCAATGGTATTCAATTCGTTGAGCAGCTGTATCAAGACAATAAAGAGCAGTGGTTACAAGATCAAGCTCCACGCTTACAGTCAATAAATTTGATTAATGGCAATCATGTTGAGAAATCAAGTTGGCTAATGCTTCTCATCTGGATACCGTTACTTATTGGTTCAATAATAATTATATACAAATCGAGGAGACGATGAAGATGAAGAAAATAATACAGATACTACTATTAATGATAGTAAGTGCAATGGTTGTCGTGGCATGCTCTGATGAAGCTTATAAGCCGGTAGCTATTAATGAGGATACAGATCGATGCGTCATATGTAATATGGCAATTAAAGATGATCAATTTGCAACGCAAATTATTACTACTGAAGGGCAAGCACTGAAATTTGATGATTTAGGATGTTTGCATACATGGCAAGAGCAGAACGGTACTGCAACAGTTGGAGCTACATATGTACGTGACTATAATAGCATGCAATGGATAAAGTATGAAAAAGCATATTATGTCTATGACACGTCGATTCAAACACCGATGGCTTACGGTATTATTTCTTTTGAAGATCAATCAAGTGCGGAGCAATACATTGCAGAACATTCCGTTGGAACGATAATGACTGCGACTGATCTACAAACACACAGTTGGGAAGTTAATCATACGATGATGCAATCTCATGGAGCAGACCACGATCACGATCACGGGGCTAGTGATAAACATGAAGCAGATCACACTCATGAAGCGGAACAAGATCATGAAGCTACAGACCATGAAGCCGCTGCTAGTCATTAGAAGGGGAACGCTATGAATGAAGTTATAACTGTAATGAAGCGAGAAGTACGCTTAGGATTTCGCAATCCGTGGTCCTATACTTTTCTAGTGTTATTTATAATTTTCATGCTCAGCTTGCTCCTTATTAATGGGCAAGGATATACTTCTGGATACTCTGGAATGACAGGTATGTTAATTAATTTAACCTTGTACCTACTTCCACTTATTACATTAATGCTAGGCTCTTTTTCACTTACAGGTGAGAAGGAAGATGGAAGTGCGCAATTACTATATACGTATCAGATAACTTCTAGCGCACTTCTTATTGGTAAATATGTAGGTGTATTGATCGTCTTACTAACAATAGTTACAGTAGCATTTGCAGTAACAGGTATTGTAAGTACTTTATTTACAGAGGGATTTGCGGTTTCTACCTATTTGATACTATTTATATTTGCTAGTTGTATTATTATCGCTTATCTTAGCATTGCTTTTCTTATTGGAGCTATTACCAAAAATCGTTGGCAAGCATTAACCTATGTTATTGCTGTATGGTTTTTCACGATCATTGGTTGGGTTCCAATTCTTATTGCAGCGTTAGGACAACTTCCGTATTTGTGGATTAAGCCTATCCTTACTATTGCAACATTATTGAATCCTGCTGAATGGATTCGGATTTATACGATTGTTACATTAGGTGGAGGTTCAATTATTGGTCCAGAGTACTATAACTGGGTTTCGTGGATAAGTGATGAGTCTGGCAGTTTCGCATTTGGTCTATTACTAATCTTCCATGTCGTCTTATATGTTGGATGTGCAAGCTGGTTATGGGAAAGGGGGAAACGTCATGGCTAAGCTTGAGCTTCATCATATTACCAAAAGTGTAGGGGAACAGCAACTAGTGGAGCATCTCGATCTTACGCTTTCATCAGGTAATATTGTCGCCCTGTGTGGTGGTAATGGAGCGGGAAAGAGTACCATTATTCGTATGATCGCAGGACTAACTACACCTAGTAGTGGAGAAATAACGATAGATGGGTTGAATGTTCAAACATCAAGGCAGCAATATTTACAGCATATCGGATATATGCCAGATGATTTTCAGTTTACAGGTGGATTTACTGCTTATGAACTATTATCTTTCTGGGGGGATTTGAAGGGAGTATCAAGAGATCGAGTTAAGGAGCTACTTATCGAGGTTGGCCTGCAAGACACAGGAAAGAAAAAGGTTCAGTCTTTCTCCAAAGGAATGAGGCAACGATTGTTACTAGCACAAGCTATGCTTTCGAACCCTTCTATTCTATTGTTAGATGAACCAACTAATGGACTCGATCCTTATTGGATGAAAAGATTTGCTACGATGATGATTCAAGCTGCAAAAAATAGTTGTTTAATTATATTCTCAACGCATCAATTGCAAGTTGCAGATGCTATTGCGGATTATATTATTTTCCTTAATAATGGTAAGGTTGAGACGAGTGGTAGCTACGATGAGATTAGTTCACTATATGGTGGAGAAGGAATTCAACAGGCATATGCTTCGTTATTTTGGGGTGAGGAAGGACCGTTGCAACGTGAAAAGACATAATCTAATAGGAATGCAATGGTCGATTATTGTTATTGGAATCGTTGTTGTCATATCTTTAATTGTAGGATCGAGACATAATGATGTACAGACTCTGAAAGTAGGAGATACATTACCTGCGATAGCACTTTCGAATTTACATAATGAAGAGATTACTTTAGCACAATCTACAGGAAAGCCAATGCTTATCAATCTATGGGCAAGTTGGTGTACACCTTGTATTAATGAACTTCCTTTGTTGAATGAGGCACAGCAATTTTCATCAGGAGTAGAGATAATAGCAATCAATATGGGCGAGACTGCATTAGAGATCGAACCCTTCCAAGCTAGATATGACCTTACGATGCCTATTTTACTAGATCCGCAATTACAGATGAAGAAGCTTTTCAATGTTTCAGGTTATCCTGTTTCAATTTTGGTTACGGATAATGGTACGATACAATCTATCGTTCATGGCGAAATAACAGATTTCAACAAGTTGCTAGAAGATCTTAATAGATTAAATGAAAGTTGAGTTTCTCCAAAATATAATAAATAGTATTTGCTTGGAAAATAGATAGTAGTTACTATTACTAATTTTATGAATTAGTTTTGGGAAGGAAGATGCTAAGGTGGAAGAAACAGAGGGAAGTAGAGAAAAGGCGAAATCATTTTGGTTATTTCTTGCATGGGCAGTAGCTACACTAGCAACAGCAGGAAGCCTATATATGAGTGAGGTTATGCACTTTACACCTTGTAGTCTATGCTGGTTCCAGCGTATATTTATGTATCCTCTGTCGATAGTGTTAGGTATAGCATTTGTTAAGGAAGATACAGGAATAGTGAAGTATACGTTGCCTTTAGCTATAATTGGAGGAGGGTTCTCTATTTATCATATAATTATTCAGAAGATACCTCCTGATTCAACGATTGCGGCATGTGGACCCACTTCTTGCCAAGACGATTATTTGAATTGGTTTGGATTTATTACGATCCCTATGTTAGCATTACTTGCATTTATAATGATAATAGTCTCTTTGCTTCGTTTACGTAAATTAGATGATGCAAAGTAGAATTTACCAATGGGTAATATGGCAGTATCGAATGAAAAGGTTTGATACAAAAAACTGATAGTTATACACGACAAAAAGACGTATTCTAAGTGAATCTTGAATACGTCTTTTGCGTGCTATGGGATAATAAAGATAGAGGAATTGTATTGTTAGTTATGTTTTTGGATACGAAAGTAAGTAATTTCTTTTTTTCGTTCCATTTCGAAAGTCCAATTCCATATGTTAGCGCGCTCCTGAATCATTCGAATTCCAAACTTCTGCGATGGCGTCCTTTGTTCAAACTGCATGCCGATACCATTATCTTTTACACAGCAATACCATCCATCCACGGTAGGGAAAGCATCAATCCATGCACAAGTTGCTTGAGAATGTTTCTTAATATTGTAGAGTGCTTCACGGATCGAAAGGAGTAGGTCAATTTTCTCTTTTAGAGGAAGTGTGTCTTCTCCCAACTTCCAATTAATAATAACCTCAATATCCATGTCTTCATGCAACTCTGTAATAAATTGAACTAAGCTATCTTTCCAACTAAAACCTTGTAAATGAATCGGTGATCGTAAGCTCGTAATGGCTTCTCGAACATAAGCATCCGTCTTATGAATATTAGTTTTTAACTTAATATATTTATCGTGATCGAGCTCTTGTTGCCCTTGTTCGATTTGTACATTTAGAAGAAATAAAGATTGAGCAATCCCATCATGAAGCTCCGCAGCAATCTTTTCTCGTTCAAGTAAGATCCCTTGAATAGCTTTGGCCTCATTGAGCTCATTCTGATTTTTCTCCATCATGGAAAATAGTTTGGTAAGGAACACGATCGTCACGATAAATACAATGATTGGCGATAGTATATTACCTAGTTCCATTGAAATGTAAGATAGTAGAAATTCATGGCGTACGTACTCCCATAGACCAATTGTTAATGTAGGGATAATTAGGATAAGCCATTTGATCATTTTGTATGACATAGTTAACTATTCCCTCCGCAAATTTCTCTCATTACAATCGATCTTCTTGTTGCATGTTAATCCAGCCTTGCTCGTACGCATATCGCGTGAGCTGCACACGATTACTTAGATGTAATTTCTGCAATATGTTTTTTAGATGGTTTTTGACAGTGTGCTCAGAGATATTCAGTTCTGTAGCGATATCTCGATTAGATTTTCCTTTAGCTACTAACTGTAAAAGTTCCTGTTCTCGTGTAGTAAGTGGATGATTATCTTGTGATGCAGTCGGACTCATATTGAATTCTTTCAACATACGGAATGCTAATTCCTTTGTAACAGGAGCCTCATCTAATGCAACGGCATGAAGATAATCATGCCAAGCGCTTGGTTGTAAGTTTTTTAAGAGGTAACCTTGCGCTCCATACTTAATCGCTTCGAATAAATGTGTAATATCATCGGAGACGGTTACCATAATAATTTTAATATAAGGAAAACTATTCTTCAGACGTTTCGTTGCCTCAAGTCCGCCAATGCCTGGCATTTGAATGTCCATAAGAATAAGATCGGGCATATATTGTGAAGTAAGCTGGATCGCTTCTTCGCCTGAAGCACCTTCAGCAATAATAATGAAATGAGGATCCATTTCGACGATCGTTCGGATACCTTCTCGCGCATGCTCATGATCATCGATAATTAATATGCGACAACAAGCTTGTACCATAGTAACAATTCCCCTTTCAATGTGAAGAAGCAACTTCATTATTATAGCATGTGTGAAATAAGAGTTAATGACTATAAAGGGCTATAGACATTTTTTAGAATCTATCAATAAGGTATAATTCATAACACAACGATAATATTCAAACAATAAAGAGTGATCTCGATTATGCGTTCATTAGACAAAATAAAAATATTTATCTAATATTATAGTAGAGTTTAATTTGTAAACGTTATCATGCGAGGTGATTAAAATACTTAAAAATATAATTAATTTTAAAACGTTGAGAAATCAAATTTTTCTTAGTTACATGGTCATAATGATTGCGATTTTATCGTCAGTAGGATTTTATTTGAACGATCAAGTATCGAAATTACTACAAGTGAATACCGAGCGTCATATGGAGAATACCGCAGTACAAGCTACAGGTAATATAACGCTATTATTGAATCAAATGGATAACTTCACTGCGCAGATTGCTACTAATGCGGTAGTACAATCGATGATGCAGAAAGAATTGAATGGCAATCCCTTATCATTCGATGCTCGTCAACAACTACAACAAGAAGTAAGAAAGCATGAAGCCTATATGAAAGGTGTACGCTCGATTGAACTTTATACAACAGATTATTCGACACTTTTACCTCTTACCGAAAATAAATTGAATGATCGACTACCAGCAGAATGGATTGCCAAGGCAGATAAGGCAAAAGGTGAATTAGTTTGGCTAGGTACAGATGAGAAGAATCCAGAGATAGTCATTGCAATGCGACATGTCCGCTTAATGAATCAATCATTTGCGCAAGCTGGTTACTTGCTTATTTATATGGATGTAAACTATTTTGAGTTAACTGATCTTTCGGTAGACGGTGTTAATTCTGCTGCAAGTAATGAATATATGTGGTTGACGGATGATATTGGGACTGTCCTGAATACGAATAGTCCTAATAATATAGTATTGCCGCAAGCGATTACCGCACAACATTCAATCAATATTGATGGGAAATATTATTATGGAGTGCAGCGTACGATTGAGGATGTGAATTGGCAAATTAGTATTTTAACGCCGGTAGATGAAGCAACAGAAGGGATTTCAGTGCTTAGAACCGGTATCATTATCTCTTTGCTAGCTGGAATTATACTATTTCTTATAGCAACTTATTTTCTATCGGGAATGATAAGTAAGCCTATTCTTCGCTTAATACGAGCGATGCGTGTGGCTAGACTAGGGACTCTTAAAGTAATACCTATCGAGTCCGGAACGATAGAAATTAATGAATTGAATAACACCTATAACCAGATGGTTGAGTCACTGAATGGTTTAATTAAGATGGTGTATGAGAAAGAAATATTACAAAGTCAGACAGAATTAAAAGCATTGCAAGCTCAGATCAACCCCCATTTCCTATTCAATACATTAGAAGCATTGTATTGGGAGTTAGAATCTCGCGGTGAAGATCAGCTTGCTGAAGCCATTGTTGCGATGTCTGGCATTTTCAGATATGTCATTAATCGAGATGAGCAGGATGAATGGGTGACGCTAGGTGATGAGTTAGATCATGCTGAGCGCTATTTGAAAATTATGAAAATGAGAATGGTTGAACGACTGGAATGGAGTATCGAAGTTGATCCAGACTGCAGAGTAATTGTTATGCCGAAATTGCTCATACAACCATTAATTGAAAATGCAATTCATCATGGTGTAGAACAACAGATTGGATCAGGAGTTGTTAAGCTAAGCGTAGTTGAAAATGTGTCCGAGCAACATATTCGGATAATCGTTAGCGATAATGGACCTGGGATGAGCCAGCAACAAATTGATCATGTATTAGAACGAATCAAGCTGAAAACCCGCAACAATTATGAAGGTAAATCGACAGGAGTAGGGCTTAATATTACCGAGCAGCGTATTAAATTATACTTTGGAACGGAAAACGAAGGTCTGATGATTGAAAGTGAACAAGGGAAAGGGACAGTTGTCTCATTCGATATACCCATCGCACTTAAGGGGGAATAATGTTGAAAACAATTTTAATCGTTGATGATGAACCACGTACAAGAGATGGCATACGAAAGGTTCTTGAAATATGGTCTGCGGGGAAATATAGGATTGAGACAGCAGCTAATGGCATTGTAGCATTAGAGTGGTTAGAGCATAACGAGGCTCATTTACTAATTAGTGATATTAGGATGCCAGAATTAACAGGCTTAGAATTAGTAGAGAGATTAGACGTGCTCGAAAACAGGCCGAATGTAATTCTAGTATCAGGTTATTCAGACTTTTCTTATGCACAGCAAGCACTACGTTTTGGCGTGGTTGATTATTTGTTGAAGCCCATTGATAAAGCTAGTTTAATAAAAGCGATTGAAAAGGCTATGCTGCGATTAGAAGAGCAAGAGCGATTTAAGGTAATGACTGAAGTCGTAGACACAAAACGATTAGAAGCTTCTCAACATTCTAGTCAAAATCCACATATTAATACAGCATTAACCTATATACATGAACATTTATCCCAGCAAATTACAATGAAAGAGTTGTCGGATTATTTACACATGAATGCAAGTTATTTCAGTGTATTGTTCAAGGAACATGTAGGATTAACATTTTCAGATTATGTGACAAGAGGAAGAATGCAGTTAGCGAAAGAGCTATTGCTTACGACCAATGATTCTATGGCTGATATAGCAGAGCAAGTGGGATATCAAACAGATAAATACTTTGGAAAAGTATTTCGGTCAGTAGCGGGTATCAGTCCAGCACAATATCGCAAGGAAAAAAATATTTATAATGATACTACAATCCAATAATAGTGGTAGTTTTCACAATATGTATGCCCTTACATCTAAGTAGTGTGCTTGTTAGAATGAATAAGAAGCTAATAAGTCCACGAAAGCTTACAAAACAAAAGGGGTTGTGTAATCGTGTACAAAAATAAAAAGATGTTGGTTCTATTAACGTTATGTTTCACATTATTGGTTGCTGGATGTGGTAATAACTCGTCCAACAAGGGAAATTCATCAGCTGACGGTGGTAGTGATGCCGGCACAGAAAAAGTAACAATCAATTTCATGCATTTATGGCCAGAAGGTATTTCAGCTGGGCAGAATAAAATTGTTAATGAAATTATTACAGAATATCAAGCAGAACATACAAACGTAACGATCAAGACAGAAGTACTTGAGAATGAGCAATATAAAAATAAGCTAAAAGTATTATCAGCTTCTAACAAGCTACCCGATGTAGGTGTAACTTGGGCGGCTGGTTTCATGCAACCTTATGTAGAAGGTAACTTATTTGCACCTATCGAAGAACTATTAGATGGTTCACTGAAAGATCAATTTGTTGCAGGTACTACTGAAGCGTATTCAATGAATGACCATACTTATGCTCTACCGCTAGAATTTAATATCGCACCAATTTACTATAACAAAGATATCTTTGAACAATATAGCTTAGAAGTACCGGCAACATACGAAGAGTTCCAAAATGTTGTAAAGGTACTTGTAGAGAATGGCGTTACTCCGATTGCTCTTGGTAACAAGGATCGTTGGACCGGTTCACTATGGTATATGTACTTGGCTGATCGAATTGCTGGGCAAGAAACGTTGGCAGGTGCTATTGCAGGATCAGGTTCTTTCTCTGATGCAGGCTTAGTTCAAGCAGCTACAGAAGTTCAAAAACTAGTTGATGCTAATGCATTTAACAAAGGCTTCAACGGTTTATCTAACGACGAAGGTAAGTCAGAATTTGTCAATGAAAAAGCAGCTATGTATTTGATGGGAACTTGGGAGTTACCAAACTTCACAACGAATGAAGATTATTCACAAGAATTCAGAGATAAAGTAGGATTCTTCAAATTCCCTGTAGTTGACGGTGGAAAAGGTAATATTGATGGCTGGGTTGGTGGTCCTGGTGTTGGACTATTCGTTTCTGAAAACTCTAAAGTTAAAGAAGAATCAAAAGCATTTATAGAGTACTTTGTTCAAAAATGGGGCGAGCGTGCTGTAACAGGTGCGGGAGTTATTCCAGCAACTAAAGTAGATACTTCTACACTTGATCTTCCTGCACTATATATCGATTTGTTCAATGAAATGAATAAAGCTAGCAGTATTACACTATTTGCTGATGTACAAATGGAAGCAGATGATGCTGAAGTACATCTTAATCAAATCCAAGCTTTATTCGGTAAAGCAAATACTCCAGAGCAATTCGCACAAGAACATGATACAGCAATTTCTGCGGGACAATAAGATGTAGCGCAATAATCTATATCTAGAAATGGCTTATCTGTACATTAATCAGATAAGCCATTTCTTTCAATTATTGGCCCATGAAAGGAGTTATTACTAATGGATAAAGTTATGTCTAACAAATGGATTATAGCACTTTATGTATTACCCGCATTATTGTTTATTCTTGCGATTGTATATGTACCTATCGTATTAACAGGATATTACGGACTTCATGAATGGAATGGTATTGGCTCCATGAAGTTTATTGGATTAGAAAATTATAGTGCTGTACTACAAGATAAAGATTTTTGGAGTAGTGCAGGTCACTCACTTCTATTAGCAGTCTTTTCAACATTGAGTTTAGTACTTTATTTGGCTGTGGCATTAGTGCTATCATCCAAAATCAAAGGATCGAATTTATTACGTAAAATTTATCTAATACCCATGTTATTATCATCGGTAGCTATCGCACAATTATGGATGAAAATTTATCATCCGACGAATGGGATTATTAATACTGTATTAGAAGCATTAGGTTTCACAAATACACCAGAATGGTTAGCTAATCCATCGATTGTGTTATACGCTCTAATCGTTCCAATCATTTGGCAATATGCTGGATTTTACATTTTGATCTACTATGCTGCTTTGAAAAATATACCGTCATCACTTGAAGAGGCAGCAACGATTGATGGTGCAAATGCGTTCCAAATTGCATACAAAATCAAATTACCTCTAGCGATGGAAGTAATTAAAGTTACGATTGTTCTGGCTCTTGTAGGGTCATTGAAATATTTTGATTTGATTTATGTTATGACTAATGGTGGTCCTAACGGAGCTAGTGAAGTAATGGCTTCTTATATGTATCGCATTGCCTTCAAATCTTATGACTTTGGTTACGCTAGTGCAATAGGTTTCTTCCTATTAATTATCTGTCTAGTAGTAACTTGGATTGTTCGTAAATTAACAGCAACTAAAGAACAAATTCAATATTCATAGATTTTGCTTCCAAAGTAACTTTTCATACAAAGAGAAGTTACTTCGAAAGTGAATGAATAGTTTGGCTTTTGCTTCTGATGATACTTTTCATATTCAAGAAATTAAATCAGGAAGTAAATGAAAAGTTTTAGGAGGGAATGAATGATGCAGGGAACAGTTCCAATAAAACATAATAAATCTAACCAATATAGCAAAAGCGTAGTTAATAAGATCGGCTTTGGCTTACTATATGTTGTACTTGCTGGCGTAGCAGTATTTCAACTATTTCCGTTAGTCTGGTTAATGTTCTTCTCACTGAAAAACAATCAAGAAATATTCAATATGTCACCGTTAGCTTTACCGACTAATCCTAAATGGGAAAACTATGCGAAAGTATGGAATTCAGGAAATATTGATGTATATTTCTTAAATAGTGTATGGATTACGATTGCTGCCACAGCAATAACAATACTAGTAGCAAGTCTAGTGACATTCGCGATAACACGTATGAAATGGAAAGGCAGTTCGTTCGTACTTGGATTATTTATGGTAGCAATGATGATTCCTGTTCATTCCACATTAATCCCGTTATTCAATATGTTTAGTAAGGCCCATCTTATTGATCATCCACTATCATTAATTGCAAGTTATGTGGCATTCAATATGCCTATCACCATTATGATATTGCTAGGATTCTATTACACGCTTCCAAAAGAAGTTGAAGAAGCAGCGGTCATAGATGGATGTTCTGTACACAAGATTTTCTTCAGAATTGTATTTCCAATGACGAGTTCTGTACTTGCAACGACGGGTATCATTAACATTATTTATAACTGGAATGAGTTTATATTTGTAAATACATTTATAAGTTCTGATAATTACAAAACGCTTACTGTCGGCATTCAGAACTTCATTGGTCAGTATACAACAGACTGGGGTGCGATTGGTGCAACGCTAATGATTAGTATTTTACCTATTCTTATCGCATTCTTATTCCTATCTGATAAAATTGTTGAAGGTATCGCAGCTGGTTCTGTTAAAGGATAAGACTAGCACTACTGTTCTCGAATGAAAGATATGAACTTTTTTGCGGGTATAAAGGAAAAATATAGAAATAAATAATTAAATATGATATATTATGAATAGCGAAGAAGCACTTCCTGAGATATCTCAGAGGTGCTTCTTTTTTTAGGTTGTAGCTGAAATTAAGGCTGAATCCCACAAAATAAAATCTAACTAAATTGAGAAGAGGAGAATTAATATGAAAAAAATACTACTTGTCGTAATGATCTGTTGTTTAGTTGTAGGGGGAACTGGTGTTATAAGTGCAGCTGGAAGTGATGCTCCTATGTTCAAAGTAAATGGGAAATTATTTGTGACCCCGGAGGGTGAGCCAGCTCCATATGTTAACAAAGACAACCGCACAATGGGTTCGCTACGTTTGCTCGCTAGTGCATTAGGCGTTAAGAGCAATGATATTAAATGGTCGTCAGCAACGAATACAGCGACTCTAGTACGTGGAACAAATACGGTTTCTGTTGTTGTTGGTAAAAAAGAAATTACGGTTAATGGTAAAAAAGTTGTTATGGATACGATTGCTGAAATGAAAAAAGGTCGTGTATTCATTCCTGCTCGTTTCATTGCACAAGGTTTAGGCGTAAAGATCAGCTATGATTCTGCTACTGGTACAGTATCATTCAATACAGGCGAAGTGGCTAAACACAACTTTGAGGATTATGGATTAAAACAACTAGAGAAGCTACCTTTGACGTTAAAACAGGGCGGTTTACAGTTAACAGTACATGAAGCTTTTGTATATTCAACTTCTTCAGCAGAAGCAAAAGCATTAGATCAAAAATATTCATTCAAAGAATTTGACGATGCTCACTATCTAGTATGGGTTAAAGTAACGTTGGAAAATGTGTCTAGTAAGCAAATTACAACGGATTATCGAGATATGTTGATGAAAGTATATGCTACTAATGGATGGGGAAATAGTCTTGAATATTCTTATTCAACATTGAAAGAACACAACAAAATGAACAATACAGAAATCTTATTCGATTGGATCTTGAAGCCAGGTGAATCCATTACAAGCTATATCCCTTTCCTTGATCTTAACAATAAGGATTTAGAGTTTGTAGGTATTGGTGTTCAATCTACAACAGGATCAGATTATGCAGATCTGGCGGTGAAATAAAATGAGAAAACTCATTCTTATAATATTAGCATTTATCTTACTACTTCCCGTTTTACCAACAAAATCATCAGCAAATAGCAATACCATAAGTATTACGCTACCCATTGATACAGTGTTAAATTCAGCTGATTCTAAACGCACCATAACTCTTACCTATCCTGTCGATGCTGCTGCTATTGTTGAAAGTTCTTTTGTTTTTTCAGGACTAGGGGAGATCGAAGGTACTCCAAAGATAGATAAAACCAACAAGACTATTAAAATTGAATTAAAAGGAAACGAAAATAAATTAGAATCAAAAACCGTCTATGGTTATAAAGACAACAGGGGAATCTATTTTCCTGCTAACCCTGGTAATGCAATGTGTCGTTACAGTGACGGAATAGACTGGCAGATCAATACACATCGTTCAACAGATTTTAGTCAAGCACCATCTCAACGGTATTCTAATACCACTAGTAAAGATTTCCCTACAAACGTCCCTTTTGGTCAATTACAACAAATTATTGCAGCTAGTAACCCAAGCATACCAACGAGTGGTATTTATTGGTTTGACAGTAACGATGGCAAAGGAAAGAGCGTTGATTCAAAGCTAGTTGATAATTCGAACATACTAGTTCCTAAAGGTGCAGCCAAAACGACCATTGGTGCTATTGTTTACCCGAATAACTATAAACCAAGTGATCCAACTATTGGCGTACAATACAAACCAAAAAGTCTGGACTTGGACGATGTAAAATTCCGTAACATACCAACGTCTAACCCTGCTTTTCTTACTGGTCATGCCCTTTGTAAAATGTATCCTGCATCCTATGAATTTTACGTAAGTGCTAAGACAATACCTAGCAAATCTTACGACTATAGCGGAACAATCTCGTACCAATACACAAAACCAACCAATGCCTATATCGTAGCTACATTAACTGCCGATCCAACAAGCACTAAATTTGATGATACAGATGTAAAAGTAAAATTAACACTTGATGGTGAAGTGAAAAATTTAAGTAATCCTGGTGCGATAGATTACTATATGCTCTATATTCGTACCGAAGATAGTTCGATTAATCCCCCTGGAATACGAGTAGAAGGGAATAGCAAATTAAGAATAAGTACTTCAATAGATTTTACAATACCAAAGAGCAAGCTAACCAATAAAAGTGAATTTACAGAAATCTATGTTGGACGAGTATTCGCCTACTATAAGCCAAGTTCATATTATACAGGAACTTTAGACTCAGGGCAGTTAAAAGCGTCCTCATTAGTATTTAAAGAAAGCACCCCACCACCGACACCAACGCCAATGAGAAGTATCCCTAAAGCGGTCATTGTCTCAGATTCAGAAGTGCTGCTAGGTGATGATATTTATGTTAACGGCTATGATTCTTATGATACTGATGGAACGATTGAAACCTACCGATGGACGATGAGTGGCGCTAAAGATCCGATTACCAAAAATGAAGGTGATGGATGGATATGGTACGACACATTAGGAGCAAAAACAATCAATTTATGTGTAGTAGATAATGATAGTTTGCAAGATTGTACGAAACATTCTCTTGTTGTTACAGAGCCTATTGTCAAAGCAGAAATAAGGCAAACAGGTACATTAAAAGAAAACAGAAAAGTGACCTTTACCGCAAATGGAATAACCTCCTCACGTTACCCGATTGTAAACAGTAAGACCTCATGGAAAATTGAATCTGCATACGGTGACATTCCCCAAACACAAATTAAAACAAGTAGCCCCCTAAAAGCTAGCTCCAATATCGATGTTCTATTCAAAAAGCCAGGCGAGTATAAAGTGACATTATATATGGAAAACACATTAGGTTACACCGATGAAATATCAAGAATCTATACGATTCTACCTGATGAAGTCCCTTATACTAACTTCACATTTCAGGAGAAAATCTATCGAGATCCAGTGAAGGGCAATCTAGCAACGTTTGAATTTACCGATCGTTCCTATTCTACCGATGGGGATCAGATTGTTAGTCGCAATTGGTATGTTATTTTCGATGCGAATAACGATGGCATATTCAATGAACCAAAAGTATTATTCCAAAGTGGAAACGAGACAAATGTTACCTATCAGAGTACGCATGTAGGTAAATATAGATTCTTGCTTGAGGTACAAGAAGCATTTGGGCAACCAACGATTGATGCGTTTGTAACAGCTAGTGACCGAAGAAAATCTAATACGTGGGAATAAAGGAGAATACCATATATGAAGAAAATAGCCAGTAAATCCATTCTGATGATGCTCGCACTGCTATTAACACTTTCTTCATTATCCATACCTGCTTTTGCAGTTGAAAAGAAGGATGAAAAGGGGGAGATTCTTAATCTCCCCCCTTTTGTGGATTTTGAAGTAAAAGAAAAACGTAAAGTTGATGTGATCGTTGATGTAGGAAATACGACAAAGACAGAAGATCAAGTCAATAGTTGGGTAAATGAGTCATTACGTCCTGCCTTGCAAGCCGAAGGATTGGACTATAAGATCCATGTTGAAAAGTCAAATGAAGGTACATCACGACAATATTATTTTGGAAAGGCAACGGGTAATTTAAATAAACATTCAGCCTTATATTATTACGATGTACTTACTGGTGAACATCAATTGGTATTAAATAAAGTGTTTTCGACCTATCAACCAACATATACAAGATATACCTCACCAATTATTAGCCCCGATGAAAGTTATATGCTTTATAAAATGGGGAGATCTGAAACAACTAGATCAACAGGGACTTTATATATTGTAGACATTACAAATAATAATAACACTTTGGGGAAATCAGTATACCCGATTACCCAAGGTGGCGGATGGATTGCAGCAGGAGTTTCGGGAGCAACATTACACGCACTATCACCTAATGGTAAAGTTTTATTTGAGCAAAGATTGGGTCTTCTTGACGATGTAACTCATATGGGTGTATTTAACATGAAAGACCTCTTAGTTACATTAGAACCTGAATATAACAAAACATCTGTAATCATAGATGTTCCTTATAGACCAAGTACAGGATCGGAATCTAATACTGCTCAAGCGTTTTTCAATATAGATGGATCGGGTTATATTTTTACCACATCACTACGCTATATGGAAGATCTTGCAGGAAGATATGAAAATACAAGCATCAAACAAGTATCTCTTGGTTCTATACGAGTAGATTCTGTAACTCACTTTAGAAATAGTGGAAATGTAGCCTACTTAGAAGAACGTGATACGGGTACAACTGCATATCCAAAATTGACCTATAGAATTGTGGTTTATGAACGATCAACGAATCAAAAATATTATTTAACAGATTATTCCTCTAATTCACAGATTAGACTGCAAGCTTTAGAAGATGGAAGATTAATCGTAAGTAACAATACTGATAAAAAAATGTACCTTGTTGATAATTATAAAAATTATGAAGCAACAAGAACGGTTATAAGAGATGCCTATACCGATGTATTACAGTCAATAGGTAGCAAGATTTTCTATTCAAGCAATAACAGTTTAACTACTGGTCAATTAATGATGCTAGATGTAGATACATTAGAAGAAACACAAGTGCTAGACTATATGCCTGGTGCTTTGGTTAGATATCCCGAATGGTATCTTGCTGAAAAAAGAACGATTCAAGATATTGTGAATGAAGGAATCTATCGAGCAGATGCCGAGAAATATTACGTACGTATTGATGATGCAACGATTTCTCAATTAGCAAAACCTTCTACATTAGCAGAAACAGCTTCTACGCTGATGAAAAACAATATTACGTACTATGGATTAGGAAATAGCACAGCAAAACCGCAAATAGATAAATTAATTAATACAATAAATGAAAATGGTATTTACTTTGATAACTCTAATATGTCATATGCCATGCAGCAAGTATCTAGTGCCATTACAAATAGAAAAGAAGTAGATCTTCATATCTTAATGGCTAAACCAGGCATTGATGAAGCAAGTATAAAAACAACCGTAAAAGATCTAACGACACAGCTACAAAAACAAAATATTATGGTTACATCGAATTATGTTAAGGGTACAGATAATTCAACACTTTATGAACTCTTAAATCAAGTGAATTGGCGAGATGATCGAAACAATTATGTCTTATTCCTTCATCAAGGAACCATGTCAGAATTTAATGATCCACTCGTAGAAGAAGAGATTTCATTACTGCTAAAAGGGAATTATGCTTTCTTTACCGCTATGGGAAGTGCCACTAATCAAGTAGCGAATGAAAGCTTGATTGCTTCTAATAATGGTAATGGTTATTTCTTTGCAGGAACGAATTTTTCTTACATGTCGACAAAGTTAAATGAGTACATGGTACAGACCGCAGTTAAAAATCCAAAGCGTGTTTCCGACACAATAGTATTAAATTATGATAGTGTTACAGGCGATTACAGCTCGGATGTCATAATTAATACGTACTATGAAGATTTCGAGAAGGATCGGAAGATCAATGAACGTTTCCGTACCACTCATGATCCAAGTGTCTATGAAAACAACACAGGTGTAATGGAAGGCATCGGACAGTACCAGGAGTCACCGACAACCCAATTCACAAAAGTTGGATTGTATGAAATGGTCGTTCAAGTACAAGATGATCCTACAGGAAAAGCTAACTTTAGTAATTACAATCTATGGAGTCAAGATTCATTATCTCGATTAGTACTGTATGTACATCGAGCACCAGTAGCAGAGTTCTCCGCTATTGTTAACTCAAGCAAGATGTTAACCATAAATGATTATTCCTACGACTTAGATCGTTACTCACAACGTAACAAAGGGATAACAACATGGGTTTGGAAGTGGAAGAAAGTAGACGATGCAGATTGGACAGTGGGAAAGCCACCTAGCCAGTTACAAGCTAATACTGATTATTTTGTTGCATTGAAAGTAAAAGATATTGACGGAGCCTGGTCAAGTGAAGTCGTGAAGTATGTCACAACAAATCCATTCAATCAACCACCAGTTGCCTTATTTACGATTGATCCTAAATCCGTATCCTGGAGCAAACAAGCAACTATAACGGATCGTTCTTATGATCCCGATGGGGACACCATTACCATAAGAGAGTGGAAGGTTTATCGCGACAATCAATTGATTCTAAGTAGTGGTACGACCCCTACATTAGATCAAATCAAAACTGCTGCTGTATCCGCAGGATTTAACGCTTTAAGTAATTATAAATTATCGCTACGAGTAAAAGATTTTGAGTTTTGGTCTGAAACTTATAGCGATTTCTTAGAAGTGATCAATTATCCACCTATTGCAGATTTTGAACCATTAGAAGACACGTACAGAGATAGCGTTAATAAAGTGTCCAATACAACGGCTAATCCCGATCAAGACGGTGACAATGTTACGTATCAATGGAAGTTATCTTATGGTGGTAAAACATATAGTGTAGGAACTGCTCAACATCCGAGTTTCAAAGTGAAAGATTTAGGACTAGGAAAATTAGCGGTCGGCACATGGCAGCTAGAATTGAAAGCTAGTGATCCATTAAGTGCAAGTAGCTATATGACACATTCGTTTAATGTGTTGAATCAGATCCCAACTACTACGATTACAAGTGGTCGTTCTACTGGTTACATTAATGAACCATATGCTTATACTTCTACTAGATCCGATGCAGATACCGAAGATGTAGCAAGCTTACAGTCATTTTGGAGATTAACATCACCATCGGGGAAGGTAAAAGAGTGGTATACGCAGAACATATCAAATACGTATGTTGAAAAAGGATCTTATCTATTAGAAAATTGGGTCGTCGATCAATTAGATGCGAAAAGCGATGTAGAGAAAAAGAATATTACTATTTTGAATCAAGCACCGATACCAGGGTTTACGGCTATTCCTTCTAGCGTTTATCGTGGAGATATCATTAAGTTTGTGAGCACAGCTACTGATTATGATGGATATATTGATAAGCATAAATATGAATTTGTAAAAGATGATGGAACAATATTCACGCTAAGTGCGACTGCTGATTTCACAAAATCATTTAGTACAATCGGTAGTTTGAATATTAGACAAACCGTAACAGATAACGATGGTGCTACAGCAACTATTATGAAGCCAATAACGATTGTTAATCGTCCCCCTACTGTTGATCTTACTACTCCAACAGGTACATCCCCCTCTACAGCTACTACCTTTACTTCATTAACACCAACAATTTATTGGAAAATGACAGATGAAGATAATGACCACCAAGAAAGATATGAAGTAGTCTTAAAATCTGCTAGTGGAACAGTTCTGCATACTTCAAATATTGTTGTAGATACTGGTCAATCATTCATCATTCCAAGCCACTGGAACCTTATCGAAAATACGATATATAGAGTTTCGGTAAGATCTTTCGATGGCTATGATTGGAGTCAATACGCGACAGATAAATACTTTAATATTATTACTAATCAACCGCCAGAAGCGGGCTTTACTTGGTCACCATCAGCAATTTGGGAAGGGGATAGCATTCAGATCAAACATCAAGTTAAAGATAGCGATGAGGATATGTTGCTTGTTCAATATAAAGTAACCGCGCCAGATGGAAAAATTACGGAGTATCCTAATTCAAATAACAGCTACTCAATAACCAAAGCTAAATATTCAAGTGATGCATTTTTGATCAATCAAGCTTTAATAGGGAGATATGTCATTGAGCAAACAGTATCCGATGGAAAAAGTGATATTGTGAAGCTTACCCAATATATAACTGTCAATGAGTTAGAGGTTATCGGTGAAGTCGCCCATACTGATCAATGGGAACAATATAGACTGAGCTATAATCAATCAATAATAACGAGTGGCGGGTCAATTTGGCAAAGTAATCAATTTTATGCGGGAGAAAAATTCATATTGAAGGCACGGACTACGAATACGGTGGCTATGGATTCTAGTTCAAGTCTGAACGGAATTACTTATGCTAATTCAGTAACTGTGTCACTACTTAATAAATATGATACGACTATGCTCCGGCAAAATGTTACGCATTGGACAGGAGAGCTATGGCATACCGAATTTTCCAATATGAAAAAAGGGATGTTTGATGTAATATTTGAGGCGACTTACTCCAATGGCATTGTCAAACATCATACGGTTACTATAGAAATTATCGGAAAGGCTTCATCCTTTGTAAGTCTACACCGCTGGAAGTAGATTTGATAAAACGTCACATGAGCTTTCTAAGTAATTAACGAAGTAGGCAATGGTATGAAATATATGAAGGGATGTCCTACAAGTCATTGTAGTATGACAAGTAGGACATCCCCTTTCTACGTAATACTATTAATGCATTGCTTTGAATTGTTCGAAGAAGCGATCAATCGCATAGTAGGCAGCACCTCTAACAGCAGATTGTTCTTGTAACTCAGCAAATAAAAATTGTAGTTGTTCCGTTTGGAACGAAAGGGCACGCTTTTGTACAGTTTTCTCGATAGATGGCATAATCCATTCGGCAGCTCTGCTCATCCTATTTCCAATCATGACGCTATCTGGATTCAAAGTGTTAATGATATTAGCGATTCCAATACCGAGATAATAACCAATCTTCTCAAATAACTGTAGGACTCGCTCATCGCCATTTTCGGCTGCTTGTATCAATTCATCAAGATTATCAAATCCATATGCTGCTCCATCTTCTAAAAGTGCTTTTTCTGAAGCATACAGTTCCCAACATCCTAGATTACCACAAGTACACTCTTTACCATTGAAATCAATAGAGAGATGACCTAGTTCTCCAGAAAAACCGGATGTACCTTTATATAGTTCTTTATCTAGAATAATACCTGAACCAATTCCATAGCCTACGCTTAGATAGATTTGGTTACGGATACCTTTGCCAGCTCCATACTTTTGCTCACCTTGAGCACCAGCATTTGCCTCATTATCGATAATAATCGGGAAATCAAATCGTTCTTCTAACATTTGTTTAAGAGGTACTTCACGCCATTTCATATTCGGCGCGAACAGAATCGTTCCATTATGATCTACAATACCAGGTACTCCAACACCGATACCGACAATGCCATAAGTACTCTCAGGTGCTTGTTTTATTAATGTATCAATACATTCAACTAACGCATCAAATGCTAGCTCTCGCTTCTGGTTGGACAGTTTTTGGTAGTATTCCTTTTCGATATTACCGTTAAGTTCAACAAGATTTCCTCGAATATAGTTGACTCCAAGATCGACTCCAATTGCATACCCTGCTTTATCATTAAATAGTAGCAGGACGGGCTTACGACCACCGCTCGATTCGCCAGGGCCAATCTCTATCACTAAATTATGCTCAATTAGTTCCAATACTAAATTAGATACAGTTGCTTTATTTAATCCTGTTTGTTCCGATATTTGAGCACGGGATAGGGGAGCATATTTACGAATGCAATGTAAAACAATATATGAATTCAATTTTTTAACTAGGGCAAGATCACCTGTAGATTTGGCTTTCAATAAGAAACCTCCGTCCGTAGATTTGATACTAAAAATATTATACCATAAAACTTAGTTTATTTAATAGACAAACTAAGTGGTGCTGTGTTATTGTTATATCAAGGTTACAAGATAAAGCGATTTCAATTTAATGTTTTGAGGTCGTTATCTAGTACGAAAATCATTCATAATTAAACTAATTTTATTAGGAGGATTCACTAATATGACTTATTTTACTAGCTTTGATAAAATCCAATTCGAAGGTAAAACTTCTAAAAACCCATTTGCATTCAAACAATACAATCCTAGCGAAGTAGTTTTCGGTAAAACTATGGAAGAACATCTTCGTTTCGCAGTTGCATACTGGCATACATTTAACGCTAACGGTTCAGATCCTTTCGGTTCTGCTACAATGATTCGTTCTTGGGATAAGTTCGATGGTCTAGATCGTTCTAAAGCTCGCGTTGAAGCTAACTTTGAGTTCATGGACAAATTGAACATTCCTTACTACTGCTTCCATGATGCAGACATCGCTCCTGAAGGTGCAACTCTACAAGAAACTAACAAAAACATGGATGTAATCGTTGCTATGTTGAAAGACTACCAAAAACAAACTGGTAAAAAACTTCTTTGGAACACAGCTAATAACTTTACAAATCCTCGCTATGTACATGGTGCTGGTACAGCTGTTAACGCTAATGCTTATGCTTTTGCAGCAGCTCAAATTAAAAAAGGTCTAGAAGTTGGTAAAGAACTAGGCGCTGAAAACTATGTATTCTGGGGCGGTCGTGAAGGTTACGAGTCTCTTCTTAACACGAATATGTCTCTTGAGCTTGATAACCTTGCTCGTCTATACCAAATGTCAATTGACTATGCTAACGAGATCGGTTTCGATGCTCAATTCCTAATCGAGCCTAAACCAAAAGAGCCAACAACTCACCAATATGATTTCGATGCAGCTACTACAATTGCATTCCTACAAAAATACGGTTTACAAGATAAATTCAAACTTAACCTTGAAGCTAACCACGCTACACTAGCTGGTCACACTTTCGAACACGAAATCCGTGTTGCTGCAACAAACGGTATGCTTGGATCTTTAGATGCTAACCAAGGTAACATGCTTCTTGGCTGGGATACTGATGAATTCCCAACTGACCTATATTCTACAACACTAACTATGTATGAAGTTCTTAAAGCTGGTGGTATCGGTCGCGGTGGTGTTAACTTCGACGCTAAAGTTCGTCGTACATCATTCGAAATGGATGATCTAGCTCTAGGTCATATTGCTGGTATGGATAGCTTCGCTTGGGGCCTAAAAGCTGCTGCTAAACTTATCGAAGAAAAAACTTTCGATAGTCTAATCGATGATCGTTATGCAACATTCACAACTGGAATCGGTGCAGATGTTGTTGCAGGTAAATCTTCTCTTAAAGCTCTTGAAGCACATGCATTAACAAACCCAGTTGTTGATAATAAATCTGGTCGTATCGAGAGACTACGTCTGCAACTAAGCGAAGCAATCTACAGCGTATAGGGGAAATTCAAAAAGCGGACTTTGATAACGATGTAATGCTAAAGTAGCTTATTCGACATCGAATATGCCCTCCATCGAAAGCCTGCGTGTGCTCACGTACACAAAACGTACGCTGTGCTACTCGTTTCCGCTGGAGTGCATCTTCTTGGTTCTGAAAGCCCGCTTTTTGAACCCTCATTGTAATTGAGGAAGTTCAAAAAGTTGCAATAAAATTGTAATGCTCGAGTATCTTCTCTTTATGAGAATATAACCGGCAACTAATATAAGAATTTCAGATAATGCTTCCGAAGCGAGCTTTCGTTTCAGGAAGCATTATCTAAAATTACGGACAAATTCAATCCTTATTAAGTTTATGCTTCCGATGAAACTTTTCATTTTCGCGGAAGTTACTAAGGTACTAACGAAAAGATTTAGGAGGATACAATCAATGAGCTATGTTATTGGTGTTGATTTAGGTACGAGTGCGGTTAAAACTTTGCTCATGGATCGTAAAGGTAATATTGCAGCGGAAGCTACGCGTAGTTATCCACTTTTCCATGATCGTCCAGGATATAGTGAACAGCGTCCTGAAGATTGGGTTACTGCAACGATTGAGGCTATGAAAGAAGTAGCTTCTGCTAATGGTATTGATGCTTCAACTATCGAAGGTATTAGCTTCTCTGGTCAAATGCATGGTCTAGTTCTATTAAATGAACCTGGCGAAGTAGTACGTAACGCTATTCTTTGGAACGATACTCGTACGACTGCGGAGTGCCGCGAAATCGAAGCAACACTTGGCGATACTTTACTTAGTGTAACTCGAAATCCTGCTCTTGAAGGCTTTACATTACCGAAAATTTTATGGGTTCGTAAGCATGAAAAAGAATTGTTTGATCAAGCTTCAATCTTCTTATTGCCGAAAGACTATGTACGATATCGCTTAACTGGCGAGTTGCATATGGATTATTCCGATGCAGCAGGTACATTGCTCTTAGACGTAGCAGGTAAAGTATGGAGTGAGGAAGTGTTGAAAGCATTCGATCTTCCTGTTAGCTTCTGTCCTGCACTTGTAGAATCACATGGTCTTGTTGGTACACTTCTTCCTGAAATTGCTAATGCATCTGGACTATCTGCAACGACTAAAGTATTTGCAGGTGGAGCAGATAATGCATGTGGTGCTATCGGAGCAGGTATTTTATCTGAAGGATTAACACTAAGTAGCATTGGTACTTCAGGTGTTATTCTTTCTTATGAGAACGACAAAGACAAAGATTTTGCAGGGAAAGTTCATTTCTTTAACCACGGTAAAGAAAATTCATTCTACGCAATGGGCGTTACGCTTGCGGCTGGCTATAGTTTGAGCTGGTTCAAAAAAACATTTGCAGCTAATGAATCATTTAACGAAATGCTAGCAGGAATTGAAGAAATTCAACCTGGTTCTAATGGATTACTGTTTACACCGTATCTAGTTGGTGAACGTACTCCACATCCAGATGCTAACATTCGTGCAAGCTTTATTGGTGTAGACGGTTCTCATGAACGTATTCATTTTGCACGTGCTGTAATGGAAGGAATCACTTTCAGCTTGAATGAATCTGTTGATATGTTCCGTCAAGCAGGTAAAGTTGTTGATAAAGTTGTTTCAATCGGCGGCGGTGCACAGAATCCAGTTTGGCTTCAAATGCAAGCTGATATTTTCAATGCTACTGTTGTTTCACTTGAGAATGAACAAGGTCCTGGTCTTGGTGCAGCGATGCTTGCAGCATATGGTTGTGAGTGGTTCTCAAGTCTAGAAGAATGTGCCAATCAATTTGTGAAGCATGCGGATAGTTATGAGCCTAATGCGGAAGCTGCCCGGCAATATGCTGGATTATTCCGTATTTATCAGCAAATTTATGCACAAACTGTTTCAATTAATGAACAATTAGTTCCATTCCGTGGATAATTCCTATGTATAAAAAGCTCCTTCTTGTTGGATAACTAAGTCATATCCTTAAGCTTATGCTAAGGAATGAACTTGTCCAATAGAAGGAGCTGTTTTTATGTCATCGCCGACTGCAATTGTATTTGATTTCCCTGATGAGCAAAGTACGTTAAAAGCTTTTTCATTATTACAAGAGCTTGGCTACGATCCTTCTTTACATGATGCAACAAGGTTACATATTCATGTAATTAATGAAGATCTTACTTCTGCACTAGAGATTACTCAAGCTAATGGAGGAACTTTAGTTGAACAATCTCATATTCAAGATGAGTTAATTGCTTCCACAGCGTATGGACTAGATGCGATCTCAATTCCTGCATATCTAGTTAATGAAGATTTAATTGCGCAAGAAGAAGGACTTCCAACGATTGAAGGTCTGTCATCCTTTTCTGCGAACGATTAAGAGGAAGTTCAAATCCATCACATGTGATCACGTGGTAACGCGCTGTAGCGTAGTCCGCGTCGAAGCTGCCAATCATCGGTCGCTCTGTTGCTCACGTACCAATAACGTACGTTGCGCTACTCGCTTCCCTAGCTTCATGGCATCTTCTTGGTGCTGACATGTGAAGGATTTGAACCTTTATAGGAAGCTTCGGGCAATGATCGCTTGTATACTCGTGCCGCATACGTTGCTGGGTTTTGCTTCGTAGTATACTCCAGCTTCTATTTTCGAAAGCCCACATGTTGTTCATTATTGCTCTACAATTAAATTCTCAGAAGCGTCTCTTCCAGCATTATACCCTGTAGTAAAAGCAGCTGTAATATTGTAACCACCAGTATACCCGTGTATATCAAGTATTTCACCGCAGAAGTACAATCCGCTCATTAATTTCGATTCCAATGTACTTGGATTGACCTCTTTTAAAGTAACACCTCCGCCTGTCACGAAAGCTTCCTCAATGGATAAGGAATCATGTATTCGAATCGGAAAAGCTTTTATTAGATTGGCTAACTCAAGCCATTCTTGTTTTGGAATATGATCGAAAGTAATTTCATCGTTTAGATTCGCTCTACGCATTAATAGTGGAATCATTCGTTCGGGCACGAATGATTTGAGCACGTTTTTCACCATTTTCTTCGCATCACTTTGGCAAAGCATATATGATTCATCGTGTACTTCTTGCAATGTTAACTCAGGTTTTAGATCTACCGTTACTCTAATTGGTGTACCTGTGCTTTTCATTAATTCCTTAACAACAAATTGACTGCAACGAAGTACGATTGGCCCAGAAATTCCAAAGTGAGTGAAGATCATATCTCCTTGGTGTGTAATAAGTTTCTTTCCCTTTAAACTCCAAGCAGAAAGAGTAACATCTCGTAATGACAATCCTTGAAGTTCTTTGTCAGCAATAAAATGTTCTCTTGAGATAAGCGGAACTTCTGTAGGGAACAAATGGGATATAGTATGCCCCGCTTCTTCAGCCCATGCATATCCGTCCCCTGTCGAACCTGTGTGAGGTACTGATTTTCCACCAACAGCGACGATTACTTTCTGACAATGATATATTTCTCCGGAATTCAATTTCACTCCAGCCACTTTACCATCTTTATAAATGATTTTAGTAACAGGACTATTTACTTTAATCTGAACTCCTAGCCTACGAACTTCTCCAACTAAAGCATCAACAACAGACTTTGCTTTGTTAGATACCGGGAACATTCGACCATTATCTTCCTCTTTCAATGCTATACCAAGAGATTCGAAAAAATTCATAATATCATAATTACTGAAGGTAGCTAAAGAACTGTGCAAAAATCTTCCATTTCCTGGAATATTTTTGATTAATTCATCAATATCTTTTGCGTTAGTTACATTACATCTTCCGCCACCGGAGATACCTAATTTCCTTCCAAGCTTATCTCCTTTATCCAAAAGTAAGACGTTAGTACTATTTTTTCCGGCAGCTACAGCTGCCATTAGTCCAGAAGAACCGGCACCAATGATAATAATATCGTAATACATAATAATCCTCATTTTCATTTATATTTATGACTTGTCGAAAAAGCAAATAAATTGCACATAATTATTATGGCTAAATATGTAAAAATATTCACAAAAGGTACTTGTAATTGTGTATACTAGATATTAACATAAATCGAGAAGATAGGCGAAGCATTGTAGTATAAGAACTTACTTATTGTACATATACTTTATTACAAGAACCCATCATAAATTTACTAATTAATCTCATTAGATGTTATGTAAATGACCGTAAATATGTCCAATCACGATTTTAATGGTCAATAAGTTATGATTGCCTGCAGAAATTTACTGGAGCTATGATAGCTGTTATTTTGCTGAGGGGGGATTCTGATATGTTCTATCCAATTATATTATACGCTATTATTTCTGTCTTACCCGCTGCATATATGTATTTCTATCCAACGAATGCTAACTCCGAATCTTCACGCAAATTAACTGTTAGTGCCATTTCACTACTCTCTTTCATCTTACAAACTCACTACATGCAAAATATGAATAATTTTCAATATTGGTTTGCTATAATACCATTATTTTTTGTTGGTTTGTACGTGGGGAGATTTTATCTCGCAATGGTAGCAATTGGCGCAATAGTGTTCCACTTATTTTATTATACTTCAGGATCAGAGTTTCTGCTCTTTACATCATATGTTTTTATTATTTCTATAGTAAACTTCACCGTATACTCTAAGTTTCAAACTTTACATGGTGCCCGAAAAATTTTATTGGTATTGTGCAGTGTTACTATTTCAGGTATCGTAAGCATTTTTCTGTTTTTACAAAGTCTAGAAGCTCGAAATATACATAATAGTACTTTCTCATGGTGGGAACTAATCGAATATGGTGTTATATACTATTGCACGATACTGTATTCATTTATGTCGCTTAATAGACAAGAGGATAAAGATAAATTAATTAGTATGTATCAATCCATGAACTGTACCGCTAATTACGAATTAAACACATGGATTCAAGTCATTAGAAACTCACCGATTTCAATAATTAATGTGAATGTTAGCGGGGAGATTATGTATGCCAATAATAAAGCTTATGAGAAGCTTATCAATCTTCGGCGCGTAAGTAATAAGATAGGCTATATTCAAAGGTTAGAAGATATACTTTCCCCATCTGTAAATTCTTCAATTGCGCAACTAGTCAATCAAGTATTTATGAACAAAATTGCTTCAAACACTACACAATTTGATGGTCAGAATTGCTATATGTATTCTGCTTCACCAATTTTCTCACAAGAGAGTGAGCAAATAGTAGCCGTATCATTATTTATTCATGATATAACTGAACTACATGTACTTCGTCATGAAATTGATCATATGGATAGACTAAGTTTAGTTGGTCAGATGGCTGCTAGTATTACACATGAAATACGTAATCCAATGGCTGTTATTCGTGGTTTTGTGCAGCTACTTGAAGAAAAAAGTAGTACTAAGGGGCATGAATACTATCGTATTATAATAGATGAGCTAGATAGAGCGAATGCTATTATTTCAGATTTTCTTGCTCTAGCCCAACAACATGAAGTGAAGAAAGAGTTACAACAAATCAATAAAATTATAAATGATTTATATCCGTTATTACTTGCTGATGCCAATCTTAGAGGCCAAACAATGGAGTTTACGTTAGCTGATCAACTTCCTTCTATCTCGATTAATGAGCGTGAAATTAAGCAACTTATGTTAAATCTATCTCGCAATGCAATGGAAGCAATGGATCAGGACGGTCATTTGCATATTAGTACTAGGATGTGTAATGAAGGAATTCTTCTCTCCGTATCTGATCAAGGTCCAGGAATATCTGACGATATGAAAATAAAAATATTTGAGCCGTTTGTATCAACAAAGATTACTGGAACAGGCTTAGGACTTCCTCTCTGTGCTGATATAGCGAAACGTCACAATGCTCACATTGAAGTACTAAATAATAAAGATCGAGGATCTATCTTCCAGATTTTATTTCCTTTCGAAAAGCAAGTAGAGAAGCAACTATTAAGCTCATAAAGTATACTTTGATAACGATGAATGGCTTCGTAGCGTAATCGGCATCGAATATGAAGCGAACTAGGGAAGTCTAGTACGCGTGTACCAATTACGTACACTTGCGTTTCCTCCTTCCTCAAGTAGTGCTCCATCTTCTCGGTTCTTAAAGCCCACTTTGCTTTTTGAACTTTCACTTTAACAAGTTGCACTGTTTCATGCTCCAAAGGTATAATAGTAATCAGATACAAAAACAAGGGAGTGTTATGGATGTCCATGTCATTTGAAAGATATATGTTAGATATGATTCAACCAATGCGTGATGATCTTACTAGCGTTGGTATTACAGAATTGCGTACACCTGAAGAGGTTGAGGCTAATCTTCCTACAGCAAAAGGTACTGCTCTGGTTGTCATTAACTCAGTTTGTGGATGTGCTGCAGGTCAATGTCGTCCTGGTGTTGCTGATGCACTTCAACATGAAATAACACCTGACCACTTATTTACAGTATTTGCTGGTCAAGATAAAGAAGCTACTGCAAAAGCACGTGAGTATTTCGCTCCATACCCACCTTCTTCACCTTCCATCGCGCTTATGAAGGATGGCGAATTAGTATACTTTATCGAACGACACAGTATCGAAAATCGCTCTGCGGCAGACATTTCTGCTGATTTGACTGCAGCGTTTGATAAATTTTGCGGTTAATATATGAGTACATTACAAGCTCAAATTATTGAAAGACTTGGTGTAAAGCCTAGTATCAATGCTGCTGAAGAAGTCCGAAAGCGCGTCGACTTCTTAAAAGAATATGTACGTAATACGGGAACTACTGGATTGTTAATTGCAATTAGTGGTGGTCTTGATAGTGCCGTTGCAGTAGGACTTTGCAAACAAGCTACGGACGAACTAAGCAGCGAAACTGGGAAAGAGTATATTACACTTGGCGTATTCCAACCATATGGTGAACAAGTTGATATTGCAGATAGCTATGCTGTAGCTCAAGCATTCAACCTTACTCATAAAGTTGAAACAAATATTGAAGAAGCTGTTGATGAAATTTCGTTAGAAGTTGAACATGCGTTCAAAACGATTGGAAAACATCAGCATATTAGCCGGGGTGGCAAAGGTAATGTGAAAGCTCGTACTCGTATGGTCGTTCAATATGCACTAGCATTTGATATGAACTTACTTGTTGTAGGTACTGATCACGCTTCAGAAGCCATAACTGGATTTTATACAAAATGGGGCGATGGAGCAGTAGACATCACTCCACTTAGTAGCTTGAACAAACGACAAGTCAATCAAGTTGGTGCATTTATCGGCGTACCAGAAGCTGTTCTTATTAAAGCACCAACTGCTGGATTATGGCATGGTCAAACCGATGAGGATGAGCTTGGTATTACGTATGCACATAATAGTGATTACTTGGAAGGTAAAGAAATTCCAGCTGATATACGTGAGAAACTTGAGAAACAATACTTAAAAACAGAACATAAAAGATCTCTTATTCCAGGGATCTAGTTGACAGAGCCTATCGCATACTTAGCGGTAGGTTTTTTTTCAAAAATTTTAAGGTAGTGAAACGCTTTCATTTTTTCTTCCAATTGATGAAATGTATATATTAGCCTTACATAATATGCTATACTTCTTACTAATATTAGAAATATTATGGGGGTAAAAGGAGGAACATAAATGCAACGTCAACGAACAATCGGCGTCTTAACTCCTTTTCTAGGTGGAAATTATTATACAGATGTGATCCAAGGCATTCAAATTGCTGCTAGAAAACTTGATGTTAGATTAATCATTATTCGTACAGGCGGTAAATACTATGATGTTCCTATTGGAATGGAGAAAGTAGATGGTTGGCTAGTAGTTAATTTCGCAGTTGAAGATCATTTTTTGAAGCAGTTAGAAGAAGTATATAAAAAACCTGTCGTAACGGTTGCCAAAGATATTCGAAAGTTGAATATGAATGGTGGAATGGTCGTTGTTAATAATAAACAGGCGGCAAAAGAAGCTATTTTTCATTTACATAAACATGGACATACAAAAATCGGTTACTTCGGCAGTATGACGATGGACGATATGAAATATCGTTACGAGGGTTATACGTCGGCGATGAATGATTTAGGCTTAGAAATTCGCTCAAATTATGTTTTTGATTCCGGTAATATGAGTGTATTTGGCGGCAAACAAATGGCAGAGAAGATTATTAAAGAAAAATTTCCGATTACAGCTGCATTAGTAAGTACAGATATGTGCGTATTTGGTATGATCGATAAATTAATTGAAAAAGGGTATCGTGTACCGGATGATATTGCATTAATTGGGTTCGATAATTCTAGTACTGCCAGATACTCTGAAATACCGATTACAAGTATTGAACAAAATTTAGATCTTGTATTAATGACAGCAGTTACAAATTTAATAAATCGTATAGATCAGCCTCAATCATTTAAACTAGATGTCATTGACTGTAAACTAATTACACGCCAATCATGTGGTTGTGTTGACATTGAAGCTAATGAAGAGAATAAGTTTAACGAGAGAAAAGAAAATAAAGAGAGTAATACAGTTCAGTTGGAATATGCGAATCACATTAACGCATTACGTACTGAAAATAATGTAAACTATGAATTTAACAGATATATATTAAGCTATCACTTCAAGCGGGTTCGAGATATTGCTGATTTACTAGAAAACTATTTTAATTGGGGTTCAATTACAGGGCAACAAGGTTATAATACACATGGTCAACCTCATCTTGTAATGAAAGAATATTTCAATTTTACAAATCGAAAAAATGAACTAAAACATATCAATCTGAAGGAATATGAAACACTTCCCGCTAACCCTCCAATATTTTCATCACAACATCTGAAATCGGATAATGAAGTTGTCTATGTGCTTCCTTATCGACTTACTCAAAATAATTGGAGCTTGCTTTCGTTTGGTACATCTCATGAGAAGACAAAGCATCGTTCTTCTGATTATATGAGAATAGTACATCTATTTGATATCGTATCTAACACATTTGATAGACTTTCATTATTAGATGAATCTGCAACACTTAGACAACAGCAACTAGAGTTAAGTGAGAGGCACGATGTGATAACCCGATTAAGCGATGATATCTTATTTGAAGTGAATTTTGATAAGAAGAAAGTGTGGCTGAATAGAAATCTTAATTTCCAAGTAAAGCCAACAACATTGCTAGGACTAGAAGAATTCGTTCATCCAGATGATGTCAGTCATCTCAAGAAACATTTCTATGAGCATTTTCGTGATAACAAACCGTTCTATACGGAATTAAGAATTCAAATAAATAATGGACAATATTATTATGCTATTATTAGTGCTGAAAGTACACGAGATCATATTGGAAATATCCAAAAATTAATTGGTTCGATACGCGATATATCTAAATTGAGAAACGATAATGAGATAGGGGAACTAGCTCATGGTCTAGTTAATCGAAGAAGATTTTACGAAGAAATAAAGCAAGTCATTCATGAAGGCAGTCGCGAATTCGCATTATGTGTGTTGGACATTGATAATTTTAAGCTAATTAATGATTTATATGGTCATCATGTTGGCGATGATATAATAGATACTCTTTCAGACGTACTTACACGTTGTATTAAACCAGGCGATCATATAGCTCGTTTTGGTGGTGACGAATTCGTAATATTGTTCCAGTATGTACATGTTGATGAGATTGACGCATTTGCCGCGCAAATATCAGAAGCTATTTCAGAGCGAATACTAGGGATGAATCGAGATATCAACCTATCAGTTAGCGTTGGGATTAGTCTATATCCTAGTGATGGGCAACAATACGATGAATTGTTGAAAAAAGCAGATATTGCGTTATATCAAGTGAAACATAACGGGAAAAATAATTTTATGAGATACGAGCCGTACATGATTAATTTTCAACAAGATAAACGTAAGATGGAGAAAATCTTACGTGAAGCACTTGCTAATGACCAATTTATGTTAGTATATCAACCACAAGTGCATGCACGATCAAAACGTATTTATGGGATAGAAGTACTGCTACGTTTGCGGACTGATAGTGGTGTAATTCTGTCTCCGGATAAGTTCATTCCTATTGCAGAATCAGTTGGATTAATTGTACCGATTGGTGCTTGGGTCATTCGTGCAGCTTGTATGCAGGGAATGGAATGGATTAGACGAGGTTTTGAGCCGATCAAAATTTCGATTAACATTTCGGGGCTACAGTTGAAATCTATTCAATTTTTGTCATCCGTACGAACTATATTAGAGGAAACTGGGATGAATCCAGCCCATCTAACTTTTGAGATTACGGAAACTACGATTATCGACCAGTCGCATGTTGTATTGAATGTAATTGAAGAGATTAGGAAAATTGGTATCTCCGTAGCCATTGATGATTTTGGTATTAGTTATTCATCATTATCTGTGTTGAAAAACTTCCCGATTGAAATTTTGAAAATTGATAAAAGTTTTGTTCGTGAAATGGTTACTGATGATAAGGGTTATAAAATTGTTAATGCGATAATAAATATTGCGAAAAGTCTCGATTTGCGTATCGTTGCTGAGGGTGTAGAAGACAGCACTCAGTTGGAATTGTTAGACGAATTAGGTTGTCATTATATTCAAGGGTATTATATTAGTAGACCAATCAGCAAAGATGATATTATACATTTTCTACCCAATAAATCAGCATTAGTTAATATGTTGTACAACCAAGAGCAGAAGGATGGAGTAAGCTAGAATGATAATTGGCATAGGTCATGATATGACGGAACTCACACGAATAAGAAAGATACTAACAGGAGCGTACAGCGAGAAGTTTCTACGTCGTATTTTTACCAAACATGAATATGTGGAGTTAGGCAATACGGTAGGTGAGCTGCGTAAAGTTGAGTATGTAGCAGGACGCTTTGCTGTGAAAGAAGCAGTAAGTAAAGCTTTTGGCTGTGGCATAGGTTCTAAACTAGCATTCCAAGATGTTCAAATTTCACGTAGTAGCAGTGGAAAGCCGATTTGTAGCGTTTCAGAAAAAGCACTTGAAGCACTTGGTTACTTAAATATAAATCTTGAAATTCATGTTTCCATAACACATGAGCGAGAACTCGCGTCAGCATTTGTTGTTGTTGAACATAGAGCATAATATATAAGGGGCACATTAGAAGAAGATCTTCTAGTGTGCCCCTTATATATTGCTAAGATATCACTGATTAGATAACCATGTTGCTAATGAACTGATTTCTTGTTCTGTTAATGTATCTTTAAATGCCGGCATTATATTACCACCATCAGTAATCGTTGTAACAATATTTTCGTAGCTACTTGATTCGTAAATCTGTTGTAAATTAGTTTGCTCCCCCATTTTTCCAGAAAGATCAGAAGCATGACAGTTTATACATCGAGCTTTATAAATCGATTGTACATCACTTGAAGCAGCAGAAAGTGAGTTCGGTTTTAAACCTTGTTGCACTCCATTTGAAGGAGTTGAATTCGAATTTGAAGTTTGTGACCCTCCACATGCAGTTAGAAGATAACTAATGCCAATAACGGCACAAACTACAGAAAAAATAGTGATTGCTGGTTTCATTGCTAACCTCCTCAAACTTAACATTAATCCCTTTGAGTACTTTCAGTAGATGAAAAGTACAATTGAAGCATAGCTTTACGAGAAATGATATAATAAATAAAATGAAAGTTCAAAAAGTGGGCTTTCAGAATCGAGAAGATGGAGCGCTACTTGCGGAAGGAGGAAACGCAAATGTACGTTAGTGGTACATGCGTACCGGACTTCCCAAGTTCGCTTCATCTTCGATGTCGAATATACTACGTTAGACTAGTCATCGTTATCAAAGCCCATTTTTTGAACAACCTTATAAATCTATTATAGTTGAATATTAATGCTTGCACACAAGGGATGGTAGTACATTACATGACAATATTAACTGTTGAACAGAAAAAAGAAAAATACGGAATAGACTTACTAGAGTGGTATTTTCATATACAGCGTGATCTACCTTGGCGTCAAAATCATGATCCTTATCGCATATGGGTATCAGAAATAATGTTACAACAGACTCGAGTAGATACAGTAATTCCTTATTATAATACATTTATGGAGAAGTTTCCTACTGTCAAAGCATTAGCAGAGGCACCAGAAGAAGAAGTGTTGAAATGTTGGGAAGGACTAGGATACTATTCTCGCGCTCGTAATTTACAAGCAGGGGCACGTATGGTCATGGAACAATATAATGGTCAAGTACCTACTAGTGTGGAGGAAGTAGCTAAACTGAAAGGTGTTGGACCTTATACTTGTGGCGCTATCATGAGTATAGCGTACAATGAACCTGTACCTGCAGTAGATGGCAATGTTATGCGTGTCTTATCACGATTTTTCTTACTTGAAGATGATATCGCTAAGGCATCTACAAGAACCAACATAGAAAAATTAGTTATAACAATGATACCAGAAGGCAAAGCGCGTTATTTCAATCAAGCACTAATGGAACTTGGTGCTCTAATCTGTTCTCCTAAATCTCCTAGTTGTCTAATTTGCCCAGTTATGGAGCATTGCGAAGCGAGAATACAAGGTAGAGAACTAGAAATACCGATCAAGACAAAAGCGAAAAAAGCTAGAGTTGAGTATAGAGTTGCTGCAATCGTTGAAGGAACTGGTGAGAATAAGGGTAAGATTCTCATTCGTCAGCGTCCTGCTGAGGGCTTACTTGCAGAAATGTGGGAACTACCACATGTACTTATTGATGAAAGTAGTGCAGTGCCATTATTCATCTCAGAGCTGAAAGAACAGCCTGAACTAGGTGAAGCTATATCGTCAGCAATTTATACGGACCAGAAGCTGCTTGTACGTCCATACGAATGGTACAGTGACGAAGAGCATATTTTTAGTCATATTCGTTGGAAGATGCGTTTCTATAAGGCAGATATGGATGAGAATTCATTAGTATCACCGATAGACGGGAATTTAGAAGTAACACAGAACGATTCAAAACAACAGGTTGCTGAGCAAAGTGAACAGTATACAAGTGACACAGCTTTAGATAGTGAATATCGCTTTATTAGTGAAGCGGATATGAAAACTCTTCCGTTTCCAAATTTATTTTTGAAAGTCATTAGGCAATATTGGGTGACGAAAGGTGAATGATAATATGAGATCAGTATTGCTTAACGAACTATTAGATCATAAAATAATTGCAATATTAAGAGGTATCGAGGATTCATATGCTAATTCTACAGGTCAAGCTATTGTCGATGGTGGCGTTAAATTTATGGAGATTACGATGAATACTGAAGGCGCTACACATATGATTCACAAATGGCGTACAATGTTTGATGGTATTGCCTATGTTGGTGCAGGTACGATTATTGATGTTGAGCATGCGAAGCGAGCAGTTACTGCAGGAGCTCAATTTCTTATTTCACCTAATTTAGATCTTGAAGTTGTTCAATATGCTCAGCAGCACAATATACCAATTTGGCCTGGAGTAATGACACCAACTGAAATTATTCAAGCGATGAAAGCAGGTGTGGAAGCAATAAAATTATTTCCGATGGCTTCGCTTGGTGTGAACTATTTAAGCGAGATACGTGGACCGATAAAAGACGTGCCTATCATCGCTACGGGCGGTGTTAATTATGATAATTTTAGGGAATACTTTGAATCAGGCGCTAATGCCGTTGGCATGGGAACGAAACTAGTTAATTTGGAAAATGCTAAGTTAGGTAAATTTGATGATATCACGAAGCAGGTACAATCCTTTACATCGCTTGCTGCCACATTATAACTTCAATGTATTGTAGGCATAGTGTTCATACTACCGAATTTAGCATAGCATATTAATAAGTCATAGAATCTAGAGAGTATTGTTAATCATGCTCATACAGCGAGTATTCAACTCAAGATTGAGGAGTGAGATGCTTATGAGAAAATTATTCGGTGTAGTCGTAATGATCGCAATTGCTATTGGTTGCTACCAATGGTTTGAGCAAAATGCCGATACAGACTGGAAACAGCAAGTAACAGCTACGATCCAGGAGACAGTTGATGAAACGGCATTACTTATTAAGGATGGTCTAAAAGTAGATTCCGCCTCATCTTCTAGTAATGAAGGTCAAGAGAAACTCTCATCCGATGATAGTGAAAGAGTTGTGCAATATATAGCGGATGAGCTTGCAAATGGTCGTACGGAAATTGCTATGACTATTCGAGGCAATGGTGATGACATTCAGAATCAATTTGCTAGTTGGCTTCAACAAGCTATGGATGTAGATGATTACGTCAAATATACGATGGAATCATATAGTTATTCTATGAGTAGTGGTTTGTTACGATCTGAGGTAACGATTAAGGTTGTTTACCGAGAAAGTCATGAGATGAGTGCAGAAGTTACAAGTTATGTGAATCAGGTTATTGATGTCCTGGAGTTAGATCAATATTCGCAATTTGAGCAAGTAAAATTAATTCATGATTGGATTGTCACACATGTCCAATATGATCAGAGCTTGACGAAGTATACAGCGTATGAAGCAATCACTGAGGGTACAACAGTATGCCAAGGTTATGCTTTGTTAGGTTATCGTTTCTTTAGTGAGGCTGGTTTTGACGTTAGAATTGTTGAAGGAAGTGTTAATACTGGGGAGCATGCTTGGAACTTAGTGAAAATCGATGGGCAATGGTATCAGATTGATCTCACATGGGATGATCCAATTGGTCAGGCAGAAGATGAAGTATCCTATAAATATTATTTGATTAGTGATGCACAGTTAGCACAAGATCATGTATGGGAAGCCAATTATCCTGTCGCGACAATGAGCTACCAACAATTACTGAATGAGCAACTTGTAACAGCTGATCCAAATTCGGAAGCTTATACTGCAATTCAACAAACAAGAGAACAATTAGGATACCATATGGAAGATTCGAGTAATACGATCGAGAACTATGATCAGCTGAAATCTACTGTCAAGTCTGCTGTTAGTAAAGGTGAGACCGAGATACAATTCCGCTATACGGGTGGAACTCAATTGGTCGATGACACCAATAAAGCTTTCAAGTCATTGAATAAGAGTCTTTCTTACAGAATAAGCTATCAAGAATGGAACAAAGCAGGAGATTTGCTTGTTACTATTACGATAGAATATAAGTAATTGAAATTAGAATTAACGAAAAGCTCGACTAACGATTAATAAGTTAGTCGAGCTTTTCATATATATGGGCAAAATCTGCTAATATTTTGCTAACTTTACTGTTGTTCTTTTTGTCTTGCCGCAGTCATTTGCTGCCATACTGATCCGGCTGCTTCTTCTCCGCGCTCAATACGTTCAATTGCGATCTTCGCTTGCAGTTGGATTTCAAACTCTGGATCAGTGGAAGCCACATGTAATGCATCCAATGCACGTTCATCGCCAACTTCGTATAAGAAGCGGGCAGCACGCCAACGAACAAGTTTATTTTTGTCAGCTAAAGCGACGATCATCGGCTCTATCGCACCAACATCACCTAGGTCAGACAATGTATCTCCAGCAGTTCTACGAACAGATGGAGAACTGTCAGCTAGCGCTTTGTATAACAGCGACATCGCTTCATCTGTTTTTAGATCACCAAGTAGTATAACCGCATGCCTTCTTATCGAAGCATTACTATCTGCTAATGCTCTTTGTAACACTTCGACTGCATCTTCATCTAATGTATAACGTTCAAAAGCTGCATAGCGTACTTGCCACTCTTCTTCAAGTAATTGTTCTAATACTACTGCTCCAGTAAGTGGTAAAGGTCTTATAACCTCGTTTGGAGTGTCATCACCACCGCCAATAGCAAGAGATGCATCTATGAGATTTTGTAGTCGCTCACTTGTGTAGCTGGCCTCAAGTTCCTGAACAATTTCAGTAGCGATATCTTCTGGAGCACCATAGCGAACTCCGAATTCTTCCAGTTTTCGCTCGCGAATCATTGACGATCCAGCAGCTTTCGTAACAGCATCAATAAATTTTTGTGGTACAGCAGCACGGACTTCTCCATCAACGGTACGAACTCGAACTTGAATAGGAATTCCACGGAACATTTGCACAAGCACTTGGGCTTCTCCGAAACCTGTTGAACCTTGAGCAATGGCTGAGCCTAACTCTTGATCTGCTTGTAGAATATTTCTAGCTTCAGCAAGGATGGTAGCCCAATCAGCTCCAGGTTTACGATCAAGTGCAATAAAATCAACGGTATGGAATAAGCTTCTAACTCCTTGAATCATAAGAAGACTACGATATGGTTCAGAAACCTCATTTGCTTCTTTGGTCGAATAAGTAAGTCTGCGACCTCTAGGTAGTGATTCATCCAAGTTCAACTTCATGGAGTTCGGACTCGGTGTAGGTTCAATGGACAACAACTTCATAATTATTCCTCCTCAAACTTTTCATTAACTTCCTGTAGTAACATCTCGATGAAAAGTTACATTATTTAAATTACTTCCCCCACAATTGCTGAAGCGGAGAAAACTAATTGCTAGTGGAAAAGCGATAGCGTTCGTTTTTGTCCTCGGATTTATACCGCTACTACTTATTAAAATAAATCCGAGGCCAACGGCGATTGGAACAGCAATTGGTTTTCGGAGCGACACCTGCATAACACTCCGATTGGAACAGCAATTGGTTTTCGGAGCGGCACTCGCACTATTCCATACTATAAGAGTAGCAGTTATTTATACAATATCAAAATATTGACGTATTAATAAAGCGATTTCCGTAAATTATGAACAATGAATAAGAAAATTCATGGAAAACGGCGTTTTTACAGTTGAGACTATGCTATAATAGTCTGAGATAACGAGAATGATAATGAAGGACGGGATTACGTAATGATTAGTACAAGTGGCATCACGCTACGATTTGGTAAGCGTGCGCTCTTTGAAGATGTTAGTATTAAATTCACTCCTGGTAACTGTTATGGTCTTATCGGCGCTAACGGTGCAGGTAAATCAACATTCCTTAAAATACTTTCTGGTGAAGTAGAACAGTCATCAGGTGATGTTCACATTACACCAGGTGAACGCCTTGCAGTATTGAGTCAGAACCATTATGCATATGATGAATTCCAAGTGCTTGAAACAGTTATTATGGGTCATAAAAAGCTTTACGATGTAATGAAAGAAAAAGATACATTGTATGCTAAGGCTGATTTTACTGATGAAGACGGTATGCGTGCTGGAGAACTAGAAGCAGAATTTGCTGATATGAACGGCTGGGAAGCTGAATCAGAAGCTGCTGAAATGTTGAATGGTCTAGGTATTGGTCCAGATAGTCACTACAAGCAAATGGCTGAACTTGATGGTAGTGAGAAAGTTCGCGTGTTGCTTGCACAAGCACTATTTGGTTCACCTAATATTCTATTGCTGGATGAGCCTACCAACCATCTTGACATTGAATCTATTCGTTGGTTAGAAAACTTCCTAGGCGACTATGAAGGTACTGTAATCGTAGTCAGCCATGACCGTCACTTCCTAAATGAAGTGTGTACGCATATTGCTGATATCGATTTTGGTAAAATTCAAATGTATGTTGGTAACTATGACTTCTGGTACGAGTCGAGTCAATTGGCTCTTGCTCTTATGCGTAATGAGAATAAGAAAAAAGAAGACAAAATTAAAGAACTTCAAGCGTTTGTTTTACGTTTTAGCGCGAATAAGTCGAAGTCGAAACAAGCAACGTCTCGTAAAAAGGCGCTTGAAAAGATTACACTTGATGATATTCGTCCATCCAATCGTAAATATCCGTTTATTCAATTCAAAGGTGAACGTGAAGCTGGGAAGCATTTGTTAATGACTGAAGCTCTTACGATTTCAGCTGATGGTGAACAAGTTATTGATAACTTGACGATCGCTATTAACAAAGGTGATAAAATTGCTTTCGTAGGTCCTAACGGTCTTCCGAAAACAGCATTTTTCCAAACGATTTCTGGAGAGCGTGAGCCAGATGCTGGTACATTCTCTTGGGGAGTTACGACGACTCGTAGCTACTTCCCGAAAGATAACTCCGAATACTTTGATAATGTTGATATGAACCTAGTTGAGTGGTTACGTCAGTATTCTAAGGATCCAGACGAAACATTCCTTCGTGGTTTCTTAGGCCGTATGTTATTCTCTGGCGATGAAGCTATGAAGAAAGCAAGTGTTCTTTCAGGGGGAGAAAAAGTTCGTTGTATGCTTTCTAAAATGATGCTTGAAGGTGCCAATGTATTCATTATGGATGAGCCAACGAACCATTTAGACCTTGAATCCATTACAGCTTTAAATAATGGTTTGATGGATACGGATTGCACAATTCTATTCACATCACATGACCATCAGTTTGTTCAAACGGTAGCGAATCGTATTATCGAATTTACTCCAACTGGTGTAATCGATCGTTTAATGTCTTACGATGAGTATCTTGAAAATGCTGAGGTTAAAGAACTTCGCGAAAAAATGTATGGTGGTACACTTTAATAATAAATAAGCCTCTAATAACCTAGTTGTTCTATATCTAGGTTGTCAGAGGCTTTTTTTATGCTTATTCATATACATGTTGAGGTTTTTAGTGGGACTCACAATGTTGGATTCATCATAACTTGTTGCACTGGGGCATAAAGTTCCGCATTAGGTCAACACTGTTTCTGTAGACCCACATTAGCTGTATCGTGTATGATACGTTAGTGGATTTAAGAACGGATCAGGAGGTATCACGCGGTGACGCAGTATGAGGAAATAAAAGAAGGCGAAAAGGGTGCATGGATTAGCATTGCGGCATACCTCGTTCTTTCGTCAATAAAGCTTGTTATAGGTTACATTTTCTTATCAGGAGCACTCGTTGCGGACGGATATAACAATCTAACAGATATCATTGCTTCAATTGCGGTATTGATTGGATTGAAAATATCTCAGAAGCCACCTGACGAGGATCATCCTTACGGACATTTCCGTGCAGAGACGATAGCAGCTCTAGTTGCTTCATTTATTATGGCGACTGTAGGGATTCAAGTACTTATCGATGCAATACGTACAATGATTAAAGGTGAATATCACACTCCTAATATACTAGCCGCTTGGGTAGCAATTGGAGCAGCAATTGTAATGGTAGCAGTATATATGTACAATAATCGACTAGCTCAGAAGATTAACAATCAAGCGTTAAGAGCTGCCGCAAAAGATAATTTATCCGATGCTTTAGTAAGTATTGGTGCAGCGGTTGGTATATTTGGGGCTCAGCTGAATATGCCTTGGTTAGATCCAGTGGCAGCTCTAATCGTAGGTGTTATTATCTGTAAAACAGCTTGGGAAATTTTCACCACATCTACACACGCCTTAACTGATGGTATCGATGAGAAGGTTTTGAAAAAACTTCATAGTACGGTATCAAATACGAAAGGTGTATGTGAGATTACAGATCTTAAAGCGCGAGTTCATGGTAATAATGTGCTTGTAGAAGTTAGTGTTCAGGTTGATCCAGAACTATCTCTTATTGAGAGTCATACGATATGTGATGAAATCGAACGTAGACTATTCAAAAAACATAATATTTTAAATGTAAATGTGCATGTAGAACCATTAGAACAAAAGAATAATAATGATGAATATAACATATAAATACAGAAAATAAGATTTAATGGATATAATTTCTGATCCAAAAGTAATGGTAAATGCAGGTAAAATTATAGAGGTCCTATAAAATTAGTTCTAAAGACCCTATCTGATAGTTTGGAAAAAGTAGAGAGTAATGAGAAGGCTCTCACTTTACTAATGTGTATATGCTTCGAGGTAACTATAATAATGAGAACATATAAGGGCGCATCTCTTCTGAGATGCGCCCTTTATTAATATTCTCTCACTATTAAACGACCTATTTTTCACTCATTTGCAGTCATGCTTTTTTAGGCAAGTAGTCAGATGCCTAGTCCTTCCTTTTAATCCTATAATGACATCAACGCTTAACGAGGCGAATACAGCAAGAGGAAGGAAGAATAGCAGAATGAGTTATTCAATCAAATACAAAGTAACAACTGCAGCACTTGCAGTAAGTTTATTCGTAGGAGGTCTGTCTATTACTGCGACTCCTAGCGCATATGCAGCAGAAGTAAGCGCGGTTAATCAACAGGCAGAAGTAACATGGGGAGTTAATATGAGAACTAGTTCTAACTCTAGTAGCTCAGTAATAAGAATGTTATCGAAAGGTGAGACTGTTACTGTTATTGGAATTGCATCTAATGGATGGTTGCAAGTTCAAGACAAAAACGGTAAAAAAGGCTATATTTCTAATGGGAGTAAGTACACTGAAGTTGTAGGAAGTTCTTCTAACAATTCAGGTTCTAATAGTGGGTCTAGTTCAAACGGTTCTAATAGCGGATCAAACACAGGGTCAAGTTCTAGTGACTCAAATACGGCTACTAGCTCTTCTGTTGAAAAAGTGATAGCTGCAGGAATGAAATATTTAGGAACCCCATACGAATATGGATCCAATCGTAATACGACAACAACTTTCGATTGTTCAGACTTTGTTAGACAAGCCTTTAAAGATGCATTAGGTATTACTTTACCAGCTGATTCTAGACAACAAGGGACATACGTTAAAAACCTTGGTAAAACAGTAACTAAAGTTAGTGATTTGAAACGTGGAGACTTAATGTTCTTCATGTCATCTAAAGGATCAAGCGCTTCTAGTTATGCTGGTATTAATAAATCCACTCAAAGAATTACTCACGTTGGTATTTACTTGGGTGATGGTAAAGTACTTCATACGTACTCTAATGCTGGAGGCGGCGTAACAACAAGTAAAGTTACAGGAAATAGTTGGGAATATCGCTTCTTATATGGCGGAAGTGCTTTGAAATAGTAGTCCAATAATACTCAAAGAGTTACAGAAAGATGCATGGTGATGACGCAGTTCTACTGCCGAATTACTCATGCATCTTTTTATGTTCATTATGCACAGAGGTACGTACTATCTATCTAATTTACAATAAATATTGTTCAATCATTGTAGGATCATCAGTCACTAGGTCAATTTGACAGTTCGAGATAAAAACCGTCACAAGTCTTTATACTTGGTATTGCACTAGATTGGTGCAAATAACTCATCCGCTGTTATAGATAAGCTTATAGCAGCAATAGAATAGCTAAAGCTAGCCAATTTGCGAGTACGAAGGAAGTTGCCGTGACATCAGTGGAATTAGATAATGATGATCTCTTAATGAGAATGGAGTACTTACCGTAATGAAAAATCAGCATCTACTATGAGGATAAATCCCATTGTAGATGCTGATTATTATTAATAAGAATTAGAGAATTACGATTCTAAAGTTTGATTATTACTTTCTTGTAGTGCTGATGCTTTGAGTGCTTTTTTCTTCTGTAGTTTTTTACGAACAAGGATGAAGATAACAATGATCGGCACAGCTATAAGGAAAATATATAGAGATACGTTAGAGACCATTGATTCAGCAGCTTTACCATACATATAGAATAGAACACCGACTACGTAGAATTTAACTGCTCTACCAACTACAGCATAAGCCATTAATTGCCACAACGGATATTTCATAACTCCGGATAATATCGTAAATACCTTAAATGGAATGGGAGTAAAAGCACCGATTAATATAGCGCTAGAACCTCTAGTAGTGAAATAATGAGTAGCTTTTTCAATCCACTCAGGTTTTAAGAGGCGTTGTAAAATAGCGGTACCAAAAAATCTACCTATTAAGTATCCTACTGGAGTACCAAGCAAACAAGCTATAAAACCTATTGTTGCGAGCCATAATGCTGATTGAGGATGAGCCATACTTAAAGATACCTGGGTAAAAAATGCGGGAATAGGAAAAATTACGGCGTCTAGGAAGGAGTGTATAGCCAATCCCCAAGGTCCAAAACTTTCCAAAAATTTGAGAAATGCATCCATCTAAGTGTGCTCCTTTTATTGTAAATCTTAACTCACAACCAATATTAACATGGTATGAAAAGTAAAAATCCTTTATTAGTAAAGTATATTCAGTGTAACATAAATTAGGGACAAATAACCGAATAATAAACAATACGATTTACACAATTATTGGTTTCAAAAAAATGGCTGTACTACATGAATTGCAGTACAGCCTTAGGGCAATCTAGCGGACTATAAGTACCGTCTCGCGTCGCTATAAGTTTTTTTCGATATTCTACTAAAGCTTGTTCTTTATGCACTAATTTAAACCATCGATCAACGGTGTCATTTGAAGTAAGCATTTCTCCAAACCCCATATTAATAAAATGATCACAATTTTCTTCTTCTTGACCTGGAATAGGTTCATAGAAAAGCATCGGTAATGCTTTGTTAAATCCCTCTGTACAAGTCATTCCACCTGGTTTTGTAACTAATAAATCACAGACATCCATTAATTCATTAATGTAAGAAGTAAAGCCAATAATATGTATGTTGTGATGTTGGAAAAGTGGATCATCCAACAGTTTTTTTCTCATGTCGTCATTGGAACCTACACAGATGATCAGCTGCGTTGTTTCTCGCCATTTGGTCATATAAGATAAAGCACTATCCTCATGAAGTAATCCCCAACCGCCACCCATAATTAAAACAGTAGGTAAGTTTTGGAGATGAAAACGAGAACGGATATGATTACGGTCAACTGATTTCCAAAATTTAGGATGAATTGGAATGCCGGTTACAGATATTTGGTTTTCACTTACACCTTTATCAAGTAATCGTTGTTTTACATTAGTAGTAGACACTAGATATTGGTTAACCTCTTGGTTCACCCAAGAACCATGTGCATCATAATCAGTAATGACTGTAATTAAAGGTGTTTTAATGCGATCTTTTTTCAGACGAGAAATGATCATATTCGGAATAGGATGTGTACATATAATAATATCTGGCTTTAACTGTTGCACGATTCTAAGTGCTTGCGTGTAAAATAATCGATGGAGTGCTAGTTTTGCAATTCCGTTCGTTGGTTTACGATAATTACTTCTATACATCATCCCTACAACTTTAGGTTGTGAACTGACTGTCTTGCGGTAGGCACTAATAATAATAGGAGCTACGATAGGGTTAAGAAAACTACCTAACTCAAAAACTTTTGTTGAAAGATCAGGATTAAGTTGTTTTAATCCTTCACTAAGAGCATGGGCTGCTTGGGTATGGCCTGAACCAAAGCCTTCGGATAGCAGCAATACTCTTTTCTTACTCATAAATTTCACCTTCTTTATATCTATCATATTACTTGCCTACACAATGTTATACAAGTCCAGTTTATTCTGCTTGCTATTCATATCTTCATCATTTACAGTAATTTTAAATGAAAAGTAGAAGATTATGCTATCGATGTAACTTTTCATTTACAACGAAATGTATCAAAAATCTAATGAAAAGTTGTAGGAGGTCCAAAATGGAACAGCAATCAGCATATGAAATTGGTCAACTTGTACAAGCAAAGGTACGTACAGGTATTTATATTGGTGAAGTATTTGAGATTTATTCTCCACGTCTAGTTGTAAAAATTCTTGCGGTTATTAAACATCCAGACCAAGGTGATTTACATAATCCTAATGAGCCTGATGTAGCAATGTTTCATGAACGAAGAGCGCTTAGCTACACCGAAAAAACGACTGTACTACCAAGAGATGTTCAACCATACAGTGGTTCGATTCCAGACTATAAAGAATCGTTACTTATAGCTGCTAATCAACAATTAGATCAATTGCACAAGCTCAATCAATGGACGGGGAAGAGTCTAGTCATCCTGAAAGAGCTACTACAAGACTACAATCGGTAAGGTAGTTCAAAATGCGGGCTTTGATAACGATGTGTATGCTAACGCAGCGAAATCGGCATCGAATATGAGGCGAACTTGGAAAGTACGGTTCGCGTGTACCAATAACGTACACTTGCGCTTCCGC
>Ga0160453_100173_pt1 | contig 63698 bp, 63 predicted proteins | sample HID1971K_E6MG_FD_108228 | JGI IMG/M metagenome (GOLD analysis project Ga0160453, IMG submission 108228) | Enriched millipede-associated microbial communities from UW Madison campus, WI, USA - HID1971K_E6 MG | ecosystem: Host-associated > Arthropoda: Insects > Digestive system > Unclassified ...
CGTCAGCGGATCCGCGCCGGGTCGCACGGATCGACTTCCCGTCCAGCGTGCCCCTCGCGCGGGCGTGAATCAAGATTGTCGACGATTTTCACGCTGATTTCGTATGAGATCCTTCCGCTCGCTCGCGCCGTCGCGAGATAGTGTCAGTGCACGGACGAAGGCGCCGAAGGGGGTTTGGCTGAGATGACGGATGCCGCGGTGCTGAACGATCACGAGGCGACGGGTCGACCCGACCTGACGCAGGTGATCCGTGAGGCGATCCTCGACGCGCAGTTCGCGCCGCATCAGCGGCTGATCGAAGCGGATCTGAGCGAGCGCTACGGCGCTTCCCGGGCCTCGGTGCGCACCGCCCTGCTGAACCTCGCGGGCGAAGGCCTGGTCGAGCGCCTCCCCAACCGTGGCGCACGCGTGCGCGCGATCACGGTCGACGAGGCGATCGAGATCGTCGAGGTGCGCATCGGCCTCGAGACGCTGTGCGCACGCAAGGCGGCCGAGAACCTCACGCCCGCCGACGCAGAGCAACTGCGGGAGCTGCGCGCCGACATCGAAGCGGCGATCGGGTCGGGTGATCTTATGGCCTACTCGCGCCTCAACCAGGAGCTCGATCGCCGCATCCGCGACCTCAGCCGCCACGGCACGGCGACGCAGCTGCTCGAGCGTCTGCGCGCGCAGTCGGCGCGCCACCAGTTCCGGCTCGCGTTCCACCCGGGCCGGGCTGCCACGTCGGCGCCCGAGCACATCGCGATCATCGACGCGATCCTCGCGAAGGACCCCGATGCGGCCGAGGCCGCGACACGCACCCACCTCTCCGGCATCGTCGAGGTCCTGCACGGCATGGAGTGAGATCTTCGACGGGCCGAGGGACCGAGCGCCGCGGCATCCATCACCGGCACAGGTGATCGCGCACGCCGGAGGGACGGACGGATGCCTCCGCCCGTCCCTCCGCAGGGCTCAGGTCATTCGTCCCAGCTGGTCGCCGGGGCGTAGCCCTTGCCGTTGTACTTCTGCACCTGCACGGTCGAGACGGCCGGCTGGCCGTCCTGGGTCGTGTCGACGGTCGAGCCTTCCAGCATGAGCGGTGCGGTGTACCCCGAGATGGTGCGCAGCTGCTTCATGAAGTCCGCGCGCGTCGGCTCGGTCATCTTCGCGAACACCTGCTCCAGCGTCGCGCCGACCTGGTATGACCAGACGCAGTGCGGGAACGCGGGGGTGTCGGGGTAGTCCGCGTATTCCTTCAGGGCCGAGAGGAACGCCGCCCCGTCCTCACTGTCAGCGAAGGTGGGCGCCGACGCCGACTGGGCGAACGCCACGGTGTACACACCGGGGAATGCGGCAGCCCCGCCGGGCTCGAGGATCGCACTCGGGCTCGAGGTGTTCGACGGCAGGAACCACGAGGGCAGCCAGCCGAGCTCCTGCGTCTTCTGCAGCGACGAGATCACGAGGGGCGTGATCGACATGGCGTTGAAGAACACGTCTGCACCCGATCCCGCGAGCTCAGTGAGCTGTGCGTCGACCGAGGTGTCGGTGGCCTCGTAGGTGAGCTCCTTGACGACCTCGATGTTGTCGGCCCCCTCGATGCCCTTCTTGAAGCCCTCGACGTAGCCCTCGCCGTAGTCGTCGTTCTGCGACAGGATCGCGACCTTGTGGTCTGCGCCCGATCCGGCCAGCAGCTCGCCGAACGCCTGACCCTCGTTCTGGTAGATCGGCACGAAGCCGAGCTGCCAGGGGCTCTCGCCGACGTCGCTGAAGATCGGGTCGCCCGTCATGATCAGCGCCTGCGGCACCTCGTCGGCGATCGCCGCCTCGCGCCAGGCGCGGTTGGTGGGAGTGCCGAGACCCGCCGTCATCGCGAACACGCTGCTCTTCAGCTGGTCGTAGTTGGCCTTGGCCTTCTGCGGGTCGTACTCATCGTCGAGCGCATCGATCTCGACGGTGCGGGTCTTGCCGTCGCCGAACTCGACGCCGCCGTCGGCGTTCTTGGCTCCGAAGTACGCGGTGATGCCGGCCACGGTGCACGTGCCCGGGCCGGCCGTCGGGCCGCTCAGCGGAGTGGTGATGCCCAGCGTGATCGAGGTGTCGGTGATGCCGGGACTCGCCTCGGCCGCCCCGTCGTCGGTGCTGTTCGGCGTGCCGCCGCCGCGCGAGCAGCCGGCGGCGAGGACGGCGATGATGCCGAGTCCTGCGACGACCGAGGCGACACGCATCTTCCTGCGGTTCGTACTCATTGGTCCTGCCTCTCTGTGTGGATGATGACTGCATCGTGGGTGGGTGTGGTCTGGTCGGGCACAGGGGTGCTGAGGGAGCCGCGGCGACGGCGCCACAGCCTCGGCAGTGAGACGAGGCCGCCGGGAAGGATGAACAGGACGATCAACAGGATCGCGCCCTGCAGCATTGCGGTGATGTTGGGGTCGATGAGGTTCGTGATCTGCGGCAGCAGCACGTACCAGGCGCCGCCGAGAAGCGAGCCGAGGATGCTGCCGGCGCCGCCGATCACCATGGAGGCGAGGAGCTCGATCGAGTGCCCGAAGTGCAGCGTCTCGGGCGAGGTGTACTGGATGACCACCATGTAGAGGAAGCCGCTGACACCGCCGATGAGTGAGGCGATCGTGAAGGCGAGCACCTTGTAGCGGTACGGCGAGATTCCCATCGAGCCGGCGACAGCCTCGTTGCCCTTCACGATCGCGAAGGCGCGGCCGTACTTGCCGCGGACCAGGTTGCGGGTGAGCAGGAAGGTGATGCCAGCGATCAGGATCACGATGTACAGCTGCCACTGGTCGTCGTACAGCCCGGTCCACTCGGGGGCGTCGGTGAAACGCGCGGAGGTGCCCTGCGATCCGCCGGTGAGGTCCGACAGCCGCTTTGCGAGCGGCACGCCGACGATGGGCAGGGCGATCGTCACCATCGCGATCGCGAGGCCGCCCAGCCGCGCGGCGGCGAGGGCGACGAGGAGCCCGATGACCGCGGGCACCACACATGCCAGCGCGAAGACGAGCACGACGTTCCAGTCGTTGTCCACACCCCACGCGGTGGCATACGCCCCGACGCCGACGAAGAAGATCTGACCCAGCGACACCTGGCCGGTGTAGCCCATCACCACGTTGAGGCCGAGCACGGCGACGGCGAACACGCCGATGCGCGCGATCGTCTGGTTGGCGAACTCCGGCAGAAGGAGCGGCCCCACGACCAACAGCACGATGACCAGGCCGATCCCTGCCCACCTCACCCAGGGGCGGGCCAGGACGGGCGTCCGGCTCGTGGACTCCGCGGTCGAAGGCATCAGACGCGCACCACCGCTTTCCGGCCGAACAGGCCCTGTGGCCGCACGATGAGCACGACGAAGATGAGGATGAAGGGCACCGCGATCTTGAGGTCGTGCCCGATGAAGGGGATGTAAACGGCGGCGAGGTTCTCGAGCACGCCGATGAGCCAGGCCGCGACGACCACGCCGATCGGGCTGGACAGCCCGCCCAGGATGCACGCGGCAAGCGCGTACACGAGCGCGGAGTCCATCATCCCGGGGGTCAGCGTGAGCTGCGGGGCGACCAGCACGCCGGCGACCGCGCCGAGGACGGCCGCCAGACCCCATCCGGTCATGAGGCTGCGGCCCACGTTGATGCCCGAGAAGGCCGCCGAGGCGGGGTTGATGGCGACGGCGCGCAGGGCCAGGCCCAGCTTGGTGCCGAGGAACAGCGCCTGCAGCAGCAGCATGGTCACGACGATGACGATGATCGTCCCGAGGGAGCGCACGCTGATCACCGCACCGGCGACCTTGATCGTCTCGAGCGGGAACAGCGACGGGAAGAGCCGGTTGTTGTATGTCCAGACCCACGCGCAGAATCCCGTGATCAGGGTCAGCAGGCCGATCGTCACGACGACGGCGGTGTCGGGGTCGCCCTGCTCGAATCGACGGATGAGGTACCGCTCGATGATCGCGCCGAGGAGGAACGAGGCGACGATGGCAGCCAGGATCGCCGGCAGGATCGGCACACCGAAGCCGTTGAGTGCCCACGCGATGTAGGCCGAGAGCACGGCCATCCCGCCCTGCGCGAAGTTGATGAGGCCCGTCGCCTGGTTGACCAGCACGATCGCGAGCGCGAGTGCCGCGTAGATCGATCCGGTCGACAGACCGTCGATCACGAGCTGGATGAAGGTGCCCACCGTCAGCCTCCCAGGTACGCGCGGCGGATCTCGTCCATGCCCTTGAGCTCTGCCGTCGAGCCGGTGAGGACGCTGCGCCCGGTCTCGAGCACGATGGCGCTGTCGACGAGCGTGAAGGCGAGGTTTGCGTTCTGCTCGACGACGACCATCGCGATGCCCGACTCGCTGCGCAGTCGGCCGATCGCCTGATACACGGCCTTCGCCGTGCTGGGGGCGAGGCCGAGGGATGCCTCGTCCAAGAGCAGCAGACGGGGCTTCGACATGATGGCCCGCGCGATGGCCAGCATCTGCTGCTCTCCGCCCGACAGCGCAGAGCCGGTCGAGCGGATGCGGTCCTGCAACTGCGGGAAGAGCTCGAGGCAGTAGTCGACATCGGCGCGGACACCCTTGGCGTCTTTGCGCCGGTACGCACCGACACGCAGGTTCTCGCGCACCGTCAGGTCGGCGAGCGTGCCGCGCCCCTCGGGCACGTGCGCGATGCCCAGCGCGGCGACCTGATCGGGCCGGAGGCCGCGGAGGTCCTTGCCGTCGAAGCGGATGGTGCCCGTCGAGCGCACCGTGCCCGACACCGCGCGCAGCGTGGTCGTCTTGCCTGCGCCGTTGGCGCCGAGGATGCCGACGGCGCCGCCGTCGGGCACAGTCAACGACACGCCCTCGAGCACCTGCACGCGTCCGTAGAACGCCCGGACGTCGGCGAGCTCAAGCAGCGTCATCGACCGCTTCCTTTCCGAGGTACGCCTCGATGACCTTCGGGTCGGCCTGGGCCTCGGCCGCGGAGCCCTCCATGAGCTTGCGGCCGTGGTCGAGCACGACGACGCGGTCGGTGAGCGCTGAGATGAGTCCCATGTTGTGCTCGACGATCACCACCGTGATGTCGTCGTCGCGCACGCGCCGGATCGTCTCGATGAGCTGCTCGACCTCGGAGTGCGGCAGGCCGGCGGCAGGCTCGTCGAGCAGCAGCAGCCGGGGCTTCATGAGGAGGGCGCGACACAGTTCGACGCCTTTGTGCAGTCCGTGCGAGAGCTCGTCGGCACGTGTCCGGGCCGCCCACCCGAGGCCGTGTCCCTCGAGGAGGTCGAGCGCCTCCTGGCGGAGCTCCCTCTCGGAACGGGTCGTGCGGGGCAGCCGGATCGACCACGCCACGGGGCCGCCGGGCAGTCGGCTGTGTGCGCCGAGCAGCACGTTCTCGAGCACGCTCTCGCGCAGCTGCAGCGCAGGATGCTGGAACGTGCGCGCGAGCCCGTGCCGGGCGAGCGTGGCAGGCGGCGAGCCGAGCACCTCGTCGTCGTCGATCGTGATGGATCCGGAACTGGGCCGGTAGTGCCCGCTGACGCAGTTGAACAGCGACGTCTTGCCGGCGCCGTTCGGACCCACGAGCCCGAAGATCTGGCCCGGCTCGACGGTGAAGGTCACGCCCTCGAGCACCTTGACGCCACCGAACTGCAGGCTCACGTCGCGGACTGCGAGCCGAGCGCCCATGGGCCCCACCTTTCGCGTCGTCGCGTCGTCGTGGTCGATCCGGGGACTCGAGTCCTCCCCTGCTTGGGAAACTACGGATTCACTGTGAGATTGTCAACGATTTTGGCGTGAAGATCCGCGACTGTGATGTTGCGGCGTCGATCGTCGCCCCATCGCCCCGGGGTGCGGCATCCCGGTTCCGCTCAACGGAACTCTTCGCCGGCCCGCGGTCCACGCGCTCGTACGTTGGCCGCACCTACCGATACGCATGAGGAGGGTCGATGATGACCACGACCGGGACCAGCACACAGGCGGCGACGGAGTCGCTCGCCCAGGCGATCGAACGCGAGGGCAGTCCCGTGGAGCTGCTGCGCAACCAGAACTGGCCGGCATTCACGTTCCCGGTCGCGCCGGAGTTCACGAACTGGCGCGACGAGCAGCGGGCATGGAACACCTCGGTGGCGCTCATGGACCAGTCGCACCACATGACGCAGCTGTTCCTCGACGGTGCAGATCTGATCCCGCTCCTCGGCTCGATCTCGCCGAACACCTTCGCGACGTTCCGGCCGGGGGTCGCCAAGCAGCTGATCTCGGTGAACCGGGACGGCTACCTGATCGGCGACGGCATCCTGTTCTACAACTCCGAGGGACCCGAGGGGCTCGTGCTCATCGGGCACCACATCCTGATCGACTGGGTGCGCTTCAACATCGAGAAGGCTCAGGATGCCGGCAAGGACGTGCGCTACCGGCTCGAAGCGAATTCGCACATGCGACAGGGTCCGCCGACGTTCTACCGCTACGAGCTCCAGGGCCCCCACGCGGACGTCGTGATGGAGAAGGTGTTCGGCGGACCTGCTCCCGAGATCAAGTTCTTCCACATCGGCGACGTCACCATCGCCGGTCGCCCCGTCAAGGCGCTCCGCCACGGCATGGCCGGACAGCCGGGGTTCGAGTTCTACGGGCCGTGGGAAGACAGCGACGTCATCTTGAACGCGCTGATGGATGCCGGCGCCGAGCACGACATCCGTCGCGTCGGCGCGAAGGCGTATTCGTCGTCGCCGCTCGAGTCGGGCTGGGTGCCGACCCCCTTCCCCGCGGTGTTCGACGACGACTTCGCCGAGTACCGCGCCTGGCTGCCTGCCGCGCGCATCGGCTCGGTCGCCGGATCGCTGTACTCGAGCGATGTCCACGACTTCTACATGACCCCGTTCGACATCGGCCTCGGTCGCTCGGTGCGGTTCGACCACGACTTCCACGGTCGAGAGGCGCTCGAGAAGCACGCCGAGAACCAGCGGCGCCGCAAGGTCACGCTGATCTGGAACGCCGACGACGTCGCAGCGATCGTGCGGTCGCAGGTCGAGCCGGGCACCCCCGCGAAGTACCTCGACTTCCCCAAGGCGCGGTACGGGCTCTACCAGATGGACGAGATCCTGAAGGACGGTCGCCGTGTGGGGATCTCGACGGATGCCGGCTACGTGGCGTACGACCAGCTGTACATGTCGCTGGCCACCCTGGACGTGGGGCTCCGCGACGGCGAGGAGGTCGAGGTCGTCTGGGGCGAGGATCCGATCTCGCGCAAGGACTCGGTCGACGCCGACCACCGCCAGGTCCGCATCCGTGCGACCGTCGCTCCGGCTCCGTACCACGACTTCGCCCGGACGGTCTATCGCGCGAACGCCTGACGGGCCCGCCCTCCCTTGTCGACTTGCCTCAAATGCACGACACGCCCGGCGTGTCGCGTACATCTGAGGCAAGTCACAACAAGCGGGGGCGGTTCCGCTCAACGGAACAGCGGTGCCCGGTCCGGGTTAGCATGGCGGCGTCATCGAGGAGGATGCCGTGGCACGAGGTTCCGCGGGCGAGTCGGTCTTGCACCGACACCTGCGCGTGCTCGAGAGCTTCGACGCGTGGCATCCGTTCCTCACGCTCAGCGAGATCGCGGATGCCGCCGGCGTGCCGCGCTCGAGCGCGCACCGGCTCATCGCCGAGCTCGAGCGCGAGGGGCTGCTCGAGCGGCTGCCCGATCGCACGTACCGCCTCGGCGTGCGGCTGTGGGAGTTCGCCAGCCGCACGCCGGGGGCGGTCGGCCTCCGCGAGATCGCCCGACCCTGGCTGGGCGCCGTGCACGAACGGGTTCGTCAGCACGCACAGCTGGGGGTGCTGAGCGGGCGCGACGTGCTCTTCATCGACCGGATGTCCACCCGCGACGCCGTCGTGAACGCGACGCTCATCGGCGGACGCATCCCGCTGCATGCGTCCTCCAGCGGTCTGGTGCTGCTGGCGCACGCCGACAACGCCCTCGTCAACGACGTGATCTCCCACGGGCTGCGGCCCTACACGGAGCAGACGATCCGCACGGGTCCGGAGCTGCGGGCGCAGCTGCGACGCGTCCGCGAGGAGGGTTACGCCGTGACCGAGGGCGCCATCCACCCCGAGTCCCGGGGCATCGCAGTGCCGGTGACGGGACCGGGCGGCAGCGTCTACGCCGCGATCGGCGTGGTGGTGCCCAACGACGGCGCCTCGACACACGCCTTCGCCGAACTGCTGCGCCGCGCGGCCGACGGCATCGCGCGCGAGCTCGCGGTCGCTTACCGCCCCGACGTCGACGAACGCACCCACGGCATCCGCCCGCTGGTGAGCGGGTCGCGCCGTTCGCTGGAATACCTCGAGAGCCTGGAGGCAGACCCGCACGACGCCGGCTCGCCGGTCGCTTCGGACACCGCCGACCCCGCCACGAGGGTCGGCCTCGGGCCGTCGCCGGTGCTCTAGGGTTGTCGGCCATGACGACGATCGCGATCCTCGGCCTCGGCGAGGCGGGCCGTAGGTACGCGCGCGGCCTGGCGCACGCCGGAGCCGACGTGCGTGCCTTCGACCCCGCCCACGATCTCGACGACCCCGACGTGCCGCAGTTCGCGACGCTGGCTGACGCCGTCGCCGGGGCGGACGTGGCATTGAGCCTCGTCACGGGGCACGCTGCGGCATCCGTCGCCCGCGAGGCACTGCCGCACCTCGCCGCGGGGGCCGTCTACGCCGACCTCAATACCGCGGCCCCCGAGGTCAAACAACGCATCGCCCGCCTCGCCGCCGACCGCGGACTCGCGATGGCCGATGTCGCCGTGCTCGCGCCGGTGGTGCGCGCCGGGCACCGGACGCCGCTGCTCGCGAGCGGGTCGGGGGCACGCGCGTTCGCCGAGCGCCTGGGCCCGTTCGAGGTGCCCGTCGAGGTCATCGACGGCGGTGCGGGTGAAGCCGCGCGCCTGCGGCTGCTGCGAAGCGTCTTCATGAAGGGACTGGCGGCGCTCGTGCTCGAGGGGCTCGGCGCTGCACGCGCCGTCGGCGCCGAGGAGTGGCTGCGCACGCAGATGGCGGACGAACTGGGTCCGGGCGGCGCCGCACTGGTCGACCGGCTCGTCGACGGCTCGACCCTGCACGCGGTGCGCCGCGAGCATGAGGTGCGCGCGGCGCTGGCGGGCCTCGAAGCGTCGGGTCAGCCCGCCGACATGACGCGCGCGACGCTGGCGTGGTTCGAGCGGCTGGTCGCCGACCGCCCGGACGGCGACTGAGCCCCTGATCGCGACCACAGCCTGAGCTCCGGTCGCTGCGGCCGGTCAGGCCACGCCCGCAGTGCGCCAGCCGCCGTGGTACTCCTGCCGCGCGGTCACGGCGTAGGGCACCGGGCTCACGATCGCGCGCACCGCGAACTGCTCGTGCGGTTCGACGGTGGTCTTGCGTGACCCGCCGTCGGGCTCGCCCCACACCACGCGCACCTCCGCGCCGATCGGCACGTCGCGGTCGACCGTCGCCAGTGACAGGCCACGCTTCTCGTTCGCGGTGACGCCGGTGAACAGCGACAGTCCCACCGTGTCGCCGTCGGGGCCGATGACCGCGTCGTAGTTCGACGATCCGTAGTTCGCGTTCGGCAGGTCGAAGAACTGGTACCGAGGGCCTTCACGATCGATCACGTTCGCGAGGAGTCCACCGAGGTCCTCGTCGTTCCACGCGAGCGTGACCTTCTTGCGCTGGGTCTCGGGGTCGACCTGCTCCAGTGCCTGCCGGCCGATGAACTCGTGGTCGAACTTCACGAACGAGCCGTAGCCCAGGTCCCACGGGTTCAGGTAGTAGTCCTCGATGTCTTCTGACACGTACGAACCGGCGAGCGCGTTGATCGCCTCGTAGCTGTTCGCCGGCAGCCATTCGCGATAGCGGCGCTCGAGGTCGCCGCCGGTGTAGATCGCCGGCAGCGGAGACGGGATCCACCCCGACTCCAGCGTGTTGGACGAGTACGCGCGCGAACCGCACGGCTCGATGCCGAACTCGCGGCCCGCCTCCAGCACGGCGTCGCGGATCCTTGCGTGCTCGGAGTATGGACCCCAGATCTCCAGACCAGGCGCGCCGGCCATGCCGTGACGAAGCGTGCGCACCCGCTGCCCCGCGATCTCGAGCTCACCCATGTGGAAGAACCGCACCTGCTCGACCTCGTGCCCGGCGAGCTTCTCGATGATGGGCCACGCGTTCGGGCCCTGGATCTGGAAGCGGTAGAACTCGCGCGTGACCGCCTCGCCGTAGGGGCGCGACGGCGAGCGGTCGTCGTACCGGGTCTCGATGTCGTATCCGCCGGTCTCGGCATGGAACTGCAGCCAGTTCGCGCCGGGCGCGCGACCCACGTAGACATACTCGTCCGCTGCGAGATGGAACAGGATGCCGTCGCCGATGACTCCGCCGGTCGAGGAGGTCGGCACGAACTGCTTGGCGGTGTTCACCGGGAAGTTGGCGAACGAGTTGACCCCGGTGTCCGAGAGCAGCTTCAGCGCGTCGGGACCCGTCATGAAAAAGTTCACCATGTGGTGCGTCTGGTCGTAGAGCACGGCCGTCTCTCGCCAGGCCTTCTGCTCGCGCCGCCAGTTGGTGAACTCGGCCGGTACGACCGGGTAGATGTAGGTGCCGAGCTGCGAATTGCGGAGCATCTCGACGACGCTCCCTCGTTCGTCCATGAGCTCCTGCAGATTGCTCGCCATGCCTGCCTCGACTTCCTCGTCCGAATGATTCCTGCCGGGTGACCTGACCGCGATGCTACGTGGCGGCTATACCTACGTCCAGAGGTATTTGGTCGCCATGATTGTAGACAATTTGTTGACCATTTCGCCACGAATGTGATTCGCTGGCCTCATGACAGACACCGCCGGCACACTCCTGGTCGTCAGCGCCCACGCCGGTGACTTCGTGTGGCGCGCCGGCGGGGCGATCGCCGCGGCGACCCTTCGCGGCGATCGCGCGGTGGTGGCCTGCCTGTCGTACGGCGAGCGTGGCGAGTCGGCCAGCCAGTGGCTCGACGGCAAGTCGCTCGACGAGATCAAGCGCATCCGGCGCGACGAGGCGGAGGCCGCGGCATCCGCTCTCGGCGCCGAGATCGAGTTCCTCGATCTCGGCGACTATCCACTCGTGGAGTCGCGTGACGCGGTCTCGCGTCTCGTCGACCTCTACCGGCTCGTGCAGCCCACGGTCGTGCTCACGCACACCCTCCGCGACCCGTACAACGGCGACCACCCGGCCGCGGCGCGAATGGCGCTCGAGGCGCGCGTGCTCGCGCAGGCGATCGGCGTCGCGAACTCCGACGGCAGCTATCCCGGCCGCAGCGACATCATCGGCTCGCCCCCGGTGTTCTTCTTCGAGCCGCACCAGCCCGAACAGTGCGAGTTCACCCCCGACGTGCTGCTCGACATCACCGAGGCGTTCCCACGCAAGCGGGCGGCGATGGAGTGCCTGCCCGCCCAGAAGCACATGTGGTCGTACTACACCGACCTCGCCATCCGCCGCGGGGTGCAGCTCAAGCGCAACGCGGGGCCGAACCTCGGGCTGCCGCACGAGACCATGGGCGAGGCTTACGTGCGCCACTTCCCGCAGGTCGCGCGGGTGCTGGCATGAATGCGCGCCGGCACGGGTGCGGTGCGCGCGTGAGCGGACGGATGCCGTGACCGCCGTCATCGTCACCGACATCGCCCGTGCGGATGCGGCGACCGCCGACGCGCTCGGAGTGCACGGTGTCGCGACGGTGCACGAGGCGATGGGGCGGACGGGACTCGTCGGTCCCGGCATCCGTCCCATCCAGGATGGCGCACGCATCGCCGGCACCGCTGTCACCGTGCTGAGCCACCCGGGCGACAACCTCATGATCCACGCCGCGGTGGAGCAGTGCCGCGCGGGCGACGTGCTCGTCGTGACGACGACATCGCCCTCCGTCGACGGGGCGTTCGGCGAGCTGTTCGCGACGGCGCTGCATGCCAGGGGGGTGCGCGGGCTCGTCACGACGACCGGGGTCCGCGACGTCGCCGAACTGCGGGCGATGGGGTTCCCGGTGTGGTCGGCCGCTGTCTTCGCCCAGGGCACGGTCAAGGCGACGCCCGGCTCGGTCAACGTGCCCATCACTTTCGGCGCCGTCACGGTCGCGCCCGGCGACGTCATCGTCGCCGATGACGATGGCGTGCTGCGGGTCCCCCGGCCCGGTGCCGCCGCAGCCCTCGCCGCGGCCGACGCGCGACTCGCGAAGGAGGAGGCCGACCGCGCGGCGTATCGCGGCGGCGACCTGAGTCTCGACCGCAAGGGGCTCCGCCCGCTCCTGACCGAGCTCGGTGTCGAATACCTCACCCAGGCGGACTGGGAGGCACGGGACCGTGAGCGCGCCTGACGCGGCGTCGGCCGTGCGCGACGGCATCCGCTGCATGGTCATGCGCGGCGGCACCTCCAAGGGCGCATACTTCCTCGCATCGGATCTGCCGAGCGACCCCGCGGCGCGCGATGACCTGCTCCTGCGCATCATGGGGTCGCCCGACCCGCGTCAGATCGACGGCATCGGAGGCGCGCACCCGCTCACCAGCAAGGTGGCGATCGTGGCGCCTTCCCCGGTCGCCGGCATCGACGTCGACTATCTGTTCCTGCAGATCGGCGTCGACACCCCGACTGTGGGCGACGCACAGACCTGCGGCAATCTGCTCGCCGGCATCGGACCGTTCGCGGTCGAGCGCGGCCTCGTCCCCGCGACGGGCGGACGCACGAGCGTGCGGATCCGGTTGCTGAACACCGGCGACGTCGCCACCGCCGAGTTCCCGACCGCCGACGGCCGCCCCGAGTACGACGGCGACACGGCCATCGACGGCGTCCCAGGCACGGCATCCGCCATCGAGCTCGAAGTCGGCGGCGCGGCCGACAAGCCGCTTCTGCCCACCGGCGCGCCGACGGACGACATCGACTGCCATGCGGTCACGCTCATCGACAACGGGATGCCGGTGGTGCTGCTGCGCGCCGAGGAGTTCGGCGTCGACGGATCCGAGTCGCCGAGCGCGCTCGAGCGCGATACCGCACTCGCAGCGCGCGTCGAGAGCATCCGGCTCGCCGCCGGGCCGCGGATGGGACTGGGCGACGTCGCGGACCACACGGTGCCGAAGATGATCCTGCTCTCGCCGGCCCGCGCGGGCGGCGCGATCTCGACCCGGGCCTTCATCCCGACGCGCGTGCACACGTCGATCGGCGTGCTGATGGCGGCGTCCGTCGCAGCCGCGCTGCGGATCCCCGGCGCCGTCGGGCACGACATCGCCGGCCCGCTCGCCGGCGAGGAGACCGCGGTCGAGCACCCCGGCGGCACGTTCCCCTCACGCGTCCGGGTCATCCGCGACGCCGACGGCACCTGGCGCGCCACCTCGTTCTCGCTCCGCACCGCCCGCAAGCTCTTCGACGGCACGGTCTTCCCCCGGCCGCGCCGCTGAACCCGCCAGAGAGAGGACGCCCCATGACCGCCGACACGTCGTTCGACGTCGCCCACCTCGCCCACATCGAGCTGCTGACCCCGAAGCCGGCGGAGAGCCGGTGGTTCTTCGAAGAGCTCCTCGCCATGCGCGTCGTCGCCGAGGACGGCGATGCGGTCTACCTGCGCACGTGGGACGAGTACCAGCTGTACACGATCAAGCTGAAGGCGTCGGATGCCGCGGGCGTCGGTTGCACGTCGTTCCGAGCGGCTTCACCGCAGGCGCTGGAACGCCGCGTCGCCGCGATCGAGGCGACCGGGCTGGGCCTCGGATGGACCGACGGCGATCCGGGCTGCGGCCCGACGTACCGCTTCGCCGATCCCGACGGACACGCGATGTCCATCTTCTATGAGGCGCAGCGCTACGTCGCCACGGACGACAGGCCGGCGCTCAAGAACCAGGCCTCACGCTTCCCCGGACGAGGGGTGAACGCCCGGCGGCTCGACCACATCAACTATCTCGCCAAGGACGTCGAGGCGAACGGGGAGTTCCTCCGCGACGCGCTCGGCATGCGCGAGTCCGAGCGCATCCGACTGGACAGCGGCAGGTTCGCGGCCTGGTGGTTCCACTTCTCGCTCAAGTCCTACGACGTCGTCTACTCCGACGACTGGACCAAGCACGGCAACCGGCTGCACCACATCGCGTTCGCCCCCGACACCCGGGAGGACATCCTCAAAGCCGCCGACATCTTCCTCGAGAACGGCATCCACATCGAGTCGGGCCCGCATAAGCACGCCATCAACCAGACGTTCTTCCTGTACGTGTGGGAGCCCGGCGGCAACCGCATCGAGTTCGCCAACGCCGGCGCCCGGCTGCTGCTGGACCCCGACCAGCCCGTCGTCGAGTGGTCCGAGGCCGAGCGCCGCAAGGGTCAGGCCTGGGGCATGAAGACGATCGAGACCTTCCACACCCACGGCACGCCGGTGGTGTGACGGAGGCGGTCAGCGCCAGACGTCTGCCGCGATGTCGACGACCTCACGCACCTTCGCCCACTGCTCTTGTTCGGTGAGCACGTTGCCCTCCTCGGTCGAGGCGAAGCCGCACTGCGGACTCAGCGCCAGCTGATCGAGCGGAGCGAACACGGCGGCCTCATCGATGCGCTGCTTGACGGCATCCACGTTCTCCAGTTCGCCGGACTTGGACGTGATGAGTCCCAGCACGACCGTCTTGTCGCCCCTCGGGAGGAACCGCAGCGGTTCGAAACCGCCGGCGCGCTCGCTGTCGTACTCGAGGAAGTACCCGTCGTACGCCGTGTTGCCGAGCAGCTGCTCGGCGACCGGCTCGTAGCCTCCGGACGAGATCCAGGTGGAGCGGAAGTTGCCGCGGCAGACGTGGGTCGTGACGACGAGGTCGTCGGGCTTGCCCTCGAGGATCCGGTTGAGGATGCCGGCATACCGCTCGGCGATGCCGTCGGTGCGGATGCCGCGTTCCCGCGCCTTCTCCAGCTCGGTGTCCGAGCAGAGGTAGGCCCACGCGGTGTCGTCGAACTGCAGGTATCGCGCCCCGGCGTCGTAGAACGCGGCGACGGCGTCGCGATAGGCCTGGACCAGGTCGTCCACGATGTCGTCGCGGCCGTCGTACGCCGATGCGGCGATGTGGCCCGGCTCGAGGCGGAAGTCGAGGACGGTCGGTGCCGGGATGCTGAACTTCGGCACGGCACCGGTGCTGCGCTCGAGGAGGCTCTTGAGCGAGCGGAAGTGATCGAGGAACGGATGGGTGTCGCTGAACCCGATCTTGCCGCTGATCTCGAGGCCGCGGGGCCGGGTCTGCACGCCCTGGAACTGGATGCCGTGATCCAGCTCGACCACCTCGACCCCGTCGAGCAGCCCGAAGAAGTCGAAGTGCCACCACGAGCGACGGAACTCGCCGTCGGTCGCGAGCTTCAGGCCGGCGTCGGCCTCGCGGACGACGAGCTCGGCGATCGCGGTCTCTTCGGCGACGCGCAGCGCGTCGGCGTCGATGTCGCCCGCGGCGAATCGGCGGCGCGCCTCGGCGAGCTCGGCGGGACGGAGGAAGCTGCCGACGATGTCGGCGCGGAACGGCGGTGTTGACACCCTCGCGAGCGTAGCCGATCCCTCCCCACATAGGGAAACACCCATCCGGACGAGCGGCTGGTCCGTCAGCCGGTGCCGGGCGCCGGATCGCACCCGCACGAGCCCAGGCGCCGAAGCGAGGGCTCGAGCACGAGATGCACGGGAGCCGTCGTGGAACCCGCTCCCGTCACCAGGATCTCGACGGCCTCGGCGGCGAGCCGGCGCACGTCCTGCACGACCGACGTCAGCCCCGGGAGCGTATACAGCCCGGCCTCGGACCCGTCGAGCGAGACCACGGCGACGTCTTCGGGTACACGTGCTCCGGCCTCGCGCAAGGCACGCAGCGCGCCGATCGCCTGGGCATCGCTGGCGGTGAAGAGGCCGTCGAAGTCCACGCCGGTCTCGGCGATCGCCGCGCGGACGGCCCGGTAGCCGGCATCGCGCGAGAACGCGCTGCGCCAGACTTGCGCATCGATGTCGTCGCCGGTGGTCTCCTGCCAGCCGCGGTCACGCTCGCGGACCGGCTCGAGCTCGGCCGGCCCCGATAGGAACCGCAGGCGCGTGCGGCCGTGCTGCTGCAGGTGGCGCACGCCGAGCGCGGCGGCAGCGCGGTTGTCGGTCACGACGCTCGAGTGCGTCGCGCCGAGCGCAGCGCGGTCCAGCAGGACGAGCGGGATGCCAGCGGCCTCGATCTCGTGCACGTCAGGGTCGGCGGCGGCGCTGATCAGCACGACGCCGTCCACCTGCCGGTCCAGGAACGACCGCAGATAGCTCTGCTCGCGCTCGACGTCGTTGGCCGCGGTGCCGATAATGAGCACGTAGCCGCGTCGCTGAGCCTCGTCCTCCATCGCCTGCGCCAGTTCCGCGAAATGCGGGTTGAGATGGTCGGGCATGAGCATCGCGATCGAGTGCGTCCGTGTGCCCCGCAGCGCTTGGGCGACCTTGTTGGGCCGGTAGCCCAGCTCGGCGATCGCCGCCTCGACACGGCGGCGGGCGTCGGCCGACACGGGACGCGGACCGCCGTTGAGCACGTAGCTGACGACCGCCGGCGAGACACCGGCGGCCTGCGCGACGTCGGATCGTCGCACCGATGTCATCGGGCCTCCGCGGCGCGTGCGCCGGCGAACTGCACCGCGCGCGTCCCCGCCGAGACGCCGCTGCCGACAGCAGCCGCGAGGTCGTCGCCGTGGGTCAGTCGCGCGACCATGGCACCCACGAACGCGTCGCCGGCACCGGTCGTGTCGACGACCTCGACTCGTTGCGCATGCGCTCGCCCGCCCTCTCCGCGCGAGGCCCACACGGCACCGCCCGCGCCCAGTGTAATCACAACGGATCGCGCCACCCGGGCGAGCGCTCTGGCCAGATCTGGCCCGGCGAGGTCGTCGCTGTCGACTCCGAGCGCGAGCGCCGTCTCCTCGGCCTCGAGCTCATTCACCACGAGCGGATCGGCGATGGCGATGACGTGACGCGGAACGTCGATGGCGGGCGCCAAGTTGAGGACGAACCGAAGGGATGCCGCCTCCGCCGCTTCCGCCGCGGCCGAGATCGCCGCGACGGGCGACTCCCCCTGCGTGAGGACCACCCGCGCATCGGGGATGGCAGCGATCCCGGCGCGCACCTCGGTCGCCGTGAGCACGTCGTTGGCACCTGGCGAGACGATGATCGAGTTCTGTCCGTCGTCGTCGATCATGATGACCGCGGTGCCTGTGGCGGCGGCAGGGTCGGCGCGGATACGGGTCACGTCCACCCCCGCGTCATGCAGCTGCGCGACCAGGGCCGCGCCGTCCGCGCCGACCACGCCAACCATCGCGCACGACGCCCCCGACTCCCGCACCGCGACCGCCTGGTTGGCGCCTTTGCCGCCAGACCGCCGGGTCAGCGACGACGACAGCACCGTCTCACCCGCCCAGGGCAGCCGCTGCACCCGGAGTCCCAGGTCGCAATTGACGGAACCCACGACGACGACATCCGTCACTTCAGGCCTTTCGTCGCCACGGACTGGGTGAAATAGCGCTGCAGCACGAGCAGCAGCACGGCGGGGATCACCGAGATGACCAGAGCGCCGCCGAACATCTGCCCGAAGTTGAAGCTCGTGTCCGAGAACGTGCGCGACAGGGCGATCGCCGCGACCTGGATGTTGTCGTCCGAGACGACGAGCAGCGGCCACAGGTACGCGCTCCACTGTGCCAGGAAGATCAGCAGCGCGGAGTTGATCACCGGCGTCACGCTCAGCGGCAGGTAGACCTGGGTCATCGTGCGGAACTCGGAGGCGCCGTCCACCCGGGATGCCTCGTGCAGCTCGGACGGGATGCCGAGGAAGAACTGACGCAGGTTGAAGATCGCCAGGCCGTTGCCGATGCCCGGCAGGATCAGCCCGATGTATGTGTTGTCGAGATGCCACTGCGTGAAGATCTGCGCGAGCGGGATCGCGATCGCCTCGAACGGGATCATGAAGCCGACCACGAGGACGGCGAACACGAGCTCCCGGCCCGGGAAGCGGAACACGCTGAGCGCATAGGCGGCCGGGATCGAGATGGCCAGCCCCAGCGCGACGCTCGCGAACCCTACGACCAGCGAGTTGATCAGCGCCTGCCCGAAGCGCAGCGGCCCGAACAGCGACGCGTAGTTGTCGAGCGTCCAGACGTCGGGGATGAGGGTGTTCCAGCTGAGCGGGCTGACACTGCCGATCACGTCGCTGCCGGGTCGCAGCGATCCGAGCAGCATCCAGATCGCGGGCAGCACGAACAGCAGCCCGACGAGCGCGGCGAGCAGCCCCAGCAGCCAGCGCTGCGCGAGGACGCGACCGCGCATCGATCGCCTCCCTGTGGTGAGGGCGGTCATCGGGCGTCCTCCTTCAGCAGTCGGAACTGGACGAACACGATGACGAGCATGACGACTGTCAGAATGACCGTCGCCGTCGCCCCCTGGTTCGGCTGCGAGTACGTGTAGGTGCGGCGGTAGGCGTCGAACATGAGCATCGTGGTGGAGTTCTGCGGTCCGCCGCCGGTGAGCATCTGCATCGGCACGAACAGCACGAAGTTCGCGACGGTGTCGGCGACCAGCACGAACAGCAGCGGCCGCTTCAGCATCGGCAGCGTGACCGACCAGAAGCTGCGCCACCCACCCGCGCCGTCGAGGGATGCCGCCTCGTAGAGCTCGTCGGGGATCTCGTTGATCCCCGCGATCAGGAAGATCATCCAGTAGCCGATCCCGACCCACGACGCGACGAGCATGATGCTCGCCAGCGCCTGCGTCGGCGACGACAGGAACGGCTGGGTGGGCAGGCCCAGCGCCTGCAGGATGCCGTTGATGGGTCCGTCCGCGCGCAGCGCGACACCCCACGCGATCGATGACCCGACCAGCGGGATGGTGCACGGGATGAAGACGGCCATGCGCCACAGCCCGCACGCAGGGACGCGCCGCGTCAGCAGCACCGCGATGACGAGCGCGAGCGCGATCTGCAGCGGATTGATGATCACGTTGAACAGCAGCGTGCGCCCGAGCGTGGCCTGGAAGAGCGGGTCCGACAGCAGGTCGATGTAGTTCTGGAATCCGGCGAACCGCTCCTCGGCGAGCAGCCCGATGCCGTCGCGCACGTGGAGCGTCGAGATCACCGCGCCGATGAACGGGACGATGCGGATGAGCAGGATGGTCACGACGGCCGGAGCCAGGAACGCCGCGGCCATCAGCCACGTGCGCCCGACCCGGCGACGGCGCGCACGGCCCGGCCGGGCCTCACGCGCGGCCGCAGGCGATGCTGCGGGGCGCGGCGGGGTGGGGACCCCCTGCGGAATCCCCACCGCCTCGATCACTTGTACTGCTTCCATGCGCCGTTCAGCTCGGTCTCTGCCGCGGCCAGCGCGGTGGCGGGGTCGGCGCCGTTCGCGATGTCAGAGAACGCGCGGCCGATGATCTCTTCGAACTCGATGTAGCCAACGGTCGACGCCCGCGCGACCGCCGTGGTCGTCGACTCCTCGTTCACGACCTCGGCCGACTGCTTGCCGCCCTGGGATGAGGTGAACGCGGGGCCGGCGAGGTACGACTCGAGACCCTTGATGTTCGCCGGCAGCTCGGCGAAGTCGCGGTACTCGCCGTAGCCGCCCTGTCCGTCGATCGCCATCCAGTCGATGAAGATCGCGGCCGCCTCCTTGTTCTTCGAGAACGGGTTGATGCCGAGCGACCACGATCCCGTCGGAGTCGCCGGGTCACCGCCCTCCCACACCGGGTTCAGTGCCGCGCCCCACGCGAACGTCGCGTCCTGCATCTTGGGGACCATCCAGTTGCCCTCGACGAAGAACGCCGTCTTGCCGGCGAGGAACGTGGCGTCCGTCTGCTCGGGAGTGATGCCCTTGGGCGAGACGCCGTCCCTGTACAGCGAGCCGTAGTAGGTCATCGCGTCGACCCAGCCGTCGTTGGTGATGTCGGGGGTGAGCATGTCGTCGCCGGTAACGCCGACCCCGCCGCCGGCCGACACGGGGAGGGGCTCCAGCTGGTAGTAGCGGTCGGGCTGGCCGACCATCAGCCCGATGTCAGCCCCGCCGGAGGCCTGCGCCTTCGCTGCGAGCTCCTTGAGCTGCTGCCAGGTCACCCGCTCGCCGCTGGATCCCGGCGGAGTGATGCCGGCGGCATCGAGGATGTCCTTGTTGTAGAAGAGCACCTGCGTCGAGTTCGCGATCGGCACCGACCACAGCTTGCCGTCGTACGAGCTGGACTCGACCGTGGCCGGGACGAGGCCGTCGATGCGGTCTGAGAACTGCTCGGTGAGGTCCTCGAGGTAGCCGCGGGCCGACAGGGCGGGCACGCGAGGCTGGTCCACCCAGAACACGTCGGGGTCGCCGCTCTTGGACGTGATGCGGGTGTCGAGCACGCTGTTGAGGTCGTCGAAGGGGACGTACTGGTAGGTGACGTCGATGGTCGGGTGCGCCTTCTCGAACGCGTCGATCACCTCAGCCATGTTGTCGGCGACGGGGTCGATGATCCCGACGACGTTGATCTTGGCGGTCGGGTCCTCGTCGGGGATGCTCCAGTCGCCGGACGGGTCGGCGGACGAGGAGCCTGCGGCGCAGCCGGCGAGCAGCACTGCTGCAGCGGCGCCGAGCGCGAGGGTCTTGCCGAATGCGGCACGGGTCATGCGATGGCCTCCAGATTCTTCAGGAAGTGGTTGTTGAACCCGGCGACGTCGACGGCGACGGCGACCGAGGCATTGGGGCGAGCGGGACGCGGCGTCCCGTCGGGACCGCTGCCGGTGCAGCGGAAGTCGCAGACCATCACGCCGCGCGTGAGGTCTGCCCGGCTTACGGCCACATGGGCGTCGCGCCACGTGAGCAGGTCGGGGCGGGTGACCGCCGCGACCGCGAGCGGGTCGTGCATCGCGCAGGACGTCACGCCGGGCTCGTCGATCTCGGCGAGATGATCAATCCACGCGGCCGTGTACTCGCCCGCGAACGCGGTGAACTGGCGGTCGCTCGCGGCCATCTCGAGCGCCTGTGCGCGCTCGACGCGCACCTGAAGCGTGACATCCAGGCCCACCCACTTGGCGGCGATGCCCGAGTCAAGCACGACGGCCGCGGCCTCGGGGTCGCACCAGATGTTGAACTCACCCGGCATGGCGGCGTTGTTCGTCTGCCCTTCGAAGACGCCGCCCATGATCACGAGCGACTTGAGCGCACCCGCGAAGCCCGGGTCCAGGCGCATCGCGAGGGCGACGTTGGTCAGCGGCCCAACGGCGACGAGCGTGATCTCGCCCGGGTTGGCGCGCACGATTTCGATCATCGCCTCGGCGGCGACGCCCTCTCGCGGCTCGCGCACCGGCACGTCGGCCGGGAGCGAGCCCTGCCGCGCCTGCGGCCGCACCAGCGGCCGCGTCGCGCCCCGCACCACCGGGACGTCGGGGCGTCCCAGGCGGTGCAGCAGCTCCAGCGTCAGCGCGGTCGCGGTGTCGGCGTCGGTGTTGCCGTTGACCGTCGTGACGAGCTCGAGCACGATGTCCGGGTCGGCGAGCGCGAGCGCGAGCGCGAACCCGTCGTCGATGTCGCTGCCCGGAGCCCCCATCGCCAGGTCTACATCCAGTACCACTCGTTCCACTGCGAACACTCCTCCTCGTTGAGTACGGCCGCCAGTCAACACGAGTTGAATAGCGGTTGCAAGTGATTGGTCAACACGAGTTGATCACAATCAGGACACGGCCGCCGTGCCCGCGGCGCGCCGCTCAGCGCTGCGGGTGGATGACGGCCTTCATCGAGTTCGGCTCGGTCTTCGCGAGCAGGAGCGCATCGGCTGTGCCCTCGAGCGGGAAGTGATGGGTGACGATGGCGGCGGCATCCACTCGTCCCGACGCGACCAGCGCGATGGCCGTCGGCCACGTGTGGGCGTAGCGGTTCACGAGAGACACCGTGAGCTCGCGGACGTTCAATCGCGACAGCGGCAGCTCGACCGCCTGCTTGGGCATGCCCACCATCGCCGCCCTGCCGCCGTTGCGCAGCCGCCAGAGCCCGTCGGCGAGCGCGGTGGGCGCGCCGGAGCACTCCAGCAGCACGTCGAACTCGCGCTCGTGGCTGTCACCGCCGGCCTGCTCGACCTCGAACCCAAGCGAGGCGGCGAGCTTGAGCCGGTACGGCGAGATGTCGGCCACGCGGACGCTCGACGCGCCGAATGCCCGCGCCGCCTGCGCGGCGAGCACCCCGACGGGTCCGGCACCGGTCACGAGCACACGGTCCCCCGGCCTGAGGCCCGCTCGGCGGCACGCCCAGATGCCGACCGAGAGCGGCTCGAGCATCGCTCCCTCGTCGAAGCTCATGCCGCCGGGCATCGGGAACAGGTTGCGCTCGTCCATCGCCATGAACTGCGTGAGCGCGCCGTCGTACGGCGGGGTGGCGAGGAACACCAGCTCCGCGCACAGGTGATAGTCCCCCGCGAGGCAGTCCTCGCAGTCGCGGCACGGCGTACCGGGCTCGATCGCGACGCGGTCGCCGACCTTCACACGCGTCACGCCGGCTCCGACCTCGACCACCGTTCCGGCGACCTCATGCCCGAGCACGATCGGTCCGTTCACGATCCAGTCGCCGATGTATCCGACCGTGAAGTATGTCGTGTCGGAGCCGCACACGCCCACCGACTCGATGCGCACCAGCGCCTGCCGTGCGTCGAGGCGCGGCACCGCCCGGTCCTGGATCTCGATCCTCGAAAGCTCCGGCATCACGGCGGTGCGGTTAGCCACGGCTGACTCCTCTTCGCGTCGGGTCCGCGGCGACGGCGCCGCGCACCTCCACGTGTCTACACGAGTTGACCAGACGAGGGAAGTCTGGGCGGACGTGGATGATGGCGCCCCGAATGCCCGGCCGCCGGCATCCCCTTCGCTGGGAGCGTCAGAACACGTACTCCATGAGGTCGGTGCCGAGGATCCGGAACGCCTCGTGCGCGCGCAGTCGGTGCGAGATCGACAGATCGTCGAAGCACACGATGAGCGCATACGAGACGCCCGCGCGCGGACCGGCGAGGACGCCGGCTTCGACCCGGATGCCGGCATCCCGGCCGGTCTTGTTGATGAAGAGCAGTCCGTGCTCGTCGTTCTCGTGCGAGAACGGGTCGAGGCCGGTCGCGGAGGCGACGAGCGACAGATCGTGGTTGAGGCTCAGCCATTCGGCGACCTGCGCGCTGACACCGGGCGAGACGACCTGTGAGTTGACGAGGGCCGCGAACACCTGGGCGAGCTCGCGCGCCGACCCCAGGGCGAAATGCGGGGCGTCGTCGGGGCCGCGCTCGTTGCGGAAGCGGTCGAGCAGCGCCGACCGCGACAGCCCCAGCTGCTCGATGCGCGCCCGCACCGCCGGCAGCCCCACGCGGGCCAGCAGGGCGTTGGCCGCCAGTGCGTCACCGGTCGCCGCGGTCAGCACCGCGAGATCGACCAGCGGCAGCGCCGGCGCCTTGAGATGCTGCCACACGCCGCCCACGCCGACCGCCTCAAAGTGCGCACGGTCGATGATCTCCAGCGGCTCCAGGCGTCCTGACTCGAACGCCGCCGCGACCTCGATCAGCAGCGGCACGACGCCGAGACCCGCCACGGGCAGGGTCACGAAGTCGTCGCCCGAGAGCACCGCCGTGCCGCGGTCCAGGTCGGTGATCCGCACGGAGATCTTCGCTCCGGACGCGGCGAGGTCGTCGAGTGCCTTCAGCGTCGATGCGAACGAACGACGACCGACGGCTGCACGCTTCGGCAGTCGTTTGCCGGTGCTCCGTCGCGCCCCCCGCAGCGACTCGGCATCTTTTCGGGGCTCAATGCCCACGGAGCGTCCTTCCCCAGTTCTCGGTGTGGTGCGGTGGCGACGCCTGATCCAGCGCGGCGTCGGGGGTGGGGGGTCGGCGGTCACCAGATGGTGACGCGCTGATCCTCGTCGAGCCAGAGCGCATCCGACTCGGTGACACCGAACGCATCGTAGAACGCGTCGATGTTGCGGACGATCTGGTTGCACCGGAACTCGTTGGGCGAGTGCGGGTCGATCGTCAGCAGGCGGATGGTCTCGGCGTCGCGGCCCTTCTGCTGCCAGATCTGCCCCCAGCTCAGGAGCAGACGCTGGATGCCGGTGAACCCGTCCAGCTCGGGCGCCGCCGTCGGCGCACCCGACTCGTCGGCACCGAGCGCCAGGGCGTACGCCCGGATCGCGATGCCGAGGCCGCCGAGGTCGCCGATGTTCTCGCCGATCGTGAGCGCGCCGTTGACGTGGTGCTCATCGGCGAGGCCCTGCGGTACGAGCGCCTCGTACTGCGCGATGAGGCTCTTGGTGCGCTCTTCGAACGCGGCGCGGTCGTCGTCGGTCCACCAGTCGCGCAGCGACCCGTCGCCGTCGAAGCGGCTGCCCTGGTCGTCGAAGCCGTGGCCGATCTCGTGGCCGATGACCGCGCCGATACCGCCGTAGTTGGCGGCCGCGTCGCGGTCGGCGTCGAAGAACGGGTACTGCAAGATGGCCGCCGGGAACACGATCTCGTTCATCAGCGGGTTGTAGTACGCGTTGACGGTCTGCGGGGTCATGAACCACTCGTCGCGGTCGATCGGCTGCCCGACCTTGGCGAGCTGGCGGTCGTGCTCCCACACGTGCGAGCGGCGGACGTTGCCGACGACGTCCTCGGCGTCGATCTCGAGGGTCGAGTAGTCCTTCCACGTCGCCGGGTAGCCGATCTTCGGGGTGAACGCGTCGAGCTTCGCGAGCGCGCGCTCGCGGGTCTCGGGGCTCATCCACTCGAGGTCGGCGATCGACTGCCGGTAGGCCTCGATGAGGTTCCCGACGAGCTCGTCCATCGCCACCTTCGCTGCCGGCGGGAAGTGCCGCTCGACGTAGACGCGGCCGATGGCTTCGCCCATCGCGGCCTCGCTGAGGCTCACGCCACGCTTCCAGCGCTCGCGGTTGACGGGCACGCCGGTCAGCTGCGTGCCGTAGAAGCCGAAGTTCTCGGCCACGAACTCCTCCGAGAGGAACGGGGCTGCCGAGTGGACGACTGCGAACCGCAGCCACGCCTTCCAGTCCTCGAGGCGGTCCTCGACGAGCAGGGCGCCGAGGCCCTCGAAGAAGCTCGGCTGGTACACGTTGATCTCGGCGAACGCGTCCGCGTGCTCGGCGGCCGCGCCATCGCGCCAGGGCGTGAGGTCGACGCCCACAAGGGTCTGCAGCTCGTCCCACGTCTTCAGGTTGTAGGTCTTGACGGCATCCCTGCTCGCCACGTTGTCCCAGTGGTGACCGGCCAGCTCGGTCTCGAGGGCGACGATGCGGTCGGCGGATGCCTCGGCCTCGGCCACTCCGGCCAGCTCCAGGATGCGGTGCACGTGCGAGCGGAACGCGATGCGCGTCTCCTGGAAATTCTCGAGCCGGTAGTAGCTCTCGTCCGGGAGCGAGAGGCCGCCCTGCAGGAAGAACGGCACGTAGCGCTGCGGGTTGCCCGGGTCGGGTTCGATGTAAAGGTGGATGAGCGCCGCGACGCCGTCGCGCTCGAACTCGCCGATCGTGCGGAGGAAGCCGGGGATGTCGGCGACGGCCTCGACGCGGGCGAGGGTGTCGGCCAGCGGTGCGGCGCCCGCGGCCTCGATGCGCTCGGTATCCATGAAGCTCGTGTACAGGTCGCCGATCTTGCGGGCCTCGGTGCCGGCGTCGGCCTGCTGCGACTCTTCGACGATCGCGTGCACGTCCTTCTCGGCCTGCTCCGCGATCAGGTGGAACGAGCCCCAGCGTGCCTTGTCTTCGGGGATCTCGGTCCGTTCGATCCACGAGCCGTTGACGTAGCGGAACAGATCATCCTGAGGGCGGATCTCGGCGCTGAGTTCCTCGAGCGCGAGACCGGAGCGGGGGGCGTCGGTCATGCGTCCAGGTTAGCCGCCCGGCCGACCACGGGAAGCCGCGCGCCGACACCGTAGCGGGGTCGTTATCCCGCGTGGATGCCGAGTGGATGCCGCACCCGGCGTCGGCGGCCCGTCCTAGGCTCGGAGGGTGACGAGCGCCCACGACACCCTGAACCGCGACATCCTGCGGCTCGCCGTGCCGGCGCTCGGCGCGCTCATCGCCGAGCCGCTGTTCCTCATCGTCGACTCGGCGCTCGTCGGGCACCTGGGCGTCGTGCCGCTGGCCGGTCTCGGGATCGCGTCGGCGGTGCTGCAGACGATCGTCGGGCTCATGGTGTTCCTCGCCTACTCGACGACGCCGGCCGTCGCCCGCCGGTTCGGCGCCGGCGATCCGTCGCGCGCCGTGTCGGTGGGCATCGACGGCATATGGCTGGCACTCGGCCTGGGCGCGGTGCTCGCTGTGGTCGGCTACCTCGCGACGCCCTTCCTGGTCACGCTGTTCGGCGCCCCGGCGGAGGTGGCCGAGCAGGCCGAGATCTACCTCGGCATCTCGATGTGGGGTCTGCCGGCGATGCTCGTCGTGTTCGCCGCGACCGGCCTGCTCCGCGGCCTCCAAGACACGGTGACCCCGCTGTGGATCGCAGGGCTGGGCTTCGGTGCGAACGCCCTGCTCAACTGGCTGTTCATCTACGGCTTCGGCTGGGGCATCGCGGGTTCGGCGTTCGGCACGGTCGTGGCGCAGTGGGGCATGGTCGCCGCGTACGCGGTGGTCGTGGGCCGGCTCGCACGCCGGCACGAGGCATCCATCCGTCCGCAGCGCGACGGCGTGCGCGGGTCGGCGCGATCGGGCGGGTGGCTGTTCCTGCGCACGGTGTCGCTGCGCGTCGCGCTGCTCGCGACGGTGGGCGTCGCAACCGGCCTCGGCACGGACGAGCTCGCCGGGTGGCAGGTGGCGTTCACGATCTTCTCGACGGCGGCGTTCGCCCTGGACGCCCTCGCGATCGCCGCGCAGGCGCTCGTCGGCAAGGGACTCGGCGCCGAGGACCCGCATACGGTGCGTCGGGTGCTCGGCCGCACGGTCGCCTGGGGCGCATGGTTCGGAATCGTCACCGGCGTGCTCATCGGCGTGCTGTCGGGCGTGATCGGGCTGCTGTTCACGGGGGATGCCGCGATCGCCGCCCTCGTGCAGCCCGCGCTCATCGTGCTCGCCGTCGCGCAGCCGGTGTGCGGCGTGGTGTTCGTGCTGGACGGCGTGCTGATCGGCGCCGGGGATGCGAAGTACCTCGCGATCGTCGGCGTGCTCAACCTCGTGCCGTTCGTGCCCGCGCTCGTGCTGATCGCCGTGCTGCATCCGGTCGGCGCGGCCGGACTCGCCTGGCTGGCTCTCGCGTTCTTCGGCGTCTACATGCTGGCGCGGCTGCTCACCCTCGGCTGGCGCGTGCGCGGCTCGGCCTGGATGACGGCCGGCGCCTGACGCCTCCTCCCCAGGACGCCTTCGCCGGGATCCATCCACGGCTCACCGGATCCGCGGCATCCACCCGTCGCCGGGTGACAATCTGGACGCACCGGGCCATGATGAAGGGGTGCTGACCGTGACAGAACCGCAGGTGTGGACGCTGATCGGTGTCTTCGCGGCAGCGATGGTCGGCATGATCACGATCGTGTCGACGCTGTTCGTCAGCGTCGTGCGCGCCGAGATCGGTCGGCTCGATGGCCGTTTCGACGCGCTCACGACGCGCATGGACAACCTCGACCGCGACGTCCAGGCGCTCATGCGCCACACCTTCGGGATCGACCGCGACTGAGCGCGCGTCTCATGCCCAGCGGCGGCACCACTCGTACATGACGACCGCGGCGGCGGCGCTCGCGTTGATGGACCGCGTCGAGCCGTACTGCTCGATCGCGACGGTGGCGGATGCCGCGGCCAGCGCCTCGGGCGAGAGCCCCGGCCCTTCCTGGCCGAACAGCAGCACGCAGGCTTCGGGCAGGGCGGCATCCGGCAGCTCGACCGATCCGTCGACGTTGTCGATCGCGATGATGGGGAGGGATGCCGCACCCGCCCACGCCGCGAACGCCTCGACGGTCTCGTGGTGGCGGACGTGCTGGTACCGGTCGGTGACCATGGCGCCGCGGCGGTTCCAGCGGCGCTTGCCGATGATGTGCACCTCGGCCGCGAGGAATGCGTTGGCACTGCGCACGATGGAGCCGATGTTCATGTCGTGCTGCCAGTTCTCGATCGCGACGTGGAAACCGTGGCGGCGACGGTCGAGGTCGGCGACGATGGCATCCATCGTCCAGTACCGGTACTCATCGACGACGTTGCGGGCGTCACCGTGGGCGAGCAGCTCGGGGTCGTAGCGCGGGTCGTCGGGCCACGCCTCGCGCCCGCCGGGCCACGGCCCGACGCCCACCGGCAGCGTGGGCTCGGGCTGTTCCGGGTGCGGCGCGGGCTCGGGCGTGTTCACCGGCCCAGGCTATCCGCCGCCACCGGAAGACGGGGTTTTCGGTGAGCCGAAAAGAGGGTATGTTTTCGGTATGCCGAAAACGGTTGAGTCGACGGATGCCGCCACCGCCGCGCGCCGGACTCCGAGCCTGCCGCGCGCCGCGTGGCTGATCGGCCCCGCGCTGGTTGCCGGGGTCGCGTACCTCGATCCCGGCAACGTCGCCAGCAACATGACCGCCGGGGCCCGCTACGGGTATCTGCTCGTATGGGTCGTCGTGCTCGGCAACGTGATGGCCTGGCTCATCCAGTACCTGTCGGCCAAGCTCGGGATCGTCACGGGCCGGAGCCTGCCCGAGACGCTGGGCGCCCGCATCCGCCGCCCGTGGGCGCGACGCGCGTACTGGCTGCAGGCCGAGCTCGTGGCGATGGCCACCGACATCGCCGAGGTGATCGGCGGCGCCGTCGCGCTCAACCTGCTGTTCGGCGTTCCGCTGGTGTGGGGCGGCGCGATCACCGGCGCCGTGTCGATCGCGCTGCTGCTGATCCAGTCCCGGCGGGGCCCGCGCACGTTCGAGTTCGTCGTCATCGGCCTGCTGGCGATCATCGCCCTGGGCTTCACGTTCGGCGTGCTCGTCGCCCCTCCCGACCCGGCCGGCGTCGTCGGCGGGCTCGTCCCGCGCTTCGAGGGCACCGACTCCGTGCTGCTCGCGGCCTCGATCCTCGGCGCGACGATCATGCCGCACGCCATCTACGCGCACAGCGCGCTGGCGCGCGACCGCTTCGCGCCTGCGCCGACTGCCGATCGTTCACCGCGTTTCGTCTCGCTTCGCTCGCTCGACGACCGGGACCGCCGGCCGTTGAGCGAGCTTGCGAGTCGAAACGCGGAGACGAAACGCCCCGACCCGGCGAGCGGCCCTGAACCCCGCCCGCTCAGCGACCGCCGGACGCCCGACCCGACGCTCGACGAGCTGCGCGGCATCCCGACCCGGCGCCTGCTGCGTGCGACGAAGTGGGACGTGTCGATCGCGATGCTGATCGCCGGCACCGTCAACCTGTGCATCCTGCTGCTCGCCGCGGCGAACCTCGCGGGCGTCCCCGGCACCGACTCGCTCGAGGGCGCCTACACCGCGCTGTACGCGGGCCTCGGGCCCCTTGTGGCGACGATGTTCGCGGTGGGGCTGCTCGCGAGCGGCCTGGCGAGCACGTCGGTGGGCGCGTATGCCGGTGCCGAGATCATGCACGGTCTGCTCCACGTCCGTGTGCCGCTGCTCGCCCGGCGGCTCGTGACCCTGATCCCGGCGCTCGTGATCCTCGCGCTCGGGTTCGATCCGACGGCGGCCCTCGTGCTGAGCCAGGTGGTGCTGTCGTTCGGCATCCCGTTCGCGCTCGTGCCGCTGGTCGCCCTCACCGCGAACCGCGACGTGCTCGGCGTGTTCCGCAACCGCGTGTGGACGACGATCGCGGGGGTGGCGGCATCCGTCTTCCTCATCGCCCTCAACGGTGTGCTGCTGTTCCTTGTCCTCACCGGCTGACGGCCCGCGGGTAGCCTGGGGCCGTGCCCTCAGCCGCGGTCGATGACTACCTGAAGACGATCTACCACCACACCGAGTGGCAGGACGACCGCATCACGCCGTCGCAGCTGGCCGCCGAACTCGGCCTCGCGCCGTCGAGCGTCACCGAGATGGTGCAGAAGCTGGCCGCACAGGGGCTCGTGACCCACCGGCCGTACGGTCCGGTGTCGCTGAGCGAGACCGGTGAGCTGCGGGCCGCCGCGATCATCCGCCGCCACCGGCTCATCGAGACCTGGCTCGTGCGCGAGTTCGGCTACGCGTGGGACGAGGTGCACGACGAGGCCGAGGTGCTCGAGCACGCCATCAGCGACCGCCTGCTCGAGGGCATCGACGAGCGCCTCGGACGCCCCCGGTTCGACCCGCACGGCGATGCGATCCCGGATGCCGCCGGCCACGTCCACCGCGAGCCGTTCGTGCTGCTCGGCCAGGCGCCGGCAGGCCACGTCGGCCGGGTCCTGCGCGTGAGCGACCGCGACCCCGTGCTGCTGCGCGCGGTCGAGGCATCCGGTGTGGCCGTCGGGGCGACCGTGACGGTGGTGGATGCCGTCGTCCTGCGCGTCGGCGACGCCGAGGTCGCTCTGCCCGAGGCCGCAGCCGACGCGGTCTGGCTCAGCCTCTGAACCGCTGAGGGCCGGGGACCCGCCGGCCGCGGGCGGCGACATCCCTCGCCGTCAGAAGAAGATCACGCCGGCGAGGTAGCTGACGCCCATGGTGCCCAGGCCCACGATGAGGCTGCGGATCAGCATGCGCAGCGCCGACAGCCGGCCGACACCCGCGGCGACCAGCGAGGTGAGCGCGAGCGACACCACGACCGCGACGATGATCGCCCAGGTCTCGATCGCCACCGGGGCGAGGAACGTGATGGTCACCGGGATCGCGGCGCCGATCATGAACGCGACGGCGGTCTCCAGGCCCTGCCACCAGGGTGCCGACGGATCGGTGATCGCTTCGATGCCGTGCTCGGCGTCGAGCTGGGCCGACAGCGGGTCGCGGGCCATGAGCTGCTGCGCCACCTCGTGCGCGAGCGCGGGCTCGAGCCCGCGCGACTCCCAGTAGGCCGCCAGTTCGACGAGCTCGCCCTCGGGATCGCGCTCGATCTCGGCCTGCTCCTCGGCCGCGAGCTCGAGCTCGGCTTCACGTTCGGCGGCGACCTCGGCCCATTTCGCACCGCCCGCGCTCAGGCCGCCCGCGAGCATCGCCGCGACCGACGTGAACAGCAGCAGTCGGTCGCCCGCGCCCGCGCCTGCGAAGCCCTGCAGCAGACCGGCGGTCGCGATGATGCCGTCGTTGGCGTCGATGGCCCACGAGGTCTCGCGGATGCGCGCGACGACACGCGCCCACAGCGATGCATCCTCGGCCATGCGACCTCCTGCTTCAGTGTCGCAGTCGGTTCGGTCGCCCCCGGTCCGCGACACAGCGTCGCGCGGCGGCGGGGCTCAGTGGCGGGGGCTCAGTGGCGGGATGCCGCCCGCGCGGCCTTCTCGAACGGCCAGGCCACGCCAGTCGCCGTCTCGGCGAACGACCACAGGCGGGCGGCGATCTCGGGGTCGCGGGTCACCTTGGCGGCCGTCTGCCGGCGCGGCTCGCCGCGCGAGCCGGTACGCGGTCCCCAGAACTCGCCGCCGTCGACATCGGCGTCGATGAGCGCGCGCACGAGCGGCCACGCGCCGTGCTCCTTGGACTGGGAGGCGACGGCCTGGAGGTTGTCGCGGAACCGCTTGGCGCGCGACGGCTCGTTCACACCGGCGATGCCGGGCGTGCGGCCGCCGGTCGAGTACCCGGGGTGGGCGACGACGCTCTCGACGGGCACGCCCGCCTCGCGCAGCCGGCGATCGGCCTCGAAGCCGAACGACGTGGTCGCGACCTTCGACTGCACATACGCGCGCCAGGCGGAGTAGCCGTCCGTGAGCTGCGGATCGACGGGGTCGTACGGGGTGAGCGCGGTCGACATGCTGCCGACCCACACCATGCGGCCGGATGCCTCGGCCAGCGCGGTCAGCAGCTCGCCGGCGAGGGCGAAATGGCCGAGGGCGTTGGTGGCGAACACGACCTCGTTGCCGTCGATGGTGGTCTCGCGGGTCTTCGGGGCATGCACGATGCCGGCGTTCAGCAGTACCCCGTCGAGGCCGCCACGGCCGCGGACGCTGGCTGCCGCGGACCGCACCGAACCGAGGTTGGAGGTGTCGAGGATGAGCGGCTCGGTCGCGTCGGGTGCGGCATCCGGAACCCGCCGCCGGATCGCGGCACGCGCGGCCGACAGGCGGTTCGGGTGGCGGGCCGACATGATGACCTTCGCCCCCGCGCGCGCGAGCTGCTCGGACGCGAAGTACCCGAGGCCGGCATTGGATCCGGTCACGAGGTACACGCGGCCGGTCAGGTCGGGAAGGCTGCGGGGGTCCCACGTCACGGCTTCGACCCTACGCCCGCGGCGCGCCTAGTCTTGTCGCATGCGCACCCGGTCCGACATCGAATGCTGGCTCACCGACATGGACGGCGTGCTGGTCCACGAGAACACGCCGATCCCCGGGGCCTCCAAGCTGCTCGAGCAGTGGCGCGATCAGGGTGTGCCGTTCCTCGTGCTGACCAACAACTCGATCTTCACTCCGCGTGATCTGTCGGCCCGCCTGCGGGCCTCGGGGCTCATCGTGCCCGAGGAGTCGATCTGGACGTCGGCGCTCGCGACGGCCGACTTCCTGCGCTCGCAGATGCCCGGCGGGTCGGCGTTCGTGATCGGCGAGGCGGGCCTGACGACGGCCCTGCACGAGGCCGGCTTCATCATGACCGAGACCGACCCCGACTACGTGGTCGTCGGCGAGACCCGCAACTACTCGTTCGAGGCGATCACCAAGGCGATCCGCTTCATCGGCGCGGGCGCACGGTTCATCGCGACGAATCCCGACGCGACCGGCCCGTCGACCGAGGGCGTGCTGCCGGCGACCGGGGCCATCTCGGCGCTCATCACGAAGGCGACCGGCATGGAGCCCTACGTCGTAGGCAAGCCGAACCCCATGATGTTCCGCTCGGCCCTCAACCGCATCGGTGCCCACTCCGAGAACACCGGCATGATCGGCGACCGCATGGACACCGACGTCGTCGCCGGCATCGAGGCTGGTCTTCACACGGTGCTCGTGCTCACCGGCATCAGCGACGCCGCCGAGATCGCCCGCTACCCGTTCCGCCCCGACGAGGTGCTGACCTCGGTGGCCGAGCTCCTCGACCCGGAGCCGGTGGAGTCCGAGGACCCCGAGCTGCTGTAGGTCTGCTTCCGCACACAACGGGAGAGTGGATGCCGGGCGCCCGGCATCCAGCCTCCCATCGGCAGCTCGCGCCGATCCGACGCGCCCTCGCGCCGATTTTGGCGACTCGCCAAAAGGGGCCACGCCTCGCGCCGATTTTGGCGACTCGCCAAAAGGGGCCACGCCACCCGCCGATCTTGGCGACTCGCCAGAAGGTGCCACGCCACCCGCCGATTCTGGCGACTCGCCAAAAGGTGCCGCGCCATCCGCCGATCTTGGCGACTCGCCAAAATGCACCGGAGCCGGGAGGCGTGCTTCCGCAGCGCCCGCCGCCCGGCTCCGGCCGTCAGGCCGCGACCGTCGCGCGGACGTCGAGGTCGGCGGCGTCCAGGCGCGCGCGGACCTCGACGTCGAGCACGAGGTCGGCGGCGGCCAGCAGCTCCTCCAGCTGAGCCACCGTCGACGGTCCGATGACCGGGATCACCGGCACGTCTCCGCCGAGCAGCCACGCCAGCGCGACCTGGTTGGGCGTCGCGCCGAGCCCGGCGGCCACATCGTGCAGCACGCGCACGCGGTCGCGGTTGGACGCGTGGCGCATGGCGGGCCACATCGGCTTGTCGTCGCGGGTGAACGCGCCCTGATGCAGCGGCGAGTACGCGGTGATGGTGAGCGGCGGGCCGGCGTCGACGCCGGCCGCGGCGACGGCGCCCGCAGTCAGCGAGCCGACATAGTCCAGGAGGTCGGCAGACACGTCGTTGGTGCGTCCGAACCCGGGGCTCGGATACACGTAGCTGTACCCCTGCTGGATCACGCCGTACGGGTCGACGCCCTGACGCAGCGCCTCCTCGCGGGCCTCGACGAGGCGCCACACCGCGATGTTCGAGATGCCAGAGATGCCCACGAGGCCCTCGCGCTGCAGCTCGCCGAACGCGGCGACTGTCTCGGCGACGGGCGTCTCGCGGTCGTCGACGTGGCCGTACAGCACGTCGAGGCGGTCGATGCCGAGGTGACGCAGACTCTCGCGTGCCTCCCATGCCACGATCTCGGCCGAGAGCCCCTGGAAATTGGTCGGCTCGACGTTCTGCAGCGGCAGCGCCGGGTCCTTCTTGGCGGCGCCGAGCTTGGTGGCCAGGCGCACATCGCCGAGTCCGCCGCGCCGCGCGATCCAGCTGCCGAGCACGTCCTCGCTGTCGCGGCCGTGGCCACCCGCCCACGCGCTGTAGTTGTTCGCGGTGTCGACGAACGTGCCGCCGGCCGCCACGAAGCGGTCGAGGATCTGCACCGCGATGGCCGCGTCGGTGAGCGTGCCGAAGTTCATGGCGCCCAGGCACAGGGTCGACACCTCGAAAGAGGTGGTGCCGTTCGAAATGGTGCGGTACTGCATGTCGTTCCTTTCGGTCTGTGTCTCCAGAGTGGAACGCGAACGGTCTGGGAGTACGATCCGATTCCATGGCAGAAGTCCAGACCAATCCGGTCGCGTGGGAGACACTGCTCGACCTCGCCGCCTACGACGGCCCGCGTCACGTGCGGCTCGAGCTGGCAGTGCGGGATGCCGTCGCCGCGGGTCGCCTGCCGGCCGGGGTCGCCCTGCCCCCGAGCCGGCTGCTGGCGACGTCGCTCGGCGTCTCGCGGTGGGTCGTGACCGAGGTGTACGGCCGGCTCGCGGCCGAAGGGATCCTCGACGCCCGCACCGGATCGGCGACGCGGGTGGCGGCATCGGTCGGGGTCACGGCGCCGCGTGAGTCACCGGCTCCCGCCGCGCCGCTGCGCCGGCCGCGCTTCGACCTCGCCCCCGGCGTCCCGGACCTGCGTCACGCACCCCGTGCGCTGTGGCTGCGGGCGCTGACCGAGACGCTGGCCGAAACGCCGGACGCCGAGCTGTTCCGGCTCGACGGCGACGTCCCCGCGGCGCGTGCCGCCGTCGCGGCGTACCTGTCACGGTCCCGCTTCGCGCGCGCCGACGCCGCAGCGGTCGTCGTGACGCACGGCGCGACCGACGGCATGCGCCGCGTCGCGCGCACGCTGCGCGCCTTCGGCCACACCGCACTCCTGGTCGAGGACCCGTCCTGGTCGCGCATGCGCCAGGTCGCCGCCGCCGAGGGGCTCGCCTCGGTGCCGGTGCCGGTCGACGAGCACGGGGTGGACGTCGCGGCTCTGGCCGCGGCATCCGCTCGCACCGGAGCTCGTGCGGCGCTCGTGACCCCCGCGCACCAGTTCCCGGTCGGCGCCGCGCTGTCGCCGGAGCGCCGCGAGGGGCTGCTCGCGTGGGCGCGGGCCTGCGACGGCGTCGTGATCGAGGACGACTACGACGCCGAGTTCCGCTACGACCGCCGCCCGATCGGCGCGCTGCAGGCCATGGCCCCCGACCGCGTGGTGCTGGCCGGCAGCCTCAGCAAGACGGCATCCCCCGCCCTCGGCCTGGGGTGGCTCGTGCTGCCGCCGTGGCTGCAGGGTGCGGTCCGGGATGCCGGCGCCCCCGCACCCTCGACGCTCGATCAGCTGGCGCTCACGCGGTTCCTCGCGACGGGTGGCCTCGACCGCCATCTGCGAGCCGCCCGCACCCGCTACCGCCGACGGCGGGAGGCGCTGCTGGCCGCGCTCGGACGGGCACTGCCGGACTGCCGGGTGTCGGGCATCGCCGCGGGGCTGCACGTCGTGCTCGACCTGCCGCCCGGCGTGCGGGCCGCCGACGTCGTGCGGGTAGCCGAGCCCCATGACCTGGGGCTCACCGACATCCGGCGCTACCGCGTCTCGCCCGACGTGCCGGCACCCGAACGTCTCGTGCTCGGCTACGGTGACCTCGCCGACCCGCTCGTCGACGAGGCCGTGCGCCTGCTTGCCAGGGCGGTGAGGGATGCCGCGCACGATGCCGGCAGGTAGGGTCGCGGCATGATCTCGCAGACCGATCAGACGATCCTGCTCGCGATCTCGGCCGTCATCGTCCTGACGACGCTGATCGTCGTCGTCTGGCAGCTGTGGCGCCGCCGCGGCAAGGGGGACCGCTGATCCACATCAGCGGGCCACCTCCCTCAGCGAGCCACCAGGGCCTCGGCGTCGACGCGACCGAGCTTGTCGGGGTTCGCGATCGAGTAGATCTGCGTGACCCGACCGTCCGCGACGGTGAGCGTGACCACGCCGGCCAGCATCCCGTCGAGCTCCATCCGGATGCCGGGGAGGCCGTTGATCCACGTCGGCGACGCGACCAGCGTGCCTGTGACCTTCGCCATGCTGCCCACGAGATAGCGCGCGAGTCTGTCGGACCCGATGATCGGTCGCAGCGCCGCCCCGCGGACTTTGCCGCCGCCGTCGGCCACCGACACGACATCGGGTGCCAGGACGTCCATCAGCCCCTGCAGATCCCCGGTGTTCAGCGCGGCCACGAAGCGCTCGACGACCTCCTCGTGCTCGGCCGGCATCACGGGCACGCGCGGTCGGCGGGCGGCGACGTGGTCCTTGGCGCGGTGCGCGATCTGCCGGACCGCCGCGGGGGTCTTGCCGACGGCATCCGCGATCTCGTCGTAGGGGACGTCGAACACCTCGCGCAGCACGAACACCGCCCGCTCGGCGGGGCCGAGGGTCTCGAGCACGGTGAGCATCGCGATCGACAGGCTCTCGGCCAGCTCGACGTCCTCGGCCACATCGGGGCTCGTGAGGAGCGGCTCGGGCAGCCATTCGCCGACGTACTCCTCCCGGCGACGCGACAGGGTACGCAGGTGATTGAGGGCCTGCCGGGTCACGATGCGGACGAGGTAGGCACGCGGTTCCTGCACCGTACTGCGATCGACGGCCGCCCACCGCAGCCAGGACTCCTGCAGCACGTCCTCGGCGTCTGCGGCCGACCCGAGCATCTCGTAGGCGACGGTGAACAGCAGGTTCCGGTGCACGACGAACGGGTCGTCGGCGTGGGGGGTGCTCATGCGCGCGAGCCTACGCGGCGGTTGCGACGGCGGGACGGCTCGCGAGCGGGGCCAGGCCGCAGGCGTCGGCGAACTCCTCGGAGCGGATGCCGAGCGCGACGTTCATGCGCGCGCTCATGTTCATGAACGCCACGCGTGCCGCGAGCTCCACCAGTCCCGCCTCACCGAGGTCGGCCAGCAGCGCGTCCGACAGCTCGTCGGTGACGGCGGGCGGGGTCTGGCTGGCCGCCTCCGCGTACTCCATGATGCGGCGCTCCTGTTGCGTGAAGACGGTCGACTCCCGCCAGTTCGGCACCTGGCGCACCTTGGCCTCGTCCAGGCCGCGGTTGTGCGCCGTGAAGTAGTTGTAGTCCAGGCAGAAGCTGCAGCCGATGGTCGCCGCCGCGGCCATCGCGGCGTACGACGCGAGGTTCGGGTCGAGCTCGTGCCAGCCCTCCACCTTGCGCCCGATGCCCATCGAGTCCTTCATGACGCCCTGGTGGTGCCACAGCACGCCGAGCGAGTCCGGCACTTTTCCGGCCATCCTGCGCGCGACCGCCTTGATGGCCGCGCCCTTCAGTCCCGTGATCTCCGCCGCGGGGATGCGAGTGGTGCTCATGTCTTCCTCCATGTCGTGGAACGAGTCCTTCGCACATGGAGACACCGGCCACGGCCGGCGTGTGACATCCCTCGCGGGATTACTGCGGCGCGAGCCCCAGGTCGTCGAGGTCGATCGCGGCGAGCCACTGCAGGCCCTCGGCCTCGACGGCGGCCCGCGCGCCGGTCTTGCGGTCGACGATGACGGCGACGGCGACCGGCTCAGCGCCTTCGCGGCGCAGCGCCTCGACGGCCTTGAGCGCCGACTGCCCGGTGGTCGAGGTGTCTTCGAGCACGACGACGCGCTTGCCGACGATGTCGGCGCCCTCGACCTGACGGCCGCGACCGTGGTCCTTCGGCTCCTTGCGCACCACGAAGGCGTCCAGGGGTGCGTCGGTGCGCGCCGACTCGTGCATGACCGCGTTGGCGATCGGGTCGGCGCCGAGCGTCAGCCCGCCGACCGCGACGACGCCGTCGACGTCGCGGATGAGGTCGCGCATGATCCGGCCGATGGCGGGCGCGGCGCGGTGATCCAGGGTGAGCCGGCGCATGTCGACGTAGTACGTCGCCTTCTTGCCACTGGAGAGCGTGAAGTCGCCGTGGAACACCGCCTCGTCCTGGATGAGGCCGATGAGGCGCTGGCGGTCGGCTTCGAGCTCGGGCGTGGAGGCGGCGGTCATGCCGTCGATTCTACGGATGCCGGCGGCACACCCTTCAGAGCGGTAGATGAAGTCGCAGCGCCCGGTGGCAAGGCTCTTGCTACCGCTATCGACGTCGGCGGCCCCGCATAGGCTTGATCCCATGCGCCTGGCCACCTGGAACGTCAACTCCGTCCGCGCGCGGGTCGACCGCATCGTCGACTTCGCGGTGCGCGAGCACATCGACGTGCTCGCGATGCAGGAGATCAAGTGCAAGACGGAGCAGTTCCCGTTCGAGCGCTTCGAAGAGGCCGGGTTCCACGTCGAGGCGTACGGGTTCTCGCAGTGGAACGGCGTCGCGATCGCCAGCCGTGAGCCGATCACGGACGTGCGCACCGCGTTCCCCGGCATGCCCGGCTTCGAGAAGGGCCACAACGGGCCCGATGCCCCGCAGGAGGCCCGCGCCATGGGCGCGACCATCGGCGGCGTCGAGGTGTGGAGCCTGTATGTGCCCAACGGCCGCTCACTGGGCGACCCCCACTACTTCTACAAGCTCGACTGGCTGTCGGCGCTCGAGCAGTACACGCGCGAGTCCCTGACCGCGAATCCGGACCTTGCCCTCGCGCTCGTCGGCGACTTCAACATCGCCCCGACGGATGCCGACAACGGCGACCCGACCGTCGTCCAGGGCTTCGCCACGCACGTGTCGCCACCCGAGCGCGAGGCGTTCGCAGCACTCGAGGCAGCCGGCCTGCAGGACGTCGTGCGCCCGCTGATCCCGACCGGCTACACCTACTGGGACTACAAGCAGCTGCGCTTCCCCCGCAACGAGGGCATGCGCATCGACTTCATCCTGGGCTCCCACGCGGTCGCCGACGCCGTCGCGGGCGCCACGATCCATCGCAACGAGCGCAAGGGTGAGGCGCCCAGCGACCACGTTCCCGTGGTCGTCGACCTCGACCTCGAGGGAGCGGACGACGACGATCGTCCGATGATCTTCTGACCTAGAAGCCCTCGAGCCCGCGCTCCACAGCCGCGAACGCCCGTGCGTAGCGGGCGATGAGTTCGTCGGGGACGGTCGCCCGCTCCCCCGCGAGGATGCGGCGGGCCGAATCGAGGTAGACCGTGCGGTATGCGCCGACGATGGATGCCGCGGCGAAGCGCGCGCGAAGGTCATCGGCTTCACCGCTCTCGACGCAGAGCGCCGCGAGCGCGTCCTCGAGTTCCTGCACATACTCACGCACGCGCGCCTGCAAGGCCGGAGAGCCGATGACGACCCGCCAGAAGCTCGCATAGGCCGGTTCGGCGTACCCGCTGATCGGATGGTGCTCGCGCACGAGGTCCGCGATGAGATCCTGCACCGCCCCGGCCACGGACTGCCCTTCGTCGCGCGCTCGCACGGCGGCGGCCACCTGCTCGGTGAACTCGGCAAGTCGGTCGAGGAAGAGGTCCTCCTTGCGCGGGAAGTAGTTGAACACGGTCTTCTCCGAGACCTCCGCAGCCCGCGCGATCTCGGCCACCGTGACGGCGTCGAACCCGCGCTCGAGGATCAGCATCGTGGCGCGCCCCGAGATCGCCTCGCGGGTCTGCCGCTTCTTGCGCTCGCGCAGTCCTGGCTCGTTCTCCATGCAGAAAACTATACTTGCAGAAACTTTCTAGTCACAGTATTTTTACTGTCAAAGCAAAACGACCTAGGGAGATTCTTATGAACGAGCAGGTGGACGTGGTGGTGGCCGGTGCCGGGCCGGTCGGGCTGATGCTCGCGTGCGAGCTCGGGCTCGCCGGCATCCGCACCGTCGTGCTGGAGCGGCGCACTGACATCGACATGACGATCAAGGCCGGCGCGGTGAACCACACGACGCTGCAGGCCCTCGATCGGCGCGGGCTGACCCCCCAGCTGGCTGAGACACGCGAGATCATGCTCGCCAAGATGGCCGAGTTCCGTCGACAGCAGGCCACGGCGCCCGGGGCCGCGCCCACGGGTGACAAGCCCGCGTTCCGCTTCATCGGGCACTTCGGTGGGATCCAGCTCGACGGCAACAACCTCGACCCGCACGACCCCGACCTGGCGGCTCAGGCGCGCCTGGCCGATCTGGGCATGGTGGGTCAGCAGCAGCTGGAGGCGATCCTCGAGGCGCGGGCGCGCGAGCTCGGCGTCGACATGCGTCGCGGCGTCACGCTCGAGGCTTTCGAAGACACCGGTGAGGGCGTCGTCGTGACGACCGACGAGGGAACGATCACCGCGGGCTGGCTCGCCGGCTGCGACGGCGGCCGCAGCACGGTGCGCAAGCTCGCGGGGTTCGACTTCCCGGGCACGGCACCTGAGATCACCGCTTACCAGTCGATGGTGGAGATGAGCGGCACCGAAGGCCTGCGGCCCGGATGGCATGCGACCGCGACCGGCGTCTACGCGTTCGGGCCGATGCCGGGCCGCATCCTCGTGGCCGAGTTCGGTGGCACCCCCGCCGACCGCACCAGCCCGGTCACCGTGGACGAGCTGCAGGGCGCCATCCGGCGGGTCACCGGGGTCGAGGTCACCGTGCACGCGATCACCACGGCCACGCGCTTCACCGACAACGCCCGCCAGGCGACGGCGTACCGCAAGGGTCGCGTGCTGCTCGCCGGCGATGCGGCGCACGTGCACTCGCCGTTCGGCGGCCAGGGGCTGAACCTCGGCATCGGCGACGCGATGAACCTCGGCTTCAAGCTTGCGGCGACGATCCGCGGCTGGGCGCCCGAGGACCTGCTCGAGACGTACACCACGGAACGCCAGCCGATCGGGGCCCGGGTGCTCGACTGGACGCGCGCGCAGATCGCGATCATGCGGCCGGACGCGCACGCCCGGGCAGCCCGGGCGGTGTTCGCGGATCTCGCCACGACGGTCGACGGCACGACGCACCTCGCCAAGCAGCTGTCGGGCGCCTGGCAGCGGTACGACCTCGGCGCGGGGCATCCCCTCGTCGGCCGCAGCGCACCCGATCTCGATCTGGGCGACGGCACGCGACTGTCGGACCACCTGCACGGGGGCCGATCGGTTCTCGTCGGCTTCGGCGCCGACGCCGGGCTGCGCGCACTCGCGGCGGGCTACGACGACCGCCTCGACGTGGTGGCGGCGGACACGACGGGCGATCTCCGCGGCCTGCTCGTGCGCCCGGACGGGATCGTCGTGTGGGCGTCCGCGCCCGGCGCAGCGGTCGACGGGCTGGCGGAGGCCCTCGAACGCTGGCTCGGCGTTCGGCACGACGCGGCGGTCGCAGCGGCCTAGCGGTACCCGACCGAGGGGCGCGGAGCATCCGCGCCCCTCGGCGTTTCTGGAACTTCTTTCGCGGCGCGCGTCATGATCCGGTTCGCCACGCGTCTTGCTCTGTGTCCCCCTATTGCGCGCGGGCCCGCTCACCAGCGGTTTCTCAGCGCGTGTCGTTAGCCTGGCGCCGATCTGCCGTCGCCGGCCGAGCCCCGAAGCGCCATCCGGCGAGGAGAGAAGTGACCACCCCCATCCGTGCCGCCGCCGACGGCCCGCTGCGCGAGCGCTCCGACGAGGAGCTCGTCGTCGCCACGCGCGCCGGCGACGACGCCGCGTACGCGGTGCTGTGGGAGCGTCACGTCGCCAGCGGACGCAACGCTGCACGGGCTGTGAGTCCCAAGGTCGACCCCGACGACATCGTCTCGGAGGCGTTCACGTCGATCCTCTCGGCGATCCGCAACGGCGGCGGCCCGCGGGAGGGCTTCCGTCCCTACCTGTTCGCAACCATCCGCAACGTCGCGGCCTCGCTGGGACGCCGCACGCAGGAGACGCCGCTCGATGACCTCGACGAGCGGGCGGCGGACTCCGCCGCCGAGTTCGCCGAGCTGGTCGCCGACCGCTCCGTGCTCGCGCAGGCGTTCCGCGAACTGCCGGAGCGCTGGCGGGAGCTGCTCTGGTACGTCGAGGTCGAGGGCATGAAGCCGCGCGAGATCGCGCCGCTGCTCGGCATGAGCGCGAACGCGGTGTCGGCGCTGGCCTACCGCGCCCGCGAGGGGTTCAAGCAGGCATGGCTGCAGGCGCACATCAGCGACCCGGCGCGCCCCGCGGAGTGCCGGTGGGTGTGCGAACTGCTCGTCGCCAGCGAGAAGAAGCCGGTCAAGCGCGGGGATCGCCGCCGCCTCGACGCACACCTGCACGGATGCCAGGCATGCCGGATCGTCGCGGCGGACCTCGCACACGTGTCGCAGAAGCTGCGGATCGTGCTGCTGCCTCTTGTTCTCGGCGGGGCTGGGGCCCTCGCCTACACCTCCGATGCCGCCCCGGCCGCGGCATCGGTGGTCGCCGGATCGCCCACCGGGGGTGGCGGGGCGTCCGGCTCCGGGGGACAGGCGCCGGGGGGCGCCTCCGGCGGGGGTGCCGGCGCGGGGGGCGCCGGCACCGCTGCCGTCCCGGTCACGGCGGTCGGGATCGGGGTCGGTGTGCTCGCGGTCGCCGCCGTGGCCGCTGTCGCGATCGCGCTCGCACCCTCGTGGATCGCGCCGGCCGAGCAGCCGGTCACGGCCGAGACCACGACGACGCATCGGGATGCCGCCGAAGCCGTCGACACCGCGCCCGACGACGTGGCGGCCGAGGCGGCGGACGTGCTTCCGACTGCGGACGATCCGTTCGACACCCCTGTGACGTCACCCGTCGCGCCGACGACGCCTCAGGCACCGGTCGCGCCGACGCCCGCAGCACCGGACCCGGAACCCGCGCCGCAACCGGCCACACCTGCTCCGCAGCCCAGCACACCTGCTCCGCAGCCCACCACACCTACCCCCGAGCCGAGCACTCCCGCGCCACAGCCCACGCCGACTCCGGAACCGACGCCGGAACCGACGCCGACACCCGAGCCGACCGCGACCCCGACGCCCACGCCGACCCCTACGCCCCCGCCGTCGCCCACGCCCACGCCAACCCCTACGCCCACCCCTACGCCGACTCCCACCCCGGACCCCGAGCCCGCGGTGACGGTGACCGCACGCCTCGATGCTCCGGCCGACCTATCGGCGCCCGTCCCCGCGCCGATCACGGGATCCGGTGTCGCCGACGCCGGCGTGGTGCTGCTCGACGAGTCCGGGACGACGCTGGTGAGCACGACCGCCGGTGCCGACGGACGTTTCTCGGCGACGATCCCCGGAGATCTGCTGCACGAGGGCCTGATGGTGCGCGCCGTACAGACGGGCCCCGGCCTACGGCCGTCGGATCCGAGTGCGCCGGTGGGTCCGTTCGCCCTGCCCGTGCCGACGGTGACCGCCAAGGACGGCACGCTCGACGCCCGTCTCGAAAACCTCGACTTCGACTTCCGCGCCGACGATGTGACGCTGCTGCTGAGCGGCGAACGCGGGCAGACCGTCGCGGTGTCTGTCGACGGCCGCTGGACCGGCAATCTGCACACGCTGACCAGCGCGCCCCTGAGCCGCACCGTGCACGACATCGCACCCGGGGATCACGTGATCGGCATCCGCTACGTCGACCGCGTGACCGGCGCCGCGGGCCGCGTCGCGTACGTCACACTGCACGTCGAAGCACGCTGACCCCGGCCGATCCGTCGGCAGAAGCGTTTCGTCTCGCTCGTGCCTCGCTCGCTCAACGACCGGCGGTCGTTGCGCGCAGGGCGCTCTGGCGCCCGAAGACGAAACGGCATCTGGCACGAGATCATCTTCGTCTCGCGAGTCGGTCGCCCAACGACCGGAACCGGCCGGTCAGCTGCCCATCGTGCCGGTCTGCACCGGCCCGGCCGCGGGGCCGTAGCGCAGCTGCACGACCCCGAGCGGGCCCGAGGAGGCCGGCTCGAGCAGCGTCACGTTCGCCGGGGCGGCGCCGTCGGGGAAGACCTTCTTGCCCTGGCCGAGCACGACCGGGTACACCCACAGCGTCAGCACGTCGAAGAGCTGCTCCTTCAGCAGCGTCTGGGCGAAGTCGATGCTGCCGATGACGTGGATGCGCTCATGCCGCTCCCGCAGCGCAGCGACCTCAGCCGTGAGGTCGGCCCCGAGCTGCGAGGACCCGGTCCACTCCAGCGACGGCGTGCCGCGCGACGCGACGTACTTGGGCACCTCGTCGAACTTGCGCCCGATGCCGCCCTCGGGGCCGTCGGTGTGCTGCGGCCAGTACGCCGCGAAGATGTCGTAGGTGCGACGCCCGAGCAGCAGGGCGTCGAGCTCCTCGATGCCCTGCCAGATCGCGGCCCCGATCTGCTCGTCGGGGAACGGCGCCTGCCAGCCGCCGAACGGGAAGCCGCCCGACGGGTCTTCTTCGGGGCCACCGGGCGCCTGCGCGACCCCGTCGAGCGTGGTGAACAGATCGATGTAGATGCGGCCGGTCATGGCCGCCTCCCTTCCACGAGAGGACTCATGCGACGAGCACGACCCCCGGTTCGATGCGGAACGTCTGCGCGAACCGCTCCAGCAGCGTCGCGTCGCCCGCGACGACGACCAGCACCTCCTGGTCGATCGCCTCGGCCGGGGTGAGCTCGCCCGAGATGAGGCGACGGATGCCGGGACCCGCCGCGAACACCAGCTCGGGGTCGCCTGCGGTGGAGGCCTGGGTGCCGAGCCGCGGGTCCACCGGTCGCCCGGCCGGCTGCACCTGCGCGATGCGCAGGCCCGACGTGTCGACCTGCACGCGCAGCACCACATCGCCGACGTGCAGCTCGTAGTCGGCCGGAGGAAGGGCGGTGGCGGCATCCATTCGGAACGCGGTGCGCAGCGCAATCGTCAGCGAGTCGGCCGTGACCACGTCGTCGGGCTGCGGGTCGCCCATCTGCGCGAACCCCCACCGGCCGAGCGCGAGCACGATCGGCTCGAGCTCGCGCCCGTACGGCGTGAGCTCGTACACGAGGCCGCAGTGCAGCATCGGCACGCGGCGCACCACACCGCTCTCCTGCAGCTCTTTGAGCCGCGTGGAGAGGATGTTGGTGGGGATCCGGGGCAGCCCCTGCTTGAGGTCGGTGTAGCGACGCGGGCCGACGAGCAGATCGCGGACGATGAGCAGCGCCCACCGCTCCCCGATCAGTTCGACGGCGGTCGTGACCCCGCAGTACTGCCCGTAGCTGCGGGACGCCACTTACGCCTTCGCCTGCTCCGCCAGGTAGGCGTCGGGGCCCTGCTCTGCGGCCTGCGGCTCCATGAAGAAGAACTCGACGCCGTTGCCGTCCGGGTCGTCGAGGTCGCGGCTGTACATGAAGCCGTAGTCCTTTGCCTCGGTCGGCTCGCTGCCACCGGCGGCGATGCCCGCGGCGATGATCTCGTCGACGGCTTCGCGCGAATCGCGGCTGAGCGCGATGAGCACCTGGGCGTGGGTGCGGGGGTCGACGGTCTTCTTGTCGGTGAACGTCGCGAAGTACTCGTTGGTGACCGCCATGAAGTAGACGTTCTCGTCCCACACGATGCACGCGGCGTTGTCGTCGGTGAACGTCGGGTTGAGCGTGGCGCCGAGCGCCGTGTAGAACGCCTTGGACTTCTCGAGATCGCTCGTCGGGATGTTGACGAAGATGTGCGTCATTGCCGTGCTCCTTGGTGTGTCTGTGGCCGCACTCACCCGGTTGGTGAGCTTGTCGAACCATGGTTGCAAAGAACAAGCTTGCTTGTCAATAGCAAGTAAATGAAAGCCCCTCCCCCGTAAGACGGATGCCTCACCCCGGCGCGATCCGTACCGTGGAGGCATGTCCGACCAGTCGCCCGCCCATCCACTCCGGCGCACGCCGCCGGCCCCGCGCGAGCTGCGGGGCGACATCTGGCTCGCCGCGGGACTGTTCGTCTCGGCGATCCTCAGCAGCGCGCTCGGCTCGGTCGCCGGCGTCTACGGCGCGGACGCCGCCGAGGGTCTGCAATGGGCGCTGCTGTACGCGCTCGCCCTGACGGCCCCGCTCGCGGTCCGCCGCCGCCACCCCGAGATCGTCGTCGTGGCCGTCGCGGTCGTCTTCTTCGTGGGCGTGACGTTCCGCATCCCCGACCTGTACGTCGCGAACGTCTCGATGTTCATCGCGATGTACACGGTCGGCGCCTGGGTCGACGACCGCCGCCGCGCGATGTGGGTGCGCTCCGCGGTCATCGTCGGCATGTTCGTGTGGCTGCTGGTCACCATGTTCCAGGCAGCGATCGACCCCTCCGATGACAGCCTGTCCAGGGTCGGGCTGTTCTCGCCGTTCGCGGCGATGATGCTCATCCAGCTGCTCATCAACGCCGCGTTCTTCGGCGGCGCGTACTACATGGGCGATCGCGCGTACGCGGCCGCCATGGAGCGCACCGCCCTCGAACAGCGCACGGCCGAGCTCGAACGCGAGCGCGAGGTCACCGCCGCGCAGGCGGTGGCCCTGGACCGCGTCCGCATCGCGCGCGAGCTGCACGACGTCGTCGCCCACCATGTCTCGGCGATGGGCGTGCAGGCGGGCGCGGCCCGCGCGGTGCTCGATCGGGACCCGGATGCCGCCCGCTCGGCGCTCCTGGGCGTCGAGACGTCGGCGCGCTCGGCGCTGGTCGAGCTGCGACAGCTGCTCGAGACGCTGCGCACCTCCGCCGCCGACCCGGACGGCGGGTCGACGGTGCACCGCTCGGCCCTTCCCGACCTCGTCGCGCACGCGAACGACAACGGGCTGCCCACGACGCTCACGATCGTCGGCGACCCGGTGCCGCTGCCCGACCTCGTGCAGGTGAACGTCTACCGCGTCGCGCAGGAGGCGCTCACGAACGCGCGCCGCCACGGCGGACCGGATGCCGCCGCCGACGTCCGCCTGCGCTACGGCGACGACGCGATCGAGCTCGAGGTCGTCAACACCGGCCGCGCGGTGACCGCGCCGATGCGGCCGGGGCTGGGGCTGGTCGGCATGCGCGAGCGCGCCGCCGCCTCGGGCGGACAGCTCGAGACCGGGCAGCGGTCGCGGGGCGGGTTCCTCGTGCGGCTGCGGGTGCCGCTCGCCGCGCGCGCGGAGGTGACCGCGTGAGCGTCCCGATCCGCGTGCTGCTCGTCGACGACCACGCCGTCATGCGCGCCGGGTTCCGCATGATCCTCGAATCCGCGGGCGACATCGCCGTCGTCGGCGAGGCGTCGACCGGCGTGGAGGCGGTGGCGGCGGCATCCACTCTTCATCCTGACGTGATCTGCATGGACGTGCAGATGCCCGACATGGACGGGCTCGAAGCGACGCGGCGCATCGTCGCGGACGCGGGGATCGACGCCGCGGTGGTCGTCGTGACGACGTTCGACCGCGACGACTACCTGTTCGACGCGCTCGCCGCCGGGGCCAGCGGCTTCTTGCTCAAGAACGCCGGGCCCGAGGAACTCATCGCGGCCGTGCGCGTCGCCGCCGCCGGCGATGCGCTGCTCGCGCCCGAGGTGACACGGCGCGTGATCGCCCGGTTCACGTCGGCCCCCGATCGCTCCCCTGTCGCTAAGTGCGCGTCGGGGCGGCACACTGCGACAGGCGAGCAGACGGTGGTCGAGCTGACCGAGCGCGAGGCCGAGGTGCTGCGACTGGTCGCCCAGGCCATGAGCAACGCCGAGATCGCCCAGCGGCTCTACATCGGCGAGGCCACCGTCAAGACACACGTGTCGAACGTGCTGCAGAAGCTCGGCGCGCGCGACCGCGTCGCGGCGGTCGTGTACGCCCACCGCCACGGCCTGACCTGACCCGGGCCTGCCCCGGGCTGACCCGACCTGACCCGGATCTTGGCGACTCGCCAAGACCCACGCGTCTACCGCGGTATTTTGGCGACTCGCCAAGATCCACGCGTCTACCGCACGTCTTTGGCGACTCGCCAAGATCCACGCGTCTACCGCACGTCTTTGGCGACTCGCCAAGATCCACGCGTCTACCGCACGTCTTTGGCGACTCGCCAAGGTCGGCATCGGACCACCGCATGCCGTGGCGACTCGCCAAAATCCGCACCGCACCCCTCCCCCGCGAAAACTGACGGCTCGCCAAAAATCGCGCCCCTCCCACACGAACCTTGGCGACTCGCCAAATCCGACGCCTCACGCCGGGCGTGTGCAGAACGACGGATGCCTCGGCCCCGACCCGCGAGGGGCTCAGGGCCGAGGCATCCGATCGGCTGGAACAGGTTCGGCCGGAGCCGAACCGGAGGGGTCAGGCCGCGACGGAGACCGGGGCGTAGCGCTCGATGAGGGCGCCGAAGGCCTGGAGGTAGGCCACGAGGAACTCCGCGGTCTGCTCGTTGGTGACCTCGCCGTCCTCGGCGAATAGGCCGGGGGTGGACTGGACGTAGCCCTCGGGCTGGCCGAGGGTCGGTGCGTTGTAGTGGCTGAGGATCGCCTTGAGGTGCTGCTGCGCGGCCGCGGTCGCGATGCCGCCGCCCGAGGTGCCGATGACGGCGGTGGGCTTGCCGTTGAACGACATCTGACCGTACGGGCGGGCCGACCAGTCGAGGGCGTTCTTGAGCACGCCGGGGATCGAGCGGCTGTACTCGGGGGTGACGATGATGACGCCGTCGACGTCGTCGATCGCCTGCTTGAAGTCGCGCGCGACCTGCGGGTAGTCCGCGTCGAGGTCGGGCGAGTAGAACGGGAGGTCCTTGATCGGGATCTCGACGAGCGTGGTGCCTTCGGGGGCGAGGCGCTCCAGCGCCTTCGCGAGGCGACGGTTGATCGAGGTCGACGAGATGCTGCCGACGATGTAGCCGATGGTCCGGTCGGTCATGTGTGTCCTGCTCCTTGAAAACAAAAGGCGTCCCCGGTGGGGATCCACCGTGGACGTTCCACCTCCATGCAAGCACATGTAACCGTGATCCATTCCACCGTATGCAAAGTGGCGTCATCTCCCCCGGCATCCCCCGGCATCTCCCCCTGGAGGGGGAGTCGCGCGGTCGGTGCCCTCCCTAGCGTGGTCTCGACGGCTCAACCACCGAGCCCGAAAGGGGATCAGATGCTGCAGCTGAGCGGTGTCACCAAGAGCTACGGCGGGCGCCGGGCGCTCGACGGAGTGTCGTTCGACGTGCGACCGGGCCGGCTCACCGGTTTCGTCGGCGGCAATGGCGCCGGCAAGACCACGACCATGCGCATCGTGCTGGGCGTGCTGGCCAAGGACTCCGGAACCGTGACCCTCGACGGGGCCGAGGTGACGGCATCCGATCGCCGCCGCTTCGGCTACATGCCCGAAGAGCGCGGCCTGTATCCGAAGATGAAGGTGCTCGAGCACATCGTGTACCTCGCGCGGCTGCACGGCTTCTCGAAGACGGATGCCACGACCCGCGCCCGTGCGCTGCTCGAACGGCTGGGGCTGGGCGAGCGCATGGGCGACAACGTCGAGACGCTGTCGCTGGGCAACCAGCAGCGCGCGCAGATCGCCGCGGCGCTGGTGCACGATCCCGAGGTGCTGATCCTCGACGAGCCGTTCTCGGGCCTCGACCCGCTCGCGGTGGACGTCGTGGCGGGCGTGCTGCAGGAACGCGCCGCGGCCGGTGCGGCCGTGCTGTTCTCGTCCCACCAGCTCGACGTCGTCGAGCGGCTGTGCGACGACCTCGTCATCATCGCCGGCGGCACGATCCGCGCCGCCGGTGCCCGCGAGGCGCTGCGCGCCGAGCACTCGCGCCGGCGCTTCGAGCTCGTCTCGGCGAGCGACGCGGGCTGGCTGCGCTCCGAGCCCGGCGTCGAGGTGCTGGACTTCGACGGCGGGTACGCCGTGTTCGACGCCGACAGCGACGAGACCGCGCAGCGCGTGCTGCGCCGGGCCGTCGCACAGGGGGATGTGGCGAGCTTCGCGCCGCAGCATCCCTCCCTCGCCCAGATCTTCAAGGAGGTCATCCAGTGAGCACCGCACACCGTTCAGCCGGCCAGGCCACCGGCCTCGGCGCGCCGCAGGCCATCTGGCTCGTCGCCGAGCGCGAGATCGCGTCGAAGCTGCGCAGCAAGGCGTTCGTGATCTCGACGGCGATCCTCCTGCTCGGCGCGCTCGCGCTGGTGATCTGGGGCGGCTTCCAGGCCGCCAACCAGTCCGGCACCCCGGTCGCCGTGACCGCCGACGCCCAGCAGTACGTCGAGGGCCTTCCCGGCCTCGAGGTGACCGATGTCGCCGACAAGGCCGCCGCCGAAGCGCTCGTCGAGGACGGCACGGTCGACGCCGCCGTCGTGGGCGATTCGTCGTCGCCGATGGGCTTCACGGTGGTCGCCGACGACTCCGCGCCGACGCAGCTGCTGCTGTCGCTCGCGCAGCTGCCGCCGGTCGAGCTGCTGAACCCCGACGGGAGCGAGGCGGCCGCGCTCGGCTACATCGCCGCGATCGGCTTCGGCATCGTGTTCCTGCTGGCCGCGTCGCTGTTCGGCGGCACCATCGCGCAGAGCGTCGTCGAAGAGAAGCAGACGCGCGTGGTCGAGCTGCTGATCTCGGCGATCCCGGTGCGATCGCTGCTGGCGGGCAAGGTGATCGGCAACACGATCCTCGCGATGGGCCAGATCCTGGTACTGGCGTCGATCGCGATCATCGGCCTGACGGTCACCGATCAGACGGCGTTGCTGCAGGGACTGGGGGCGCCGATCGCATGGTTCGCGATCTTCTTCCTGTTCGGGTTCATCCTGCTCGCGTCGCTGTTCGCCGCGGCGGCGTCGATGGTCTCACGTCAGGAGGACATCGGCTCGACCACGATGCCGATCACGATGCTGATCATGGCGCCGTACTTCTTGGTGATCTTCTTCAACGACAACCCGCTGGTGCTGACGATCATGTCGTACGTGCCGTTCTCGGCGCCGGTCGGGATGCCGATGCGCATCTTCCTCGGTCAGGCGCAGTGGTGGGAGCCGCTGCTGTCGCTCGTGATCCTGGTCGCCACGTGCGTGGCCGCTATCCTCGTCGCCGCGCGCATCTACCAGAACTCGCTGCTGCGCATGGGCGGCCGCGTGAAGCTCACCGAGGCCCTCGCGGGCTGACACGGTGGAGACGGGATGCCGCAAGCAGTGCTTGCGGCATCCCGTCGGTCTCTGCGGTGCTCGATTCCACGCGCGCGACGGTCATACGGTCCAGTCGTCGACCTCGAGGCCGGGCACACGATCGAACTCGCGTCGGTTGTTCGTGATCATCGCAAGACCGGCAGAACGCGCATGGCCGGCGAGCAGCACGTCATAGCCTCCGATCGGCGTACCCGCCATGGCCAGCTGTGCACGGATCTCTCCCGCGTGCTGCGCGGCCGGCGCATCGAACGGGAGGACGCGAGCGAGAGCGAGGAACTGCTCCACGGCGCGACGGTTCGCGGTCGGGTCGGCCGACTTCTGCGCGCCATACGCGAGTTCGGAGACGGTGATGGTCGAGACGGCGAGCCGGTCCGACTCCGCGCGCAGGTGTGCACGCAGTGGTCCGTCAGCGCGTCGCAGCGCGAAGATCACGATGTTCGTGTCGAGAAGGTACCGCTGCGTCACAGCGAGCGCTCTTGCGGCTCGGGCTGCGCACGTTCTTCGAGGAAGTCCGCCGTGACGCGCGCACCGTCGTCCCACCAGAAGTCGATGGCGCCCATCACCGGCGTGATCAGCCGCGCATCACCGATCGCCGTGATCTCCACCTCCGCGATATCGTCCGGCAGCGCCACGGGTTTCGGCAGCCGTACCGCCTGCGTCCGGTTCGACCGGAAGACCGTCGTGCGGACCATGATCGCTCCTTGTATATCCGTGACGTATATCCACGGTACACCCCGTGCGACGTCGGGTCACTCCCCCATCATCTGCGACGTCATCACGCCGACCGAGATCACGTTGCCCGCCGGATCGCGGAACCAGGCCATGTCGGGCCCGTCCATGAAGCCGTGCGAGATGCCCTTCTCGTCGGTGCCGTAGTCCGGATCGGTGTAGATCTTCGTGACCACGCCGCGCGCGTTGAGATCGTCGACGGCGGCGTCGACGTCGTCGACCCCGAAGTTCAGGATCGTGAAGACCGCCGGCTGGTGATCCTCCTTCGGATACACGAAGACGGTTCCGCCCGAGGGGAGCTTGAAGGTGAACCCTCCGCCCATCTCCTCCCAGACGGTGACGTCGAGCCCCAGGGTGTCGCGGTAGAAGGCCACTGCTTCGTCGATGTCGGGGACGGCGAAACTCGAATAGGCCCGTTCGGTTGTGAACATCTCATCCTCCCGGTGATCGTTCTCGCATCCACGATCCTCTCGCCCCGCAGGGCTGTCCAGGGGTGTGCGTGCGGCACCCTGCACCACCGGACACGCGGCGTAGACTCCCGGCATCCGCACGAACCGTGACAGCGAGGTGACAGTCAACGGGCGGCAGGTTCCGCTCGCCGGCACGGTGCCGCACGCCACCGCGCTGGACTGGCTGCGCGGGGCGGGTCTCACCGGTGCGAAGGAGGGCTGCGCCGAGGGCGAGTGCGGGGCGTGCGCCGTGCTGCTCGCGACAGCTGGACCGGACGGCGCCACCGTGTGGACTCCGGTCAACGCGTGTCTCGTGCCCGCTCACGCACTCGACGGCCAGGAGCTCGTCACCGCGGAAGGTCTCGGCACGCCCGAAGCGCTGCACCCCGTTCAGGAGGCGATCGCCGCAGCCGGCGGCTCGCAATGCGGCTACTGCACGCCCGGCTTCGTGTGCGCGATGGCGGCCGAGTTCTACCGCGAAGACCGCGTGCCCGCGCCGGACGACGCCGAGCACGGCCCGAACGGCTTCGACCTGCACGCGCTGAGCGGCAACCTGTGCCGCTGCACCGGGTACCGTCCGATCCGCGACGCCGCGTTCGCCCTCGGGATGCCGCAGCCCGGCGACCCGCTGGAACGCCGGCTCGCCGGCGGAGCGCCCCCGCCGGCCGCGACCGACATCGAGGTCGACGGCGCGCGCTTCGCGCGGCCTCGGACGCTCGCCGAGGCGCTGCGGCTGCTGCGCGACGAACCGGACGCGATGCCCGTCGCCGGCTGCACGGACTGGGGCGTCGAGGTGAACCTGCGGGGAGCCCGCGCGCCGCTCGTACTGGCGATCGACCGGCTGCCGGAGCTGCGGACCATGACCGTCACAGACGAGGCGGTCGAGATCGGCGCCGCCGTACCGCTCACCGAGGTCGCGCAGCGGATCCGGGGCGACATCCCGCTCCTCGCGGAGCTGCTGCCGCAGTTCGCATCACGGCTCATCCGCAACCGCGCCACGCTGGGCGGCAACCTCGGCACGGCCTCGCCCATCGGCGACGCGGCCCCGGCCCTGCTCGCCCTGGGCGCGAGCATCGTGCTCGCCTCCGCCGACGACGGCGAGCGCGAGGTCGACCTCGCGGACTACTTCACCGGCTACCGCACGACGGTCCGGCGCCCGGACGAGCTCATCCGCGCGATCCGCTTCGCGGTGCCGCCGGCGGCGCAGATCACGGCCTTCCACAAGATCGCCAAGCGGCGGTTCGACGACATCTCGTCGGTCGCCGTGGCGTTCGCGCTCGAGGTCCGCGATGGCGTCGTCGTCTCGGCCCGCATCGGCCTCGGCGGGGTCGCCGCGACGCCGCTGCGCGCCTACGCCACCGAGCGGGCGCTCGTCGGACAGCCCTGGCACGCGGAGGCGGCGGCCGCGGCATCCCTCGTCCTTCAAGCGGAGGGCACCCCGCTCAGCGACCACCGCGCGAGCGCCGCGTACCGCACCCGCATGCTCGGCACCGCGCTGCTGGCCCTGCAGGCGCGCAGCGCCGAGGCGGCGAGGGCATGAGCGGCCTCGCGGACCGCCCGCCCGATGCGGTCGTCGGGCGCCCGGTGGTGCACGAGAGCGCGGCACTGCACGTCACCGGCGCCGCGATGTACACCGACGACCTCGCCGCGCGCACCCACGGCGTGCTCACGGCGTGGCCGGTGGCCTCGACGTCGGCGCACGCGACGGTGACGCTCGACGTCGCCCCGGCGTACGAGGTGTCGGGCGTGGTGCGCGTGCTCACGGCCGACGACGTCCCTGGCATCAACGACGCGGGCGTCAAGCACGACGAGCCGCTGTTCCCGTCCGAGGCGATGTTCCACGGTCACGCGCTCGCGTGGGTGCTGGGCGAGACCCCGGATGCCGCCCGCCGGGGCGCCGCGGCGGTGCGGGTGTCGTACGAGCAGCTGCCGTCGATCATCACGCTCCGCGAGGCGATCGTCGCCGGGTCGTTCCAGGGCGCAGCGCCGACGATCGTGCGTGGCGACGTGGATGCCGCGCTCGCCGCGTCTGCCCATGTGTTCGAGGGCGTGACCGAGATCGGTGGGCAGGAGCACTTCTCGCTCGAGACGCACGCGGCCTTCGCCGTCCGCGAGCCCGACGGCCGCTACCTCGTGGAGTGCTCGACGCAGCACCCGTCAGAGACGCAGGAGATCGTGGCGCACGTGCTCGGCATCCCGTCGAGCGAGGTCGCCGTCGAGTGCCTGCGGATGGGCGGCGGCTTCGGCGGCAAAGAGATGCAGCCGCACGGGTTCGCCGCGATCGCAGCGCTCGGAGCGAAGCTCACCGGCCGCCCGGTGCGGCTGCGCCTGAACCGCACGCAAGACATCACGATGACCGGCAAGCGGCACCCCTTCCTGCTGGAATGGCGCGCGGGGTTCGACGATGACGGACGCCTGCAGGCCCTCGATACGACGCTCACCTCCGACGGCGGCTGGAGCCTCGACCTGTCGGAGCCGGTGCTGGGGCGCGCGCTGGCCCACGTCGACAACGCGTACTGGATCCCGAACGTGCGCGCCCACGGCCGCATCGCGAAGACGCACAAGCCGTCGAACACCGCGTTCCGCGGATTCGGCGGACCCCAGGGCGTGTTCGTGATCGAAGAGGTGCTCGGACGCGCGGCGCCGGCGCTCGGCATCCCTCCCCACCAACTTCGGGCGCGCAACTTCTACCGCCCCGGCGACACGACGCCGTACGGGCAGCCCGTGAAGGACGCCCAGCGACTGCCCGCGATCTGGGGGCAGCTGCAGGAGGAGTGCGCCTTCGACGAGCGACTGGCTGAGGTGGCGCGCTTCAACGCCGCGTCCCCGGACCGCAAGCGCGGCCTCGCCATGACGCCGGTGAAGTTCGGCATCTCGTTCACCTTCACGTCGTTCAACCAGGCGGGCGCCCTCGTCATCGTCTACAAGGACGGCTCGGTGCTGATCACGCACGGCGGCACCGAGATGGGCCAGGGGCTGCACACCAAGATGCTGCAGGTCGCCGCGACCGCCCTCGGGGTGCCGCTGCAGACGGTGCGCCTGGCACCCACCCGCACCGACAAGGTGCCCAACACCTCGGCCACCGCGGCATCGTCGAGCGCCGACCTCAACGGCGGGGCGGTCAAGGCCGCGTGCGAAGAGGTGCGCGGCCGGCTCGCCGCGGTCGCCGCGCGGATGCTGGGGGTCGACGAGCGCGACGTGCGATTCTCGGGCGGCTTCGTCTCCGCGGCCGGGGACGGTCCGCGGCTGACCTTCGCCGAGGTCGTCGGCGCCGCGTACCTGCAGCGCGTGCAGCTGTTCGCCGCCGGCTACTACCGCACCGAGGGGCTGCACTGGGACGCCGCGCGCAGCCAGGGATCGCCCTTCAAGTACTTCGCGTACGGCGCTGCGGCCGCCGAGGTCGAGGTCGACGGGTTCACCGGTGCGCACCGGCTGCGGCGCGTCGACATCGTGCACGACGTGGGCGACTCGCTGTCGCCACTGCTCGACATCGGCCAGATCGAGGGCGGATACGTGCAGGGCGTCGGGTGGCTCACCATGGAGGAGCTGCGGTGGGACACCGGCGACGGACCCACGCGCGGGCGCCTGCAGACGCCGTCGGCGAGCACGTACAAGCTGCCGAGCTTCTCGGAGCTGCCGGACGAGTTGCACGTGCGCCTGTTCGAGGACGCCCACGAGGACGGCGCCGTGTACGGGTCGAAGGCGGTCGGCGAGCCGCCGTTCCTGCTCGCCTTCAGCGCCCGCGAGGCGCTGCGCCAGGCGGTCGCGGCCTTCGGTCCCGACGGGCACATCGTCGAGCTCGGCTCGCCCGCGACTCCCGAGGCGGTGTTCTGGGCGATCGAGGCCGCACGCAGCCCCGGGAGGGGAGTGGATGCCGGCGGCCCCGGCGCAGGCGAGACGGCCGAGACCGTCCGGCCGCCGGCTGCGCCCACGCGGTCGACGTCTCCGCGCGACGCGCCGGCGGCGGGTGGAGGGGCCGTGGAGACACCGCTCCCCGTGGCGGAGTGAGGCCCGCGGTGGACTGGCTCGACACACTGCAGGCACTGCGCGAGACCCGGACGCCCGCGGTCGTCGTGACCCTCGCCATGGTGCGCGGCCACGCACCGCGCAACGGCGGCGCGAAGATGGTCGTCGCGCCCGCCGACGTCTTCGGCACGATCGGCGGCGGCAACCTCGAGGCCACGGCCGTGTCGCGAGCACGTGCCCTGCTGACCTCGGGCACCGCCGAACCCGAGCTGCTCACCCTGGCCCTCAGCGACAAGGCCGTCACCGAGTACGGCGTCCAGTGCTGCGGCGGCGAGGTGACACTGCTGCTCGAACCCGTGCGCGTCGTGCCCTCGGTGGCGGTGTTCGGCATCGGGCACGTGGGCCTCGAGCTCGCGCGCATCCTGGCACGCCAGCACCTCGCGCTGCACCTCGTCGACTCGCGTGCCGAGATGCTCGAGCCTGCGCGACTCGGGACCGCCGGGTCCCCTCGGCCTCTCGCCGCGCCGCTGGTGCGTCGCTCGGAGCCTCTCGCCGCGTGGGCCCAGCCGGGCCCGCTCGCCGACGCCGTCGCCGAGGTGCACGTGCACCTTGCGCCCGTCCCTGAAGCCGTGCTGCGGGATCTCCCGCCCGGAACGCACGTGCTCGTGATGACCCACGATCACGCCGAGGATCTGGCGGTCGTCGACCAGGCGCTGCGCACCCAGGGCGTCGGCTCGATCGGGCTGATCGGCTCGCGCTCCAAGTGGGCGCGCTTCCGCACGAGACTGCGGGATGCCGGGCACGACGACGACGCGCTCGCCCGGGTGACGACACCCATCGGCCTGCCCGAGATCACCGGCAAGCAGCCCGCGACGATCGCGGTGGGCGTGGCCGCCGGCATCCTTCAGCTCATCGAGAAGGGGGCCGCCACCGCCGGGCCGTAGGTCCTCCGTGCGGCCGAGGCGTTCGTCCCGTGAGCCGCTCGCTCAACGACCGGCGCCCGACCCCCGGTCGTTGAGCGGAGCGCGCTCTGGCGCGCGCAGACGAAACGCCCGAGCGCTGCGCAGACGACCGCCGTCAGTACTCGATGCGCGTGGTGGTGCGCCGCCACTCGTCGAACGGCGCGACCCGCTGCCCGTCCGGCAGCTCGATCGTCGACACCGGCATGATGTCGCGGTGATCGGGGTCGCCGTCGAAGTAGCGGTAGAACCGGGCGTCGTCGAACCCCGCAGCCGCCGCGTCGTCACGGCCGGCGGCGAAGTACACGCGGTCGATGCGCGCCCACAGCGCCGTGCCCAGGCACATCGGGCACGGCTCGCAGCTGGTGTAGAGCGTGGCGCCGGTCAGGTCGAAGGTGCCCAGCCCCTGGCATGCCCGCCGGATCGCGGTGACCTCGGCATGCGCCGACGGGTCCAGGTCGGCCGTCACGCGGTTCACGCCTTCGAACACCCCACCGTCGGCCGACACCACGAGGGCCCCGAACGGTCCGCCGTCGTTGCGGACGTTCTCGGTCGCGATCTCGATGGCCCGCGCGAGGTACTGCGCCGGCGCTCCGTCGGTGGAGGACATCAGGCCTCCACCCTACGAGCGCCCGGCCCGCCGCGCACCACCCTTGCGCGCGCTGCTCCGGCGTCAGCGTTCCGGCGTCAGCGTTCGACGAGGATGCCGTCGGCGTCGGCCCACACGTGTCGCCCGGGCGCGAACACCACCCCCGCGATGGTGACCGTCGCATCGACCTCGCCGAGGCCGGTCTTGGCGCTCTTGCGCGGGTTCGAGCCGAGCGCCTTGATGCCGAGGTCGAGGCCTGCGAGCGCCACGCGGTCGCGGACGGCACCGTGCACGATGAGTCCCGCCCAGCCGTTCTCGACCGCCGAGCCGGCGATGAGGTCGCCCACCAGAGCGGACTCCAGCGAACCGCCGCCGTCGATCACGAGCACGGCGCCCTCGCCGGGCGTCGCGAGCAGCTGCTTGACGAGCGCGTTGTCGCGATGGCATCGCACCGTGCGGATCGGGCCGTCGAACGCGCGACGCCCGCCGAGGTCGTGGAACTGCAGCGCGAGCGAGTCCAACTCGTCGCCGCGCTCGTCGTACAGGTCGGCCGTCGCGATCGTCATGCGCCCAGATTATGCGCGCCGCGGCCGCCGCCGACCGGCGTAATTCAGCAAGAATGCGGAGACTTCTGCGTCGCATAAGCGGAAACACGGGGAAGGCAGCGCGACGGCGCTGCGAAGAGACTGAATTGCGCCGAGTCGGCACGGAGGACTGCGGTGTGTGGGAGCGACGTGTCGTCGGGTCAGCGAGTCGCCGGCGGGTTGTCGTCGGGGTGGAGCGCGCTGAAGAACGAGTACGTGTCGCCGTCGGCGTCGGCGCCGCGCTCCTTGAACTCGTTGACCAGTTCGTAGAGCCGCCGCTGGAACTCGGCCTTGTGCTCGGCGTTGACCTTGAGACCCATCCATGTCACGTCGAGCTCGTCGTCGGGCAGCCCCTCGATCTGCTGCAGGAACGTCTCGACGAGCACGGGCGAGCCGCCGGGCATGGACGTGCGCCAGGACAGCCCGGTGGCACGGTACGGCACCTCGCGCGCACCCTGCGCGCCCGTGCGCTCGGGTTCGGCCGCGAGGTACCCGGTCTGCACGAGCGTGCGCACGTGATGCAGCATCGTGCCCGGGTTCACGCCGAGCAGCTGCGCGAGCTCCTTGTTGGTGCGGGACTCGAACGCGCACAGCCGCAGGACGCGCAGTCGCAGCGGCGAGCTGAGCGCGCGCATGCGCGCCTCGGCCTCGGGGTCGCCGTGGCGTAGCTCGATGCGCTCTTCCCGGCTTGTCACCGCCTCAGCGTAGCAAGACTGATTGACAGAACTCAATCGGTCTTGCACACTGATTGACATGTCCCAATCAGACGAGCCTCCGATCGCCGAGATCGACCCCGGTGCGATCGCCGAGGCGCGGGTCGAGGCCGGGCCTACGCGGCCCGAGGCCCCGAGCGTCCTGCCCGTGACGCGCGAGAACGTCGACGACGCGACCGACGCGGATCGGGATGCCGCGAGTCACGCTGCCACCGCCGCGCCGATGCCGAAGGGCTCGCTGTGGCGCGACCGCAACTTCCTCACGCTGTGGAGCGGCCAGACGCTCAGCCAGTTCGGCGCCCAGATCACCGAGCTCGCCATTCCGGTGCTGGCCGTCCTCATGCTGAACGCGACCGAGTGGGAGGTCGGCGTGCTCAACGCAGCACAGGTGGCCGCGTTCCTCGTCGTGGGCCTGCCGGCGGGCGCCTGGATCGATCGCATGCGCAAGCGCCGCGTCATGATCTGGGCCGACGCGATCCGCGCGGTCGCTCTCGCGACACTCCCCGTGCTGGCATTGCTGGGCATGCTCCAGATCTGGCACATGATCGTCGTCGCGCTCGTCATGGGCGTCGCGACGGTGTTCTTCGACGTCTCGTACCAGAGCATCATCCCGTCGCTGGTGCGCACGAACCAGATCTCCGAGGCGAACGGCAAGCTGCAGTCCAGCTATGAGCTCGCCAACATCGCCGGCCCGGGGATCGGCGGCTGGCTCATCGGGGCGCTGACGGCGCCGATCGCGATCTTCGCCACGGTCGGCACCTACGTCGCCTCGTTCGTCGCCCTGCTCTTCACCCGCGACCACGAGAAGTTGCGCGCACCGGAGGACCACAAGCCGCTCGTCCACGAGATCGGCGAAGGCCTGCGCTGGGTGTTCGGCAACCCGCTCCTGCGCCGCATCGTCGGCACGACAGGCATGGCGAACTTCTTCGGCACGATCGCGCAGACCCTGCTGCCGATCTTCGTGCTCCGGGAGCTCGGCGTGAGCCCCCAGATGTTCGGCATCGTGTTCTCGCTCGGGGCGATCGGCGGCCTCGTCGGGGCGATCGCGACGCCGCGCATCATCGCGCGCCTCGGCGAGGCCAGGGCGATTCCGATCAGCGCGATCGCCTTCAGCGTCGCGCCGCTGTTCCTGCCGGCGATCTCGCTCGTGCCCGCGTTCGCCTTCCCGCTGCTGGTCGTGCAGGGCTTCGTGATGAGCTTCACGATCCTGCTGTACAACATCACGCAGGTGAGCTTCCGCCAGCGGATCACGCCGCCACGGCTGCTCGGCCGCATGAATGCGTCCATCCGCTTCGTGGTGTGGGGCGTGATGCCGATCGGCGCACTCCTGGCCGGCGCGCTCGGCACCTGGCTCGGCACCGTGCCGACGCTGTGGATCGCCGCCATCGGCGAGCTCCTCGCCGGCCTGTTCGTGGTGACCGGCCCGTTCTGGACGATGCGCGACCTGCCCGATGCCCACGAGGAGCACGCCGACACGGCGACGCCCTGAGCCGGACCAGGATGCCGCGACCGCCATGCAGGTCGGTCGCGGCATCCGCTCTCCCTGCCGCGAGCGCCGTACCCCACGTGCCCCATCCCGGCAAGCCGGTGCGTCATGCGCGCAGCGCGTGCTTAGGTTGCTGCATGACGTCCCGCATCGTCTCGATCGGCACGGCGGTTCCTCCCACCGAGCTCGGGCAGGTGGAGGTCCGCGACCTTTTCGCGGCGCAGGAGGGGGTCGATCGCCTCACGCGGCGGCGCATCCACGCGGTGTTCGACGCGGCGGCGATCCAGCGTCGGCACACGGTGCTCGCTGAACTCGGGTCGGCCGCCTCGCCGCGGACGCCTGACACCCCGGTGTTCGTGGACGCGCAGCGCGGCATCCTCTCGCCCTCCACCCGGGAGCGCAACGACCTCTTCATCGCGACCGCACCGGAGCTGGCGGCGCGGGCTGCCCGCGGGGCCCTCGCGGCCGGCGAGCTCGACCCGTCGACCGTCACACACGTCGTGACGGTCTCGTGCACGGGCATGTTCGCGCCAGGCCTCGACCACCGCCTCGTCCGCGATCTCGGCCTCGCACCGACCGTGGAGCGCTGCCACCTCGGATTCATCGGGTGCGCGGCCGCCCTTCCCGCGCTGCGGGTCGCGTCCGCGCTCGCCGCGACGAGAGCGGATGCCGTCGTCCTGGTGCTCTGCCTCGAGCTCTGCTCCCTGCACCTGCGGCAGTCGAGCGACCCCCAGCAGATCGTGGCGGCATCCGTCTTCGCCGATGGAGCGGCCGCGGCGATCGTGACGGCCGACCCTGACGTCGGACGGCCGGGCGGCCTCGACCTCGACCGGTTCGGCACCGCGCTCACCAGCGAGGGCGAGACCGACATGGTCTGGACCATCGGCGACCACGGCTTCGAGATGGTGCTGTCGGCCGAGGTCCCGCGGATCATCGGCCGCGAGATCCGCGGTGCGGTCGGCCGGTTCCTGGGCGATGACTCCCTCCCCGATGTGTGGGCCGTGCATCCGGGCGGGCGCAGTGTGCTCGACCGCGTCGAGACCGGCCTCGAACTGCCGCCGGACGCACTCGCGGCGTCGCGGGCGGTGCTGCGCGACTTCGGCAACATGTCCAGCGCGACGATCCTCTTCATCCTCGACGCGCTGCTGCGGGACGAGGCGGTGGGCGACGGCGCGCGCGTCGCGGGACTCGCTTTCGGCCCCGGGCTCACCGTCGAGTCCGCGCTCCTGACCCGACGGCGACCCGCCGGGGCCGCGGACTCCGACGCCCGCGTGGCGCTGGCGGCCACCGCGTGAGCGCGGCCGCGACGGCTTCGTGGGCGGGGGCGCCGGCATGAGCCTCGACGTCCGCGACGCCGAGCTGGTCGAGCTCATGGACGACCCCGAGTGCGACGCCGGCCGCCTGGAGGCCACCCTGCGCCGCTTCGGCACGATCAACCGCCTCGTCTCTGGCTGGGGCACGGTGTATCGCAGCCACCTGCGCCCGCACCTGGCCGCGCTCGGCAGGCCGGCACGTGTGCTCGACATCGGATCGGGCGGCGGCGACCTCGTCGTGCGGCTCGCCGCGGCCGCACGACGAGACGGACTCGACGTGACCTGGACGGGCATCGACCCCGACCCCCGTGCGCACGCCGTCGCCACGGCGCGCGGACCGATCCCCGGCGTGGCTTTTCGCGAAGCGGATGCCGCCACCCTCGCCGCGGCGGGCGAGAGGTTCGACGCGGTGCTGTCGAACCACGTGCTGCACCACCTGGGCAGCGCGCTGCCGGCCTTCGCGGAGGAATCGCTCGTGCTGTCACGCGGAATCGTGCTGCACGGCGACATCGAGCGGTCGCGGCTCGCGTACGTCCTGTACGCCGCCGGCATCACACCGTTCGCACCCGGCACGTTTCTGCGCACGGACGGGCTGCGCTCGATCCGCCGCAGCTACACACGCGCGGAACTGGCCGCGGCGCTCGGGGACTCCCCGGAGTCGTGGTCGGTGGTCACGCCGGCGCCGTTCCGGCTCCTCGCGGTCGGGCGCGGCCGTGCGTGACGTCACGATCGTGGGCGCCGGGCCCGTGGGGATGCTGCTCGCCGGCGAGCTGGTCCGCCGCGGCGTCGACGTCGAGCTGCTGGAGCGACGACCCGTGGCGGGCGACGGCACCCGGGCCATCGGCATCCACTCCCCCGTCCTGGGCGCGCTCGAGCCGTCGGGCGTCACGGACCGGCTGCTGGCTGACGCCGTGCAGGTACGGCGTGGCGAGGCGCGAAGCCGCGGGCGCCTGCTCGGGACGATCCGTTTCGATGACCTCGCGGTGCGGTTTCCGTTCGTGGCGACACTGCCGCAGTCGCGCACCGAAGAGGTGCTCCGGGCGGATGCGCCCGGGCCGCTGCGTGGCGCGCACGTGACCGCCGTCACTCCTCGTGCGGATGCCGTGGTGGTGCGCTACGTGCGGCTCGGCGGCATCCGCGAGTCCGCGAGCCGCCTCGTGGTCGTCGCCGCGGGCGCCGGCGGGCGCGACCTCGTCTACCGCCCGGGCGCGGTGGCCGCTCGCGAGTATCGCGACACCTATCTGATGACGGATGCCGCCACCGCGGGTCGCCCCGACGACGAGGTCGCCGTGGTCCATCTCGACCCCGACGGGGTGCTCGAGTCGTTCCCGCTGCCCGGCGGCCGGCGCCGGTTCGTCGCCTGGGACGAGCCGGGCGGGAGCACCGAGCCCGCGTCGCGTGCCGAGCGCCTGCGCGACGCGCTCGCGCGCCGCGGCGAGGCGGAAGCCGCCGAGGCGGTGACGGCCGCGACGGCGTTCGGCGTGCGCCGCGTCGTCGCGCCACGCCTGCGCAACGGGCGGGTGTTCACGATCGGCGACACCGCGCACGAGGTCAGCCCCATCGGCGGCCAGGGCATGAACCTCGGCCTGCTGGACGCCGCGACGCTCGCGCCGCTGCTCGCTGCGTGGGTCGGGAGCGGCCACGCACCCGAGTCCGAGCTCGCCCGGTGGGAGGCCCGTCGCGTCCGCTCCGCCCGGCGTGCGGCCGCCCTGGCCTACGCGAACACCGCGCTGGGGCGGCCGACGGGTGCGTTCGAGCCCGTCCGACGCGCCGGCGTTCGGGCGATGATGGCGCCGCTCCCCGCTCGGCTCTTCGCCTGCGCATACGCCATGGGTTTCGACCTCGACGCCTGACGC
>Ga0160453_100182_pt1 | contig 61564 bp, 41 predicted proteins | sample HID1971K_E6MG_FD_108228 | JGI IMG/M metagenome (GOLD analysis project Ga0160453, IMG submission 108228) | Enriched millipede-associated microbial communities from UW Madison campus, WI, USA - HID1971K_E6 MG | ecosystem: Host-associated > Arthropoda: Insects > Digestive system > Unclassified ...
GTTCCACACCGGCTTCGGGGTGGCGTTGCGGTGCTGGATCTTCGCTCCGAACAGGCCCACGACGGCCGAGCCGTGCGTGCCGTCGACGTGGAACTCGACGAGCTCGTCGCGGTTGACGCGCACCGTCCACGACGAGTTGATCTGCGCGACGATGTCGCCCTCGAGCTCGAAGATGCCGTACGCGGCGTCCTCGGCGGTGGCGGTGTAGTGCTCGCCCTTCTCGTCCCAGCGGTCGGCGATGTGCACGGCGGCCTGCGCGTAGACGGTCTTGACGTCGCCGAACAGGTTCTCCAGCACGTAGTTCCAGTGCGGGAACATGTCGACGATGATGCCGCCGCCGTCCTCGGCGCGGTAGTTCCACGACGGACGCTGGGCGGGCTGCCAATCGCCCTCGAACACCCAGTAGCCGAACTCGCCGCGCACCGACAGGATGCGGCCGAAGAAGCCGGAGTCGATGAGGCGCTTGAGCTTCTGCAAGCCCGGCAGGTAGAGCTTGTCGTGCACGACGCCGGTCTTCACGCCGGCATCCTGAGCGAGCTTCGCCAGCTCGAGCGCCTCGGCGACGGTCTCGGCGGTGGGCTTCTCGGTGTAGATGGTCTTGCCGGCGGCGATGGCCTTGCGCAGCGCGGTCGCGCGCGCCTTCGTCACGAGGAAGTCGGCGTAGATCTCCCAGCGCGGGTCGGCGAGGGCGGCGTCGAGGTCGGTCGTGTAGTCCTCGATGCCGTGCTTGGCGGCGAGCTCTGCGAGCTTGGCCGCGCTGCGGCCGACGAGCAGCGGCTTGACCGTGACCTTGGTGCCGTCGGACAGCTCGATGCCGCCCTGGTCGCGGATCGCGAGGATCGAGCGCACCAGGTGCTGGCGATAGCCCATGCGGCCCGAGACGCCGTTCATGATGATGCCGATCTCGCGCACCTGGGGCAGTGCCTCGGTCGCGGCGGGGGCGAGGGTCGTGTCGGTCACGGGGTCCTGCTTTCTTCTCTGAATGCCTGTGGTCACCCGGGGCATCGCCCTGCGGGTAAACGCTTTCCAACAGTGTGCCATGAGAGTGGATGCCACGCAAGCGCTTTCCCGCGGCATCCACGTTCTCCTCGCCTCTGCTCACCCTGTCGCAAGGTGCCGCCGGGAGCAGCACTTCGTGACAGGCGAGCAGGGATGGCTGCCTCGATGTGCTGCTCGCCTGTCGCAAGGTGCCGCCGGAAGCAGCACTTCGTGACAGGCGAGCGGAGTGGTGGCCACGGGTGCGTGACAGGTGAGCGGCCGGGTCGCGACGTGCGCGTGGGGCGAGCGTGCGGGTGGCTACGGGGCGTGGCGGGCAGGCGACCGGGTCAGGCGCGCAGCAGCGCGCAGCCGTGGGGCTCGAGCGAGAGCCGCACGACCGAGCTGCCGGGGGCGACGCCGCGTGCGGCATCCGACTGCTCGTGGACCGACTCGACGGGAACGGATGCCGTCGACCACACGTTCACCACATCCCGGCGTGCAGGGCCGAGGCCGAGCGTGCGCGTGTCGAACGGCTCGACCCGCGGCTCGTCGTCGAGGTTGAACACCGCGGCCCAGCGTTCCCCCGCGGCACCCGAAGCGGACCACACCACGAGCCCGCGCTCGCGCAGCAGCTCGCGATTGCCGTGCGAGTCCCGCAGGATCTGCAGCACGTCGTCGTTCGTGAACAGCGCGATCGTCTCGGGCGCGCTCGTCGGCAGATCGCCGCCGATCATGAGCGGCGAGCGGGCCATGATCCACAGCGTCATGAGCGACCGCCGCTCGGCGAGCGTCAGCGCCCCCTCACGGGGTTCGCCGCGCTCTGCGCGGATGCCGATGCGGCCGAGCGGCAGCATGTCGGCATCGGGCCAGCCGGCGGGCCCGGCGAACGGCGCCCAGCGCGCGAGGCGGGCGAAGTTGGGCTCGATGTGATCCCACCGGTCCCACACGTCGTCGCACACGCGCCACATCGTCGCGTGCTCGCGCAGGTGGTCGAGGTGCGCGGACGAGAGGTCGCGCCCCGGCGACAGCGACAGCGCGATGTCGCGGTCGGCGCGCTGCACGGCGCGTGAGTAGGCCTCGATGTCGGGCGCCTGGTACGGCCACAGCATGTCGTCGGCCTTGATGAAGTCCAGACCCCACTCGGCGAACTGCGCGACGCATGAGTCGTAGTACGCCTGGGCGGCCGGGTCGCCGTGGTCGAGCCCGAGGTAGTGCGGATTCCACTCGCACACGTTCGAGGGATCCGCGATCTGCGCGGCCGTCGTCGCCGTGCCGAGCACGGGCGTGTCGGCGAGGACGGCGACGCGGGGGATGCCGCGCATGACGTGCACGCCGAGCTTCAGCCCGAGCGCATGCAGGCGGGCGGCGAGCGGCGCGAACCCGGCGCCGTCCGCCGAGCTCGGGAACCGCACCGGGTCGGGCTGGAGGCGCCCGTGCGCGTCGATCAGCAGTGGCGCGGCGTCGTTGTAGCCGTGCGAGCGGGCCGTGGGGTCGGCCCAGTCGATGTCGATCACGATCGTGTCCCAGCCGTGGGGCAGCAGGTGCTCGGCCATGAACGCGGCGTTGGCGAGCACCTCGTCCTCGGTGACGGTGGTGCCGTAGCAATCCCAGCTGTTCCAGCCCATCGGCGGGGTCGGAGCCTTGTACAGGGTCATCGGGATGCCTCCTTCTCGCGCCACCGTGCGCGCTGGTGGATGGTCACGGCGTCGAGCGCGCAGAGCGCCTCGTCCGCCCGAGCCAGGCGGTCGGCGGCGTCGGCCGGCAGGTGCACGGCGCTGTCGGTCCGCAGCGGCAGCACCCGCAGCTCGACCCGCGAGCCCGGACGCACACCCAGGTCGTGCAGGTTCGCGACCAGCTCGGAGCCGTCCCAGAACCGGTCGGTCGCCGTCTCGCCGTCGACCCGCAGCTGCAGCACATCGCCGGCCCACCGCACCCGCAGCACCGCGTCGGCGGTGTGCGCCGGCACGTCGAGCGCGTACACCGCGGCGTGCGCGTCCAGCACCTGGTCGCGCGGCGCGGCCTGGCGTCCGTCTCGCGCGCCGTAGTCGCCCGACGGCACCGTCGCCTCCCGCACGGTCCGAAGACCCACGGATGCCGTCACGCCGCTGCCCTCCGTGCGCTCGAGGTCGAGAGCATGCCAGCCGTCCGCGACGTACTCGCGGGCGGCCGGGTGCGTCGAGCTCGAGCGCACCGCGACGGTGCCGGCGGCATCCCATGTCACCTCGTCGGGCGAGACGAGCAGGCGTCGCTCACCCGCCTCGACGACCCACGCGTTCGCCGCATCGGCCGCGGGCAGCACGAGTACGTCGAGCGCGTCGCCGAGGCGCAGCGCCCCGGACCCCGGCTCGACGCGGCGCACGGCGCCGTCGTGCGCGATCTCGACCGGGATGCCGGCATCCTCCGTGAGCACCAGCGTGGGCACCGCGCCGGGCAGCACGGTCAGCGCCGAAGCCGTCGCCCAGTCGATCGTCACGCCGCCGACCTCGAGTCCGAGGGGCCAGCGGGCGAGCGTCCCCGGCGGGATGTCGACGGGCGCGCTCGGCAGCACGACGGGCCCGCGCGGCGTCTCGATGCGCAGCTGCGCGCCGCGGTGAATCGGCAGGGGCTCGTGGGGCTGGTGCGAGCCGATGAACACGAAGCCCGCGCCGTCCTGGGCACGCACCGCCCAGCGCAGGGTGGACGAGTCCTCCACCCCGGTCGGGCGTGCCTCGGGCAGATGGGCGCGCATCGGAGCGAGCCGGTCGCCGAACGCGGCGACGAAGGCGTGCTGCTGCCGGAGCACCGCATGACTCGGCGCTGCGCGCCCGGCCTCGCCGATCGGCGCGTGGAAGTCGTAGCCCCGCGGCGTCATGTCGTTCGGGTAGCCGGTCGCCTGCGTCTCTTCGAGGTCGGGTCCGGGATTCGTGCCTCCGACGTACATGTAGTACCCCTGCCACGCCGACCCGCTGCCGAGCTTCGCGTGGGCGACCGCCGCGATGTCGAGCGCGTCCGGGCGCGGCCGCCGGTGGTAGGCGGTGGCCATGCCGCCGCCGAGTTCGCACGTCGCCGGCGGGAACCACGGCGACAGGTCGGCCGTGCCGTCGTGGCCGCTCGGCGACGCTTCGTCTCGCGGACGCTCGCTCAACGACCGGCTCCCGGCGGCGAAGCGCAACTCGGGCGATCCGGCGGGTTCCGGGGCCGCGGGTGCCACGGTCCGCACGTCGGCGCCGATGCCGGGGTCGTCCCACCGGTCCGAGAAGAAGAAGTGGGCGCGGAAGGTGGGGTCCCACGGCTGGTCCGCATCGACCCAGAAGCCGTCGCCGTACCCTCCCCACAGCGGCAGCACCTCGGGGTCGGGCAGCTGCGCGCCGCCCCAGGCCGTCGCGGTCCACAGGGGCGCAGAGAGCCCGGCCTCACGTGCGAGGCGCTTGAGGGTCACGAGGTGCCCGGGCTGGTCATAGAGCTCGTTCTCCAGCTGGATGCCGAGCACCGTGTCGGGCGTGCCGCGACCGTCCAGCGCCCCCGCGATGCGCGCGAACCACTCCTGCACGAGAGCGAGGTACGCGGGATCGTCGGTCCGGTGTGCGACCGGCGCCCGCTGCACCCAGTCCGGGAACCCGCCGCCCCGCATCTCGCCGTGCACCCACGGCCCGATCCGCAGCACGACCTCCAGTCCCTCGGAACGTGCGTCGTCGACGAACGCGCCGACGTCGTACCGTCCGTCGAAGCGCACCTGCCCGCGGACGGGCTCGTGGTGCAGCCACGGCACGTACGTCGAGACGACCGTGATCCCGCCCGCCCGCATGAGCCGCAGGCGCTCGGTCCAGCGGTGACGCGGTACGCGCGTGTAGTGCAGCTCGCCCGAGACCGGCAGCCAGGGCCGTCCGTCCCGGATCAGGCTGCGGCTGGTGAGCGCGAGCCCGGGCCGCGCGTCCTCGAGGTTCGCCATGCGGGGCGTGCGCTCGTCGCGCGCGGCGGTCGCGGCGTCGAGGTGCAGCATGCGGGGCTCCGATCGGCATCAGGCGGTCACGAGGGGAGGAGATGTCAGGAGGGGAGGAGGGATGCCGTCGCAGAATCCTCTGCGGGCGGCATCCCCTCCGCTCGTGAGGCGAACTCAGACGAGCCGGATCGCGGCCCACGAGACCGCGGGCAGTTCGACCGTGAGCGCGTCGCCGTCGATCGCGGCCCCCGCGTCGCGCACGCCGACGCGGGTCTGGTCGGACAGCGTGTTCGCCGCGTACAGATCGTCGTCGTGCAGTAGGTGGGACTCGGCGACGGTCAGGTCGCGGCCGAGGTCGCGCACGAGCGGGGCGAGGTCGACGCGCAGTGTGGCGGCATCCGTGGCAGAGCGGTTCACGACGAACAGCGAGACGCCGTCGTCGTCGATCGTGGCGACGGCGTTGACGTTCGCGACCTCGCCCAACTTCTCCGAGACGAAGGAACCCGACGACACCGGCACCCGCAGCGCCCGCCCGTGTGCGAGGCGCGACGTGATCGAGAACGGGAAGAACGTGGTCTGGCGCCACGCGGGGCCGCCGGGTTCGGTCATGATCGGCGCGATGACGTTCACCAGCTGGGCGAGGGAGGCCGAGCGCACCCGGTCGGCGTGCTGCAGCAGTGTGATCAGGAGGTCGCCGAAGACGACGGCATCCACCGCGTTGTACTGGTCTTCGAGCAGGCGCGGGGCGACGGGCCAGCCCTTCTCCTCAGGCTTGTCGTTCTGCCCGCCGTCGCCGTCGTGCAGGTACCAGACGTTCCACTCGTCGAACGAGATCATGATGCGCTTGTCGCTCTTCTTCGTCGCCGCCACCGTGTCGGCGATCGCGACCACCGACTCGATGAAGCGCGCCATGTCGACACCCGACGCGAGGAACTCCTGCGCGTTCCCGTCGTGCTCCTGGTAGTACGAGTGGCACGAGATGAAGTCGACGTCGTCGAAGGTGTGCTCCAGCACCTGCCGCTCCCACGAGCCGAAGGTCGGCATGCCGCGACCCGACGACCCGCACACCACGAGCTCGACGCCCGGGTCGACCATGCGCATCGCCTTCGCGGTGCGCATCGCGAGCTTGCCGTAGTCGTCGGCGTTACGGTGGCCGACCTGCCACGGGCCGTCCATCTCGTTGCCCAGGCACCACATCTTGACGCCGAACGGGGTCTCGCGGCCGTTCGCGGCGCGCTGGTCGGTCCATGCCGTGGGCGTGTCGACGTTGGCGTACTCGAGCAGGTCGAGCGCCTCTTGCGTACCGCGCGTACCCAGGTTGACGGCGAGCATCAGGTCGCTGCCGACCCGGTCGAGCCACGCCTGGAACTCGTGCAGCCCGACCTCGTTCGTCTCGGTCGAGTGCCACGCCAGGTCGAGCCGGTGCGGGCGGTCGGCCTTCGGGCCGATGCCGTCCTCCCACCGGTACCCCGACACGAAGTTGCCGCCGGGGTAGCGGATGGTCGAGACGCCGAGCTCCTTCACCAGCTCGACGACGTCGGTGCGGAAGCCTTCGTCGTCGGCCGCGGGGTGGCCGGGCTCGAAGATGCCGTCGTAGATGTGGCGCCCCAGGTGCTCGACGAACCCGCCGAACAGGCGGCGGTCGATGTCGGCGATCCCGTGGTGCGGGTCGAGGCGTGCGGTGGCGTCAGCGGTCACGGAGGAGCTCCTGGTATCGGGGTCGGTCACAGCGGAAGGTGTTCGAAGGTGAGCGAGATCGCGCCGGCGCGCGGGAACAGGCGGTGCCGCGGCAGCACGCCCGGACCGCAGGTCGCGGTGCCGACACCGGCCTGCGCGAGGTCGATCGAGACGAAGGTGCGGTCCTCGTCGGGCAGCTCCCAGTCGTGCGCGGCGGCCGCAAGCGCCCGCCGGCTGTGCGGCGAGACGGTCAGCGCGAACGGGGTGGTGAGGGATCGGATGCGCAGCGCGCCCTCCCGGAGGCGGATCGTGGCCTCGCTCACGTCGATGCGCGATCCGCTCTCCTGCGGGCGGACGTGGTCGACGGTGAGCTCGTCGGCCGGGATCCGCCACCAGCCGAACCGTGCGCCGGCGCGCAGGTCGGGGTAGCTGGGAACGGGTCCGTAGCCGACCAGGTCCACGTCGCCCGGCGCGCCGGGCAGTTCGAAGTCGAGGCCGAGCCGGGCCCATTCGCCCGTCCAGCTCGCGTTGGGCTCGAGTGCGATGTCGAGCCGTACGGCGCCGCCCTCGAGCGCCGACCAGGTGGCGGTCGCGTCGATCGCGGTGTCGAAGATCGGCGTGCCGGTGCGGGTGCGCACACGCACGGTGCCGGCGTCGATGCCGGCGTCGGTGGAGGAGTCGATGGCGACAAGGCGCGTCACCATGCGGTCGATCGCGGCCGCGTGCCAGCGTTCGGCCATCGACGGCAGGTCGAGCTCCTCCGAGCCGTAGTCGCGGTCGTTGTCGGTCGGTGCGCGCCACACGCCCACGACGGGTCCGCTGATCGCGAGGCCGCCGAGCGCGGTCATACGTCCGGTCGCCGGGTCGAGCTGCAGCGGACCGACACCCCGATCGGATGCCGTCGCCTCGGCCCGTGCGGCGGGCACGCGAGGGCGGCGCACGACGTCCTGTCCGCCGCCGACCTCGTGTCCGGCCGGTGCCCACGGGCTGTCGGCCGTCGTCGCCGCGGTCACGGTCACCACGTCCGACACCGCGTGCGCGCGGGGAGCGCGGGCGGACTCGGGCAGCTCGACCTCGACCACGGTGCGGGCAGGGCACGGCGGGAGTGTCAGGATGCCGGCATCCACCGGCTCTCCGTCGACCACCCGCTCCCATGACAGCGAGACGTGCGCCAGGTCGAGGACGTCGTACCGGTTCGCGACCCGGACGCGGCGGCGATCGGCCGCCACCGTCACGACGACCGGCGCGATGACCGCGGCGTAGTGGAGGAGTCCCGGACGCGGACGGCGGTCGGCGTCGACGAGTCCATCGATGACGAAGTCGCCGTCGTGGACGTCCTCGCCGAAGTCGCCGCCGTACAGCATGCGACGCCGGCCGGTGCCGTCGTCGGGGGCGAGGATGCCGTGCTCGATCCACTCCCACACGAAGCCACCGGCCAGTCGCGGATACTGCTCGAAGAGATCCCAGTACTCCTGCAGGCCGCCCGGCCCGGTGCCCATCGCGTGCGCGAACTCGCACTGGATCACCGGCAGCGACAGGCGGTGCAGCTCGTCGGCGCTCGCCCGGACCGGCGCCGGACGCAGCCCTTCCTCGCCCAGCTCGCGGATCTCGTCGTGCGGCGTGTACATCAGCGAGTACACGTCGACGTAGCGACTGGCGGGATCGCCCTCGTAGTGCACGAGACGGGTCGGGTCGAACGCCTTGGTCCAGCGGGCCATGGCTTCGAGGTTCGAGCCGCGGTACGACTCATTGCCGAGCGACCACATCAGGACGCTCGAGTGGTTCTTGTCGCGGTGCACGGTGCGCCGCATGCGGTCGAGATAGGCGTCGCGCCAGGCCGGGTCGGCGCTGGGGACGCCGCGCCATCCCACGCGGTCGAAGCCGTGCGCCTCGAGGTCGCACTCCAGGATCACCCAGAACCCGAGCTCGTCGAACAGGTCGAGCACGTCGGGGTGCGGCGGGTAGTGCGAGGTGCGCACCGCGTTGATGTGGTTGCGCTTCATGAGCAGCAGCTCGTCGCGGATCACGGCGGCATCGAAGACGCGTCCGTGCTCGGCGCGGTGCTCGTGGCGGTTGACGCCGCGGAACATGACCGGAGCGCCGTTGACGAGAAGCTGGGCGTCCACCACCTCGACGCGGCGGAACCCGACGCGCAGGCTGACCGTCTCGGCGGCCGTGCGCACCTCGACGTCGTACAGGCGCGGGCGTTCGGCGCTCCACGGCTCGACGTCGTCGAGGTGCAGCGCGGTGCCGGCGGGAGAGTCGATGCCCAGCTCGGGGATCACGACGCGGGCGGGGATGCCGCCATCGACCTCGACGGTCGCCTCGAGCAGCCCCGCGCCGGTGGCCGCGTCGTAGTCGGCCCGCACGAACACGTCGTCGATGCCGCCATCGGGGCGGGCGAGCAGGGTGACGCTGCGGAACACGCCGGGCAGCCACCACATGTCCTGGTTCTCGATGTAGGTGGCGTCGCTGAACTGGGCGACCCGCACCGCGAGACGGTTGACGCCCGCGGTGAGCACCGCCGAGACGTCGAACTCGTGCGTCAGCCGGCTGCCACGCGTGGTGCCCAGCAGCACGTCGTTGAGCCACACCTCGGCCGCGGACTCGATGCCGTCGAAGCGCAGCAGACGCCGGCGGTGCGCGAGGACGTCATCCGACGCGACGAACTCGAACCGGTGGTCGCCGATCGGGTTGGCGTCCGGCGGGTACGGCGGGTCGAGCGGGAACGGCATCTGCACGTTCGAGTACGCCGGTGAGCCGTACCCCTGCAGGTTCCAGTGGCCGGGCACCTCGACGGTGCCCCAGCCGGCGGCGTCTTCGGTGCGCCAGTCCTCCGGCGCGGTGCGCAGCGACGGCGAGACGCGGAACCTCCAGCGCCCGTCGAGGGACTGCTGCGGGGCGTCCGAGCGCAACCGGGCGCGAGGTGCGATGGCGCCCGAACCGGGCGCGGGGGTGGCGATGTCCAAAGGGCATTCCTCGTCGATGAGCGGACAGCGGGTGAGCGCCGACCCCGGCGCCGGGTTAACGTCCTACCGCAGTGTGTCGCGGAATGCTCCATGTGCGTCGGCTCGGCGGGGAGATGATCGTTTTCGATCGTGGGACGGAGAATGGATGCCGCGGCTCGGGGCCGCGGCATCCACTTCTCCGTTGATCCGAGGATCAGGTTTCGACAGGCTCAGCCGAGGACCGTGTCGGCCTCGGAGAAGAACTGCGACACCGCGTCGTCGACGGAGATCGAGCCCAGGCCGAGCTCCTTGCCGAGGTCCCAGAACTTCTGCTCGAGCGAGCCGTAGCCGGCGACCGGCACGGGCGGGGCGTCGCCGATGCGGTCCGCCTGCGAGTCGATGTAGTCGGCGACCTGCTTGTCGACGCCTTCGAGCGTGGTGCCCGCGAGCTTCGACGACGAGGCCGGGTAGCCGAGCGTGGTGCCGAAGATCTCGCCCGCGTCGGCGCTGTTGACGACGAAGTCGAGGAACAGCGCGGCGGCCTCGGGGTGCTCGGAGTTGGCCGAGATCGCGACCTGCAGGCCGGCCTGGCGGTAGAGGTCCTTCGCGCCCTTCTTGGCGATCGGCGGCGCGATCATCGAGATCGACGAGGCGCCCGAGTCGGCGAGGTACCCGCCGAGGAAGTTGCTCCAGCTCATCTCGCTCGCCGTCGCGCTCGCACCGAAGCCGGACTTGGGCGAGAGCTCCTCGAGCGTCTGCTGCGGGATGGTGACACCGTCACGGATGCTGTCGCCCGAGGTCCAGAAGTCGCTCAGCTCGTCCTTCGTGAAGCCGAGTTCGCCGTCGTCGGTGTACAGGTTCTCGCCGTTGGCACGCAGGACGAGCTCGAAGTTCTGGATGCGCTGCGTGTAGTCGGTGCCGCCGTAGGGGTTGCCGCCGGTCGCGTCGGTGACCGAGGCCATCCAGTCGTCGAAGTCGGCGGCGCTCGTGCCGCCCTCCGGCGCGTCGATGCCGGCAGCGGCGAGGAGGTCGTCGTTCACGAAGTTCGCCCACAGGCTGTAACCGGTGGGGAGGGAGTACTGCACGCCGTCCAGCGCACCGGTGCCCAGCAGCGAGTCCTCGAAGGTCGTGGTGTCGATGTAGTCCGACACCGTCGCGAGGTCGAGCAGGTTGTTCGACTGGGCGTACTGGCGCAGGTAGCTGTCGGAGAACTGGAACACGTCGGGCAGGTTGCCGCCGGCGGCCTCGGTCTGACGCTTCTCCCAGAAGCTCGGATAGTCGCTGAACGACGGGTTGACCGTGATGTTCGGGTACTTCTCGTTGAACGCGGCGATGAGGTCGTTGTAGCGCGACGCACGGTCGTCGTTGCCCCAGAACGCGAAATCGAGCGTGACCTTCTCGTCGGGGTCGAAGGACTTTCCGGGGTCTGGCGTGTCGCCCGAGCCGGAGCATCCGGCAAGGACGAGGGCGGCGCTCGCGGTCAGGGCGCTGACGGCGAGCAAGGTGCGGCGTGAGGGCATCGGTGGGCTCCGTTTTCGTGGGTGTGGTGGGGGATCAGTGCTGTGCGACCGCGACGCGCGGTTCCGGCTGAGGCTCGGCGGCGACTTCGGGCGCGAGGACGAACGCGACGCCCTGTGGCTCGAGCACGACGAGCCGGACGGTGACGCCCGTCTCGGGTATCACTCCGTCGATCGGCACCTCGACACGCGTGTCGCCGTGGTTGATGAGCGTCACGAGGTCGCCGCGGCGGGCGGCCTCGACGTCGGTGGGCAGTCCTTCGACGACGGGACGGACACCGGATGCCGCCACCACCGCGTCCACGACGGCGCCGAGCCCGGCGCCGACCGGCTGCGTCGCGACGTACCAGGCCTCTCCGACGCCGAAGGCGTGCCGCGTCAGGGCGGGGGAACCGGCCTGCAGGCCGGACTCGAAGGCCGCGACGACCGTCGCGGTCGTCGCGTGGATCGACTCGGCCACGAGCCGGCCGTGATGGACGGTCCCGTCGAGCGTGAACGGCACGCTGCCCGACGCGGCTGCGACCCGCGCGGCTCGCACGGCGTCGTCGGTCAGTGCGCCGACGCCGCTGCCGCCGGCCGACATGCCCGCGAGCGCGCCGAAGTCCTCGAACCGCAGACCCAGCACCGGGGCGAGCTGCGTGAGGAAGCCGCCGTCGCGGAACTGGTCGTGGCCGTCCACGATGTCGGTGAAGGGGCCGGTGAGCAGCGTGCCGCCGTCGTGCACGAATCGCGTGAGCGCCGCGGCGCCCTCGTCGCGCAGCAGGTACAGCGCGGGCGCCACGACGAGCTCGTAGCCGAGCGCCGCCTCTTCGGGGGCGATGACGTCGACCTGGATGCCGCGCTCGTGGAACGCGCCGTACCACTCCAGCACGAGCGCGAGGTAGTCGATCTCGGTGGGGTGGTCGCGCTCTTCGACGGCCCACCAGTTCTCCCAGTCGAACACCAGGGCGACGTGCGCGTCGCGGCCCGGGGCGGGCAGCTCCGGGAGCGCGGCCAAGCGGGCTCCGAGCTCGGTGACCGCATCCCACGTACGGGTGCGGGTGCCGGCGTGGGGAAGCATCGCGGAGTGGAACTTCTCGCTGCCGGCCCGTGACTGGCGCCACTGGAAGAACATGATGCCGTCGGCGCCGCGCGCGACCGACTGCGCGGTCTCTGCCATGAGGGCGCCCGGGCGCTTGCCCGGGTTCGCGGGCCGCCAGTTGACGGCGTCGGTCGCCTGCTCCCACAGCAACCACGGCACGCCGGGCTTGAGCGAGCGGATGAGGTCGCGCTGGAAGGCGGCGTCGCGCACGCGGTGCGGGTTCGCCGGGTCGGGGTAGCAGTCGTCGGCGATGACGTCCATGAACGGCGCCCACCGGCGGTAGTCGGCCGGCTTGAACGGGCCCATGAAGTTCGTGGTGATCGGCTGCGTGGCACCGGCCTCGAGGAGGATCGACCGCTCCATCAGGTAGCACTCTAGGAGCATGTCGCTCGTGAAGCGGCGCCAGTCGAGCATCGACGACGGGTTGTGGCTGTACGGCGCCAGTCGCGGCGGGAAGATCTCGTCGAACGCGCCATAGCGCTGCGACCAGAAGCTCGTGCCCCACGCGTCGTTGAGCGCCTCGATGGTCGTGTACCGGCTCTGTAGCCAGAGGCGATACGCGTCGCGTGCGGCATCCGAGAAGTCCATCCACAGGTGGCACCCGAACTCGTTCCCGACGTGCCACATGACCACGGCGGGGTGGTGCGCGTAGCGCTCGGCGAGGCGGCGCACCAGCTCGCCGGCGAGGCGGCGGTAGGTCGGCGACGACGGCGCGAAGTGCTGGCGGCTGCCCGGCCAGTACGAGGCGCCCGACTCGTCGGCCGGCAGCGTCTCGGGGTAGGTCGCGCTGACCCAGGGCGGGGGAGAGGCGGTCGCTGTCGCGAGGTTCACCGCGATGCCGCCCGCGTGCAGCGTGTCGATCACGGTGTCGAGCCACGCGAAGTCCCACACGTCCTCGGAGGGCTGGATGCGAGACCACGCGAAGATGCCGAGACTCACGATGTTGACGCCGGCCTCCTGCATGAGACGGACGTCCTCGTCCCACACCTCCTGCGGCCACTGGTCGGGGTTGTAGTCGGCGCCGTACAGCACGTCGAGCAGCTCCTGTTCTGGCTTGGATCTTGCCGGTTCGCGTAAGTTTTCTGTGCCCCCCTGTCCCGAAGTGCCGGCGGCGCAGGCACTTCGTGACAGGGGAGCAGTGGGGGGAAGTCGATTCAGCGGCGGGTGCGGCGCGCCGGGATGGCGACGACCGCGAAGGCCGAGCAGCCGAGGCCGGCGATGATGAGGGGTGCCAGCATCCACGTCACGACGCCGGTGAGAACGGCGGCCACGGCGAAGTAGACCGCGCCGACCGGGTCGGTCGCGAGGGCCGAGGGGATGCCGCGGACCGCGGTGCGCCAGCCCGACTCGGGGGTCCACGCGCCGGCCGCGACCAGCAGTGCCACGGCCAGGACGGCCAGGCCTGCCCAGCCGACGACGCCGATGATCGGCCCGCCCGGCAGGGCGCCGGTGTTAGCGAGCACGATGTCGAGCGCCAGCACGACGGCGATGACGGTCGCGGCGAGGCCGACGACGAGGCCGCCGGGGAGCGCCGTGCGCCAGTCCGTCCAGAACGTGCGCGTGTGGGACTGCTCGGCGTTCACGTACCGACGGAGATGACGGATGCCGGCGGCCAGCGCCGCCGGCAGGGTCACGACGAGCAGTCCCGCGACGGCGATGAGCAGACCGGTCAGCAGCACCTCGCCGAACAGCGCGAAGGCACCCTTGGCTCCCGGGTAGCGGGCGGGCTCCCGCTCGCCGAGCGTGGGCCCGCTGCCGGATGCGTCGGCCCGGCGTGCGGCGCGCAGTTCGCGACGGTCCATGGCGTGTCAGCCCTTCAAGCCCTGGGTGGCGACGCCGTCGACGAGGAACCGCTGGAACACGATGAAGAACAGCAGGATCGGGACGAGGGCGATGAAGGATGCCGTCACGGTGGCGCCGTAGTCGGCTCCGCCGGAGGAGGCGTCGTTGTAGAGGCGCAGCGCGATGGGGAGCGGGTAGTTCTCGGGGCTGGTGAGGTAGAGCAGGGGGCCGAGGAAGTCGTTCCATTCCCAGATGAACGCGAAGATCGCGCACGTGATGAGCGCCGGCTTGATGAGCGGCAGGATGATCGACCAGAAGATCCGGAAGTGGCCGGCGCCGTCGATGCGGGCGGCCTCGTCCATGTCGCGGGGCATCTGCCGCATGAACTGCACCATCAGGAACACGAAGAACGCGCCGGTGGCGAGGAACTTCGGCAGGATCAGCGGGATGTAGGTGTCGACCCAGCCCAGCTGGTTGAAGATGATGTACTGCGGGATGATCACGACGTGGAACGGCAGCAGCAGCGTGCCGATCATCGCGGCGAAGAAGATGCCCAGGCCCTTGAACTGCACGCGGGCGAACGCGTAGGCGGCGAGGGCCGACGAGAGCACGGTGCCGATGACGGCGGCGACCGACAGGATGAAGGAGTTCAGGAAGAACCGCCACATCGGCACGCCGGCGATGCCCTCCATGACCTTGGCGTAGTTGCCGAAGAACGGGTTCTCGGGGAGCAGCCCGGTGTTCTGGCCGAACTCGGAGTTCGGCTTGAACGTCGCGAAGAACAGCCAGATCAGGGGGTACAGCACGACGGCGGTGATGATCAGCAGCGCGACCAGCCAGATGACGGTCTGCCAGGTCTTGCGCTTCACGCGGCGCCTGGGCGTGGCGGGCACGGCAGGCATCATCTCCTGCTCGATGGTCTCCATCGTGCCGTCGGTGAAGGATGCGGAGGTCATCGGTCGTCTCCTGCGTAGTGGACCCACGAGCGCTGGGTGCGGAAAAGGATGAAGGCGATGATGGCGACCACCACGAGCAGCACCCACGCGATCGCGGACGCGTAGCCCATCTGGCCGTCGCTGAAGCCGCGCTTGTAGAGGTAGACGGTGATGAAGTTCGTCATGCCCGCGGGGCCGCCGGTGCCGTTGGAGATGATGTACGCCGACGTGAACACCTGGAAGGCGCCGATGAGGCCCAGCAGCAGGTTGAAGAAGATCACGGGGGAGAGCATCGGGATGGTCACGGCGGTGAATCGTCGCCACGCGCCGGCGCCGTCCATCTCGGCGGCCTCGTACAGCTCCTTGGGGATCTGCTTGAGTCCTGCCAGGAAGATGACCATGGTCGAGCCGAACTGCCACACGTGCAGCAGGATCATCATCGGCAGGATCATGGCCGGGTTGCCGATCCAGCCGCCGATGTCGATACCGAAGAAACTCAGACCGTTGTCGACGGGACCGTCGGTGGAGAACATGGCCCGCCACACGATCGCGACCGAGACGGAGCCGCCGATGAGTGAGGGTGCGTAGAACGCGGAGCGGAAGAACCCTGCACCGCTGTCGCGGAAGTTCAGCAGCATCGCCACGGCGAGGGCGGCTGCCATCGTGATCGGCGTGCCGATGAACACGTATATGAGCGTGATCTCGGCGGACTGGACGAACACCGGGTCGTTCGTGAACAGTCGGATGTAGTTGTCCAGGCCGGTCCACTTGGGCGGCTGGAAGATGTTGTACTTCGTGAACGACAGGTACAGCGAGTACACCATCGGGATGGCGGTCAGCCCGAAGAAGCCGATCAGCCACGGGCTGAGGAACGCGTAGCCGGCGGCCGTCTCGCGACGTGAACGGGCACGCTGACCGGGACGCTGGAAGGTGTTCTCGGGTCGGCCGCTGCGCAGCAGGCGGCGCTTGGCCGGACGATCGGTGACGATCACTCTCGTCGCTGTCGTGCTCACCACGGCTCCTTTCGGGTGGATCGGGTTCATGGGTGCCGCCGGGCCGGAGAGCCCGGCCCGGCGGCGGGGTGTCACTGGTTGAGGACGGTGTCCATCTCGGAGAAGAACTGCGACACGGCGTCATCGACCGAGATCGTGCCGTAGCCGAGCTCCTGGCCGATCTCGAGGAACTTCTGCTCGAGCGTGCCGTAGCCGTTGATCGGAACCGGCGGGGCGTCGCCGAGACGGTCGGCGATCGACGCCTCGTAGTCCTTGATCTGCTGGGCGATCGGGTCGAGCGTGGCCGCGGCGAGCGCGGTCTCCGAGGCCGGCAGGCCACGGTTGGTGCCGAAGATCTCACCCGACTCGGGCGAGTTGATGAGGAAGTTCACCAGCGTCGCCGCAGCCTCGGGGTGCTTGGTCTTGGCCGACACGGCCTCGAGCATCGAGGGCTTCAGGTACAGGTCCTTCGCGCCGTCCTTGGTGACCGGCGGGGCGATGAGGTTCAGCTCGGTGTAGTCCTCACCGAGGTTCGCCAGGTAGCCGGCGCCGAAGTTGTCCCACGTGAGCTCGCTCGCGGCGTTGGCGCTGTCGAAGGCGCCGAGGGGCTTGAGCTCTTCGAGCTTCTGCTGCGGCACCGTGACGCCGTCGCGGATCGCGTCGCCCTGCTCCCAGAACGCCTTGAGGTCCTTCTCGGTGAAGTTCGCCTTGCCGTCGTCGGTGAACAGGTCCTCGCCCTTCGCGCGCTGCTGCACCTCGAAGTTCTGGATGCGGCCCGTGAAGTCGCTGCCGCCCCAGACGGTTCCGCCGCCGGCGTCGGTGACCTCGCCCATCCAGTCGGAGTAGTCCTCCCAGCTGCCGCCCTCGAAGTCGTCGACGCCGAGGGTGTCGAGGAGCTTGGGGTTGGTGAACAGGCCCCACGCGTTGGTGGAGGTCGGGATGGCGGTGGTCTCGTCGTTCACGACGCCGATACTCAGGATGTTGTCGGGCAGCGGGTCGGTCTCGATGATGTTGCCGAGGAAGTCGTCCAGCGGCAGCAGCAGACCGTTCTCGGAGTACTGGCGCAGGTACGAGTAGTCGAACTGCATGACGTCGGGCAGGCCGCCGCCGGCCGCCTCGGTCTGGCGCTTCTCCCAGTACGAGGGGAAGTCCAGGAACGACGTGTTGACCGTGATGTTGGGGTACTGCTTCTCGAACTCGGCGATGACCTGGTCGTACAGCCCGGCACGGACGTCATTGCCCCAGAACGACATGTTCAGGGTGACCTTCTCGTCCGGGTTGAGGGTGGGGGTCGAGTCGGGGCTGTCGCCCCCGCTGCTGCCGCCGGCACAGCCGGCGAGCACCAGTGCTGCGCCTGCCGCGACCGCGGCGGCGGTGAATGCACGCTTCTTGCTGAACATCCTTGTCCTCTCTTGAACGTCTGTGTTCTGTCTTTCCGCGCAGACGTTCCGTTGTCTGTGTGTGCGGGGTGGGCGCGTCCCTGGTGCGGGTCAGCGATGCTGGAAAGCGCTTGCCCGCAACCGTACCCCGTCTAAAAACGTTTCGCAAGACTTCCGGTGGAGAAATTAGAACGATTCAGTAACGGGATGCGGCGACGACTGTGCCCGGTCCCAGTCTGCCTCATCGCGAGATCTGGCGAAAACGTTTCGACTCCCGCCATGAGATCTCGATGAGAACGTTTCAACTCCCTCGCCACGGCGGGTTGACTCCTGCCGCGGTCGGGGGTTACGGTACTGGGGTCCTCCACTCGGAAAACGTATTCCCGCATTTGGGTTCCCCGAGTACAACGATGGAGATGTCATGACGGACTCAACGGCGAACGCGCCCACCTGGGCGCTGCGCGCCCACGCCGCGTTCGAGTGGGTGTGGTGGATCGCCTATCTCAACCTGCTGTGGTGGGCCTTCACGCTTCTCGGCGTCATCGTCCTGGGCGTCGTGCCGGCCAGCGTCGCAGGCGCCGAGCTCACGCGCCGTCGACTGCGCGGCGAGGTGTTCCCGGTCGGCCGTGAGTTCGCCGCTGCCTGGCGTCGTGAGCTGTGGCGGTCGAACGTCGCCCTGGGCGCGGGATTCGTCGTCACGGCGATGCTCGCGGTGGCGGTCGTCGGGCGGATCGGGGCCGGCGCGATCGGCGATCCGGTCGGCATCCTCAGCGTGGTCGCGCTGCTCGCCGCGTTCGCGATCACCGCCGTCGCCGTGCCGCTGTACGCCCACTACGACCTGCCGCTGCGTGCCTACCTCCTCACCGCGGGACGCTGGGCGACGCGGAACATCCTGCACGTGCTGCTGCTGCTGCTCGGCGCCGTCGCGGTCGCCGGGATCGGCAGCATCCTTCCCGGCGTCATCCCGTTCTTCTCGGCCGGCGCGTGGCTCACCCTCAGCACCGTCCTGTGCGTGGCCCTCTTCACCGCCAACGACCGCGCGCTCGCTGAGCGCGAGGCGACGGCATCCACCTCTTCCTGACTTCCTCCCTCCCCTCCCCAGAACGAAGGAGTTCCCCCGATGAAACACAGCAAGCCCCTCGCCGGCATCGGCCTCGCGGTCGTGGCCGCGCTCGCCCTGACGAGCTGCTCGGGCAGCGGCGGCGACAGCGGCGACGATGCGAGTTCCGCCGACGCGACCACGCTCAAGAGCCTCTCGATCATGGCCCCGTTCCTCTCGACGAACGCGCCCGAGGCAGACAACGAGATCGAGAAGGCCGTTGAAGACGTCGTCGGCGTCGACCTCGACATGACGTGGGTACCCAACTCGTCGTACGGCGACAAGGTCAACATCACGTTGGCGGGCGGCGACCTGCCGCAGGTCATGGTGATCCAGGGCAAGGACCCCGGCTTCGTGCGCAACGCCGAAGCGGGCGCGTTCTGGGACCTCACCGACTACCTCGCCGACTACCCCAACCTCGACACGACCTTCCCCGAGGTGCAGAAGGCGTCCAGCGTCAACGGCAAGGTCTACGGGGTGTTCCGCGCGCGTGACGTGATCCGCGAGGCCGTCATCATCCGCAAGGACTGGCTCGAGAACCTGGGGCTCGACATGCCCACGACCACGGCCGACCTCGAGAAGGTCGCCAAGGCCTTCACCGAGGACGACCCCGACGGCAACGGCGTCGACGACACCTACGGTCTCATCATCCCGAAGTGGCCCGGCACCATCGGCACGAACAGCCCGTGGGATGCGATCGAGACCTGGTACGGTGCCGGCAACCGCTGGACCGAGCGCGACGGCGAACTGGTGCCGAACTTCACGACCGACGAGTGGCTCGACGCGGTGAAGTTCGAGCACAAGCTCGTCGAGGAGGGCGTGGTGAACCCCGACTACGCGACCTTCGACTCGGCGAAGTGGAACGAGCCGTTCCTCAACGGCCAGGGCGGCATCATCCTCGACGTGCACTCGCGCGCCGGCTCACTGATGAGCCTGTTCAAGCAGTCCGACCCCGACAACTTCGACACCTACGTCGACATCACCGGCAACCTCGAGGGCCCCGACGGCGACGTGCACGCGCTGCCGACCACCGGCTACAGCGGCTTCCTCGCGATCCCGAAGTCCAGCGTCAAGACCGAGGCCGACCTGCGGGGCGTGCTCGAGGTGCTGAACAAGCTGAACTCGAAGGAGGCCGGGCCCATCCTCAACAACGGCATCGAGGGTGAGACCTACACGCTCGACGGCGACCTGGCGGTCGGCGTCGACGACGCACCGCAGGCGCTCAAGGACACGTCGGCGAGCTACGCCCAGCTCGGCACCAACGTCACCGGCTTCCAGGGCTACCTGCCCAAGCAGGCGTCCGACTACGAGCAGGAGATGTACGACAAGCGCAAGCAGATCGAGGCCGACGACCTGAAGGTCGCCGAATTCGACCCGTCGACGCCGTACGTGTCGAACACGTACGTCTCCAAGGGCGCGCAGCTCGACACGATCGTGGCCGACGCGCGCATCCAGTACATCGCCGGCCAGATCGACCTCGACGGGCTGAAGTCCGCGATCAAGCTGTGGCGCTCCAGCGGCGGCGACGACGTCATCGCCGAGATCAACGAGCTGGCTGACGCCGACAAGTGATCGATGGATGCCGGGGCGACGGGTTCTCCGTCGCCCCGGCACCCTGAGAGGTTCCTGCCATGGTCATGCTCGACACCGCCATCACCGAGACCGAGACGCTGACGGTCGCCAAGCAGTCACGTCGCCGGCGCGGGGTGCGCGTGCACTTCACGCAGTTCAAGTGGCTCTACCTGCTGCTGCTGCCCGGGATCGCCTACTTCGTGCTGTTCCGCTACTGGCCCATGTACGGCGCGATCATCGCGTTCAAGGAGTACGTCCCGTTCCTCGGCATCGCCGACAGCCCGTGGGTGGGCTTCGAGCACTTCGAGGACTTCTTCTCGAGCCCGGACTTCCCGCGCCTGCTGGGCAACACGCTGATCCTCGCGCTGCTGAGCCTGCTGATCGCGTTCCCGCTGACGATCGTCGTCGCGCTGCTGCTCAACGAGATGCGCCTGACCATCCTCAAGCGCACGACGCAGACGCTGATCTACATCCCGCACTTCCTGTCGTGGACGGTCGTGGCCTCGCTCACGTACCTGCTGTTCGCGCTCGACATCGGTCCGCTGTTCCAGTTGATCAACGGCATCCTCGGCACCGACATCAACTTCCTCGCCGATCCGGCATGGTTCCGGCCGATCATCGTGCTGCAGGACATCTGGAAGAACACCGGCTGGGGCACGATCATCTTCCTCGCGGCGCTCGCCGGCGTCGACCAGGCGCAGTACGAGGCCGCGATCATCGACGGCGCGGGACGCTTCCAGCGGGTGTGGCACATCACACTGCCCTCGATCATGCCGACGGTCATCGTGATGCTCGTGCTGCAGATGGGGCAGATCCTCAACACCGGGTTCGAGCAGATCTACCTCATGACGAACTCGCTCAACCGCTCGGTGGCCGACGTGTTCGACACCTACGTCTACTTCATGGGCATCACGCAGGGCTCCTACAGCTACAGCACCGCGGTGGGCCTGTTCAAGGCGGTCGTCGGCGTCGTGCTGATCTTCGGCGCGAACTGGATCGCCAAGCGCTTCAACCAGGCAGGGATCTTCTGATGGCTCGCGAGAAGTATCGCTTCAACACCCCCGCAGGCCGGGTGTTCGACGTCTTCAACGTCGTCCTCATGGTGGCGATCGCCGTCGTCGCGCTCATCCCCTTCGTCTTCGTGCTGGCGGGGTCGTTCGCGACCGAGGCGGAGCTGGCGACCCGGTCGTTCTTCCTGTGGCCCGAGACGTTCTCGCTCGACGCGTACGAGGCGATCTTCACGAGCTCCGCGTTCCTGCGCGCGCTCGTGACGACGATCCTCGTGACGGCCGTCGGCACGCTCGTGCAGCTCACCCTGACCGCCGCGATGGCGTACCCGCTCAGCAAGGCGAACCTGCCCGGCGGCCGCCTGATCCTCTCGCTCATCGTGTTCACGATGGTGTTCGGCGGCGGCATGATCCCGACGTTCCTCGTCGTGAAAGACCTCGGGCTGCTCAACAACTACTGGGCGCTGATCCTGCCGATGGCGATCAACCCGTTCAGCCTCATCATCATCAAGAACTTCTTCCAGCAGCTGCCTGCCGAGCTGGAGGAGTCGGCGAAGATCGACGGCGCGAACGAGCTGCAGACGCTGTGGAGCATCGTGCTGCCGCTGTCCAAGCCGGTGCTCGCGACGTTCGCGCTGTTCTACGCGGTCGGCATCTGGAACGACTTCATGTCTCCGCTGCTGTACCTCAACGACAGCGCGATGTGGACGCTGCAGATGTTCCTGCGCCAGGTGACGGTCGCCACCGACCTGTCGGTCGTCGAGCAGGATCCGACGCAGCTTCCGCCCGCGCAGGGCATCAAGTTCGCGGTGATCATCGTCGCGACGCTGCCGATCGTGCTGTTCTACCCGTTCCTGCAGAAGCACTTCGCGAAGGGGATGCTGATCGGATCGGTGAAGGGATGACGCTGCTCTACCGCAACGCGCTGGGTGCGGCATCCGATCTCGACGGCTGGGTCGGCGAAGGGCCGGTGACCGCGCGCGGCGCCGCCGACGGGCTCGAGCTGTGCAGCGCCGGCGGCTTCGACGACCACTGGACGCTGTGGTGCCCCGAGGTCTTCCCCGACCGCGTGCGGGTGTCGTGGGAGTTCTCTCCGCGCGCCGAACCTGGCCTGGCGATGCTGTTCTTCGGCGCCGCGTCCCTCGCCGGCGGCGGCATCTTCGACGCCGGTGTCGCGCACCGCACCGGGCAATACCCGCAGTATCACTCCGGCGACATCCGCACGCTGCACGTGTCGTACTTCCGGCGGCGCTGGGAGGACGAGCGGGCGTTCCACACGTGCAACCTGCGCAAGTCGCCGGGGTTCCAGCTGGTGGCGCAGGGCGCCGACCCGCTTCCGCCGGTCGTGGACGCGAAGGACGCGTTCTACCGCATCGAGGTCGTGAAGGATGCCGCACACGTGGCGTTCGCGATCGACGGCCTTCCCCTCTTCTCGTGGACCGACGACGAGTCCACCGGCCCCCGCGTGCAGGGCGGCCGGATCGGCTTCCGCCAGATGTCGCCGCTGGTCGCCCGCTACCGCAACCTGGAGGTTCACGCACTGTGACCGTTTCGCCCATCCCGCTCCGCTGGCTCGACGACGCACCGCCCGCCCGCCTCCCCGGCGGCGCGACGTGGGGCGTCCCGCTTGCGCGGGGCACGGTGTCCTCCCCCGGGCAGCTGGGGCTGCGCGAGGTCGACGGCGACGCCGTGCCCGCCCAGTTCTGGCCGCTCGCGACCTGGCCCGACGGCTCGGTCAAGTGGGCCGGCTGCGCGGTCGGAGCGCTGGAGGCTCCGTCGCAGTACGAGCTGGTGGTGGATGCCGGCGACACCGGTTCCCGGTCGCTGAGCGAGCGCCGGCGAGACGAAGCGCAGCTCGTGCGCGTGGAGCAGACCTCCGACGAGATCGTCGTCTCGAACGGCATCCTCGAGATCGCGTTCGCCCGCCCCGAGCGCGCCGAGGTCGACACCCTCGCCCGGCGCCTCGTCCGCGACGGCCGCATCGTCGCCGAAGACCTGCGCCTGGTGAGCCTGCTGCAGCACGAGATGCCCGAGGACGGCGGTGGTGCGCCGCGGCGTCACTACCGTTCGCGCGTCCGCACCGTCGCCGTCGAGCAGTCCGGACCGGTGCGGGCCGTCGTCCGTGTCGAGGGCGTCCACCGCGCCGCCGACGGGGACGGCGAGTGGCTGCCGTTCACGGTGCGCTTCGTCGTCGTCGCGGGTTCCGCCGAGGTGCGGGTCGTGCACACCGTGGTGTGGGACGGCGACGCCGAGCACGACTTCCTGGCGGGACTCGGCCTTCGTGCCGACGTGCCGCTGCGCGCTGAGCTGCACGACCGCCACGTGCGGTTCGCGGGCGCCGACGGCGGGTTCTTCGCCGAGGCGGTGCGCGGGCTCACCGGTCTGCGTCGCGATCCGGGTGCCGCCGTGCGCCAGGCACAGATCCGCGGCGAGGCGACCCCGCCCACCGACACCTGGAATCCCGAGGTGTCCGAGCGCCTGGAGCTCATCCCGGCATGGGGCGACGTCACCCTCACGCAGCTGAGCGCCGACGGCTTCGGCATCCGCAAGCGCACGGCGCCCGGTCACGCCTGGATCGACGCCGGAGCGGGCACGCGCGCCGAAGGATATGTCGCGATCAGCGATCCGACGGGCGGGTTCGGGGTCGGCATCCGGTCGTTCTGGCAATCGCATCCCGGCCAGCTCGACCTGCGCGGCGCGACGGGCGAGCGGGCCGAGCTCACCGCGTGGCTGTACGCGCCCGAGGCGCAGCCGATGGACGTCCGGTTCTACCACGACGGTCTCGGGCAGGACGACTTCGCCACCCAGCTCGAGGGCCTGGAGATCACGTACGAGGACTACGAGCCCGGGTTCGGCGACGCGCACGGGGTCGCCCGCACGCACGAGCTCACGCTGTTCGCCTACGCGGCGACGCCCGCGATCGAAGAGGTCGCGGCATCCGTCGACGCGGTTCAGCGCCCGCCGCTGCTGCAGCCCACGCCCGAGCACCTGCACGCCGTCGGGGTGTTCGGCGACTGGGCGCCGGTCGACCGGTCGACGCCAGCGCGCGCCGAGATCGAGGACAGCGTCGACTTCCTGCTGGACTATTACCTCGGCCAGATCGACCAGCGCCGCTGGTACGGCTTCTGGAACTACGGCGACGTCATGCACGCGTACGACCTCGACCGGCACGTGTGGCGCTACGACGTCGGCGGCTACGCATGGGACAACAGCGAGCTCTCGCCCGACCTGTGGCTGTGGTACTCGTACCTGCGCAGCGGCCGGGCCGACGTGTTCCGCCTCGCCGAGGCGATGACGCGCCACACCGGTGAGGTCGACGTCTACCACCTCGGCCGGTGGCAGGGGCTCGGTTCGCGCCACAACGTGCAGCACTGGGGGTGCAGCGCCAAGCAGCTGCGCATCTCGAGCCCGATCTACCGGCGCATCTTCCACTACCTCACCGCCGACGAGCGCGTCGGCGACCTGCTCACCGAGCTGCGCGACAGCGACGCGCGGTTCCTCGACACCGACCCGACCCGCAAGGTGCGCACCGACGCCGCGACGTATCGTCCCGACCCGGCGGCGCTCGCCGTCGGCCTCGGCACCGACTGGGGCGCGCTCGCCGCGACGTGGCTGGCCGACTGGGAGCGCACCGGTGACGAGCGCTCGCGCGATCGCCTGCTCGGCACGATGGCCGACATCGGCGCGCTGCCCCACGGGTTCCTCACGGGTGAGGCGCTGTACGACATCGACACCGGCCGCTTCGACACGACGCGCGACCGTATCGCGGTGTCGCACCTGAGCGCCGTGTTCGGGCTCGTCGAAGTGGCCAGTGAGCTCATCTCGCTCGTCGATGTGCCCGGGTTCCGCGACGCGTGGCTCGACTACTGCCGGCTGTATCTTGCCTCACCCGAGGAGCAGGTGGATGCCGTCGGGCAGGTGCTCACCGGCATCCATCTCGAACAGGCGCACAGCCGCCTCACCGCGTACGCGGCCGCGTCGACCGGCGACGACGCGCTCGCGGGCCACGCCTGGCAGGCCTTCGAGGGCATCGGCGAATGGCTGGTGCACCGCCGCGACTTCGTGCTGCGGCGCATCGACGGTCCGGGAGTGCTGAACCCGGTCGACGAGGCGCCGAGCGTCGGCACCAACGACGTGGCGCAGTACGGCCTCGCCGCGATCCAGAACCTGGCCCTGATCGGCGACCGCCTGCCGCGGTAGCGTCGCCACAGTCGCTGAGATCAGGTGTTTCGGCCGCAACAGGCGGGTATCTGCCCGAATCGACCTGTCTCGGCCGGAACACCTGATCTGGGTGAGGGGGCTTACTGTCCCGGGCGCAGGTCGATCACGGCGCTCGCGAAGCTCGTGCGGTGCGTCGGGTGTGCCGCCAGGTCGGCGGGCGTGATCACCGCACCGTCGGCGTCGGCCGACGCGTAGACGGCAGCGACGATCTCGATGGAGCGGGCGGGGGAGTCCGCCACAGGTGGCAGTGGGGCCCCGGACCGGAGGGCGTCGAACACCTCGCGCAGGAGCGGCTCGTGCCCGCTGCGCTCCTCGGCCTCCGGCAGCTCCCACGTCGCCGCCTCGGCGGCTTCGACGTGCGCGGCCGGGGTGATGCGCCAGTTCTCGTGACAGTGGCCGTACAGGTGGTCGACGGTGATGGTGGCCTTCTCGGTGTCGATGCGCACGCTGCTGATCTCGCGCGGCGAGAGCGTGCTCGACACCATCTGCGCCACGACGCCGCCCTTGAACACGATGGTCGCCGTCGAGACGTCCTCGGTCTGGGTCTCGCGATCGAGGCGCCACAGCCGGCCTTCGACGCGGGTCCAGTCGCCCAGCAGGTAGGCCAGCAGGTCGATCTGGTGGATCGCGTGGCCGAGGGTCGTGCCGCCGCCCTCGGTCTCCCACTTGCCGCGCCACGGCACTGCGAAGTAGTCCGCGCCGCGGTACCAGAGCGTCTGGCACTGCGCCACGAGCGGGCGTCCGAGCGCCCCCGAGTCGAGCAGGCGCTTGGCGTGCGCCGCCGCCGTGCCGGTGCGCTGCTGGAACACGACCGCGAGCTGACGGCCCGCGGCGGTGGCGGCATCCGTCATCTGCGTCAGTTCGTCCAGCGACGGTGCCGGCGGCTTCTCGACCACGACGTGCGCGCCCGCGGCGAACGCCGCGAGGGTCTGGGCGGGGTGCGCCCCGGGCGGCGTGCAGATGAGCACGACGTCGGGGTGCTCGGCCTGCAGCAGCGCGTCGAGATCGTCGTAGACGGCCGGCACGGCGTACTGTGCGGCGAACGCGTCGGCCGAGGTGCGCGACAGGTCCATGACCGCGATCAGCTCGGCGTGCGGGTACGCGGCGATGGCGGCGACGTGCGAGTGGGCGATCGATCCGGTGCCGACGATGGCGCAGCGGAGGGTGTCGGTCACGGGTGCTCCCTGTGCGGGTCGAAGAGCGTGTGGGGTGTGGATGCCGCGGCCCGCGGCATCCACTCCTCCAGGGTATGCGGTTCGGACGGAAAGCGCTATCCCGATATGTGTGTCGCGGGTCAGCGGGGGTGGCCGGCCTGCGTCGCGTGGAGGTGGGCGTAGCGTCCGTTCGCGGCGAGGAGGGCGTCATGGGCGCCGATCTCGACGACCTCGCCGTGCTCGAGCACCACGATGCGGTCGGCTTGGCGGATCGTCGACAGGCGGTGCGCCACGACCAGGGTGGTGCGGCCCCGCATGAGGCGGTTGAGCGCCTCTTTCACGAGTTCCTCCGACTCGGGGTCCAGCGCCGAGGTCGCCTCGTCCAGCAGCAGGATGCGCGGGTCGCGCACGAGCGCCCGCGCGATCGCGAGGCGCTGACGCTGTCCGCCCGACAGGCGTGCGCCGCGCTCGCCGACCACGGTGTCCCAGCCGTCGGGCAGCGTGTCGACGAACTCGGCGGCGTTCGCGTCTCTCAGGGCCGCGCGCAGCCGGTCATCCGACGCCTCGTCGAGGCCGTACGCGATGTTCTCGCGGATCGTGCCCTCGAACAGCACCGACTCCTGCGGCACCACCGACACCGACTGGCGCACCGTGCGCAGGTCGAGGTCCTGCATGTCCCGGCCGTCGAGCAGGATGCGGCCAGAGGTCGGCCGCACGAAGCCGAGCACGAGGTTGAGCATCGTGGACTTGCCCGAGCCCGACGACCCGACGAAGGCCACGGTCTCGCCGGGCTCGATGTCGAGCGAGACGTCGTGGATGGCATCGCGGTCGGCGCCGGGGTAGCGCTGCGTCACGTGCTGCAGCTCGAGGTGCCCGCCCACGTGGGCGACCGAGCGCTTGCCCTCGTTCTGCTCGAGGTCGGGCTCCTGCAGCACCTCCGAGATCGAGCGCATCGACTCCAGGCCGCGCGCGCCGACGGGGATCAGCATGAGCAGCTGCGTGAGGCCCTGCGTCAGCAGTGTGAAGTAGGACGACAGCAACACCACCTCGCCCGGCGTGATGGGCAGGATGCCGGTGAGGGCGAACACGGCGGCCAGCACGAGGCATCCGAGTCCCAGCAACTGCATGGCGACCCACGAGATCGACGCGACGTGGCCGTTGAGCAGGTCCAACTCGTACCCGGCGCGGCGCACGCCGTCGGCGCCGGCCTGCACGCGCGACACGGCGGTGCGCTCCAGGCCGTGGGCACGGGTCACCGGGATCAGCGAGGCCATCTCGCCCACGCGGGCGGCGAAGCCCTCGACCTCGCGGCGGAACACCTCGTTGCGGGCACGCGAGCGGCGGCTGAGGCTGCTGCGCAGCACGAGCGCGATCGGCACCGCGAGGGCGTACACCGGCAGGAACTGCGGCACCGCGATGGCCGTCATGACGATCGCGCCCACGAGCACCATGGCCGACGACAGCAGCGGGTGGGTGACCTGCTGCAGCATCAGCTCGACGTTCTCGACGTCGCGCACGACCTTCGTCTGCACGATCGACGAGCTCACCCGCGTGTGGTAGCCGATCGACAGGCTCTGCAGCCGCGCCGCGAGTGCGTTGCGGAGGTCTGCGCCGGTGTCGCGCACGACCCGCATGAAGTTGCGGATGTACACCATGTGCATCGGGTAGTTCTGGACCAGCAGCACGGCCGCGATGCCGAACCAGATGAACACGGCCCTGACGTCGCCCCCTGTGGCGACGAGGTCGATGATCTTCGCCGTCACGACCGGCAGGAACCACAGCGGGATCTCTTTGCACGCGAATGCGAGCACCGCGACGATCATGCGACCGGGACGGCGGGCCAGCAGCTTCAGCACGGAGCGGCCGGGACGGGGGTTCTGAGCGATTCCGATGACGCGAATGGCTCCGGTAAACGCTTTCTGCGTCATGATGCAATGGTATCGATCCCGCCTCACCTCGTGCGCGAAAGGCCCCCACATGACGTACCACCTCGCCGGCGACTCGACCGTCGCGCCCGCCAAGCCCGAGGAGCTGCCCATGACGGGATGGGGCTCGTACATCGAGTCCGTCGTCGAGGCGCCCGTGCGCAACCTCGCCTACGGCGGCGCGACGACCGCGTCCTTCCTCGCGGACGGATCGTGGGCACGCCTGTGCGAGGGGATCGAGCCCGGCGACACCGTCGTCATCCAGTTCGGGCACAACGACCAGAAGCTCCCCGAGCTCGACGCCCGCGGCGGGTACGCCGATCGGCTGCGGCGGATGGTCCAGGATGCCGCCGGCCGCGGCGCGTCCGTCGTGCTGTGCACCTCGGTCGAGCGTCGCTGGTTCGACGGCGACCGGGTGACGCCCACCCACGGCGACTACCCGAACGCGGTGCGCGACCTGGCGCAGGAGCTGGATGTGCCGCTCATCGACCTGACGGTGTTCACCACGTGGCTCTACGAGGATCTCGGGGCCGAGGCATCCAGGTCTCTGCTCTCGCACTTCGCACCCGGCGAGCACCCGGTGTGGCCTGAAGGCCTCGCCGATGACACCCACTTCCGCGAGGAGGGGGCGCGGCGCATCGCCGCGTTCGTCGGACGGTCGCTGCGCGCGATCGAGCGGCACGACGGCGACCAGCCCGCCAAGGGGTCGCAGCTCGTCAGTTGAGCGGCCGCGAGCGCGCGTCAGCCGCCGGTGGACGCGCGGACGACCAGCTCGGGCTGGTAGACGACGTTGCCGAGGTCGGCACCGGCCGTGCCCGCGATGCGGGCGAGCAGGATCTCGGCGGCGGTGCGGCCCATCTCGCGGGCGGGCTGGCGCACGGACGTCAGCGGCACGCCGGCGATCGCGGCGAACTCGATGTCGTCGTAGCCGACGACCGCCACGTCCTCGGGCACGCGCACGCCGCGCGAGATGAGTCCGTGGACGAGGCCGATCGCGAGGTGGTCGTTCGACGTGACGATGCCCTCGGGGCGTTCCGCGGGGGAGCGGGCAGCCAGCTGCTCGCCGAACGCGAGGCCGAGCTCGGAGGTCGTGCGGTGGGTCCAGATGGGTTCGAGCGTCGCACCGCGGTGCGCGGCGACGGCCAGCTGGGCGCCCTGCAGGCGCTCGCGCACCTGGCGCACCTCTTCGCGCGCGCCCACGAAGGCGAGTCGGCGTCTGCCCGTCGCGAGCAGATGCTCGGCGGCCAGCCGGCCGCCGGCCACGTCGTCGAACGACACCGACGGGAGCTCGCCGGCGTCGTCGACCGCGTCGACGAGGACGACCGGGATGCCGCGGCCTCGCAGCCGCTGCAGCCACGGCTCCAGCGGGCCGAACGGGCTGACCAGTGCACCCTCGACCTGCACGCGCTCGAAGAGCTCGAGGTGGTCGCGCTCCTTGGCGCTGTCGTCGCTGGAGTTGCCTACGAGGATCCGCAGGCCTGCGGCCGAGGCCGCGTCCTCGGCGCCGGCGACCATGTCGGCGAAGAACGGGTTGGCGATGTTGATGACGGTCATACCCAGCAGGCCGGACCGCCCGGCGCGCAGCTGCTGGGCGGCTTGCAGGGGCACGTAGCCGAGCTGGTCGGCGGCCGAGCGCACGCGGTCGACGAGTCGGTCGCTGACGAGTTGCGGTCGGTTCAGCGCGTTCGAGACGGTGCTGATCGACACGCCCGCGCGCTCGGCGACATCGCGGATGCCGATGCGCTTCATGACGACATGGTATGCGCTTTCCTCCCGGGCCTGGGCCGTCAGGGAGCGCTCCCATCGTTATCGCGGCGTTACGAGAAAGCATTTGACGAAATCAAGCCACGCGCCTACTCTTCAATCGAAGCGGTTCGACATCGAAGCGGTTCGACATGATCTCGACACCCGCTCGGCCCCCGCAGGCCTCGACAGACGAGCGGCACCCACGTACACGAAGGAGTGACATGGAACGACGTCATGCTCACCCGACGGCATCCCACGGTGTCGCCGCAGCCCAGAGCACGGTCCGATGACCACGCAGGCGCAGGCTCAGACCGTCATCCAGGAGGCGGCGGTCCGCAACCTGGAGAAGAACACGAAGAAGGGCCGCGGCCGACGACTGCGGCCCGCCGGCAGCCGGACGTCATTCACGCTGTTCCTCTGCATCCTCCCGTTCTTGGTCCTCGCCTTCCTCTTCTCGTACCTCCCGCTGTACGGGTGGGTGTACTCGCTCTACGACTACAAGCCCGCCCTCGGCCTCGAAGGCAGCGAGTTCGTGGGCCTGCAGTGGTTCCAGATGCTCGTGAGCTCGCCCACGCAGATGGCGCAGATCGGGCAGGTGCTCCTGAACACCCTCGCGATCAGCTTCCTCGGCATCGCGACGTCGATCCTGCCGCTGTTCTTCGCGATCTTCCTCAACGAGATCAAGGCGCCCTGGTTCCGCAACTCCGTGCAGACCCTCACGTCGCTCCCGAACTTCATCTCGTGGGTGCTCGTGTACATGATCGCCTTCTCGCTGTTCTCCAGCTCGGGCCTGGTCAACGACGTGCTGATGGACTCGGGGCTCATCACGACCCCGGTGAAGTTCCTCGACACCGACCAGAACGTCTGGATCACCATGACGCTCTGGAGCATCTGGAAGGGCCTGGGCTGGGGCGCGATCATCTACCTCGCCGCCATCGCCGGCATCGATCAGTCGCTGTACGAGTCGGCCCGCATCGACGGCGCCGGCCGGTTCCAGCTCATGCGGTACATCACGCTGCCGCAGCTGATGCCCACGTATCTCGTGCTGCTGCTGCTGTCGATCGCCAACATCCTCAACAACGGCATGGAGCAGTATTACGTGTTCCAGAACGCGTTCAACAAGCAGTGGATCCAGGTGCTCGACCTGTACGTCTACAACATCGGCATGACCGGCAACAGCCTGTCGATGGCCACCGCGATCGGCATGCTCAAGAGCATCATCTCGGTCGTCCTCCTGCTCACCGTCAACGCGGTCTCCAAGCGTGTCCGCGGCGAATCGATCGTCTGAGGGGCGCTGCCATGACCATGACGAAGACGCTCACGACCGTCAAGCGCGGCGACACCTCGGCCCGCTACCGCGCCACGGTCGGCGACAACGTGTTCCGCGGCGCGAACTACCTGCTGTTCGCCGTGTTCGCGGTGATCTGCGCGTACCCGTTCTACTACCTGATCATCAACTCGGTCAGCGCCAACGACATCTCGGCGCTCGGCGACGTGCGGCTGTGGCCGATCGGGTTCCACCTGTCCAACTACGCCCAGGTGTTCTCGCTGCCGGGGCTGCCGATGGCGACCGTCGTCAGCGTCGGCCGCACCGTGCTGGGCACGGCCCTGACGGTGCTGGCATCCGGGTTCCTCGGCTTCATGTTCACGCAGACGCGGATGTGGGGCCGCAGGTTCTGGTACCGCTTCCTCATCATCACGATGTACTTCAGCGCGGGCCTGATCCCAGTGTTCATCATCATGAAGACGCTCGGGCTCACCAACAACTTCTGGGTCTACGTGCTGCCGTTCGTGGTGCAGCCGTTCAACGTGATCCTCGCGAAGACGTACGTCGAGTCGATGCCCAAGGAGCTGCAGGAGGCCGCCGAGATGGACGGCGCCAACATCCTGCAGGTGTTCTTCAAGGTCTACCTGCCGAACATGACGCCGATCCTCGCGACCATCGCCATCTTCAGCGCGGTGACGCAGTGGAACAGCTTCCAGGACACGCTGATCTACATCACCGACCAGAGCCTGTACACGCTGCAGTACCTGCTCTACATGTTCATCAACCAGGCCTCAAGCCTCGCGCAGGCCGCGCAGAACGCCGGCGGCAACCTCGGTCAGATCGCGAGCGTCGCCACCACGCAGACACCCACGTCGATACGGATGACCGTGTCGGTGCTCGTGGTGCTGCCCATCATCTTCATCTACCCCCTGTTCCAGCGCTTCTTCGTGAAGGGCATCATGCTGGGCGCCGTCAAGGGTTGACGGCGGTCACGCACCACCAAGAAAGGAAAGCAATGAAGCTGCGAAAGAAGGTGTCCCTGGCGCTCGTGGCGCTCCTCGCCGCGGGGTCGCTCGCCTCGTGCAGTGCCGGCGGCGGCAACGAGTCCAAGGGTGCGATCTCCGAATTCCCCGCCAAGTGGGACAAGGAGATCACGATCGACGTGTTCGACGGCCTGGCCAACTACATGGGCGTGCAGCAGGGCTGGTTCGCGAAGATCGTGCAAGACAAGTTCAACATGAAGCTCAACATCATCGCCCCGAACGTCGCGGGCGGCGGTGACACCCTCTACAACACGCGTGTCTCGGCCGGCGACCTCGGCGACCTCATCATCACCGACAAGGGTCAGAAGCTCGACGAGCTCATCGAGGGCGGCCTCGTGGCCGACGCGTCGGACTACTACCCGGCGATGAAGAACCTCGAGACCTACGACACCGCGGTGCAGCACCTCAACGACGGTAAGGACGGCGTCTACGGCTTCCCGTCCGCGCTGTCGACGTTGAAGCCCACCGACCCGTCCGAGGGACTGGATCCCACGTTCGGCGCGTACATGCGCTGGGACTACTACAAGGAGCTCGGCTACCCCGAGGTCGGCACCCTCGAAGACGTGCTGCCCATCCTCCAGCAGATGCAGAAGGCTCACCCGACCGCCGACAACGGACAGCCCACCTACGGCTTCTCGCTGTTCAAGGACTGGGACGGCAACATGATGGTCACGGCGAAGCAGCCGGCGACCTACTACGGCTACGACGAGCTCGGCTTCGTGCTGGCCAAGGCCGACGGCTCGGACTACCAGAGCATCCTCGACCCGAAGGGCGAGTACATGCGCAACCTTAAGCTGTACTTCGACGCCAACCAGATGGGCCTGGTCGACCCCGAGTCCACGACGCAGAACTACGACACGCTGTTCTCGAAGATGCAGGCCGGACAGGTGCTGTTCTCGTGGTGGCCGTGGCTCGGCCAGTCGGCATACAACACCGACGAGCACATGCAGGCCGGCAAGGGCTTCGAGATGGTGCCGATCAAGGACCAGGACATCTTCTCGTACGGCGCCGAGGCGTACGGCGGCAAGCAGGTCTTCGCGATCGGCTCCAAGGCCGAGGACCCCGAGCGCATCGCCGCGTTCATCGACTGGCTCTACTCGTCCGAGGGCGCGTACGCCAACAGCAGCCAGACGGGCGGCACCGCCGGCCCGCAGGGGCTCACCTGGGACGTCAACGACGCCGGCGAGCCCGAGCTCACCGACTTCGGCTACGAGCAGTTCCTGGGCGGCGGCGCGACCGTGCCCGAGGAATGGGGCGGCGGCAAGTACGAGGACGGCGTCTCGGCGCTGAACCTGAGCGCGGTGCTCCCCAAGCAGGAGGACTCCGAGACCGGGTACCCGTACAGCTACACGTTCTGGCCGACGTACCAGGCCAAGATCGCCAATTCGCTGACGGCGGACTGGTCGGCCAAGATGGGCGACGCCACCTCGACGATGGAGTACCTGACGACGAGCGACGAGCTGCTCGTCGCTCCGGGCGCCAGCTACGCGGCTCCTGCCGACCCGTCCGACATCGAGGCGCTGCGCAACCAGGTCAAGGAGATCATCAAGCAGTACTCGTGGCAGATGGTCTTCGCCGACAGCGAGACGCAGTTCGACTCGCTGCGCGACGAGCTCATCTCCACCGCCGACGGCCTCGGCTACGACAAGGTGCTCGACTTCGACATGGACAACGCGAAGGCGCAGAACGACGCCCGCCTCGCCGTGACGAAGGCGTTCGACTGACACCTGTCTGACGCGAAGGGCTCGGGATGCGGCATCCCGAGCCCTTCGTTCGTGCGCGGCGCTCGGTCCGCTCTCCTGGGAGGGGATGGATGCCGCGACCGCCGCCGCAGCCGGGCCGCCGGCATCCCGACTCCACGCGGAGGCAGTCACGCCGCGTGGCGGCCGAAGACGCTGCGGAAGAGGAACGCCGTGGCGTAGGCGCCGACCGAGAAGCCGACGGTGAGGACGATGAACCCGAACGGCGGGAAGAGGATCGTGAACGCCACGAGGCTCACCGGGATGAGGAGCACGCCGAGGGTGCGCACAGGCTCGGCGGCGGGCAGCAGCAGGGCGTTCTTGAGCGTCTGGCGCACGGGCGCCCGGAAGGACGCCACCTGGGCCATGCCGTACAGGAACGCGGCGAAGAGATAGAGCGCGCCGAGGACGGCGACGATGCCCGCGACGCCGCCGAGGATCGAGGGCATCGAGAACCAGAACACGCTGCTGTAGCCCAGCAGCACGGCCGGGGCGAGCAGGCCCAGCATGACGAGGGTCGCGCGGCCGAAGTTCGCGAGGAACGCCGGCAGGAAGTCCTTCAGCGGGTGTCCGCTCTCGTCGTCGGAGTACCGCATCGTCACCTCGTACAGCGCGCTCGTCGCGGCCCCGATCGTGATCACCGGGACGCACAGCACGAGGTACAGCAGGTTGAGTGCGACGAACGTCAGGAACGTCGTGAGGCCGCTCAGCGCGCGGCTTTCGGGGTCGATGCGCATGGGGCGGCGTCCTGTCGGGCTCTACGAGGTGGTGGTGCTTCCGGTCAGGCCCGGCGGCAGCAGGCGCACCGACGGCTTGGTGCCGTTCGCGAGGATCTCGCAGATCATGTCGGTCGCGGCGGCGCCGATCGCCTCGGCGGGCACCGCGATGCTGTCGGCGAGTCCCGGCACCGAGCGCGCGACGTCGTCGGGGCACAGGGCGAGCACGTCGAGGTCGTCGCCGCGCTGCCGCCCGCGCTGCGCGATCGTGGCGGCGACGTGGGGGAGGGCGCCCTCGTTGTGCACGAAGAACCCGGTGATCGTCGGATCGTCGGTCATCACGTCGTCGACGGTCGCGACCGCCTCGGCAGTGCTCGGGCAGGCGTGCACGGTGCCCTCGACGCCGCTCGCCTCGCACGCGGCGAGGAAGCCGCGCGCCAGCCGGTCGGCGTACGAGGTGTGGCGGGCCATGACCTCCAGCGGCGAGCCGATGAGGGCGAGCCGGCGATGCCCGAGGGCGACGAGCCGGTCGACGGCCAGCCAGCCGGCCGCCTCGAAGTCGAAGTCCACGCAGGGGATCGCGCGGCGCCCCTCGGGCAGGCCGATGAGCACGCTCGGATGGTCCAGCCCCGACAGCGTGTCGATGCGGGGGTCGTCGGATTCGACGTCCATCACCAGGAGCGCGTCGACCATCGATCCCTTGGCGGCGCGCTGCAGCGCCTTGGAGTCGTCGCTCGCGAGCAGCAGGATGTCGTAGCCGTGCTTGCGGGCCTGCGTGACGACGCCGGTGACGATCTGCATCACGACGTGCACGTCGACGCCGGTGCGCAGCGGCGCCTGCAGTCCGATGACGTTCGTCGAGCGCGAGGCCAGCGACCGGGCGCCCGCGTGCGGGCTGAAGCCCAGGTTGTCGATGGCCTTCTCGACGCGGTCGCGTGTCTCCTGCGAGATGGCCCGCTTGCCGCTCATCACGTACGACACCGTCGAGATCGATACGCCTGCCGCCTGCGCGACGTCCGCGATCGTCACCATGAGATTCCCCGCTCTGCTGGGTGGACCACCTGAGTCGTCCCCGGGGCGAGATCGCAGGTGCCGATCGGACCGTCCGGGCCGTACACATTCATTGTCGCCGCTCGTCCGCCCGCGCGAAGACACGCCCGCACGAGTCGTCCGCCCGCCCACTCGAGGTCGATCGACACATCGCCGCGGGTCCGGATGCCGCGCACGGCGCCGTCCGGCCACTGCGGCGGCAGCGCCGGGAGCAGGCGCACCCGCACCGCCCCCGCCTGGTCCGCGTCCGGCCCCGACTGCACGAGTGCCTCCGCGATCGCGGCCGTCAGCCCCAGGTTGCCGTCGATCTGAAACGGCGGGTGGGCGCTGAAGAGGTTCGGGTACATGCCGCCGCGCTGGCCGCCGGCATCCGGATCCGCGGGGCGCAGCGCCATGCGCACGTGCTCGTGAACGGCGGCTCCGTCGCCGAGGCGGGCCTGCATCGCGGCGCGCCACGCGAGCGCCCAGCCGGTCGACTCGGGGCCGCGCAGGCGGATGGACTCGGATGCCGCCCGCGCGAGTTCGGGCGTCGCGTCGGGGCTGATCTGCGCGTACGGGAACAGCCCGACGAGGTGCGACAGGTGCCGGTGCAGGGGCTCGGCCTCGACGCGCTCGCGGTCCCATTCGAGCAGGTCGCCGCGCGCCGAGACACGGGGGTCCGGGAGTGCGGCGGTACGGGCGGTGAGGTCGGCGACCCACGTCTCGTCGAGGCCGAGCGCCGTCGCGGCCCGGCGGCACACGTCGGCGAGCTCGCGCAGCAGCGCCACGTCCATCGTGGCGCTGACGGCGACACCGCGCTCGGTGCCGTCGGCGTCGAGGTAGCGGTTCTCGGGCGAGGTCGACGGGCTCGTCCAGGCGCGCGCGTCGTCGCCCTGGATCCAGGAGAGCGCGAACGCCGCGGTCGACGTGAGCACGGGCCACGCCTCGTCGCGCAGGTAGGCGAGATCGCCGCCGTACGCGTAGTGGTCCCACAGGTGCAGCGCGAGCCACACTCCGCCCAGCGCCCAGTTCGCCCACGCCGGGTCGCCGTGCCCGGCGCCCACGGGGGCCGCGAAGGCCCATGCGTCGGAGTTGTGGTGCGCCACCCAGCCGTCGGCACCATACAGCTCGCGCGCCACGATCGGTCCGGTCGTCTCGGACAGCCGGCGCGTGAACCGCAGCAGCGGCTCGTGGCATTCGGCGAGCCCCGTGGTCTCGGCGGGCCAGTAGGCCATCTGCAGGTTGATGTTGGTCGTGTAGGCGCTCGACCATGGCCCGGGCAGCTGGGCGTTCCACAGGCCCTGCAGCGTGAGCGGCAGCCCGCCCGGCTGCGACGAGGCGATCAGCAGGTATCGCCCGTAGTGGAACGCGAGCGCCGCCAGCGCCGGGTCGTCCCGCTCCTGGGCACGCCGCACGCGCTCGACGGTGTCGGCCGCGCCGTCCAGACCCGGAAGGTCGAGCGCGCACCGGTCGTACTGGGCGCGGTGCGCCGCCTCGTGGGTCGCGCGCAGCTGCACCGGATCGGATGAGTGGATGCCGCCCACCAGCGCTGCCGCGCGCTCCACTGCTCCCGTGCCGGTGCCGGTGCCGGGGTCGGGGTCGGGGTCGGGGTCGCCGGGGAGCGATGGGGCCGTGGCCGTGGCGACGGCGAACAGGTGCGCGCTCGCCGGAGCGGTGGCGAGGGCGCCGCTGGTGACGTCGGATGCGCCGAAATGCCGGACGAGGATCGCACCGTGGCGCCCCGTCGACTCGTCGTAGCGGACGGGTTCGTCGGGCTGCTCGTGACCCGGTGCGACGTCGACGGGCAGCCACCACTGCGTCGCAAGGTCGCCATCGTGCGAGACCGGCGCGGACTTCGCGCGCAGCAGTGACCCGACCTTGACGCGCACCCGGACCGGGGCGTCGGCGGTGATCTCGTGCATGATCGCGCCGGTCACGACGTCGGCCCACGTGCGGTGCCGGACGGCGACGCCGTCGACGGCGTACTCGTGGGTGGCCACGCCGGTGCGCAGGTCCAAGCGACGCGCGTGCGCCCGGGGCGTTTCGTCTCGCTCGTTCCTCGCTCGCTCAACGACCGGGTCCTGGGCTCCCGGTCGTTGAGCGAAGGGCGCTCTGGCGCCCGCAGACGAAACGCCTTCGTCGACGGACGACGTCCCCCGCTCCACCGCGATGTCGATCCAGCCCAGCGGCAGGTAGGCCTGCACCCAGGGCGCCTGCATCCGCTGCAGAAGCGCGTCGGCGCCGTCGAGGTCGTCGCTGTCGATGGCCTCGCGCACGGCGTCGAGCGCGCCCGATCCGCGCAGCGCGACACCCTCGAGCGGGTCGGCGTCCGCGCGGCCCGACCAGGCGGTGATGTCGTTCAGCCACAGCCGATCGCCGCCCGACAGTCCGGCGCACATGGCCCCGCGGATGCCGTTGCCGACCGGGTACGCCTCCAGCCAGCGGGCGGCCGGAGCGGAGGCGCGAAGCACATGGAGCGACTCTGCGGGGGGAGGCGGGACCGCATCGTCGCGGCGCGTGGACATCGTCACACCCTTAGTATATCGTCCCAGTGTTGAAGCGCTTCGAAAGTTCGATGGAGTCTCTCGGAACCGCTCGCACCAGACCCGTCCTCGACCGAAACTCAGCGAAGAGGTTCCCCGTTCCATGGTCAGCACCACGACCCCGCGTCGCCCCGACGCGCTCTCGCCGCTCACGGCCGAGCTCGGCGTCTGCTACGGCGGCGACTACAACCCCGAGCAGTGGTCGTCCGAGGTCTGGCGCGAGGATGCCGGGCTCATGGTCCGCGCCGGCGTCAACCTCGTGACCGTCGGCGTGTTCAGCTGGGCGCGCATCGAGCCCAGCCCGGGGGAGCGCGACTTCGCGTGGCTCGACGAGGTCCTCGACCTGCTCCACGCCCGTGGCATCGCGGTCGACCTCGCGACGCCGACCGCCTCGCCGCCGCCGTGGATGGGGATCCGCCATCCCGAGACGCTGCCCGTCGATCGCGACGGTGTGCGGCTCGTCGCCGGCTCGCGCAACCAGTTCACGCCAGCATCCCGGGTCTATCGTGACCATGCCCTCGCGATCGCGACCGACCTCGCCGAGCGCTACCGCGACCACCCCGCCGTGCGCATGTGGCACGTCGGCAACGAGTTCGGGCAGATCGACTTCGGCCCCGAGGCCGCGCGCGAGTTCCGGCTGTGGCTGCGCGAGAAGTACGGCACGATCGACGCGCTCAACGACGCCTGGGGCACGCTCGTGTGGGCGCAGCGCTACCGCGACTTCGACGAGATCGTGCCGCCGCGGCGCATGCCCTACCTCGTGAACCCGGCGCAGTCGCTGGACTTCCGCCGGTACACGTCGTTCGCGCTGCAGCGCGTGTTCGCCGAGCAGCGCGACGCGATTCGCGCCGCCGGGGCGACGCAGCCGGTCACCACGAACTTCATGGGCTTCGAGCCGCTCACCGACCTGTGGTCGTGGGCGGACGAGGTCGATGTCGTCGCCGACGACCAGTATCCCGACCACGCGTCGCCCACCTCGTCGAGCGACATCGCCCTCGTCCAGGACCTGATGCGGTCGCTGGGCGACGGCCGACCGTGGGTGCTCATGGAGCAGGCGCCGAGCGCGACCTCGTGGCGCCCTCACAATCTGCCCAAGTCGCCCGACCGCTCGCGCCTCGACGCACTGCAGGCGGTCGCCCGCGGCGCCGACGCCGTCTGCTACTTCCAGTGGCGGCAGGCCCGTTCGGGCGCCGAGCGCTTCCACTCGGCGCTGCTGCCGCACGCCGGCGCCGACACCGACGTCTTCCGCGCGGCGTGCGCGCTCGGGGCCGACCTGCGGCGGCTGCGGCCGATCACGGGAGCCCGGGTGGCGGCATCCGTCGGCGTCCTGTTCGACTGGGAGTCGTGGTGGGCAGGCGAAGAGCCCGGCCGCCCCACCAGCCGCCTCGACACGCTGGAGCAGGTGCGCCGGTGGCACCGGGCGCTGTGGCGCCGGGGCATCGCGGTCGACCTGGTGCGCCCCGGGGGCGACCTGTCGGCCTACCGCGCGGTGCTGGTGCCGCACTCGTACATCGTCGAACCGGATGCCGCCACCGCCCTCCGCGCGGCGGTCGAAGCCGGCGCGAGCCTCGTCGTCGGCCCGTTCTCGGGCGTCGCCGACCGCAACGCCGAGATCCTGCAGGGCCGATCGCCGGTGCTGCTGCGCGATCTCGTCGGCGTGAGCGGCGAGGAGTGGGTCGGGCTGCCCGACGCGCCGACGGCGATGACCGCCGAGGCGGCGTGGACCACCGTGCCGGCGGTCGCACTGCAGGCCGGCGTACTGGGCGAGCGGCTGCGCGCCGAGGGCGCCGAGGTGCTGGCACAGTTCGACGGCGGGCACCTCGACGGCGCACCCGCCGTGACGCGGCACCGCGTCGGCGCGGGCACGGCCTGGTACCTGGGCGCGATCGTGTCGGACGACGCGCTGGGCGCCGTCCTCGACGACGCACTCGACGCCGCCGGCGTCACCGGGGCGACCTCCGATCGCCTGCTGCCCGACGGCGTCGAGGCCGTTCAGCGCGGTGAGGCGCTCTTCCTCCTCAACCACGGTCGCCAGGCCGGGCACGTGACCGTGCCCGGTGCCCGGCGGGATCTCTTGTCGGACGCGGATGTCGACGGCCGGGTCGCCCTGGCTCCCGGCGCCGCCATGGTGCTCATCGAAAGGCACGCACAGTGAAGTTCACCGATGGCTACTGGCTCACCCGGCCCTCGCTCACCCCGCTCTATGCGGTCGAGGTCGACGACATCCGCATCGACGAGGCCGCCGGCACCATGAGCGTGTACGCGCCGACGGCGGTGATCCGCGATCGCGGCGACACGCTCAACCGCCCGATGCTGACCGTGGTCTTCTCGTCGCCCGCGCCGGGCGTCATCAAGGCGCATGTCGAGCGTCACGCCGGAGCGGTGCACCGCGGGCCCGACTTCGAGATCCACGCGGCCGAGGGCTTCCGCCCCTCGATGCGCCTGGAGGACGAGTGGGGCGTGTTGGAGGCGGGATCCCTCAGCGTGCGGGTCGCGCGCACGGGGCCATGGCGGGTCGAGTTCGTCAGCGGCGGCCGTGTGCTCACGACTTCGCTGCCGCGCTCGGTCGGGCACATGACCGGCACCGGTCAGCTGCGCGCGCCGCTGGACCCGACATGGGTGCACCAGCAGCTGACGATCGAGCCGGGCGAGCGCATCTACGGCCTGGGCGAGCGCTTCGGCGCGTTCGTCAAGAACGGCCAGACCGTCGACACCTGGAACGCCGACGGCGGCACGTCCAGCGAGCAGTCGTACAAGAACGTGCCCTTCTACGTCACCAGCCGCGGCTACGGCGTCTTCGTCGACAACCCGGGCAGCGTGTCGTTCGAGCTCGGCAGTGAGGTGAACTCGCGCGTGCAGTTCTCGGTCGAGGGCGAGTCGCTGGACTACTACGTCATCGACGGCCCGGAGCCCAAGGACGTGCTGCGCCGCTACACCGAGCTCACCGGCCGTCCCGCGCGGGTTCCGGCGTGGTCGTTCGGGCTCTGGCTCACGACCTCGTTCACGGCGAGCTACGACGAAGACACCGTGAGCGCGTTCGTGGACGGCATGGCCGAGCGCGACATCCCGCTGTCGGTCTTCCACTACGACTGCTTCTGGATGCGCGAGTACCAGTGGACCGACTTCGAGTGGGACTCCCGCGCCTTCCACGACCCGGTGGGCCAGATCGCGCGCATGCACGAGCGCGACGTGCACGTGTCGGTGTGGATCAACCCGTACATCGCGCAGCGCTCGGCGCTGTTCCGTGAGGCCGCCGACGCCGGGTACCTCCTCAGGCGCACCGACGGCGGCGTGTGGCAGTGGGACATGTGGCAGGCCGGCATGGGCCTCGTGGACTTCACGAATCCGGATGCCGCCGACTGGTACGTCGGCAAGCTCCAGGGCCTGCTCGACCAGGGCGTCGACACGTTCAAGACCGACTTCGGCGAGCGGATCCCGGTGGAGGGCGTCGTGTGGCACGACGGCTCCGACCCGCAGCGCATGCACAACTACTACGCGAAGCTGTACAACGAAGTCGTGTTCGCCGCGCTGGAGCGCCACAAGGGCGTCGGCAACGCCGTCGTGTTCGCGCGCTCGGCCACGGCCGGCTCGCAGCAGTTCCCGGTGCACTGGGGCGGCGACAGCGACTCGACGTTCCTGTCGATGGCCGAGTCGCTGCGCGGCGGCCTGTCGCTGGCGATGTCGGGCTTCGGCTACTGGAGCCACGACATCGGCGGCTTCGAGGGCACCCCCGACCCCGGGCTGTTCAAGCGCTGGCTGGCGTTCGGCCTGCTCTCGTCGCACTCCCGTCTGCACGGCTCGTCGACGGTGCGCGTGCCGTGGGCGTTCGACGACGAGGCCGTCGACGTCGCACGGGAGTTCACCAAGCTCAAGATGCGGCTCATGCCGTACCTCGCCGCGGCCGCCGAGCAGGCCCACACGGACGGCACTCCGATGATGCGGCCGATGGTGCTGGAGTTCCCGGGCGACCGGTCGGGCTACGACGCCGACACGCAGTACATGCTCGGCGAGGCGCTGCTGGTGGCCCCCGTGTTCACCGCCGACGGCACGGTCGAGTACTACGTGCCCGAGGGGGAGTGGACCTCGCTGCTGGACGGCTCGGTCCAGGACGGCCGCCGCTGGGTCACCGAGACCCACGGGTACGACTCGGTGCCGCTGCGCGTGCGACCGGGCACCGTGCTGCCGTTCGGCGCCGATGACAGCCGCCCCGACTACGACTGGGCCGACGGCGTGACGCTGCGCTGCTTCGCGCTGCCCGACGGGTACGACGCCGTCACGACCGTGCCCGGTCACGACGGCACGGGCTCGATCGCCGGATCGGGGTCCGCGTCGTTCCGCGTCCGCCGCGACGGCGCCACGATCACCGCGAGCTCCGACGACGCCCGTGCCCCGTGGGCGCTGCAGGTGGGCGACGAGGTGGTCAGGGGGACGGCATCCACTACTCTCACGATCGACCTCGAGGAGACGGCACGATGACCGATTCGCCGGATGCCGTCACGCCGGTGTTCCGGCAGGTCGACCGCCCGCTCGCCGAGCGCTCGCGCGACCTGCTCGACCGGCTGACCCCCGAGGAGCGCATCGCGATGCTGCACCAGGTGGCGCCCGCGATCGAGCGGCTGGGCCTTGCGGAGTGGCACACCGGGTGCGAGGCGCTGCACGGCGCCGCGTGGCTCGGGCGCGCGACGGTGTTCCCGCAGCCGGTGGGCCTGGCAGCCACGTGGGACGAGGATCTCGTGCGCCGCGTCGGCGAGGTCGCCGCGATCGAGGTGCGCGCCAAGCACGCCGAGAACCCGCTGGTGAGCCTCAACGTGTGGGCGCCCGTCGTCAACACGCTGCGCCACCCGGGCTGGGGTCGCAATGAGGAGGGCTACTCCGAGGACCCGCACGTGACCGCCGTGTTCGGCACCGCCTACTCGCGCGGCCTGCGCGGCGATCACGAGCGCGTGTGGCGCACGGTGCCCGCGCTCAAGCACTTCCTCGCGTACGACAACGAGACCGACCGCTCGGTGACCTCGTCCGAGATGTCGCTGCGGACGCTCCACGAAGAAGAGCTCCCCGCCTTCCGCGGCGCCATCGAGGCCGGCGTCGCGGGCGGCATGATGCTTGCGTACAACCGCGTCAACGGCATCCCCGCGCACACGCAACCCGAACTCGTCGCCGAGGCGCGGTCGTGGTCCGACGAGTCGATCGCGGTGGTGTCGGATGCCGGCGCCCCCACCTTCCTCGTGACCACGCAGCGTGCGCAGCCCGACCACGTCCACGCCGCGGCCGCCCTGGTGCGCTCGGGTCTGGACTCGTTCACCGACAACGACGCGAACGCCGCGCCGACGATCGGGTACGTGACGGAGGCGCTCGCCACGGGTCTCATGACCGCCGACGACGTCGACCGGGCGGTGCTGCGCCTGCTGGAACTGCGGATCCGGACCGGCGAGTTCGACGGCGACGCCGACCCGTACGCGGGCATCACGGCCGACGACATCGACGGGCCTGGCGCGCGCGAGCTCGCGCGGGAGGCGGTGGTGCGCTCGGTCGTCGTGCTGCGGAACGACGCCGGCGTGCTGCCGCTGACCGCGGCGGGCCGCGTGGCCGTCGTCGGCCCGCTCGCCGACCTCGTGCTCACCGACTGGTATGCGGGTACCCCGCCCTACGCGGTCGGCATCGGCACCGCCGCGGGCGAGCGCTTCGGGGAGGCCGAGGTGGTGACCGGCGCCGACACCGTCGCGCTGCGCGCGACCTCGACCGGCCGTTACGTCGTGGCCGCCGCCGACGGGTCGACCGTCGAGGCCTCGGCGACGACCGTCGGCGAGGACGCGCTGTTCGACGTGACCGACTGGGGCGACGGCATCCTCACCCTCCGCTCGCACGCCAGCGGACTGCTGCTCACGGGCGGACGCTGGCCGATGCGCGCCGACGCCGCGCGCGTGGGCGAGTGGGTGGTGCAGGAGAGCTTCCGTGCGCACCACCACCCCGACGGCACCGTGTCGCTGCTGCACCTCGGCTCGGGCCGGTGGGTGCGCACCTTCCGCGACTCGGGGCTGCTGGCGGCCGAGGCCGTCACGCTCGAGCGGGCCGAGCGCTTCGGCCTGCGCGTCGTGCGCTCGGGCGCCGAGGCGGTCGCCGAAGCCGCCGCCCGGGCCGATGCCGTCATCGTCGCGGTCGGCAACGATCCGCACCTGAACGGCCGCGAGACCGAGGACCGCCCGCACCTGCGGCTGCCGTCCGCATGGACGGAGCTCTGGCGCACCGCCCGCGAGGCCAACCCGCGCACGGTGCTCACCATCGTGTCGAGCTACCCGTACGTGCTCGCGGGCGCCGCGGGCGCCGAGACCGTGGTGTGGTCCAGCCACGGCGGGCAGGAGCTCGGCCACGGCGTGATCGACGTGCTCGCGGGCGACCGCGAGCCTGCCGGCCGCCTGTCGCAGAGCTGGCCGGCCACCGAGGAGCAGCCGGGCGACCTGTTCGACTACGACACCCTGCGCCAGGGCGCCACCTACCGGCATCAGGCCGATGCTCCCGCCTTCGCGTTCGGGCATGGCCTCACCTACACCTCGGTGTCGTACGAGTCGGTGACGATTCGGGATGCCGTCACCCCGGCGCCCGCGCCGACCCACCGCCATGCGGGGTTCGCGCCGCGTGAGCGCGACGACGCCGTGCGTGCCGCCGTGCGCGTCCGCAACACGGGGGAGCGGGAGGCCGAGGAGCTCGTGCAGCTGTACGCACAGCCACCGCGCGACCTGGCGCTGCCGACGCCCCGCCGCCTGCTCGTCGCCTATGCCCGCGTGCGCCTGGCGCCCGGCGAGACCCGCGACGTCGAGCTGGCGTTCGGCGTGGACCGCCTCGCCGTGTGGGACGACGCCGTGCGCCTGCCCGGGGCCGCGGACGACTGGGTGCACCAGGGCGCGCTGCGCGTGCAGCCCGGCGCATACACGCTCGCCGCCGGCCCGTCGGCGTGGCACCTGCCCGTCTCGGCCGCGCTGGAGGTCACTGCCTGACCCGCTTCAGGTCGTTGAGCGAGCGAGGTACGAGCGAGACGAAACGCCTTGATCCCACGAGCGGCCTCGGGCCGGTGAGACGTTTCGTCTGCGCGCCAGAGCGCGCTCCGCTCAACGACCGGAAGGTCAGGGCGCCAGTTCGCCCGCCAGCATCCGGGTCTCGTCCGGCGTCCAGATGCGGCCGCCGAACACGTGACGGTGGGTGAGCGACAGCTCAGCGCCGGGGGCGAGCACGATGTGCTCGGAGAACGAGGGTGAGGGCGCGAGGATCGGCGTGGGCTCGCTCCGCACGAACCAGCGGATCGCGGGAGTTCCCGTCGACGTGCCCGCATAGGCGATCACGGTGCCGCCGCCGTCGACCTCGTCGTGTTCGCCCGAGAACGCGACCCAGGGCGCCTCGACGCCCATCACCGCGTCGGCGCCGGCGTCGTCGGGGAGCCCGCCGGCAAGCACGCGGCCGCCGGTCCAGGCGCGCGGCATGCGGATCACGTAGCCGGTGTAACCCGCGTTCGGGCGCCCCTGGGTGGTGGGGCTGCCGAGCTCGAGGTCGTGCGCCGCGATGTTGCGAAGGGTCGTGGCGAAGTCGAGGATCCACAGGCCGCGCTCCGGGTCCACGCCGTGGAAGCGATGCGTGCGGGTCTCGGCGATCCAGTGCTCGCCCGCCTGCGTGATCCAGGTCAGCTGCTCTGTGAACGACACCGCGGGACCGGCATCCACCACGTCCGCGAACGCGTCGTGACGCATGCGGCCGACGTTGTCGAGCTGCACGTACCCGCTCTCGCGGCGGAACGTCGGCCCGCCCCAGAAGTTCTGGCCCGACACGTGGGTCCAGGTCAGCTGCAGTCCCTTGTGCCAGCGGTGGTCCCACGGACGGTAGGCGGTCAGCGGCGCGCCGTCGAGCGTGCGCAGCGGGTGCAGATAGGGCTTCGGCCCCTCTGATGCCGGGCCGTCGCCGTCGAAGGCGTAGCGGGCGATGTCGATGCCGGCGGCCGTGACGACGGCCTCCGCGTCGTCGAAGCGGAGGGAGAGGTCGTTCATGCGTCCATTGTGGCCGACCGTGGCGGAAAACGCATTCCCACATTCGTCCTTGTTCTCGGGCAATCGGTGCGGTTACAGTGGCGGGTAGTTTCATCAAGGGTTAGTTTTATCCCTGTTCTTGGTGTCGACGTCGACACCGGTTGTCACCGCAGAGAGGCGGAGGATGGCTCTGAAAGAAGCGCCCCAGAAGGCGGCGCCACCGCCACGGCCGTTGCCGGAGACGACCCAGCCGCGCCGGCGAAAGTCGTTCTGGCAGCACGTGAAAGACAGCCGGATGCTGCTGCTGATGTGCGTGCCGGCGGTCCTGTACTTCATCGCGTTCAACTACGGGCCGCTCCCGGGCATCTGGATCGCGTTCACCAATTTCAACTACACCGACGGCATCTTCGGGAGCCCCTTCGTCGGGTTCAAGAACTTCGAGTTCCTGCTCAAGTCCGGGCAGCTGTGGGTGCTCACGCGCAACACGATCCTCTACAACGTCGCGTTCATCGTGCTGGGGAACATCTTCCAGATCGCGATCGCGATCATGTTCAACGAGGTGCGCCTGAGGTACTTCAAGAAGATCACGCAGGGTGTGATGTTCCTGCCGTACTTCATCTCGGTCGTGCTGGTCGGCGTCATCGCCTTCAACCTGCTCAACTACGACACCGGTGCGCTCAACACGTTGATCAAGGAGACCGGCGGCGACCCGCTCAAGATCTACAGCATGGCCGGGATCTGGCCGCTGATCATCATCCTGGTGTTCCTGTGGCAGAGCACGGGATACGGCTCGATCGTGTACTTCGCGGCGATCATGGGCATCGACAAGGGCCTGTTCGAAGCGGCCGCGATCGACGGGGCGTCGGCCTGGCAGCGCATCCGCTACGTCATCCTGCCGAGCCTCAAGCCGACATTCATCATCCTGCTGCTGTTCTCGCTGGGCGGCATCATGCACGGCAACTTCGGGTTGTTCTGGAACCTCGTGGGCAACAACGCCGCGCTGTTCAGCACCACCGACATCATCGAGACCTCCGTCTACCGGATGGTCATGTCGCAGAACAACTTCACGACGTCGACCGCTGTCGGCCTGTATCAATCGCTGTTCGGCTTCGCCATCGTCCTGCTGGCGAACTGGATCGTCCGAAAGATGAACAAGGACTATGCCCTCTTCTGATCTGCTGCTGCCGTCGGCGACCGAGACGCTGACCACCGTTTCCGGCAAGCGGCGCAAGCAGCGCTGGTGGACGCGATCGAACCGTGCGCGTCCGGTGAAGCTGCAGCGCAGCGACTACGCGCTCCGCGGCATCTCGTACGTGTTCATCACGTTCTTCTCGCTGTTCTGCCTGCTGCCGTTCGTGCTCATCCTGTCGGCGTCGTTCTCGAGTGAGGCCGCGATCCGCGAGAGCGGGTTCGGGCTGTTCCCCAAGGACTTCACCCTCAACGCGTACGAGTACATCTTCGCGGCGCCGCAGCAGATCCTCGGCTCGTACATCGTCACCATCACGATGACGGTGACGGGAACCGCGGTCGGCCTGCTCATCATCTCGATGACCGGCTACGCGCTGTTCCGCCAGGACTTCCGCTTCCGCAACCAGATCACGTTCTTCATCTACTTCACGACGCTGTTCTCGGCCGGTCTGGCCCCCACATTCCTGTGGGTCAGTCGCACGCTGGGACTGCGCGGCAGCTACCTCGCGGTCTGGCTGCCGCTGCTGATGACGCCGTGGCTCATCATCCTGATGAAGAACTTCATGCGCACCGTCCCGTACGAGGTCATCGAGTCGGGCAAGGTCGACGGCGCGGGCGACTTCCGGATCTTCTGGCAGCTCACCCTCCCGATGATGAAGCCCGCGCTCGCCACCGTCGGCCTGTTCCTGGCCCTGGGGTACTGGAACGAGTGGTACCTGTCGTCGCTGTATCTCGGCAGCACCGTCGAGTTCAAGCCGCTGCAGTACTACCTCTACAACATCATCAACACGGCCAACGCCCTGCGTAACTCGGTCGCCGGCGCGAACGTCAGCATCACCGACCTGCCGAGCAACACCCTCAAGATGGCCAGCGCCGTGATCGCGACCGGGCCGATCCTGCTCGCCTATCCCTACGTCCAGCGCTACTTCGTCAGCGGCATCACCGTCGGCGCCGTGAAGGGCTGAAGCCTCGCTGACGACAGCGGTCCCCGTTCGGCGGGGATCGCGGATCGGGATGCCGTCCTCCTGGCATTCCGGACGCCCCATCCACACCCCACCCAAGAGATGAGAGCCGAAGGAGCCTCACATGTCACACAGAATCATCAAGGGAGCCGCGGTCTTCGCGGCCCTCGGCCTGAGCGTCGGAGCGCTGGCGGGCTGCACCGCCGACAGCAGCGACGACTCGGGCGAGCCGACCGAGATCACCATGCTGGTGCTCGGCGACAAGCCCACCAACGGCCGCCTGGAGGCCATGCTCGACAAGCTGAACGAGAAGCTCGTCAAGCAGGCCAATGCCAAGCTCGACCTGTTCTACGTCGAGTGGGCCGACTGGCAGACCCAGTACAATCTGCAGCTGCTCTCGGGAGACGACAACGTCGACCTGATCACGACGGCCACCGACTGGCTGTACGCGTGGGAGAACTCCGACAAGGGCGCCTTCCTGCCGCTGACCGAGGACATGCTCAAAGAGAACGCGCCCAAGACCTGGGCGCAGGTCGATGCGGACGGCGACTGGGACCTCACCAAGCTCGACGACCAGATCATGTTCATCCCCGAGGACAACTACACGCAGTACACCAACCACGGCTTCTTCTACCGCGGCGACTGGGCCACCGAGGCGGGCTTCGCGAACGGCGAGATCACGAAGTTCGAGGACTTCACGAAGTACTTCCAGTGGGTCAAGGACAACAAGCCCGACGCCTACCCGTGGGATGTCGCGGGGGCGGCCAACGGCGAGGCCGCGCTCACCGGCTACCTGCAGGGGCACACCGACCTGGCGACGCTCCAGGGCGTCAGCGCCGGCAACTACGCGCCGTTCCAGATCTCGGCGTCCGACCCGTACGAGGTCTCGTCGTGGTACATGGACAGCGACGAGCTGGTGGACGCCGCCGAGCTCGCCAAGGAATGGAGCGACCTGGGCGTGTGGCGAGAGGATGCGCTGAACTACGACGGCGACACACGTGAGGAGTTCTACGCGGGGCTGTCGGGCACCGACCAGCACCACACGCAGACCTTCATCGGCTCCATCGTCAACAACATGGAGACCAAGCAGCCCGGCTCCGACCCGAAGATGTTCTACTGGGGCCAGGAGAACGGCAACGTCTTCAAGGACATCAAGACGCACGGTGCCATGGCGGTCAGCGCGAACTCGAAGAACCCCGAGAAGGCGCTGCAGGTGTACGACCTCATCCGCAACGACGAGGCGGACTACGACCTGCTCAACTTCGGCATCGAGGGCACGGACTACGTCCTGACCGACGACGGCAAGCTCACCTACCCCGAGGGCTACGACTCCTCGACCGACGCGCTGGGCGCGAACTTCTGGGCAGGCCGCATGGACGAGTTCGAGTACCCGAAGGTGACGGACGCACCGGACAAGGACGAGATCTACGCGAGCCTCGACAAGGTCGCCGGCGACTACCCGTACTCGACGCTCATCGTCGACAAGTCGGCGATCGACCCCACGCTCGCGGCGATCGGCGGCGTGCTGTCGGAGTACATCCCGCAGCTCGAGTACGGCAAGTTCGACGACCCCGCCGCGGCGGTCGCCGAGATGCGCCAGAAGCTGAAGGACGTCGGGTTCGACGACGCGCGCGCGTCGATCCAGTCCGACCTCGACACCTGGGCAGAAGACCACAAGGTCGACTGACCGTCCGCTGACGGGTGGGTCCGCCGCGATCGCGGGCCCACCCGTCACCCCCCACGACAGAGAGCAGCAGCATGGCCAGCATCTTCGCGCCGGACTCCACGCTGATGCGGTTCCTCACCCGCATCGCCGACCTGATGATCCTGAACGTGCTGTTCCTCGTGACCTCACTCCCGCTGGTGACGCTGCCGGCGTCGCTGACCGCGCTGTGCTTCGTCTCGCTGCGGATCGCGACCGACGAGGACCGCACCATCACGGGCGACTACTTCCGCTCGTTCCGGCAGAACTTCCGCCAGGCCACGTTCATCGGCCTGCTCATGGCGGTCGTCGGCGCTGCGCTGGCCGCGTGGTACCTCGTGGTGACCCAGCTCGTGACAGGCGGCGTCCTGCAGTTCGTGCTGCTGGCGGTCTGGTACGTCGTCGTCTTCCTGGCCGCGATGTGGGCGCTGTACGTGTTCCCGTACCTCGCGAAGTTCGAGGGGACCACGCGCGAGGTGCTGCACAACGCGCGACTCATGTCGTTCCGGCATCCCCTCGCCCCGCTCATCGTCATCGTGCTGAGCGCGCTCGCCGCCGTCGTCACGATCTTCTCGCCCCAGGCCACCGGCTACGGCCTGCTGTGGCTGCTGATCGGCTTCGCCGCCCTCGCCTATCTCGGCGCGCTGCTGTATGCCCGCGTGTTCGAGCGCTACGCCCCGACCCTTCGACCGACCCCTGAACCCGCCGCCCTGGAAGAGGACTGATCCCCGTATGCGCACTTTCACCGTTGAGCGCTGGGCGTTCGCGCTCGCCGACGATCGCGACGCCTCGTCCAAGCGCCACGACGACTCGGCCTGGCGCGCGGTCCGCGTGCCGCACGACTGGAGCGTCGAGCTCGCCTTCGACCGCTCGGCCTCCAGCGGCACCGGCTATCTGCCGGGCGGCGTCGGCTGGTACCGCGCGCACGTGTCGCTGCGGGAGCTGGCCGCGACCGCAGGACAGCACGTGCGTCTCGCGTTCGCGGGCGTGTACAAGAACGCCGACGTGTGGGTGAACGGGTACCACGTGGGCGGGCGGCCGTCGGGCTGGGTCCCGTTCTCGTTCGACATCACCGAGCTGCTCGAATACGCCCCCGACGACGACGTCGTCATCGCGGTGCGCGTCGAGCACACCGACATCTCGGACTCGCGCTGGTACAACGGCTCGGGCATCACCCGCGCCGTCTCGCTGCAGGTGCACGAGGCGGTGCGGATCCGCGAGCACGGCACGACCGTGACGACGCAGTCCGTGGTCCCCACGGCCCCTGCGCCCGCCGCCGGCGCGTCGCGCGGAGCCTCCGGCCGCGTGGGCACAGCCGCCACCGCGACGCTCCGGATCGCCCACGTGCTCGAGTCCGACGCCGTCGAGGCGGTGGCGGTGCGCGTGCGGCACGAGCTCCGCTCGCTCACCTCGGGCCGCGTGCACGAGTTCGCCGCCGAGACCGTGATCCCGGCCGAGGGTGCGACCGAGCTCGCACTCGAGACCGCCGTGCCCGACCCCGAACTGTGGTCGGATGCCCACCCGCACCTGTACCGGCTGACGACGACGCTCCGTTGGCAGGTCGACGGAGAGGAGCGCCGATCGTCGTACGAGCTCGTGACCGGCATCCGCACCATCGCCTTCGACGCCGGCAGCGGGTTCCGGATCAACGGCGAGCCCCTCGTGCTCAAGGGCGTGTGCCTGCACGAGGACGCCGGAACGTTCGGCGTCGCGGTGCCGCCGGAGGTGTGGCTGCGGCGGCTGCTGTCGCTGCAGCGCATGGGTGCCAACGCGGTGCGGATGGCGCACAACCCGCACGCGTCCGAGCTGTACGCGCTGTGCGACGCGCTCGGGCTGTTCGTGATCGACGAGGCCTTCGACGAATGGGAGAACCCCAAGAACAAGTGGTGGCAGGGGCACAACATGTACCCGCCGCGCCACGAGGGGTACGCCAAGGACTTCCCGCACTGGCACGAGCGCGACCTCGTCGCGACGATCGAGGCGCACCGGCACCACCCGTCGGTCATCGCCTGGAGCATCGGCAACGAGGTCGACTACCCGAACGACCCGTACGCCAGCCCCCTGTTCGACGAGATGACCGGCAACAACGACGCGAACAAGCCCGCCGCCGAGCGCGTCTACGACCCGAGCCGGCCCGACGTCCGGCGACTCACGACGATCGCCCGGCGGCTGGCCGGCATCACGCGCCGCACCGACCCGTCGCGCCCGGTGACCTTCGCAGCGGCCTTCCCCGAGTTGTCGAGCCGCACCGGACTCTTCGAGGAGCTCGATGTCGTCGGCTACAACTACAAGGAGCACCTGTACGAGGACGACCACGGGCGCTTCCCCGATGTGCCGTTCCTCGGCAGCGAGAACGGGCACGGCTACGCGCAGTGGCTCGCGGTCGTGCAGCACGACTTCATCGCCGGCCAGTTCCTGTGGACCGGCGTGGACTACCTGGGCGAGGCGCACGGCTGGCCGATCCACGGATCGGGTGCGGGCCTGCTGACCCTCGCCGGGTTCGAGAAGCACACGTGGCACCTGCGGCGCAGCTGGTGGTCGGGCGAGCCCGTCGGGCACCTCGTCACGCGTCCGCACGTCGACGGTGCGGCTGCCGACTTCTGGTCGCGCCCGATCGGACGAGTCTGGGATGCCGCCGACGAGCGCCCGGTCGAGGTGCTGGTGTTCGCGAACGGCGACGAGCTCTCGCTGTCGTGCGGCGGCGACGAGATCCCGCTCGTGCGCGACGACGCGCACGGCTACTGGACCGCCGTGACCCGTGCCCGTGCGGAGCCGCTGGTGCTGGAGTCCCGCCGCGGTCGCGACATCGTGGCGCGCGACGAGCTGCACGCGCGCGGCGAGGCCGTGCGCATCGAGGCGGACGTGTGGATGCCGCCGGCCGAGGCCGCCGCGCGCGGCGAGGCCGCCGGCATCCCGCTCGGCGACGTGCTGCAGATCGAGTGCACGCTGCGCGATGCGGCGGGCGGGATCGCGCGCGACGACCGCGTGGTCGAGGTGACGGTCGACGGCGGCGAGCTGCTCGGGGTCGAGAACGGCGATCTGGCCGACAACACCCCCTACGCGACGGCTTCGCGCTCGACGATGGACGGGCGCCTGATCGTGTTCGTCCGGCCGCGCGGAGGGGTGACGGTGCGGCTGCGTGCCGAGGGCCTCGCCGACGGACGAGTGGTCCGCGGCGCGTGACATACTGGCGGGATTCGACGGTGCAGGAGTGAGCATGGGGGTGCTTCGACGGACGTCGCGCGACATCCGCAGCGATTCGCGACTGGACGTCCTGCACGCGGTGCTGTCGGCCGGTGAGACGACGCGCAACGAGCTGACGCAGACGACGGGACTGAGCCCGGCGACGGTGGCGACGGTCGTCGGCGACCTCATCGGCGAGGGCATCGTCGTGGAGACGAAGGTCACCGCGGGCCGCATCGGGCGCCCGACCGCCACGCTCGCGATCAACGGCGCTCGCGGTCGCCTGGTCGGCGTCGACGTCGCCGAGACCTACGTGCGCGCGGTCGTGTTCGATGCGGCGCTGGGTCAGCTCGCCCACGCGCAGGTGGCGCGCGACGAGCACGTGCTCGATCCTGACTCGGTCGTCGAGGGGATCGGCCGTGCCGTGGATCTCGTCCTAGCCGAGGGCGGCGTGGGCCGCGACGAGGTGCTCGGGGTGGGTGTCTCGCTTCCGGGGCTCGTGCAGGGGCCGACCTCGGTGTCGGTCGTGGTGCCGAACTGGACGTGGCACGAGCTGGAGCTGGATCGCCTGCGTGAGCGCGTGGGCATGCCGCTGGTCATCGACAATCCGCTGAAGGCCATGGCGACGGCCGAACTGTGGCTCGGGCGAGGGCGCTACTACTCGAGCCTCGCGACCATCAACCTCGGCACCGGCGTGGGCGCGGGCATCGTGCTCGAGCGCCGCATCCTCCGCGGGGCGACGAACTCCGCGGGCGAATGGGGGCACTCGCTGCTCGTCCTGGACGGCCGGCGCTGCCGCTGCGGGCGTCACGGCTGTGTCGAGGCGTACCTCGGGGTGCCCGGCATCCAGCAGACGCTCCGCGAGATCGCCCCCGACCACGCGCTGGTCCAGCTGGAGGCGCAGAGCGACTTCATCGCCGCCCTGGCCCGCGCGGCCGACAGCCCCGAGCCCGATGAGGCCGTGACCGCGACGATCGCGCGCACCGCCTACTGCCTGGGATCGGCGCTCGCCGACCTCGTCGCCGTCGTGAACCCCGAGGTGGTCACGCTGACCGGCTGGACCACGTGGGCCCTCGGCGAGAAGCTGCTGCCCGAGACGCGCCGGCACCTGCTCGAGCAGTCGCCGGGGTGGTCGGCGCGCGACCTCGTGCTGGAGGTGTCGACGGTCGGGGGCAACTCGGTCGCGACCGGGGTGGCCACGACCGCGCTGGAGCGCTATCTCGCCGACGCCGGGCTGCTCACCACCCAGATCCCGATCGCCCTCTGACGCGCGGCCGGGCGTCTCATCTCGCTTGCGGCCCCTGAGCCTGTCGAAGGGCGCTCGCTCAATGCCCGAGGGCCGTGCTCAGGCGCCGGCGAGCGCCTGCGACACGACCTCGCGGGCCTCGGCCTGCACCTGCGCGAGGTGTTCGGCGCCGCGCAGCGACTCGGCGTAGAGCTTGTACACGTCCTCGGTGCCCGACGGCCGCGCCGCGAACCAGGCGTGCTCGGTCTGCACCTTCAGTCCGCCGATCGCCGCGCCGTTGCCCGGCGCATGCGACAGCTTGGCGGTGATGGGTTCGCCGGCGAGCTCGGTCGCGGTGACCGCCTCGGGGGCGAGCTTGCCGAGAGCGGCCTTCTGAGCGGGGGATGCCGGGGCATCCACCCGCTGGTAGGCCGAGGCCCCGAACTCGGCCTCGAGTTCGGCGTAGCGCTGCGACGGGGTCTTGCCGGTCACGGCGATGATCTCGGACGCCAGAAGGCACAGCAGGATGCCGTCCTTGTCGGTCGTCCACACCGTGCCGTCGAACCGCAGGAACGAGGCCCCGGCCGACTCCTCGCCACCGAATGCGACGGAGCCGTCGAGCAGGCCCGGGACGAACCACTTGAAGCCGACCGGCACCTCCAGCAGCGGGCGGCCGAGCGACTCGGCCACGCGGTCGATGATCATCGAGCTGACGAGGGTCTTGCCCACGGCGGCATCCGCCGGCCACTCCGGGCGGTGCGAGTACAGGTAGTCGATCGCGACGGCCAGGTAGTGGTTGGGGTTCATGAGCCCGGCGTCGGGCGTGACGATGCCGTGGCGATCGGCGTCGGCGTCGTTGCCGGTGAGCACGTCGTACTCGTCGCGGCGGCCGATGAGTCCGGCCATCGCCGACGGCGACGACGGATCCATGCGGATCTTCTCGTCCCAGTCGAGCGTCATGAACCGCCACGTCGGGTCGACGTCGGGGTTCACGACGGTGAGGTCGAGCCCGTGCACCTCGGCGATGAGCGCCCAGTACTCCACAGAGGCGCCGCCGAGCGGGTCGGCGCCGATCCGCACCCCGGCGCGGCGGATCGCCTCGACGTCGATGATGTTCGCGAGGTCGCGCACGTACGCGTCGCGGAAGTCGTAGTCGCCCAGCGTGTCGCCGTCGATGTCTTTGTACGGCGTCCGCGCGACCCCCTGCAGACCGGCCGCGATCAGCTCGTTCGCGCGGTCCGCGATCCAGCCGGTGGCGTCGGTGTCGGCAGGTCCGCCGTTCGGCGGGTTGTACTTGAAGCCGCCGTCGCGCGGCGGGTTGTGGCTGGGGGTGACGACGATGCCGTCCGCGCGGCCAGGGTCGGCGGCATCCCGTCCCTTGTTGTAGGCGAGGATCGCGTGGCTGAGCGCGGGCGTCGGCACCCACGAGTCGCGGGAGTCGACGCGGACGTCGACGCCGTTGGCGACCAGCACCTCGATCGCGCTGCGCTCGGCGGGCAGCGACAGCCCGTGTGTGTCGCGACCGAGGAACAGCGGCCCCTCGATGCCCTGCGACCGCCGGTAGTCCACGATCGCCTGGGTCGTGGCCAGGATGTGCGCCTCGTTGAAGCTGCCCGAGAGCGACGACCCGCGATGGCCGCTCGTGCCGAACACGACGCGCTGCTCGGGGACGGCGGGGTCCGGTGCGATGTCGTAGTAGGCGGCGATCAGCTCATCGATGTCGATGAGGTCGGTGGGTTCGGCGGGCTGTCCTGCGCGACTCATGCGCCTAGTCTGCCTGTCTGCCCGTCCGGATGCACGGTCGGTGACGCACGCGGCCTGCCGTGCTCAGCATGGATGGGATGCCGTCACGCCGAAGTCCGCGCAATTCCGGGGGTTCGCGGCATCCCGCTCCGCGCTCATGCTGAGTTGCGCACGGGGACGCCCGGCGCAGGCGGCGGGCTAGGCTGGCACGCGTGACTTCCGCGCTCCCCGTTGACCAGGACCTTGCTCCCGTGCGCCGCACCTACAGCTACCTGGGCCCGGCGGGGACGTTCACCGAGGCCGCCCTGGCCCAGGTTCCCGAGGCGCGCGGCCAGGAGTGGCGCCCGGTGCGCAACGTCGGCGAGGCCCTGGCCGACGTGGTCGACGGCCGGTCCGACGCGGCCATGATCGCCATCGAGAACTCCGTCGACGGCGGCGTGTCGACGGCGCAGGACGCCTTGGCGACGATCCCCGGCCTGCGGATCGTGGGGGAGTACCTCGTGCCGGTCGAGTTCGTGCTCGTCGCGCGTCCGGGCGCCCGCCTGCAGGACGTCGGACTCATCGCCGCCCACCCCGTGGCGTACGCGCAGTGCCTGCAGTGGCTGTCGCGCGAACTGCCGGCGCACTCGCACGTGCCTGCGGCCAGCAATGTCGCCAGCGCCATGGGCCTGCTCGACGGCTCGAGCGACGCCGACGCCGCGATCGCGCCTCCCGGCATCCTCGAGCACCACGAGCTCGAGCTCCTCGCCTCGAACATCGGCGACAACCCCCGCGCCGTGACGCGCTTCGTGCTCGTCGCGCGCACGGTGGTGCCACCGGCGCCGACGGGGGCCGACAAGACCTCCCTCATCGTCGAGCTGCCCGACGACCATCCCGGCGCCCTGCTCGAGATGCTGGAGCAGTTCGCCACGCGCGGCATCAACCTGTCGCTGCTGGCCTCGCGTCCCATCGGCGACGAGCTCGGCCGCTACCGGTTCGTCGTCGACGCCGACGGACACCTGCAGGACGAGCGCATGGCCGACGCCCTCATGGGGCTGCGCCGCTTCAGCCCGCGCGTCACGTTCCTCGGGTCGTACCCGCGCGCCGACCGCGCTGTCGTGCACTATCCCGAGCGCTACGCGGACGACGTGTTCGTCGAGGCGCGCGACTGGCTGCGCGGCCTCCTCTCCGGCGAGCCCGACGCGGACTGACCCGTCCCGCCGTTGAGCCGGCGGGGCCTCCTCTCCGGCGAGCCCGACGCGGACTGACCCGTCCGCTCCCGCCGTTGAGCGAGCGAGGACGCTTCGTCTCATCGCTGGCGCTCCTCGCTCAGCGACCGGCTTACGAGACGAAACGCTCGCGCCGACGGTCGGCGTTCAGAGCCCGAGTTCGTGCGCCAGCAGCTCGAGCGTCTGCACGCGGCCGGGTGCGGCATCCGGGGATTCGCCCTCGTACGCACCGGCGATCGGCGAGATCATGATCTCGTCGACCCCGTGCGTGGCCGCGAAGGATCGGAGATCGGATGCCACTGCCCCCGGCTCTCCGACGAACCAGTTCGCGCGGGCCGAGGCCATGAACGATTCGCCCAGGCCGTCGAAGTCGGCGGCGCCGGCCACCGCCTGCTCGACGGTCTCGAGAGCGATGAGGGGACGATTGGTGCGCAGGCGCGCCGTCATGCGCAGGTTGGGCAGCGCGCGCTCGTCGGCCTCGGACTGCGTCGGCGCGACGAGCACGTTGGCCGTGAGGAACGTGCGCGGGGCGGCGAGGGTCTCGGACGGCACGAACGCGGTGCGGTACAGCTCGAGCGCGCGCTCGAGCCCGTTGCCCGAGAAGTGGTTCGCGAACACGTACGGCAGGCCCAGCGCCGCGGCGAGCTGCGCGGAGTAGTCGCTGGAGCCCAGCAGCCACACCTCGGGCGTCGTCGTGGCGGCGGGGGTCGCGTGCACGTCGTACGTGCCACCCGACGTGAAGCGCAGTGCGGCGCCGTCGGGGGCGACCAGCGACAGGATGTCGCGCACGTGATCGGGGAACCGCTCGACATCGCTCGTGGTCCCGCTCTGCCGCAGCAGCTGCGTGATGACGGGATCCGAGCCGGGTGCCCGACCGATGCCGAGGTCGATGCGGCCCGGCGCGAGGGCCTCCAGCGCCGCGAACTGCTCGGCCACGACCAGCGGCGAGTGGTTGGGCAGCATCACGCCGCCCGACCCCAGGCGGATGCGCGACGTGCGGGCCGCGGCGGCCGCCGCGAGCACCGGCGGCGTGGTCGAGGCGACCGCCGGCATGTTGTGGTGCTCGGCGAACCAGTAGCGCAAGAAGCCCAGGCGGTCGGCCGCATCGACGAGGGCGAGGGATGCCGCGACCGCCTGCGCGCTCGTCTGCCCGGTGCGCACCGGCACCAGGTCGAGGACCGAGAGGGAGAGGGGAACCGGGGCGGGGGAGACGTCGTTCATCTCCAGCGACAACCCGTCGAGTGCCCCCGACTATTCCGGAACCTCCCACCGGTCGTTGAGCGAGCGAGGAACGAGCGAGACGAAACGCCCTGGGCGCACGAGCAACGTCGTCGTGCCAGAGGACGGTTCGTCTCGCTTCGCTCGCTCAACGACCGAGGGCGGTCAGGGGAGCCGGTTCGCGACCGCGAGGTTGGCGCGCAGCTCGTCGGCGGTCTGACGCGTCACGTACGCCGGCCGGTCGCGCTCCAGGCGCCACGACTCGCTGAGGGGCCCCGCGCTGACGGTGTCGTAGCCGAGCGCGTCGTAGATGCCGGTGACCAGCTCGATCGCGTCGTCGTGGTTGCTCGCCGTGCCGAGCGCGCGCCGGTCGACGGTGCCCGCCGGGAGTCCTGTCGTGTTGATGTCGGACGCGAGGATGTGGTTGAACGCCTTCACGACCTTCGAGGTGGGCAGGTGATCCTGCAGGAGCTGCGACGTGGTCGTCTCGCCGCGATCGAGCGCGTCGATGTGCCCGTCGCGCTCGAAGTAGTAGTTGTCGGTGTCGAGCACGATCTTGCCCGCGAGCGGCTCGACAGGCACGTCCTTCAGGGCCTTGAGCGGAACCGTCACCACGGCGATGTCGGCCGCCGCAGCGGCGTCGGCGGCGGTGGCCGCGGTCACGTTCGGTCCGAGCTCCGCCACGAGATCCGCGAGGGTCTCGGGGCCGCGCGAGTTGGCGATCACGACGTCGTAGCCGAGTCCCGAGAAGGCCTGCGCGAGGGCGCTGCCGATGTGTCCTGCACCGATGATTCCGATTGTCGTCATGACGGGGCGCAACCGGTGCGCGAGGCGCCGGTATTCCGGCATCCGTCACTTTCATCAACTTGCGCGATCCTGCAAGTTCTTGCGTACACTGAGCGCATGTCGAAGCGTCTCGCCGAAGTGGCGCGCAAGGTCGGAGTCAGCGAAGCCACCGTCAGCCGCGTGCTCAACGACAAGCCCGGTGTGTCGGACGCCACGCGCCAGGCCGTGCTCACCGCGCTCGACGTGCTCGGCTACGAGCGGCCGACCAAGCTGCGCGGCGAGCGTGCCCGGCTCGTCGGGCTGGTGCTGCCCGAGCTGCAGAACCCGATCTTCCCCGCGCTCGCGGAGATCATCGGCGGCGGCCTGACCCAGAACGGGTACACGCCGCTGCTGTGCACGCAGAACGCCGGCGGCATCACCGAGTCGGACTACGTCGACCTGCTGCTGCAGCAGCAGGTGTCGGGCGTCATCTTCCTCGGCGGCAACTACAGCCAGGCCGACGCCGCGCACGAGCACTACGAGCGCATCCGCCAGGTGAACCTGCCGACCGTGCTCGTGAACGCCCGCATCGACTCCCTCGACTTCGCGACCGTGTCGACCGACGACGCCGCGGCGGCGGAACAGGCCATCCAGCACCTGCACCAGCTCGGCCACCGACGCATCGGCATGCTGCTGGGTCCGCTCGACCACATCCCCTCTCAGCGCAAGCTCGCCGCGGCCCGGCGGGTGCTGCAGAGGCTGGGCTCGCCGCTCGACGAGAGCCTGGTGGTGCGCGGGCTGTACTCCCTCGAATCCGGGCAGGCCGGGGCATCCCGCCTGTTCGCCGCCGGCGCGACGGCTGTCGTGTGCGCGAGCGACCCGCTCGCGCTCGGCGCCGTGCGCGCTGCGCGCCGGGCCGGCCTCGGCGTGCCCGAGGACGTCAGCGTCGTCGGGTACGACGACTCGTTCCTGATGAGCTGCACCGAGCCGCCGCTGACCACCGTGCGTCAGCCCATCGAGTCCATGGGGCGCACCGTGATCGACCTGCTGCTGTCGCAGATCGCGGGAACCACCGAGGCGGGCGACGAGCTGCTCTTCGAACCCGAGCTCGTGCTGCGCGCCTCGACCGGCCCCGCCGCGCGCTGACGCCCCGCCGCCGCGCACCCTCGGTTGCCCGTGCGGTCGAGGCGTTTCGTCTCGCTCGTTCCTCGCTCGCTCAACGACCGGTCGTTGAGCGTAGGGCGCTCTGGCGCCCGAAGACGAAACACGTGAGCCGGCCGCGAAGCCGAGGCGTTTCGCCCCGATCGTTGAGCGTAGGGCGCTCTGGCGCCCGAAGACGAAACGCCCAGGCCTTCAGGGAACGGCATGTTGCACAATCGTGATCTTGCGTGATTCTGTCAAAGACTTGCGAAGAACCTATGAGCGCAATACATTCGCTCCATCGAGTCTTTCCATCGACGACGAGGAGATCTGTGGACACCGAGGTCCTCACGCGCGGCGGCCGCGCCGTGCCCGACAGCGACGACGCGCTGTGGTGGCGTTCGGCCGTCATCTACCAGGTCTACGTGCGCAGCTTCGCGGACGGGAACGGCGACGGCACCGGCGACCTCGCGGGTGTGCGCGCCCACCTCGGCTACCTGAAGGACCTCGGCGTCGACGCCATCTGGTTCAACCCGTGGTACCCGAGCCCGCTGGCCGACGGCGGCTACGACGTGCAGGACTACCGTGACATCGACCCGCGGTTCGGCACTCTGGCGGAGGCGGAGCTGCTGATCCAGGAGGCCCTGGCCCTCGGCATCCGCACCATCATCGACGTCGTGCCCAACCACATCTCGGACCAGCACCCGTGGTTCCAGGCGGCGCTCGCCGCCGGCCCGGGCAGCCCCGAGCGCGAGCGCTTCTGGTTCCACCCCGGCAAGGGTCCCGGCGGCGACGAGATCCCGACGCACTGGGTGTCGAGCTTCCAGGGCGAGACGTGGACGCGCACGACCAACCCCGACGGCACGCCGGGGGAGTGGTACCTGCACCTCTTCACGCCCGAGCAGCCCGACCTCAACTGGAACCGCCCCGACGTGCGGGCCGAGCACGAGGA